>Ga0160427_10000043_pt1 | contig 128366 bp, 97 predicted proteins | sample SolpanmetagenomL_FD_108194 | JGI IMG/M metagenome (GOLD analysis project Ga0160427, IMG submission 108194) | Solar panel surface microbial communities from Lawrence Berkeley National Laboratory, California, USA - L | ecosystem: Engineered > Built environment > Solar panel > Unclassified ...
ACAAGGGAAATTACGTCGTTTTTGACGTTTTTTACAAATTTAGATAATTAGTTATGACTAATTAGCAAAAATACGTAATTACGTAATTACGTAATCGACTAGTGGTACATATGGCCCACCATATAAACGTTGACAATGGCTATTTTTGGATCGTCGACGGCAGTCTTGTTGATTGATACACCTCACAATATCTGAGCCGTCAAAGGCCTCATCAGGATCAAGAGTAGTGAGATGGAGGGAACAAAAGAGAAAAATTTATTATAGAGTAATATAAATTACACGATAATAGTCTGAAATTAAACAAACGTATCGATAATCAATATAAATGCTAATAGACAGTCCGCTCACTTTCTACGAGGAATTATTACAGACATACATACATACAGAAACTCGAGTGTTTTATTATCATGAATGACTATCTACTTCCATCGACCTATTAAACCATAATATAAGGGGTAATCGCAAAACGCTAATGCTAAAACAAAACTCGAAAAATAAAACACAATCGCCAGAATAGGATATAGTGAAGAGAATAGAATGCAACTGTCACCACTTTATCGAGATCATACAAAGGCAAGTACTGCAATGGCAGCAGCTCCTGCCAAAGAACCGGCAGCAGTGATCATGGCTTGACCGGCGCTTGCCGTTGAAGATGATGACGAAGATGAAGATGAAGATTTGCTTCCAGATCCTGAGGGTGATGTTGAGGAGGATGAGCCTGACGATGTTTTTCCGGTCGAGGTTGTGTTGTGGGAAACTGTGCTAGTGGTCGAGCCAAGTGTGCTGATTTGTTGACTTGTTCCGTTCATGATTGTAGTCAACACAGGAGCGATCGTTATAGAGGCTGTTGTATGTGTTGTTGCTCCCGTTGGAGATACGGTGATGTTGTGTAGACCGGATGCGGCATCGACTGAAGCAATACTTGCTACTGGAAGACTTGCTTTTCCACTAACTTCGGCTTGAACAGCACTGGCTTGACTAGCAGCAGTGGCGTTGCTTGCGGGTTGACCCAGAATATCTACAAGACCCTCGTTAGCTATTATGCTTGCAAAACTGATCAAAGTGTATTTCATACCAAGACAGTAGTCCGTAGCGTAGGTGATCGCATCAGCCTTTTGTGTGCAGTCGTTTTGATTTGCGCAATCGCGTACACCATAGACAAAACTACCATTACTACAATAGCAGTCGTAGTCGTCTTCGATACATCCAAACTTTGCTAATGCAGCTCGTACGACTCCCGGAATACAGATTCGCTAAACAATATTGATTAGTCCTCATCCCGTAATAATTTTTGTAAATGAACAACTCACAGCGCAGTCACCGGCATTTGCCCAATCAGCGGTAGCAAATGAAGCAGTCGCGAGAAGCGCAGCGATAGAATGCGTAAACAGCATGTTGTCTGATGTAAAATACCAAAGATATCCTCTAGAATGATGATAGAATAGTAGTATAAAGACGTGAAAAATCTTGCGACACAGGGAAATTAGGCTATGAGTTTTGGAAACTTCAAAGAAACAAGAGGAAACTGGGGGGATCCGAATGGGATTTATGCGAACACCCAAAAAAAAGATTTCTATGGTCGTACCTGACCCAACTAACGACTAGGCTGTTCCAAAGGTTCTTTCAGGCTGCGCTATTCCCGAAACGGACAAGTGTGAATGAACTACCTTTTTGGATTCATGTTTTTTTATTCCAAGTTTTACAATCTGCATAGCACACATCACTTCTAAAAGTCATACCGATATTTTTATTCGTCAAAGATGACATCTGTTCACGATATCAGATAAAGATATAACGGTCGAATTGCACGTTTCAAGAAAGTGATTCGAACGAACGTTAGTCGGTGAGAACTAACAACCAGTAGTGTGGGGGATAGGAGCGTGTGCGAATATCCACACTAGAAATAGACTGGTCCGTGCATAGCCATGCAATTTCAATTTTTTCCCTTTTTCCTGTTCTTTTAATTTCATTAGTCTTTTCTGGTTTGGGTTAGTATTCCACCGAGCCGGACAAGGGTGTGTGAAGAGAAATGAAGTTGTTTCAAAACTTGATCGTTCTGTTCTTTCGCTTCGCAAAGTTTGCTGCCACGCCTCAGAAGTATTTTGTTTTCCCGTTTTACGTCTTTCAGTCCAGTTGCAGATCCTACTAGACTTCGTGCGACAGAACTGCACCGTTAGTACTTATAAACATCGTTGACTGTAAGAGTGAGAAATGATTGGTCATACGCATCTTGCGGTATGCAGCAAGTTTTTGTGTGTGTGCTGTGAGTTGGACATGTGTTGTAGATTTCGCATGCCCCTTATTCGTCGGTGACGCGTGATCACATATCGCTAAAAATAGCAATACGCGAAATGCTGGGTTTTGCAGTCTAACATAATTTAAGACATGCAACGAGTACGCAATTGCTGTAACTTTTCTGCTAGAATGCTTGACGTTGACATGTCGTCCTCCATATGCTTTTTGCATGGCTGCGGAATATTGCATCTTTTTAGATGTGATACGCAATTAGCTTATAATGAGGAGACGAGAGGATTGCATGGAATTACAGACGCATATGCATCTTGGAAACAAGGATGGCTTTGCGGCAGATTTCGCAACTTGGTATCAGATATTACCATAATTCAGCAGCATAGCTGATTTGGACAAGTAAACATGACCATAAATAAAATATGCCTGTAAATTCGCTTTCTATAATGAACCGACAAGATATATTGTAAAGTTAGTGGACGATCATATCTAATCAGCTTCAACTACGCCACCCTCATCACTCTCACTTGCATCTTCATCGCCACTGACTTCTTGATTCTCTTTTTCCTTTTGATCCATCAACTTTTGTAATTCAGCATCATCATTCTCTGTTACAGCCTTTGGTGCCATTCTAACGGTACAAGAACCTTCATTAGCCTTGATATTCGCCGTGATATCCTCTATAGCTTGCTCCAAAACTTGAATGCCCACATTCTTGTCTAATGTCTGACTAGTCAAGACGTAAAGAGGAGGTGAAACAAGCTTGACCTTGACTTGTACTTCGGGAGTGTTTCGTGCCTCGGCCGTCCGTAAAGCGTTCTTGACCGCGTCGATACCTTCATAGCCGAAACATGTGACTTCGATATCTGCTCGGACTTTTGTCGGTTGTGGTGTCAATCGTTTACTTATATAGGTGGTCAATTCGTCTCGAGCAACTTGATTGGGAAAATTGATCCCTTCCCAGACTTCTGGATTGGTAATGCTCAGCTTGAAAGCGTCAATTGCGTGGCCGTATTTGCGATTCAAAGGCCAGCTGATGGCTTGATAGAGATCTTCAAGCGGTATGTTTGTTTTTTCACTGACATGGCGCATGATGGAATGTACCATTTTGGATTTGTTGTAGCGTTCTTCGCATTTGACTATATCTTCTGGGGAAACTCTTCGTTTAGAAAGATCAATGTAACCTATAATATCAATCAAATTAGCATGACTAATAACATAGACGAAGACATATTATGTGTACCTTTTTCTTTATCTACTCGAAGTACAACGACAACTTCATTTCGTCCAACTCGAATCAATTTTTGAATACTTCTGATACGCCGTCTTGACAATTCTGAAAGTAGAATCATTCCATCTATGTTATCATATTCTAGTAATTTGACATAGGCTCCCATTTCAGCAATCTATGAACAATATGATTAATTCCAAATGCCATGATACTTGATTGATCGAGACAAACCTGTTTGACATTGACCATGACAAATGAATCGATTTCGGGATATTTCTCCTCGTAGAAACGGCAATTCGTGAGAGACATCTTTGCGGACCGGTCTGCACTCTGCAAATATAGATGATGCGGTGTAAGACTGGTCGATAGCGAAAGGGTGGGATAATAAACGTATGGTTAAACTGGTTGTAGTATTATCGACTTGGCTCCACAAAAGTTTTGTATAGGTGGGGCAAAAATCTCAAATCCTAGAATGGCAGTTTTACGCGATCTCATTGATAGATTACAGGAAGGGCAGACATTACGACATATCGTTGTCTATGATACATACTCTATACGGTTATACTATGTTACAGATTTATACAAGGAACTCGTTTCAAGAGAAGGAACATCATGTCGCATCCTCGTCCATAGTTTCGGCGACTTCGTTAGTCAATTGACGTGTCGTTACTGTACGTGAATTATCCATAACCAAAATCATTGCCTCTATTTCTTCTGGATTCAGGATACTGTCTAGGATTTCTCTTGCAGCATCGATGACTTCATCATCTAAACCTGCGTCAAAGAATGACCGATCAGAGAACGCAAGTCTTGAAAAAGCAATCAAGAATTTTTGATTACCTCCCGGAATGACAGACAATTTCTCTTTCAGATCGATGTCCTGATAGTGCAGTAAATGATATAGTATTCTTGTAGTCAAATTAATGCTTGCAATTGTCTCTTCTCGAATAGATGGGTGTTTGGGGGAGTCTACCTTTATCGACAAGGCCTCAAAATCAATGTCAATGGGAGTTTCATGAATTGAAGTGACTTGAACGCAAAGAAATCTCATAAGTCGACCTAACATCATGCGATGTCGACAAAGCAATTCATATCCATGTTGCGAAGTTGATATTACCCGTATAGTCCGTAATATCTGCAGCCTTAGTGTTGTGGTATTCCCATACTGTGAGTCCTGAGAAGAAAATTCTGGCCCGGGAGTTTCTAAAAGCAGTGCTGATAGCTTATCGAGGAGTTGGTTTTCTCTGGTGATCTTTATTTCGGGACTAAAATGTCTGGGTCCAATTGCATTGTCACTGACAGATACAGCTAACATTTGGAGAATGATATGCATATGGGAGATTGGTTGACCTTTACTCAACATGAGAATAACATATTTAAACTCGATTCTCGCCCAGAATGCATCCATTTTACTAGAGTCATCCGCGGCTGCTATGGCAATCAGTCGAAGCATTTTTAGAATGTCGATATCGTCGGTTGCTGGTTCTTCGGAATCCCTCTGCATATCATCTAACTTTTTGCCTGATTGAACTCTTCGTTCGGCTGTGGGTGCCGAAGTTTTTAATGCGAGTGGTAGCAAACGATCAAACAATTCAAATCTTTCGCTACTGGATTCTCGACTCAACATGACGTTGATAAGATCTACAATAAAAGGTAGAGGTTGCCAATAAGGCACTCCCAGACATTTCTCCCAGATATCAAGACAAATTTCGCGAATATGAGTGGACGGATTGATGTCGGGTCTCAACTGTAGACGTGCAATAGCGTCAAAAATAGGTGTAGCGAGTGTTGAATCTTTCTGAGATTGCAATTGCATGTTCGCAAGAACTTGTATTGTTTTTGTTGTCGATCCTACAAAACGATGATTCAAAACAAGTTTGATGATCTTGGAGCGTTTCCTATCTGATAAAGAAGCGGTCGGCAGTATGTGTAACGGACCTGATTGAGACTGCGCACGAGGTGGTGAGTGATATGAGACTGGAGGACTAGCGACCGCACTACGTGGAGACTCCACCACTTCAACTCTTTTACGCTTTTGACCGAGTCTTGGTGTTATGGCTCGGCCGTTTGTTTTCGCCTTACTTGGAGACGGACTTGTCATTTCGTCGTCATCGAATCCATCTGCTAGACCGGAAGTTTGCACCTTTCTAGGAGTGACCGGCTTCTTTGTAAATACTTGTCTCTCGCTTATCGATGGATCCTGCTTGGCTTTCTTGATACGTTGCCTTTCCTCTGCAAGTTCGTGCTCTAGAAAGCGGTTGCTTACTTTTGTCGTCTCGTGGTGCTTTTGTGCATCTTGAACTTTGGTTTTCAGCAAGGCGCGCTCTTCCATTTGAGCCTTTTGTAGCTCTGCTATTCGATTCTCGTGTTCTTTATTGCTACGTTCCATTCTCGATCGAAGATTAGATATAGCACCATTCTTGGTCATAAGTTCTTCTTGTAAATCTTTGAGAGCACGATTGAGACGCAATGTCTCTTGCTCATATTTTCCAATTCGATCCTCCATTTCTTGAATTTGGACATTGTCAATGAGATCAGAATGTGACCTCTGTTGTAGAATTTGACCATTACAACTACGTGCAGGAAATGGGGCTGCATGTTTCGAGAAAGTGACTGTAGGATCATCTAAATCAATGACATCTTCATCTTCATCATCATCGAGACCATAGTCTGAGGACGCTGGGTTTGGCACATGATGCGACGCGTCAAAAGCCTCTTGACCTAGATTGACATTCACCTCGACACCATTCTCGCCGTCGAACACCTCTTGCTCATCGCGCTGTTGCTTGTTCACGTCTCTCTTTTGCCGCTGTGACTGGGCGAGTGCCTCTTTTTCCAAAGTTTGTATGGCATTGACTGGGACATCATCAAAAGCATCTCCAAAGAATTCGTCATCGTCGTCGAATTCTTCCATGTATCTGGTCTTGGGACATTGTTGGATGTCGTTATCTACACGTTGCCATCACTCTACAAGTATTGGCAAAGAACAAATGGCTCATGACTACTATAATGGTATTCACATGTTTTTAAAATGACATCACTGCGAAAAAGCAAATAAACTCTGTCAGATCTGACGGATTGGGAGCACCATTTTTTGATGGTGGAGGGACTTTTTATTCTTGCTATATTATCAACAACAACCTCTCAGGTAGCCCAGTACCGTGTGTCATCCCCAAATCGACTACATGATTGTTTAGAGATTTCTGGACTACACAGACCATAACGTTTTTCGTGGAAGCATGACGAAACCGCGCAAAGATGTCAAGTTTTCATCGAGACGTCTCAGTAGACCTTCTAATGAATCTTTGGATGGAAATGCAGATGCCCCAAGTCCAAAAGACAGGTCACCTGTGATTCCCAGTCTCAAGCCACTACTAGAACGAAATATCTCAGAGGCTGGATGGACGGACGATGAAAAGGTGAATTAATGACCATCTTAATAGTCATTATTTATATAGACGCTAATGCTATGCTGTAGCCTATAAAAGTTGTCGTACCAAGCGACTTTGAAACTAAGAAGCAAACCTTTATAACGCGAACGATATGGACTTTTGTCATGATTGCTTTCTTCTTTGTCGCTTTGTTTGCAGGTCACATATATATAATACTTCTCGTCACAGTCATACAAATCATATGTTTTAAGGAGGTCATTGCGATATCAAACTTGACAAGTAAAGTCAGACGGTTAAGATTTACAAGATCGCTGAATTGGTATTTCCTGGGCACGACAATGTACTTTTTATATGGTGAAAGCGTCATCTACTACTTTAAACATATAATTCTGGTTGATAGGGTTCTGTTACCTTTTGCGACCCACCATCGCTTCATTTCTTTCATATTGTACATCATAGGTAATTCATTTCTCCATAGCATCTTCACTGCCAGATCTACTAACTTATTGTTCAGGATTCGTCTTTTTCGTCATGTCATTGGAGAAAGGACATTATAAATTCCAATTCACCCAATTTGCATGGACGCACATGGCATTGTATCTGATCGTAGTACAAGCGCATTTTGTCGTCAATAACATATTCGAAGGCTTGATTTGGTTCTTTCTCCCAGCTGCGATCGTCATTACTAATGATATCTTTGCATACATCTGCGGAATCACATTTGGAAAAACGCAACTAATCAAATTAAGTCCAAAGAAGACAGTAGAAGGGTTTGTTGGTGCTTGGCTCTTTACTATTCTCTTTGGATGGGGATTGAACAACATTCTCATGCAATACAAGTACTTTATCTGCCCGGTGAATGTAAGTCTTTTCTTCACCTCACCTGACTTGGTAAGAACCACACTAATGATGAGGTCAGGATCTCGGCGCAAATGTATTTTCAGGTCTAAAATGTGATGTCAACCCAGTCTTCCTTCCCCATCGATATCAGCTTCCATTTATCCCACCACATTGGTCACATTTACCAACATCAGTTACTTTTGCGTGAGTACTTTTCCCCTTCGCAATACTGACTGATATTGACAATAATACAGTCCAATGCAATTCCACGTTTTTGTCTTTGCCACGTTCGCTTCACTAATAGCACCTTTTGGCGGCTTCTTCGCCTCTGGTCTAAAACGTACGTTTAACGTAAAAGATTTCGGACATTCGATTCCCGGTCATGGGGGTATGACTGATAGAATGGACTGTCAATTCATAATGGGATTCTTCGCTTTTATGTATTATTCAAGGTCAGTCATATATCCTTCTTCATCAAGTTACATTTATTAACTTAAGGGCTAGTTTCATAGCTGTATACAAAGCTTCTGTGGGAAATGTGATCGAGTCGGCAATCACTGGATTGACAGCTGAGCAACAATTGGAGGTCATCAAGGGTCTAAGTAAGCATTTAATCCATCAAGGACTTGTTAGTCCAAAGGTCAGTCTCCTTTGCCGTTATCAGGAACCTCCTATTGATGACAATGTGTAGATTTTAACAATACTCGGCGAGAAGTTCGTCCGATGACGATTTTAATATATTCGTTTTTGTATAAATTTATGTATATACCAGTTTTCACCTCTATATTTGACATGCAGTAATTTAACTTCTGCCAAACCCGAACCAGCCTTTACTTTTCTTTCTACCTTGATCCTCTTGCACTTCGACTTCACCAGCACTAGTCTTTGAACTGTTATCATTCCCTCCATCAGCAACATTTGTTAGGTCTGTATTCCTGCCGGGATAGTCGATATAATTCCACGCAACGTCAAAGAAAATGGGCTTCACAGGGACTGGGTATAATTTAGCTGGATACGGCACCAGATTATTCAAATCGACAGTGACTCCCGGTTCGGGAAAGTACGTCTCGAGATTGAACACCAGCGGTAACTCGTTTAGAGAATCTTCTTGGTCGTTGACTTTTGGGAATTTTGCGTTTTGAGTGGTTGCGTATTCTTCTTCCAAGACGTGAAGTTGTGCTAGAGCGTGATGATGGAGTGTTATTTTGTGAAGATGGTCTTGTAGGAGTTTGATTTGAGCTGGAGAGATTGCCAACGTGGGTGCGGTAGATGATGAAGGCTCGTTATCAGCTGATGATTGGGAAGGTGGAGTAGCTTGTGCCACGAGGTCTGAAGCTCGAGATAGTAGAGACAAGACGTTGAGAGGGGCTTTGAGAAGAGTATGAGCATGGGCTATATTAAGACATCTATCACGATTCATCATTAGTTAGAGGATCACTGTGTTCAAGAGATGTAACATACTTGAGGGCTTGGAAATAACTCCTTTTCGCATCTAGTTCTGCCACAAATGTGGAATCTCTCATTGCTCCACGGACGGATTTCAGATTGTCCATACTTTGAAGAGTTGAATCGTATAAAACAACTCTTTCTCGAAGCTGTTGTAGTTGACGAGATCGAGCTTCGGGCTTGTCCTTCCTGAAAACATCATCTTTTCTTGATCTCTTCGACCGTTTCACGATCTGTTCGGGTAATGTCATTCCATCATCCTGACCAATCAACACTCGATTACGTCCAATTCGCCAACTGACCAAAACATAATTGAGAGTCAAATCAGATATACGTAAATCTTGCATTCTCGAATCACCTTCATCTACACCCTCTTTTTCAATCTCTTCAATTGCTTTTCGATTGGCATCAACAGCATCCTGATAAGCTATAAGGATATTATCATATGCAGCAGCCTTTTTGGAAGATGGTATTGTTTGATTTGACGAGAGATATTCTTCCAGTGTAGTTTGAGCGATCGAAGCTTGTGCAAGAGCTTGTCCTATTGTTGCATCCGCTATTTTCGCACTTCGACCTCTCCATTTGATCGAGTCCGGTACTGTACCCGAAACTTCTGCTTCTTTCTGCGATGACGAAACTTGTTTTTGTTCAAAAGCCTCAGGCCAGATTTGTAAAACCAATTTCGAAAGTTCAGAACGTTCGCTTGGAAAGCTTTGCTGGGCAACAGTCGAAACAGCTACGGTTCTTGAGATTTTAGCTTGATAGGCAGCATAGCGAATGGAGGGGTCAATGGTATTTGTCAAAATGTCTTTGAAAATGTCTTTCTTCGAGTCGTGAAGCAATGCGGCATAACTAATATGCGCAACAGCGAGTTCGGAAAGACATAAATTCCATGCTTCTTGATTCTTAGAAACATCCTTGTTCTTTTTGACCCCTTCTACTTGTTTCTCAAACAACAGAGTTCCGCGTAAGGAAGCGTGGTAAGCCTGAACTTCTAGAACATCTTGATCTGAACTATTTGTTCCTGATCTATCGGATAAAAGTTCTACAACTTCCTTTCCATATTTAGCGGCCTTGTTCAGTCTCGCCAAGATATGCTCTCTCGCATACCCGGTCACTGCTTTACCCGTATCATCTTCGGAACGCATCGACTTGATGTGCATCGCACAAGCCCAGGCTCGCTCTGCAGATAACAACAGTAGATGAACATATCTAGAACATGTTAGTAAGCTTCCTATACCGCAGTCTGTTCTCGTACGTGACTGACTCTTTGCTCTTGGCCACATTGGCTGTCGTTATGGCATCTTTTTTCGTAAATTTAACATTTTTTGTAGTTGTAATACCTAATCTTCGCCTTATAGCAAGAAGTCTACGAGTTAATTTTGTCTTGTAACTATTATAGTCACCCAAGAGCAAAGCAGCATCTCGTCCTCCGAGAACGAAAGTCGTAATATCCATCTCTTATAATTGTGTTGTATTGAGTCAAGTTCGCCGGAGCTTTCGTAAGACCTGTTTTCATGACTTGTGTTACTATTTTTACTGACTCGTTCGAATCAGAAATCACGTGTGTATTATTGCCTCTCAAAAATTTCTAGATTGATAGACGTCATGAAACACCTCCAACTAATAAAACTTACAAACAGTGCTCTAATGGTGTTCTACTCGAATAGGTTCTCCTAATGTGTCAAGAGCCGGGTGGGGCATGCTTGAGAGGACTACAGCATGCATCGAATCACGCATAGGCGGTATATCGAGTGTATACTGCACTCGACAGGCGCAGACATTGCATTATCCAAGTCGAAATCTGCTACATCCTCAATTCTGGCTGTCGAGATATAAATGGAGTCCCAGGGTTGGGGACCATGCAGCTACCAAATCTACATCACCATATAACAACGATGTCTTTTTAGATTTTCTATACCCTCGCGATTCCATCAATTACCTTAAACGCCATACATTGGGACGATTTCGTCGCAACAGTAACAAATCACTTTCAGACTTGTCCCACAACTTTCATAACTACTCCACCACAACTGACACCCATGTTATCAATGCGAAACAGGAGGAACAATCTCTTGCACGTCCAAAGTCGGCATGGCCTCGACCCAGGCGCGATCAATCTGGTCAACGAGTCAGACAAATTCTAAAAAGCTCTTCACAATCTGTAACAAAATCAACATCAAATCACGCTGTACTTGAAAATGTTACTTCGTCAAAGGCTCGATTCGGCTTATCCAAAAGCTTTTTGTTCAACCAAAATCCTGGCACGATTCGACCAGCGAAGAAGAGCATGCATAATACGCCAAGGACTGCGCGGATAGATATGCCGCGCGTTGTCGTTGTCAAAAGCTTTGTGGAGATTAAACAAATGCTAGATTCATGTAGCGGTGATTTAACAAGGATTGTACCAACAATTGGTGACTTTTCTAGAGAATTGTCATTGGATCATTTGCGGACCCTTGTCAGCATTTATGTTCCCGAACAGCGTCTGCAATTGACATTGCGGTATGGTTTGGTCGAAATACTCATTCGCCGAAAGGAGGCAGAGGCATATGTCTGGGCCACGCAACTTCTCGACAAAATCCCGAGCGCTGACCGCGACTGTCAATATTACAATCATTCCATTAATATTGCTATAGACCAGTCCAAAATAGTAAGGGCAGATAATCTTTTAAGTGAAGCTATCAATAAACAAATCGACGGTGATATTGGCGCCCACTGGCTGATGCGTCGTGACATTCTCGCTATGAGGTGGACAGAAGCCGCTAATTTATTATACAAGATTGAAGATTTTTCCAAAAGTAATCAGACAAGTATGCGAGTTTCTAGTTTGTTTTCTTCGCTTGATAATGGTAAAGTTCTTGATGAAAGAATACAGAATTTGAGCGTGTTTAGGAGCGGACATGGCCAGGCACGATCAAGCGAGTTTGCGCACCTACATGGCCGTCTACTTGCACGTGCAGTACAATTGATTGAGACTGCTACAACTATGTTACAATATAGAGGCATGACCAGATCAATGATACTTCGTGTTGAGCAGATTGTAGAGTTAGGTCTACTTCAACCAAAACCGTTTGAAATCCTGTTGCGAGCTCTATTAAAATCTACTTCGACAAATGACAGAAAAATGCTTACAAACTTGTTTGCGCGGATTTGGCTTATATTTTCCGAGAAATGTCAGGGTGAACCAACGCCACAACTACTAATCGGTGTATTGAAAGCCTGGAAAAGTGAATCCCTGTCATATCCCATCGAATTGAGTTCCAAGAGAGAACCGCTTACAGCGAATCTCGTTGAGAGTTTGTGGAGACGTAATTTGAATGAACCCACATATGTTGCTCGGATCCTGCTCATGATCATTTATGGGAGGAACCAAGAATCAGCGGAGATTCAACGTCTGGCCGATGAATATGTCGTGTCGTGTCGTAAAAATAGCATTCCTATCGATCCAGATTTCGCCTGGCCATTAGTAGATGTGTATGCCAAGAATGGTTTCACATCAAAGGCATTGTCTGCATTCGAAAAGATCGAGAAAGATTATCGTATCACGCCAGGAGCCAGACTTTGGGATCTTCTTCTACACGGGTACAACCGAGCTGATGACATTGAAGGGGCTTTAATGTTGTGGCAAAAGCGGCTGGCATCAAAAGTAGATCTAACTTCGCAGACTTTTGGTATAATGATGAACTTGTATGCAAAGCAGGGAATACCCGGTATTGTACGAGAATTCTTAGACCTAGCAAAGGTGAAATCTATCCCGATAACAGCACATATGATGAATACTATGATTGTTGCAAATGTAACAGCAGGAGATTCTAAGCAAGCATTACATATGCTTGAAGAGACAATCAATGAGCATCAAGCTGGTAAAGTTAGTGGATCCTTGACGATATGCTTCAACACTATCTTGTCAATGTATAGTCATCAAAGAGATTTTTCTTCTTTGATTAAAGTTCATGATTGTATGTTGGAAATGAATGTCAAACTCGATTCCGATTCGTTTGGGTCGATCTGTGTATGTTTGTGTATGAGACGTCAAGCTCAGAAAGCGTGGAAGGTTCTCAGCGAGGACATGCTTCGTCAAAGAGTTATGCCGACAGCCTTTCATTACACAACAATAATGATGGGTTATCTTCGACTTGGTGATTATGATTATGCAATCAAAGTATATAGACATATGCAAAAGGCTGGCGTCGAATCGGATGCGAGTTGTCAGGCAGTCTATTTCAAAGCTTTGGCTAGGAGTGAATATTCTGCAAAAAGGATTGTTATGCCACGGGATAAAAGTCAAGGTATGGAAGAGGTGAATAATTCCCAACCATTGAAGAATATCTTGATGGAATTAATGGCTGCATTAAAGAATGGCTCTTTGAACGATAACAATAGCCGTAAAAGTAAAGCAAAAACTTCTTTATTCTCAACACTTGTAGAATTACATGGTCAGAAACGATGCTATCAAGCAGCCTGGGAACTGTTCCAGACCGCAAAGGATACCATTGATGATCAATCCCCATCTGTAATGCTTATAACCTCTTTAATGTCTGTTTATCTACGGATTGGAGATCATCAGGCAGTCCGAAAGTGTTGGAATTTACTTTATGACACTACAATCCGTCTACGACTCGTGACACGACCAGATCTACAAGCATCGATCAAGCTCTTGAAGGACATGACTGTTACCAAGACAAAGGTTTCCAAGACTGCTAATTCAACAAATGAAGGTCCTGCAATATCCGCTCCCGAGCGTTACTTTTTATCGGCTCCGTTTCGTTATCTTTTCTTGTCAATGACACAGTCTGCAGTCTCTTCCCAACAAAGCATTGCTCCAGCAGCCCTGACAAACATATTGTCAACATTTTTATCTTTGCTGACCCAAGGTTTTGAATTCGATTCAATAACGTGGAATGTCTTGATAACAAGGCTTTGTACAATGTCTCCTCCACGAACCCTCCTCGCCTTTGTCTTGACTGAGCGATTTCTCATCCATTCATTTCACGGATGGCATCAATATCCAGGACCAGTATCTAACCTGACCGCTAGACCAAATACAAGTCGTCAAGCTGAAGGAAGAGAGTATATGCGTCCCCTACTACCTTCTCCAGCAGCTTTTGACAATAACGTTCTTTCAAACGCGACCGTCATGAGAGAAGACAAAGGTATATATGGCGGTCGAAACGAGCGCGTGATACGATACGCAACACTAGTCCATCTAGCCAGTGCATTGGCCAAGACGTCCCGTCTGAATTACTTGGGCATGACTGCTTTTTCCCATCAAGATCTAAACGAGGCATATACTGGTTTTAAAAGAGACGGGCCGGGCAGTGAAGATGACGAGACGTCGAGTATGAATGAGCTACGAAGCCAAGTCGGATCCGTTCAGAAGATTAGATTCGTGGCGCAAAGAACGCTCAGAGCGGTCAAGTCGATGCCTTTTGTCATGGATGATTTGCAGGGCAAATTACTAAGAAGGTGAATTGGAAATAGACATGTAGTGGGGTTTGTATATAGTAGTATTTTACATGGTTTTTATATTTTACTACGTTCTCCTGCGTTTTGTAGAGATGTGACTGTACTTGTATTGGAATGTGAATGGAATATTCTAGTTTGGTACATGTTTGGAGGAATGCTGACGTGTCTAAAGTTGTGTTACATCATTAATATAAGAATATTCAGGTTGGGAACACAGTTAGTATACGAGATGTTCGATCCACGGGAATGCATAGGGAAAGTAGGTAGTGTGATGATTCGTGGATGACTAGCTTGCTACATGACTATCTATGAATGTGCCTCTGTGACTTATGAATTCTCCTCAGCTCGGCGTGTCTTCTTGTTATGCTCTTTCACCCATTGGTCCACTGCGAGAGTATGTGCGCTGATTTCGCGTTTTACTTTATCTTTCTCACTATCGCCCGGATGCAATGCACGAGCCTGGCTCTTGATGCGGTTTGTGTCTTTTGACGCATTTATTTCTCCAAGTGCTATATTTATTTCTTCTGGTGAAAGGCCAAGTTGATTCAGACGTTCTCGTGCTGAGGGTGGACTCGTTGTAGCAGAGCCAACGCCTCCTTGAAGACCTTTGGTATGTACTACTTGCGGAGTGTGGACTTTTGCTGCTTGAGCGAGACCTACGCTGCCTCCACGAAACATGTCATTCAATGGGTTTTCTGGGCGTTCAAGACCAGGGAAGCCTGCATTTTCGGCTTCTCGCCTGCCATAGTTGGATGCCCCTTCTTCGGCATTTCGCGGAGGATATTGGGCTCCAGTGATTGGCTTCCGCTTGGACTGATTACTGGGCATGGTATGTTTCGAGGTATGTAAATTGTTGTGAGTAAATGAAATATGAATAAAGTGCTTTATGATGTATAATGTATTTTTTTGCAGGAAACAACACCATCTTTATACCTATTTCCCGCAGTAGCCTTTAGGATTTGTGATTCCTCCTACAACCCAAAAAGGTAAATGCATCGAATCTCCAGGTTTCTAGTCGTGAAGCTTCTTCCGCAAAATGTGACATATCTTCGGCGACTCCGACACCCAAGTTTCGAAGCTTGACACTTTCTAATATCGTATTCTCAAATCACATTTTCCACCACGCAGCGTTGTCAGCTCGATTCATATGTGGTGCTTACGACATGGACGTTATGCATAATTCTTTCAATAAAACATGTCCGACTTTCCCAAGTTGATACCAGACACACGAGTCATGATTGGACATTCTTCGAGTGATGACAAATACCCCATGGTTCACGCTTTCAAATCCAACACTCCATCCTAGAAATCGACAAGTTAATGCCCAAACAGGAAAAACGCATGACGCAGCGCATTTAACTTTACGCTTTAATCCAAAAATAGACCTGACACACGTGGAGAATTCTCTTGTCGATCTCACATCGAAGCTCATTTCTTTTGACTTCGTGGGGAAGGTTTCTTGACTTGGACAGCATCGTGATTTTCTTATTTAAACTTTATCACAGTAGAAAGTTATGAGGTTGCAATTGCAAGACGTAGCTTAATGACTCGGAGAGAGGATTTTGGTTGGTTCAGATTGGCAAGCTCAAAACTTAGTGCCCACCTCGTGTGATCCTGCTTTACCTTACCTAGAGCTTGGCTATGTACGATGAGTCACATAACATTTAGAAAATAGACATATAAAATATATAAAATTATGTATAGATAACATAAGTACAGATAGGAGATATAGAAACAGTTACAATATACTTGTAAATAAAATATCAGCTTAGCGTAAGTCACATAATTTGACCGGTTTTTACTACCATGTTCGCTAATACTAACCTGTTTTTATTAATGACATGTTCGCCAATTTTAACCTGTTTTAGAAAACCTGTTTCAAAAACTGCCTACATTTTCAAGTTTTCCCAGCCAAGGTTCAGCGAGGAGAGGGGTTTTGCGGGGTCAAAACGAGGGGGAACGTAGCCTTACCTCTTCTCGCCAAATCTTACCAAAGAAATACTTCCCTACGCATATTTGCTATACTTCAAACCACGACATTCGCTTCTGCGCTAACCAGAGCGATCAAATTCTAATAATATATTCTTAGCTTCTTCTCTTTGACTTTATTACACAGACTCAAGAGCAGGAAACGTGCAAAGCTCCCAAACCCTTTATGCATGTCATGTATTTCATCTAGGCTGGAATGCGTCGATGACTCTGATCTAAACGGTGATAGGTAGTACTCCATAGAGGAAACAATGGACGATAGACGATACTTGAATTGTTGATGTAGGGCATGAACTGTTGAGTACGACTGAAGCCTTCGCATATCAAAAACGCTGTGTAGACAGAATTATTCTAGCAGTCGTAGAAACTAAATTTAGCTCTACTTCGATCGATACGCTACTTTTGATTTAGAAACATGCTTAGCACGAGGTGTGTAAACGCAATGACAAGGCAAGTAGACACGTATACCCGCAAGGAGGCGGTCTTTCAGTACCCTGGCGTAAGCGAGGAATTTATGCATTTGGTTTCTCACTCATAGACATAATTTGTAACATGTGGACATCATTTCATAATAGGCGACTATATATAAGCGGATTGAACGGGTTTCCACAAGATGGTTGTATATATTGTCGTTGCTAACCTGTTCGGTTTGGTTGTCATTGTGGCTCTTCTAATCTTTCAAGTTCCATTCTGCTTTCGTTCCGTAGACACCCTCTTCAAACTCCTCGTTGAACTTCTCACCTAGCAGATATATCTCCATTAAGTCAGTAATTTCATTCACAGTCGGTGCATTACTACCGTTCCTCGAATGCGATATGAGCACTTTTCGAGCATCTTCCGCAATTTCGAGAGAACTCCAGGTGTCCCGCTTTATCGCGTTGGGTTTAGTCGAATACCCTCTGTTTTCCCGACGCTTCTCGAGAGCTGCCACAATATGAGGATTGCCATTCAGGAACTTCTTGAAATGACGTTCGTGTTCCATTTGATCTTCTGCTGTTTGTTTTTCTCCCGTCTGATTTTCTCGTGTTTGATGACCTCTTGCGTGGTATCCTCCTTGTTGACGTTCACCTTGTTGACGTTCTCCTTGTTGACGTTCTACGGGTGGAACAGCAATCGTCTGACCGGGTTTTTCAGACGTCACTTTCTTGGCATACAGTACTTCCGCTTCGGACATTGTGCTCAAGCTAGTCGTGCTAGTCATGCCTGAAGAGCTGCTACCAGGCCGTCCTTGAAGTGCCAGTACCGTGGAGTGTACACCTGATCTGCTAGATTGGTTTACATTGGTATTGAAAGAGTTAGCGCTGGACGATCTTTCTTGTTGTTTTCGTGGACGAGTGGGGGGAGGAGACTCTGCGGTTCCGTCGCCTTTTCTACCAGACTTGCCCCCCTTTGCCGAGATCTCCAAAGGGAATATGCTTTGGTGAACTTTTCGTGGCCTAGCTCTTGAGGACATGATATGTTTCAGAGTATGTGAGCTGTTGAGTAGAGAAATGATATATGAAAAAAGTACTTTGTAATAATAATCAATCTTCTTGTAGTAGGAAATATCACAGTCTTTATACCTCTTGCTCGTCGCACGTCGCAGCGTCTAGGATTTGCATTCCCTTGGTAAATAAAAGGCCCGAGGAAAATGCGTAGAAATTTCCAAATTTCTAACCACGAAGCTTCGCCCGCAAGAGTGTGATGTCCTTCGACACCCAGGACTCGAAACTTGATACGTTCCAACCTCTGGCATTACATTGCGTCCATTAGGCAGCGATTTCAATTTACTCCATCTCGTGCTCATGGCAAATTGACGTTATGCACAGATTTCTTAGAACAAAAGTCTGTTTCCCACTTTCCGGGGATGACACCACATACACGGACATTGGAAATCGGCCATTCTTCAGATAATGACAAATACGTTTTGTTTCATGCCTATAAATCCAACAACCTCTCTTGGAGATTAACCGGTCAATTCCAAAAAAAAAACGCAGGATGTAGCGCATTAAACTTTACGTTTGACGCTAATAATAGACCTGAAACACGGTGAGAGTCCCTTAGTTCGCCGTGGACTTTTTTTTTGATTTCCAACATGGGGAAATACAAGTCGTTTGATTTTCGAAATGTAGGATCATTGTGGACATGGCATTCAACGCCAATGGCGTTTCCTTTTGAACTCTGTGAGAAACGTTGTTAGACTTTTATGGAAGCACGACATTTTCGGGATAATTACACCACGGGAGGAATAATTTGGGTTTCCGTTGCTATTCCACTCTTGCGACTCAAGAAAGGGGAATGGAAAGAGGAATCTAACGAGAAACGGAAAAGAGGGGATAGTAAATGGGATAAGCTATGCAAGTAGGTATACAATTTCATCACCGGAATGATGCAGTTTACAATAGAGACTTTGTTCACAGAATTAGCTGATATTTCGTATATCATCCAAAGGAACCAAAAGTCTACTTTGATGCTCCCGACGATGACGTTTCAGGTACAGAATTTGAGTTGGACGTTGATAAAGGTGCTCCACCCAACATATGTTGGATAGATGAGAGTTTTTGTTTAATGTCTTCATATTCGGCGTTCAACTGTTCAGATTAGCAATGGTCAACTGATTAATCCATGATAATAGACATGTACATACCTGTGCAAAAGACAATTTAGTCGTAACCAACTCTTGTTCCATCTCTTGTACCGTCTCCTCTAGTGCACGATTACTATTCTGCACTTCCATGTTTTTCGTAATGACGCGTTGCATCTCTTCATTCAAGCGTGCTTCGACTTCCGCCGGCTGTTTTTCGACCATCAACCTTAACTCCTCGGTTTGGATTTTGAAGCTTTCGTTAACGTCTTTCAAGGCTTCATTGTCAACCTTTGTTCGTATCATTTCAGATGCAAGCCCGACTTGATCTGCATCTTGCTGTTGCACACGTGCTTCGAGTTGGCGAAGGTTTGCGAGATGTGCCGCATTCGATGTTTTCAGGGTTTCGAGCTCAGAATCACGCAATTTATCGAGTCGAGACTTTTCTTCAAAGTCTGCTTGGTATTGTGCTAGTTCAGTAGGATCCAGCTTTATGGCACAAGCATCACGTATAAGTGCATCGGCGTGATATATCTCCTTGTCTATTCCACCAGTAAGACCAAAGAAGCCCGAATCAAGTATAGAGGCTGCAGACGGAGCTTTGTCGATATATACATCAAAGATCTTTTCCTTGAGATGGGTTGTCAGCTGTGACATCTCTTTCATACCTAACAGAGCAATAGCATTCTTTTGCATCAACACAATGCCAAATCTGAGAATTGCTTCTAGACCCTCACTGAGAATCAAATCATAAATTCGTTGCACAAGTTGCAAGGGAAATTTATACGCAAACAAAGTAAGAAACCATTGTGTGGCATATGAGATTGGTGCTACACCACGTCGTTGTAAATGAAAAGCCAAAGCAGGTTCATGATCTTCGAGAAGTCTCTCGAATTGATATAATCGCAAATGAAGGCCAGTCATCTCTGGTAAGAACATCGATCTCATGTCATATTTAGACATAAGTCGAATGAAAAGCGTAAATGCTTCTTGTTCTGACATGTTAAATAACAAAGGCATGGCGATGAAGTTCATGCCTTGTGCGTAACCTATTGCCTCGTCATATAAAGCATAGGCCTTACAAACACCAAAAAGCCCCTCCTGTAAACCAGAACTAACCATGTATTTAGAGAATGCTGTGCGGGTACCAAGATCTTTGCGGATTGTTTTTTCCAACTTGGCGACATCTGTATTTGGGTGAAGGCTGGCCTTCCATTGCGATGGATCAGCTGTATTATATGGGCCTGCCACCGGTGTCTTATCATTGTCCTCTTCCGATGCTTGATCAGAATGATGGGGTGTGAGTAAAGTGTCGTGAGTACTAGGTGCTTGCGCAGATCTATATGATCGGATCGACGAGGCAGAAGATTTTAATGGCCCTTCTTCGTTGGGCAATCCATTTTGATTCACAGCGTTTTGATCGCCACTAGCACCCAAAGATATATCCTTTGGTTCTTGAACATGCAGAATATTGTGATAAACAATCTCTAGTTGTTCATTCTTGCTATCCGCCAGAACTTGCCACACTACGCCTCGTATGGGGGCAGGTATACCATTTTGTATAGCCAGGCTGATTTCATCACCTTTTCTTTTGGCAAGTGCTGCAGGGCCTTCTTGTACTAGCGTCTGCCACAAGTCCCAGTCTACACCAGATTCGTCCTCGGTTGATGGACCGATAGAGATACCAGCCGCTGTACCCGGAGGTAATCTAACGTCTATATTTTTAGACATCCGTGATTGGGATCTGGATGTATTTGACGGAGCAGGACTTGTCGGGATTGTACCTGTCTCGCTATGAGAAGTGGGGCTATGCAGAGGTTCGTCAGTATCGCCAATAGTTCCGTACCTCTCCGTATCGATGGATTGACGACCTTCGTCTTCTAGTCTCGCAGCTTGAAACCGATCTTGTAAGCTTAGTGGATGGTTTGGCAATGAGTTTGCTTCATTGCCATCTTTTATGGGTGTGAGAGATTTGTCATTTGAGCCGTTCATTATTGGATGTGTTCCTCGTCGTGCACTCATTGTCCCTAGCATTGAAGTAGCAGCGATAGGTCTTGGAGGTGACACCGAGGGTTTTGTGATATTTGTGGCTCTTGAAAACCAGGATAGAGTACCAGACATTTTTCGGGAAATGCCTTCGGAAAGCGTTTGTGTCTTTCCCTCTGATACTGTACGTATTGGCGCTGATGGTCTTACTTGCACATCAAGATTATCAGGAGGAGGGGCTTTCGCCGTGGGATCGATCTCTTCGTCTGTGTATGTCGTACTTGAAATGATCCCCATGTCGACAGTCTGTGGCATTTGTATGTCGTTGGAGGCTTGTCCTCGATCTGGCGCCCCATTCGATATACTGGCTTTGTTTATAACATTCTCTGCGTGCTCAGATTCTGTTGAGACTGATATATCTGGAGATCTCGATCCGTGATTTACAGCGGGTTTCGGTGTTTCAACTTTAGCCGTCTCTTGGGAGGTGAGTCGAGGTTCTTCTTCTGCCATGGCGAATTGATCATCCTGCTCGCTCTGAGTCCCTGCGTTGACCTCTGATTCCATCGACGTCCCACCGGATGCTGCGTTGACCTCTGATGCCGTCGATGTCCCACCGGATGGCTGCGATGCGCCATTGCCGGCACTATGCACTTCTTTATCCTCATCGTCATTCTGATCGATTGCAAATCAGTAATCTATGGTCATCAAGTTCTTACTTATTACCTACAGGCAGATTTACATGCTCGTCGATGGGACTTTTCGCCACGACCGCGTCGCTCACTTCTGCCTGCGCTGCAATCGCGTCCTCCACAGGGTGCACAGCATTATGGACTGTCTCTTCAGAACTCATCGTAAATGGGATTATCTCTTCCGTCAAACAATCCTCGGAGTTTTCGAGGGACAAAGAGAGACGCAGTCCACCAAGCCTTGGTTTAAGAGAGTGGTCTGGTCATTCGTCTACTTTCACACCATGTCCATCAATCTGGTAATGCTGAAATTGAGCATTTGGTTTTGGACTAATTCGGCAAAAGCAATTTGAGCGCGTAATCGTAATTCTCGAGTATGTTAGGTCATAAGTATATAGATCATTCGTTGATGGTCTTGAGACGTGCTACAAGATGTACTCGTTGCTGAACGTGCATGCATTGCAGCCACAGCAGTATATGCACAGCTACAGTATTTCCACGTTTTAAAATGCGGAGAAATACCGTCTCGACATGATTTTCTCCAACAGCGACAACACCCATAGTCGGCAAGTTCGGCGTCAAATCACAACATATCAGATTGGCACAATAGTTTATTTGGAGGTGAAGGGCTCGTTCTTGATCATCAAGCATTTAGAAATGTCAGCGGAACGCTTGATCGCAAATGGTATGATCAATTTGCACGCAAATCACATTACATACCTTATCAGTCCACACGATTGAACATCACACTATGCCTACAGCTTGATAAGATATACCCATATCAACTCAAGTTGAAGACTGGAGATAACTGAGCAATTGCTACTCGCTTGAACTGAAACGAGTCGTGCGTGTTTCTGTAGTGAACCTATTGGAATCGGTTTTAATGACGTCATGCTCCGTCGGTTTTCATCCAAGTTATCAGCACCACGTATTCAAGAACCTAACCTCGTGTTTATCATCATAGATGTGAACGTACCTGCTGCACGACATCAACTTCGTCTGGCAGGGAATTCCATCCTTTCCTTCAACCTATACAGTCAATCGACCTGTGTAAATTTCAATCATGGCAGACTCAGATCAACAACCCTTGGAGCAGCACGCTCCCACGGGATACTACTCTGGGAGTAATCGCATCCCAACGATACAACAATTCATCGACCGCATGGATATGGGTAAACATGACCGTGATGCAGCCATTGATGCTGACACCAAACAAGCTAAGCGCCTTGCCAATAACAGAACTGACGGCGAGATCTCTCCTCATCAACCGCTCAAGGCTGAAAAAGGACCAAGACATTCTGTGACGGACCCAACGACCGGTAATCAGGTCTTGATAGGAGATGTCAGTAAGACTATGATGGAACGCGTACTGAATCCTCAACTTAGCGTTCCCAATGCGAATCTTGGAAAAGCCGCCGAGGTGAAGACTGATGCATCTCAGAGCAATCCTGAATATGCACGCAACCAAGATATTGTTTCTCCTCCTGACCCTGTCGCTTCCAAGAGCACTTCGGATGTGCCCATACATGGTGAAAAAACCAACATATTGTTCCATCCCACTCCTTCAATCAGTTATGAACCAATGTTTGCCAGTCTTGAGAAACGAGCTGGAATTCTTTGTATTGTCTTGTTTTTGGGGACGGTGATCATCGGACGTATTTTTGGTGGCTCATTGAAAGGACTTATTCCCCTGGGTGGATGCCTGGCTTCTGCAGTCTGGTTGTGGACAAAAGAAGTAATGAGGAGCGGTCGAGAAATGGAGTGGAGTAGTGAGAAGGAAAGAGGCGAAACAGTAAGTATAGCAAGTATGCACTATAGCATCATTCACTAACATGATGAAAAGGCGGTAGCCAATCTTTTACCAGAATCGGTCGAATGGATGAATACACTTCTTGGCGTGGTTTGGGGTCTTATTAATCCAGAATTGTTTCAGGGTGTTGCTGATACGCTTGAGGATGTCATGCAAGCTTCCGTTCCAGGAATAATTGAACATGTCCGAGTAGCAGAGATCAATCAAGGCAGCAATCCAATCCGTATACTCAGCTTGCGAGCTTTACCCGATTCACACATGAGAGAGATGAAGGAAGCCATTCACAACGCAAATAAGCAAAATAAAGACCCACAAGAGGCGGCGGCAGACGAAGAAGGCGGTAAATACTACAACTTGGAGGTATCATTCGCTTATCATGCCGCTCCATCTGGTAAACGAACCTCTGAAAAGGCTAGAAACATGCACATGCAACTGGTGTTTTACCTTGGCATTAAAGGCTTATTCGGGGTACCTCTTCCGATTTTTGTAGAACTACAGGAAGTTGTCGGTACAGTCAGATTACGAATGCATATGACACCTGAGCCGCCATTCCTCAAAACCCTCACATTCACTTTGATGGGAGTACCACATGTACAAGCAGGTTGTATACCGATGGTCTCGAAGGGTGTCAACATTCTCAACCTTCCGTTGATCTCCAATTTCGTTAATTACGCTATTGGTGCTGCGTCTAGCATGTATGTTGCACCAAAGTCAATGTCCTTGGACATGCGTGCTTTGTTACAAGGTGATGACATCACCAAGGATGTGAATGCACTTGGTGTTTTGTGGGTTCGTATCCATCGTGCTGAGGGATTGAGTAAACAGGATAGGAGAGGTAGTAAACACGGTGGAAGTGATCCATATATTACCCTATCATTTTCCAAATATGGTAAACCCATGTATTGTACGCGAGTTATTACCGATGACTTGAATCCAATTTGGGAGGAAAGTACCGCTTTGTTGGTCACGCCAGAATTGATCAAAGCAGATGAGAATTTAAGTGTAGAGTTATGGGATTCTGATCGTCATACAGCCGATGACATTGTTGGTAAGGTTGAATTATCGATGCAAAAGATGATTCAACATCCAGGCAAGATGTATCCCCAAGTCTCTAAGCTAGCAGGCCTCCACGAAGGAAGTGATATGCCCGGAGAATTGCACTGGGAGGTTGGCTATTTCGCCAAGCCGGAGTTCCGAGAAGCACTTCGTACAGACGGCAAGAATAAATCCTTACCAGACGCACTTCGTGATAATCCAGAATTACAGGACGAGAAGGGGCAAGCAAATACAGCTACTGATGACGCCGTGCAACACACGCCACCGGATCTCCTTTGGCCATCCGGAGTATGCAGTGTTGTTGTTCATCAAATTGTAAATCTTGAACTCGACAACATCAAGGGTACTAGCGGTAGTCGACGTGGTCGCGAATTTGAGCCTGCTAAACCAAGTGGTGAGACAACAGAAGAAGAGGGTGGCAATTTACCAACCAGTTATTGTACAATTTTGTTCAACGATGAGCTGGTAAGTTATATCTTTCATAATTTACATATTTACGAGTATATGTTGACTTTGATAGGTTTATCGTACACGTGCCAAAGCTGTTAGTAGCTCGCCGATCTTCAATGCTGGGACTGAGCGTTTCATACGTGATTGGCGATCAGCTATTATCACTGTTACAGTTCGCGATCAAAGAAACCGCGAACATGACCCTATATTGGGTGTCGTGCCTATGAAACTTACTGATATTCTCGACAACAGTTCGCAGGTTACACGATGGTATCCTCTCGATGGTGGTATCGGGTTCGGACGTATCAGAATATCGCTGTTGTTCAGAAGTGTTGAAACACGTCTACCCCCGAACTTACTTGGTTGGGATGTTGGAACATTTGAATTCCTGCCCGATTACGTGGTTGCCTCTCAATATAGTCATGTCACTAAGCTTAAGATGCGCACCGGTGGGTCTGTCGGCAAGATTGGACGCAAGGCTTGCAAGAACATCGACGGCGGTGTCGAATGGGATCTCTCATCCCTTGATGATAAGCTGGCCGCTCGTCTCCCTCTTAAGCATCGTTACCGAGCACCAATCGTCATTGAATTTCACACGGCAACCTCTAGAAAGGCTGACGCATTTGCTATATTATGGTTACAACATCTTATCGATAATGAGCCCACAGATGTCGATATTCCAATTTGGCGGACCAAAAATTCAGCACGATTGGTCCAAAACTATCTGACAGAGGATAATTACACGTCACACAAGGTTGGCTTGGAGGATCTATCAATCGTTGGTCGCTTGAAGTTTAAATGCCGTTTCAAAGCCGGTATCGATGAAAGTCACGAGGCTTTTGTGACTGACAATGACAGCCGTGAAACATTCGAGACTTGGGAAGCTTGTCTTGCAGAAGGTGTACGACAGCGATTGGTCGAAAAAGAAGTGCCTGATCGTGTCCAGTCTCTGCATGATGCAAGTCTAACAGAAGGACGGGATATTCTCAAGGCCGCTAACGACGAGGAGAAGAAGAGATGGTTGAGTCATAGTGGAGCAGACTGGACAGGAACTTTTGGTGAAGATCCTGCATCGTATACAGAAACTACTGGTCGTCGAAGAGACTTTGCAGCAAAGTCGACCGTCGATCCAAAAAGTCCCGATGACGGTGATAGTGACTCAAGTTCAGACTCTGACTCGGATTCTGATTTGGGTATTTTGGACGCTACTACTGCAGAGAAACCTTCTAGTTCACATGCGACGTCACGCAGGAGATCAGTCGACACGACGCATACAGCAGATACCTCGGCAGGCACGAATATAACCTCAGATGGCGATGCAAGTACGGTAAATACTATTGGGCGTATAGACAGTGATAGATTAGAGAAGAGGACAGAAAAGCGAAAGCATCGTGGACTTATGCAGTGGAAGCCAGTCAGAAATCTAAAATTTGCAAAGGATGAAGGTGTTTTGGGAATCAAGAAGTTGAGGGATAAGATTACAGGGGGTCTGGATGGAAGAAAGCCCGGTGTTGAGACGGAGACTGGTTGATGATTCTATTCCTATGTTGATAATTCTATGAAGTATCTATTCTTTTCCACGACTCTTATTCACTCTTTAGTATTAATTAGCCTCGTCAATCGTCAGATCTAATATATCCTAGAGGAAGACATTGTGATGCAGTATCAATTGACAATGAAGGTCTGGAAGTGAACTTTAATTTCATATTCTTCACCTACATTTCACTTTTGCTCCTATACATCATGTTCAAGTCACTCGACAATCAATCAATACTCCCATCTTGACGAGGTGCCACTCACCGTTGTAATGTCGGTCACTGACATAGCGACAAGCGATACATCCGCAAAAATCGACCAAGCAGATGCTTCAGCAAGTTCACAAACCATCGAGCAACAAGTCGATCAGGATGCCAATTCCAACGGCAACGAATCTTCGAAACGATTACAAAGTCCTACAGATCCAACACCAACGCCACCGCCCATGACAAATGAGGACCGTAAAGCGCATCTATTATCACAAATAAGATCCCGACCGACTTGGGAAGACTTCACCGCCCGCAGTTTCGAAAATCCAAAGATCTGAAGTTTGCGCGATATACCGGGCGCAGCGACGCTGGCTAGTATCGAGCGTATATCTGCGAGCAAAACGCTGGATGAGGCGCAAGAGTATTTGCTTGAGTATGCGAGCGCGGACACGGGTGTTGTCAGTGTGGATATGTTGAGTCGAGCAGCGTATTATGTGAAATGTGAGTCATAGGTATTCTTGTAGAGGTTGGAGGTGATGTTGATGAAGATGTAGATGGTGAAGCGGATAATGGTAGTGTATATAATGAAGAAGATGCCGAGGGACCGGAAGTTGAAGAGCATGGTAATGGACATACGAGTAGGTCTGGTACAATACTCTCGAACAAAAGTGGGGATTGTGCAGAGGACATTGGCCACGAGCAGTTGGAAACTTATGCGCAAGGTAATCGTAAGTTGAATAGCGGTAAGAGATTACGATATTGTGTCTTTGATGAAGAAGATCTCGAGCAATCGTCGAGTTCTGCGTCGCATCGTACTGCTGATGAGAGCCTAACGCCTTTGAATAAGCGTAAAAGACTTGGTAGTCTAGAAAGTAGACAAACTTCGATAGTTAGTGGGCAAAGTAGCACCAAGTATGAATGTCCCTGTTGGACTGTCTTTAAGGAAAAGGTATACGATATAATGTTTTGATTGAATGTATCACTAACCAATCCGATAGGTGGTGACGACCAACGGCTGACCTACCGCAACAGCAAGTTCAAAAGACGAAGCCGTTCGAATGCTATAAAGAAAGTTTTATGCATTTAATCAGTCTTCACGAGCAAGTCGAGAATAAGACTAGAGCCTCGCAGGCCAAGGTAACGGCCGCCAAGAAGATCTTCCAGGAAGCAGAAAGGCGATTGCAGCGACAGCTGTCCGTGAAAGAATGGGAGAGTGAAGATAAGGATCCCAGCATGATTGAGGTTTTGAAAAGTATAACCCATCTGGTAGAAATCTTCACAAAAGCAAGAGACGAAGCTGCAAAGAATGTAAAGATGAACGAACTTGCCCTTGAAAACTACAATCAGGAAAGCGGTAATGGCCCAAATGCAGACCTTGCCAGAGGATATAGAGAAATTTTAAGTGACTTTTCGCCAGAAGTTGACAAAATGGTTAAATTGCGTGAAATTATACTTGAATTCGGGAAAGAGACTGGTATAGCTTACGAAGATAGTGAACATGAAGATGGATTGTGATGATTTCGCTTTATAGCATAAAAATTGGATTGGTGATGTATTCTTCTCAAAGATGGATAATTACAAGGGCAGAAAAGTAGAAATATAGATACCAAAAAATTACGCGTGAATTTAAAATCGTATAAAATTCAATAATGATGACAGAATGGTCAACGATATCGTGATACCGCAATACTAGCTTGGTTATCAGCTCTGTTATCAGATATGCACCGGCCGCACAATGATTGCTGAATGCTTTGTTATATGGACAGTCGACACTTGTCAGTCTCTACAATAGACATTAATCTTCAACGCGAAGTATTGACCACAATATGTCGCAAACGGTACAAGTCGCAAATCAATATACGCCTCTTGAACCCCTTCTACTCTTCCAAGCAATACGAGGACAGGATCCCTTACATATCAATTTTGACGAGATATCTGAAGCACTGGTAAGGGTTCCTCTCATCACAAATGATGCTTCATTCAATCAAAATCGACTTTCGTCGACACGATTGCAATCACTCTATTTGAATTTAATCAAGGATGCCATACAAGTCGAAGCAGATCACAAGTCTGTACAAGATGGACTGAGCAACAGACGTCAAACAGCAACACCATCACCAAGGACGAGGCGATATCGTGCTGCAAGTCCTGCTGTGCCGTCTATAGAAGAGGCTGCTAAACACGTGCACATTTATCCTGATCTCATTACACGACTTTATACTAGATATAGAGATCATATCGCAGAAGCCATTAGGGAAGAGGAGGATCAAATTTTAGGGATCGATCAAGATGTAAAAGATGCGACGATTGCGGCAAGAGAAGGAGCCCTTGCTGCATCGCAACAGGTGGTGGAAATGGAAGATGCAGCGGATACGAACATTGCTGAAGGAAAACTCGACGGAGAGCTGGGTGTCAGCAAGAATACCGTTACAGTCGGACCTGTGTCAGAACAAGTTGTTGCCTTGCCGCAGCCCTCGAATAATGCAGTTATGCCCAAATCCCCATCTGCTCCCGAAGATACGGCCGGTCTCCCTGCGGAGATTATGCCTCGGCCTCAGGCAGAGCCTGTTGAAACCGATACGATTGCTCAACCTACCATTATACCTATCACATCTCCCGATCCAACCACACAAATCATACAAGTCACTGCCGCACCGGAAGAGTTTCCGGTAATCCTGTCTCAACCCACCACTTCTCCACCAAAACCGGATGATCCTATGGATGACGTACAATATACAGTCAAACCCGCCAGGATACTACCCAAGCCCGCCACTATTGATACACAAATTGAGAAAGAATCTTCAAGTCCTCGTCGGTTGAGATCAGCGGTAACTCGTGGTGCAATTACACCAATCGAGCCTTTGATCCAAGAGCAGCCGGCGAAGAAGACATTCAATAAACCCCGACGTGTCGTTCATAAGAAACCGTCTGACGGAGCTGATATGAATGCAGTAACAAATGAGAATCTTGATAATTCCATGGCATTTTCGCCAAATCAACCTGCAAATGCTATCACACATATTCCATCACCAATTCATCCACACGCACCGAGAATCGCCGAGCAATCACCACGTTTGGGGCAGTATACAATGTCGGCAGGTTTACAAACGCCCTCCCAGTCTTCTATCACGTCAAATGTAAATAAAGAAGCACTTTATCATCATGAACCGATAGGAGCGATGATATATGGTCCAATCTTCCGGAATTCACGCCCACCATCAAGTCGTGAGACACCAGCCCAATCACCAAAGAGTAATGAGAATGCATTTATACCAATTCAATATCGTCCTCCAGCTTCGCCAAACGCAACAAATGTTAATCGACAAGATCAGCTTTCACAAACACAGATACAATCACCAATGAATGCGCACTCTAACGATCAAATTCGACGTCCCATCAGACACTCGACTGGGAGTGGCTTCAAGTTGCCTTCATTTCAGCTCAGGGAAATCGAGGCAAATGGCGGTGTAGATGTTCCGCCTCCTCAACAATCTCCTTTATCAACCTCTAATCAGCAACACAAGCAAAAGTCCACCGTAAAAGCGCTCGCAAGTCTTGCCTCGGCTAGTAGTGGAAGGCAACGAGCTTCAACACTGGCGTCGCTGGCCGATTCTATTCCTGCATCTCTTCCTGATACACCTCAGGACCACCACTTTCAAGCCCCAGCAACAGTATCTCACCTTCCAACTACTCCGTTGTTCAAAGCTACTAAGAAACCTCGAAGATCTAGTACCTGGAGACAATCAATGATAGAACCATTAGAAATTCCAACTTCACCGACTCGTCCAGATATTGAACCTATGAGTCCGATCCGAGGAGATTTTGATTTGAATAGTACATACAGTAACTCCAAGCGAGAACCAGAAGAAATAGAGCCAGAAAAAGAAAGGGAGAAGGGAAAGGAAAGCGACAAACAAGAAAAGGAAAAGGAAAGCGGTGAACAAGAGAAGAGAAAGGCAACAGATGAGCAAGAAAAGAGAAAGGAAAGTGATGAACAAACAAAGCGGACGACAAGAGGTAGACCCAAACGAGCACGAGAGGATACAATCACTGCGACAGATGCTCCAGCAGCAAAAAAGGGCGGTAGAAGACGTACTAGAGCTAGTAGTCCAGTAGTTGCATCCTCTGGAGCTGAAATTGAACCTGAAAATCAAGGACGTCAAGCTGTTGTAGAAATCGTTAGGCGTAGTCGTAGTCGTAGCATGTCTGTCACGTCTACTAGGCAAGAAATTCCATCTACAGAGGTCAAAACTGCTGTTCCTCAAAGTACCCGGACGACCAGATCAAAGAGCATAGCCACGAAATCAGGTGATGATAGTGTAAACAAGCAGCAAGAAGTCAATCAAAAAGAAGACACATCATTCCCGATTGAAGATGAGCTACTTAATATCCGCACGAGGTCGGGAACGATATTAAGTCATGCACAACTACCTGGAAAGCAGCAACAACCTTCATCTGACGCCATCATTACTGATTTGGTTGGACCAACGGGAACAGAGCCTATAACGATAACGAATGACAATGTAGCAGGAGGCATTGCAGTCCACAACACATCGACAGAAGACTCTCCCGTGAACCGAGAAGAGGGTAATCATTCGAATGAGCCAGAACAAATACCTGAAGATACTACCATCACTGAAGATTCAAAACCAATTACCGTGCCCTTGAATCCTTCTTCATCATCTAGACGACAAGATCAACGAACAATCTACGCGACCTGTAACTTTCAACGTCTTTCCAATGTGATTCTGGAAGAAGTAATAACCCATCGCCACGCCGTATCTTTCCAACGACCAGTTTCCGAACGCAACGCAAGCGGTTACAAAGATCTAATCAAACGCCCACAAGATCTGAAGAGTATTCGCGCCGCTATATCAGCCGGAAGCAAAGCCGTCAATTCTCTACTCAAAGGCCAAGAAAAAGAAAAAGCAAAAGAACGAGAAAAGGAAAAAGAAAAAGAAAATGAAAATCAAAAGTTGGCGACTTCGTTTTCCACGACGATTCCGGATTCGGAAAGCGAACCGCCGAGTCAAGAAATACCAAACGATGAGGTCACGACCAAAGGCAAGAAATGGCTCTCGGACGCTCTGAGTGCTTCTGCGAGTGAAGCGCTATACCCACCAAAAGGAATCGTCAACGCCGCGCAGTTGGAAAAAGAACTCATGAGGATGTTTGCGAATGCAGTCATGTTTAATACAGGTGATACCGGTATGGTTTCTGATGCGAGAGAGATGGCCGGGGATGTGGGAGGGATGCTGGATCATTGGAGGGGTTGATTTCGATCGTGTTGATGTATTTTATTGGTGTTTCCAATCTGCTTGTAGAACAGAGAGTGACGCTTATCTTTGCAAGTCATTGGTATAGTAGTACGATAACATGACCGAGAAATATCACACGACAACACACACTTTTTGAAGGTTGTCAAATGGACACTGTTTATCATCTACGCTACCTTTGCTACACCATTGACTAATAAAAACTTAAACATCGCTCTAAACTTCTTGCACCTGTTCAACCCATTCCGATATCTCCCGGACCTTCTCCGTCAAGGCCTTGAATTCTCTCACCTGTGACTCCGCAAACTCCATCGCCTTTTTGCACTTCATCGCCACCGCCTCTGTAGAAACGTCTTTTCGCTCTCGCATACTTTTCTTCTGCACTTCCAAAGCATAGATTTCTTTCGACAGGCGCACTTCTTTCTCGACTTGACTTGTTATATTGCGCTGCAGCGCGGCTTTCAAATCGGGCTCGTCGGCGTATTCTTCCATAACGGCGTTTAGTCGTTTTATCTTTTCCTCGAGCTCCTTTTTGGCCTCGCATGCTTCTTGGTGATTTGTTGTGATGGCGAGGAGGTCGGTGTAGTGCTGGTGGATTTGCTTGACTTGGCCGAGATCGTTTTGGAAAGCAAGATATGTCTCAGCAATGCTACTATCTGTGAATTTGTCCAAGAGTGTATTGGTTTGATGGTCTAATCTGGCTTTCTTTGGAACTCGGGGAGGGTTTGCAGGACTAGTGGTTGGTTTAGTTTGTAGCGCGCCGAAAGACTGCTGATGAGATCGTTTGAGACCTTTGGTAAACTCGGGGTTTGTCTTATCCGTTGGGATAGGTAGGTTCTGCTGAGTTGAGACAGTAGCTGGAGAAATCATGTTTGCAGGACAATGACTATTCGTAGAACGGTCTAATGTTCGAGTTTCAGCATCTTCAGTCCAGAGATCGACAGAAGTTTTCGAATCTTCTGTACCAGATAGCTCTGAAAAATTCCGAGACGTATTATCCTCAGAAAGCGCCACGGATGAACGCTGATTATCATTTTGTTGAGTGTTATGCTCCCGAATCAAGTTTTTGTATCGTCCCCAAGGTAAAGGTGCACCGTCTGCTTGATCTGGTAAAGACAGTCACTACCTTCTCACATTGTGGTAGTAGCCATTGAGGACTTACTTATGAGTGCATCTGTAGCTGCTCGAAGTTGACTTAGACTGATTCTATACAATGGCTGCGCGATATAAGATAGCAAGAACTCCTCTACTTGATCTAGCTTGATATGTTTTGAAATTGTATTCAAAAGAGCAAGAGTCTGCTCACCAAAAAGTCCATCCGTTGTGGGTGTGAGAATGACACGATTGAACGTCGACGGAGTAAATCCCTCCCAAGTCTTTTGATTCTTAATTTGACCTAATAGTTCGTTCTTCTTGAAGAGGATGCGGGCTGAAGATCTAGTTTCTGACATGATATAAATGCTATGTAATGATATGGTGATTCAAGAAAAAGAAATCGAAGGGTTGGCTTATTCACCTTGATGAAGTGAAGAAGTGGACATTGCGAGGTTGCGGTGGAAGCCAAGCATGTGGAGTGATATTTGATAAGTGCCAAAACTCAATGAGACTGATAACGATTCATGTGTGATGAGATTAATCAACATCCATATCGTCGCCATTCTCAGCATAGCTAACATTCTTTTTCGCTCTTCCACTCTTTCGACCAGCTCTCCCATTTGCCTTTCCATTTAGATCATCGGGCTCGTCATCCGCACCAACGTCCGCTTCACTTGCATCATCCGATGATTCCAACTCCTCTTCCACTTCTTTCTTCACTTTACTTTTCCCTTTTGATTTTGCCTTGTTTGCCGATGCTTTCTTTCCACCGTTTGTGGCCGGAGCATTTCCAAGATCCGGCACAGCTACCACTCCCTCACTAGCCTTTCCCTTTCCCTTTCCCTTTGACTTTGTCTCTTTCTCTTTTGCTAGTTCAGCCTTGACTTTATCTCTCAGTTTCAACAAAGCCTTTGCCTTTTTCGTAGCAGGGGTGGCGTTCAAGTCACTCTCTGTGCCGGGGTCATCTTCTCCAACGGCACTTTCATCCGTGGCGGATTCTGCTTTTAGTTTCTTCTTTGCTGGCGTTTCTGTAACATTCGTAGCTCTTGGCTTCACTTCACGCTTTTTAGGTCGGAGCCATTCTTCCATTTCGGATGGCCAGTAGACTCTGCCGTCTGGCCCTCCCATGGCAATGTCCTCCTCAGATACAAACTCGATAGGAGCCTCTTCCTCTTCAACAGCCGGCTCTTCGACCCCATCTTCATTCTTGATGACTTTCTTCTTCGGTTTTTTGGTTGTGCTTTTCCTTTCTCGTTTTTGCTGTTCTTGTAAAGCGAGTTTATTATCGTCGTTCCGTACATATGGTATAAGTTCGTTGATTTTATTATGTCCAGGTAGTCGGAAATTGCGCATTAGCTCAAACACAGCCTGTTCCTTGTCTTTCGCTTCTATCATTAAATCCATTGTATCTGGACAAGGAGGTAAAGTCTGTACACGAGGACGATGTTTGCGTCGTTGCCGTGCAGTGATTGCTTCCGATCGCTGTTCGGAGTAATGCATTTTCGGCGTTATATTCTTGCGCGACCAAGTAGCTAATATACGCGGATAAAGATCTATGATATCTTTGGTTCCTTCTCTGATCTGTTCTGAATCGAATAGAATGTTGTGATGGTGATAGTCCAAGACCATGGGTATGTTCAACTCTTCACAAACGGGTAAAAGCTCATGTACAGAATACGACACATCATCATTTTCGAGCACAAGACGGTTCTTTACACTATGTGACAATGTCGCATAGACTTCTTTAAATCTTTCAATCGTGGCGGGCTTGTCGCCAAAGACACCACCCATATGTACTATCATTACAGCATCTCTGTTCAACTGCTCAGGCAATTTTAATAACGAGAGCATTTCATCGTGATATTCGAGATCGCGTTTGGCATTTTCCGTCACAGACTTTCTCGGGGATCCGAGTTGTGTAAATTGACCAGGATGCGTGGTAACCCGATGACCTAACTCAGCAATGACCTTTCCTGCCTCTGCCAAAGCTTCACCCGCAAATGGCTCAAGTTTATACCCATATTCCTCATGTGATGCGAATGGAAACATCTCACTCGACAGTCGCAAGAACTTGATGTTATATTTATCATTCCACCTTATCATTTTTGCAATGTCACGTACGTTGGCAAGACATATCTCCTCGACGTATTTCCTACCACGTTCGATATCAGCTGGCTGTGTTCGATCTGGTCGGTTCTTCGTAGCATGTTCTGGCTGCGAGGGATCTTGGAGAGGATGACGGTGTTCGAGTATCGAAGCTATACGACATGTTCTCGAGCAGAAGATCGGCGGGTTGGAATAGCGTAAATAAGTATTCAGACAAGCATAACCTAATCGACCTTTCCATGGTAGAGGTAAATAATCGCTGTTGACGGGTGGAGGTCGCGACAATGCTTGCATCACTTCCTCCTCATCAACAGGCTCGTCTTCATCTGCTTCTGGATCGCGTAGAGCATCTACATCTTCCCTCGATTTGGCAGGCATTACGACGTCGCCCTTGTCTTCAGCAATCTTGGTGCTGGGTTTCCCTTTTCGACCTTTTGTTTTTGTGGTCGTGGCTGCGTTCTCGGGCGCGTCTGAGAGAGGACTGTCGGAGGCTTCTTCAGCTTTGATTCCAGCTAGTGATGGCATTGTTAAAGATATAGTCTCGCCTTCAATTGGTTTTGCATCATCCGTCTCGGAAGCCCTTTTTCGTTTAGGTGCCATGATACAGAATCTTTGTCGAGGAAGATGATGTGTCGTTTCAATTCGTACCAATGATCTGAATATTTGAGACCGGAACAGGGACCGCAGCATTAATCACAACAATTATAAAAGAGAAGAAATGTGCATTGAGAAATATCTAATGCGATGACACGCGTTTACGAAACTATTATAGACTTTGTATGTTCACATCGCCCCTTGATTTTGGTGAACTACTCTGACGTCATTTCAAGATCTACCGATGATGTTCGTAGATTGACTTTTATCATATGAAATCGATAAAGAACTTGCAAGTCGGGTATCACAGAAATTTTGTTATTAGATTGATGCTATTTGACTATGATATAAAAGTACCATTGGCTTCTCTCAAAACACCTGCACTTCTACCAGCATCCCAGAAGAGACTGGTCGCCTCGACAACATCTTCAGCTTGTACGATATTCTCTGATCTACCTCTACTCCTTGCTAATATTGCTGCCGGTGTAAGTAATTGTAACGGATAGCGTAGACTGACACGCTCGCCTTGCCTAGTCAACTCGTCAAGCGCTTCTGTTGATAAAGTCATTGTGCTGACTAAACCACCGCCTTGAAGACCTGCAGGCGCCGGTGTGCTGAATTCGAGAGTTGCCCGGGTCGAGACGATCTGACGTATTTCTTCAGGTGTGTAAGGATGAGTAGGAACTATGAGCAGACGCCCAAGAAGATCGGGAGGGATGCCATGGGCAGCTACAAGATTGTCACTACCCTTGACGGTTGTTTTACCATGATTCGTAGCTAAAATAACAATTGGTGAGATGGAAGATTCTAGAGCGCGATTAAGATACGTGAAGCATTCGAGATCCAACATGTGTACCTTTATCATGAATTAGTAGATACTCAAATATAAATTTGGGAAAAGTGACTGACCTCGTCTATAAATAATACACCAGGAACTAATTCTGCAACACCTTGATCAATATACTTATTCACGACTTTGTTAATCTCGGCTCTTAATTTGTCTGTGATTTCCGTCTTTCGAGGCTTCATCAACTGTCCCATCATACTCATGACATCTTGGCCGCCTTGTGGACGAGCGTTCGCAACATCCAAATCATGTAATGTTACATCTTGAACAACTTGTTTCTTTTTATGTACTTCACCTTTTGGTACTGGTACGTATTCTTCTGCTTCCAAGTCAAACTCCGTGGAAAAGGCATCACTTCTTCCTACACGTTTGACAGCACCAGTATTTGCCTCGATATATATCACATCTCCAACACGCACGCGTTCCTTCGTTATCGCTTCATATATTGATGGATCGAGACGTAATTTCTTGGTCCCTCTCGCAGATCGTAAAGTTATCAATAGATGTGAGATTGTTCGACCGTAAGATCCGAGTGGATTTTCCGTTTCTTCTGGCGTCAATTCTGTAACTTCTCCTTCGTATACTTCTTTCGTCTCTTGCACTCTCAAACCAATAGCACGTCGAAAGTTCTCCATTAACGTTTCTGTCTTTTTTACTTCTGTAGAATATACCTCACTACCGACAATTGGGCAGAATGGTACTTTTGTTCCCAACTCTTGAGAAACAGCCAACGCCAATGCTGTCTTTCCAGTGCCAGGTCCTCCTGCTAATAGTACTGCTCGTCCTGCCATCTTCTTCATCTTTATTAAATCTACAATTAACCCACATCCTTCCCGAGCTGTCGTTTGACCGATAAATCCAGCGGCATTATTGTTAGCCCGTCCGTCAGCGCGAAGTCCAAGTCCTTTTATATGTGAATGCGCGGCTGTGCGATTTTCTCGCGAGTTGCCTTTGACCTCTGATATTTGAACTGGCTTCATACCGTTAGATGCTGGAACTACCGCGCTGGTTGCTGCAGCCATCTTTGTTTAGTATGAAAGAAAGCTTTAGCTGGTGTTGATCTGGCAGGTTATTTGACAATTATTGAGATTGACTCTACTTTTTATCAAACATGAACTGGATCGCTATAGACGGAAGATTGTGTAGTTGTGAAGGGGTGATTTAATGCCTAATAATTGACAGTCTCATGGGCTCCTTGGAGAGATAGAAGTTCAGCAAGCGCAAGTCGGAAAATCTTCGGCCAAAAAAGTCGGGCGGATCGATGGCCGAACTTCACTCCATCAAGGAGGTGATGCGTGTAGTGATACTAGCACATAAGTATATATCAGAATGGTATAGCGACAGGGTGACATCGATAGTCGACAAACATAGGACTTTTTCGGGGTATCATTCACGATGTCGCGAATTGGGGCCAGGCTGAGGCACATGAATACAGTATGCTTCTTTGACAGTACTTTGAGGTCGATTACATCACTAACTATTCCTAGAAGGTAGTCTTTACAGACGATGTAGGTGTAATCTATAACTCTCTGACTGATGAATACACTTAGCTTCTAGATATTCGAATTGGCTCCGGCGCACTTAGACTACCACAAGATGTATTCCGGATACATTTGAAATTTGCGCCAAAGATGGATTTAGGACATATGGGGCCAAGGTCAGCACAACCTTCAAAGTGACAATCACGTATAGGTTTGGTCTGATGTAGATGTATAGAAAATTCTGGCACCACTCTTTAATCAGGCTGAAATATCACAATCCCGGTGTTTCAATGACTGTTGATCGGACGTTGAAACAAGAAGAAGACCCTACTTTGACTATTCATTTCACCGACAATGCAGCAACAAAGCGTTCCACAGACAACGCTTCAGAACCATCGAGTAGTGAAACGACAAAGTCAGCAGTCCTCAAATGGAAGACAGAAGCGGATATCGTGAGAGAATTAATGGCCCTGACAAAGGCGACCGAGATCCTACCGACTGCGGATGACAAACAGCAATTGGAGAGAATTAGCGAAGAGAATTCGCGAGCACAAGTTGATCGTGAAAGATGTTTAGCGGTACGTGCAGAAGTCAAACGACAGCAAAAACTATTAGAAGAAGCACGAGCGATGACTTCATGAATGAAATATTTAACCCAGAGTATGACACTCTTTTGTATATAGATAACACCACACTTTCATTATCATGTATTTACCAATCATAATTGAGGATATAAATCATTATCATGCATGTATCCATCGTAATCGAGGATATAAAAAATATGTAATCATAAAACTCAGGCATTGCCCTTCCCTCTCCACCAAGCCACCGCCCCTAATATAAATACTACAACCATTACGTCTCCGAGCAGCGTACTCCAAATCGTCCCATATCTTCCCACAATACGTAGCCAACTGCCCCACGGCTCTGGGACGAATCCAGAGCCAGCAATGGTAGCCAACCACCCCGAACCCTTGAGCTGCCCTTTTTCGAGAAAGTACCTCGTGGTTTGCAGTATCGTTTCGGCTGTCGCAAAGACGTAAAACAACCTCGCACCTACATCTCTGTTTGTCCCATCTGGTGAAATGCCAGAAATATGTCGAGAGGCTTTACTGCCGTTGAATCCGGGTGTCGTCCAGCTTATGTAAATCGCAAGGATCATGGAGAATATTGCGTGTATGATTTTCCATATGTACGTCATGTCACGCTGTTGTTGCGGCCATGTCGATGGATTGGCAGTGTTTGATTGGAAAAGATTTGGACCAAATAATGATGATGACAGTGGAGGTGGTGGGTTGGTATTGTTCGTATTCTGCCCCGGTGCGGATGTTGTGGGACCAGATCCGAACAGAGAGTGTAATAAAGGTGATATGTCGGGTAAACCGTTGGGACTTGCGCCTGGAGAGGGAATGGGAGTTATTCCAGAAAGCATCTGTTGCATCATCCGGGCTATTGGATCGTCACTATTTTGTGATGGGGAACTATTCAACGAAGATGGAGTTTGATTCTGATTGGTATGAGGAGTCAAACGAGACGGCGATGGAGACCAGTAGTGTTCTGAAATGTCTACTTCATCCGGATCTGGAGCTGTAAGGGATATGGAGGGTGTTGTATCGGGCTTGATGAGTGGCACTGGGACATGATGAGTCCTCCGTTTACAGCCTAGCATATATTGACGAAGTACTGACCATCTTCTGAAGCTGGTGCGGGACGACCAGATACACCAGTAATCTTCGCTAACCGATCTGAACCATTGGCAGTGATTTTTGCTGCTCGTTTCTCTCGACGTAAGCGAGCCTGCATTTGACCAGGCGTTTCTCTTTGTTGTTCATCCATGCTGATATAACGCGCCGGGAGTGATAGACAAAATAGTTCTATTGGTAGGAAGATCATGTATCATATGTGGAGGTCACGATGTTCCTTCTCGGTGCGACGATCCGACATCCGGATCTCGACTTTGGCATCATCTATCAGCACATCAGATTGATGATTCATTTGGCAGTGCATTCATACCAGTGACCGTGAGATCGCCTAGCCACAGCTAATGAACAATGTAAAGTTAAGTCTCTCCACTTCTTTCAAGCATTCACACCAACTTTCATACCCCAAACGACTTTGCAGCATCATGTCATCTACAGATCGTGCAATCAGTCCACCTCCAATTTCTAATCCTACGAGGAGTACACAAACCCCTAAAAAGGAGTCATCAGTTCAAAGAGGACCATTGACTCACTTCCTCTGTATTCCCCTCATAACACCACAATCTCGTGCGCAACTACAAACATCTCTTACCACATTCGCCAAAGCAGTTTGTCCCTCTGCTACCGATATAGAATCGTCTAAAGTCGTCTCTGAATCGACCATCACCTTGCCTTCGTCAGCAATACGGCCGTTGGGCAGTCTTCATCTAACGCTAGGTGTCATGAGATTGCCCTCTTCCGAGTCAATCCCATCCTCGTCTCCTTCTCTGAATGATGCCTTGACTCTATTGCAATCCCTTCGATTTCATCCTCAAACTTTCCTTCCACTGTTATCCGGCGAGTCTTTGCCAACTCTCTCCAGTCATACGTCTTCTTTGAGAACCAATCTTACAGGTCTATCTTGTATGGGTTCACCGTCGCACACTTCAGTCTTGTACGCCCACCCATCCGATGCACTAGATCAAGAGAGCGGAAAATTAGAGACGTTTTGTCGCGAAATACGAAAGATGTTCTTAGAAAAAGGTCTACTAGTTGATGAGGGGAGAGATTTAAAACTCCACGCCACAGTTGTAAACACGCTATATTCGAAGAATAAAGATAAAGGAACGAATAAGAATCAAAGGTCGAATAAAAAGTTCGATGCTGTAGCTTTGATTGATCGATGGAAAGACTATACATGGGCAGAGGATATAACGATTGATAGAGTCTCGATTTGTGAGATGGGTGCAAAGAAGATTCACGATCGGGAAGGAAAGGTTATAGATGAAGTGTATACTGAAGTTGGTAGTGTATCATTAATTCATTCATGATCATACATGTATATTGTAAGAGTCATCACGGTCATCAAGTACCATTCTAGTCCTTGTCGTCTAATACTATCTATATATGACAACATATCTATTTCCCACCAGTTGTATTATTATTACTGGCATCTCCAGCAGTAATATTACTGTTAGAATTACCATTATTAGTGACATTAATACCCCTCTTATCCTCGACAAACGCAAATGTCAACAATTCTTCTGCACTCGGTCTCTTCTCATGTTCATATTCAAATGTACGGCCTAGAAACTCTTTGATTTCTTTCGAGGCTGTAACAGGTACATCTGGTCTAGCTTCACCACTACCACCAATTTTGAAAATTGCTTGTAATTGACTACAATTAGGATGAGGATGAGAACCTGTAATCATTTCTACAACGAGACAACCTAATGACCAGATATCTGCTTTACGAGTATATGCTGTTTGTTTGACGACTTCTGGTGCCATCCAAAACACGGAACCTTGGAGAGAAACGCGAGGGCCTGCTCGACCTTTGACTTGAGCGGTAGAATGACGGAGGGTAGATTCTACACGTTTTGAAATGCCAAAATCGGAAATCTTGACGCTACCATGATTATCGACAAGGATATTAGCACCTTTGATGTCTCGATGGATAATATCCATCGAATGTAAATAAGCTAATCCGTGAAGAATTTGTCGAACAAAGTTTGAAATCAAAGGTTCGGGGAGAGAACCATAATTAACCAACATTGTCGCAACAGAACCACCAGCGACATATTCGAGGAAAATGTTCAAATGAGAGTCGTCGCTGTTCGAACCAAGATATTGAACTATATTAGGATGTTTCAATTCACGTAACAGGTCAATCTCTCGTTTGAGTGCTTCCAACATATTATTCTTCTTGGCATCAGCCGCAGTATTATTTGAAGATGGCATCTCGACTTGTTTTAGAGCCATCAATTCACCAGTGATAGCATGCAGAGCAAGATAGACAGTTCCAAACGATCCTTGTCCTATCATGTTACCTTTCATATATCGGAGATTATCCCAAGAATCTTGCTCCAAATGTTCCATCAGTTCCTCATCAGACTCTTCACTATCTTCGGCGATAAAACGCGATAAACGTTGATTCAATGGTTCTTCTGACTCTATCTCTGTCTCTTCAGCAGACAAAGCAGTAGTTGGAGCTGCATCTTCATAGTATGCATTCATTATCGTCTCACTATCTGTATCAGTAATTGTATTCGATTCGCCTGATGTCCCATTCGATCCAGATTCACTTTCATCGAAAGATAAGTACGAGTTTCTATTGGGTTCAAAGGCTGAATCTTCATTGAGCGGTTCCAATACAGATGCGGCTACAGAATGACGATATTCCGATTGTCGACGGCCCAATCTCATCACAGAAAGGGGTCGTAAAGTCTTCTGACCAGAATTATTGTTCAACCATGAGTCAGCAATTGTTGGAAGTGGAGGTGCATCTCTGATGCTGGACACAAAGCTGAAATTACTTGCAGTACTCATACGATTCGCAGCACGGCTTAACCTCTGAGATCGTCGAATTGACATTCTGACAGTCTTGTCCATCTTTTCTTTCTCCACGTCCGGAAAGTACGATGTCAAATCCTGTGTAATCAGTTCCGTTGGAGGTCTTTGTCCGTAAAAGTCTTTCAATTTTCTGGCTCGGGCACTTGCTGTTGAATTAGAAGAGGAGACAGGTGCTCGCTCGGACGATTCCTCGAAATAGGCTCTTGTCTTGAATTCGGAAGCGGGAGACATCGGATACGCAATTGACGGCAACGGCAAAGTTTCGCCAATGAGTTTTTCCACTTTCAATTGACTTCTTGACTTGTTCGGATGATCGTAGGCTGATGGCGACACGGGTTGTTGCTCTGCCAAGGATGCAGCAACTCTGAGCTGCTCTCCATCCGGTATACCCGCTTGGATTCTCCGAAAGATCAATCGACCACGGTCCGTTCCCGAACGATCATTACAAATACGCACGAGCTCGGACTCTCCCAGTTTTCGACAATTGGATGGACTAGGGTCGATTCCCTCCAGTATATAAAAGCAGTAGTTTCTCAGATGTTGCTCATTTAGCAGTCCTTTCTTTAATGTTTTGACAACAATTTCATCCGCAGTCTTACAACCACTTATATTGACTACCGAAGATTGTCCATTATCATAAACGACCCTTATCAATGGTTTATCGGTAGGTAGAGCAGTGCTATGTCCTGAAAGATTATCAAAGCTTGCTTGAGATCTAATATGGGGCGGGAATCGAGAACTTGAAGGCGTATCTGACGTATCGTTATCAGTAAAGATCAAAAACTAGCTCTGAGAACCACTTACATCCTTTATGACTTCTTGCAGATCTAATTTCGGAGTCAACAAGCGGTGAAGTTGGTCTTGAACTTGATGCACTAAGATCATAATGACGGGATAAACGCTTTTCATTCCGACCCGTGCCTGGTGCACTTCTAGCCGAGTGCAGAGCTCGCGGTGAAGAGGCAGAATGTGGTATAGATGCTGTGTTATCCAGCATTGCAAGAGAATATCTATTGATTGTACGCTGTGATGTCTTTTTCGCCGTGGATAAGCGAAATTGCTTTGCTTGTGAGTTGATCCGTACTCTGTCGCCTACTTTGTTTACTCCGAGCTCTTTCAGGGTTATTTGATCCAGATCCATGAGATTCTCACCATTTATATTGTGTTCTACATTAAAGTCAATAAAATATGTGCTTGTCTAGTCAATAACAATATCGTAACACACCATGGAACGTTTCGACATATTGTGAACAATTTATACTCTTCAGCCATTCTCCAACACGAGATTCATCCCAATTTCTATAGTCCATAAGCTCATAAAATCCATTTTCATTTGTTAAATTACTGACCTGACTGGATCTGGATCTTCGTATGGTCCGGAGAACTCCGACTCTGTAGGACTGGCATAGGTGACAGGACTAGGTAGAGCACTACCATTCTTATATGGGCCACCAGCAATGCTGCCGAAGCTTGATGTTGACATTTGAGATCTAGTTGCAAGGAGAGCCATTACGATGGCGAGATATTAGATGTATCCTCTTCGGAATTACGCCGTTGTCTTTCTAAGTATATCTCATCTTTATATTACTAGATCGCTTGCAAATCGCTTCGTGCCAAAAGTCGCTACGTCTCCAGCGCACAAAATAGCGTAGACTTATAAGCGTCCGCGAGTTTGCAATTTGCGGCGACCGTGACAAGTTGTTGTCAAGGCTATCATATATTGGGAGATGCTGAACTAGTCAAAAGAGCAAGAATCAGCAAATCAAATCATAGTTTACGTCAATAATGATGATAAGAATAGCTATGATTGTCAATATCCTTTCATCTCCACATCTTGAAACACAAATCAAGCCACATTGAAGGGTGAACAATTTAAAGTTCAGCACCAAAAACGCTTCCTACACGTGCTCAACAACAGCTACGGTATTGTGAAACATGCTGATGAATCGGTCTACAGGGCTAGAAACTTCTTATAATGCTCTTGCATACGAAAGACGCCACTACCACTTCATGGTTCATGAAGGCTCGCCGTTGCGCTAAGAGATCTTGCGCGTTCTCAGAAAACATTGGCTACATGGAAATATAAACCTCAAGCGCCAACTTCATCGCTAGTCTCGTTATTTCCATCATAACCTTGAATATTCCTCCCAGTATTACCCTCATTCGACCCATGCTTCTGGTCATTTGAAGTGGGGTCTGCCTTCCCAAGACCTCCCTCCGTTTTTCCCCCGAAGCCTGATTCGCTAATCGCTTGTCCATATCTGATATTCGATGCAGTTTGTTCTCCTCGTTCCGACTCTTTTGTGGGTGCAACAGACTCTTTTGTACTGCTTTTGTCGCCTAATTGTCCTGTAGACTTTTTAGGATTCTGCTTGGACGTGGTGAGTTCATCTTTGGACGAATACCTACAAGTTCTCAGTCGATCTATTGTAATCACGGAGAAAGGCTCTATCTGGAAAATACTCACTGATCGTAACTTGAATCTCCACCCGTTTCCACGTCCATTAAACCTGAAGAAGACATTTTGTGCACGACAAATGTATTTGAAAGATCCTTGGCTACGCTAGTATTCAAAGACGTGACCATGAATACCTGTGACGTCAGCGGAATATCTTCTGACATCACAAACCCCTTAAGGACGAGACTATAATTTCAGATTGTTCTCAGCAAGTTCTTCATTCATTCATCTATTCATAATCATATCTAATGCTTGTTACAGTGCAATGCAATGCAAAGACGTTGCTCATGCTGTCGTTATAGTAAATCGGTTGAATTCGTTGGTGTAAAAATGTTCTACACATTTGGGAAAGAGAAAAAGGACTTATGCAGTCGCCTTTGCTTTTCCTTTGCCTTCATATTGGTCTTGAGCCACAGTAGACAGAGACTGCGACTTCGTTGTGTCGATCTCCTCCTCGTCATCGCTCAATTCATCCTCATCCCAGCCATGAAAGCTTTGACTGTGCGTGGCTCTCCCATTTTCCAACTCGGAAGAAGTGGACGAAGCCGATCCTGTCTGTTCGCCTTCGCTATCCTTTCGATCCTCCTCTGATTCACTACCAGATTTGACATTCGAAACGTTCGAGTTGTTGAGCATAGCAGAGACGGCTTCTCGTACTTTACTTTCTTCCTCTTCCTTCTTTTCCACCCATTCGCCATCAAGCCTAACGCCTTTTCGACCATGTTTGATCTCGTCTTCCTTGCGCTCAGCGGCTTCGACGATACTCTCCCACCGTCTGCGCCTCTCTTCCTTCTCTTTTCGCTCCATCTCAGGCTTTGTCGCCAGATATTCTGCTAACTTCTTCGCTTCCGTAACTGTTCGTAAGCGACGACCGTCTAGATTGCGACTACTTGCGTTCGCCTCCCCATCACGTTTCTTACGAGATGACATGCGACCTCCAGCGGCTCGAAGTTGTGATCCAAACCCTCCTTTCCCGCCCAACAGGCCTGCGCAAAGTCGAAGTGGTAATATGTTAATAGCTTTGTCATGACCGACAAGCGTTGATACTGGGAGTTGTGAAGATTGATGAAGTGCTTTGTTGTCACTCGTTGTAAGTCTTAGATTATAAATGTAATTTGGGAGACGTTCGGAGAGGATTGAGAACAATGCCGATATGGTTGCGTTAGTCCGGAGAGGGATACAAAGGGTCTTTGGTACATCTAGTCCATCAAAGGACGAGACCAGAATATTCATAGTATTCGCCATGACTATTGAAGGCGATTTGAGAACGAGAGATAACCAAAGTAATAAATAGATAGCAGCCCGGGGAAGAACATTGACAAGTTTATTTTCAGGATTGGTAAGTCTAACCGAATGTTGGAGTCAATTTACATTGGGCTCGACATGTTTATGACTCGCAAGTAGAAAACGCACGGCGAAAACATTTTCCGACTTATGGTCGAGCAAAGCTTGGCGACATCAGACAAGTTTTGATTGACTTTAAGAAGAGTGATTAGTAGGAAGATCTGAACGTATCCCGTCAACATCTCAACATTCACCGGTGAAAGATTCAAATACCGCCAACATGTTAGTCACCTAGCTACTCGGCACTAATACTAGCAGAACGAAATACTGATGGACTATTTACAGGTTGATGCCAAAGCACGAACGGAAACTAGTCCACGAATACATCTTCAGAGGTGCGTCTCGCGCGTGTTAAATTACCCCATCTCCCTGCGCAGCGTAAAGCCGCCCCATTTCAGAAACGTAGCTAATGATTATGCTGCAGAGGGTGTTCTTACAGCCAAAACAGACACCGAAGGACAGCATACAGATATCGATATCAAGAACCTCTTTGTAAATCCCACTCTACTCTATTCTTACATCAAGATCAGTCAGCTAATTGTTTCTATGACAAAAGGTCATCAAAGCATGTCAATCTCTCACATCAAAGGGATATCTTAAGAAGCGATACTCATGGCTATACAACTACTACACTTTGACCCCCGAAGGTCTCGACTATCTCCGTGCTTGGCTCCATCTCCCATCCGAGATCGTGCCCGCAACATACATCAAGCAACAGCGTTCGCATGCTCCTCCTCGCGGTATGTTAGGCGAGAATGAACAACGTGGAGGTGGCCGTGGTGGTCCCCGTGGAGACAAAGAAGGAAGATACAGAAGACGTGATGATAACAACAACAATAACAAGGAGGGTGGTGCACCAAGCGAGTACGCACCTCAGTTCAGAGGTGGAATTGGTCGAGGGGCTGGTGGTGCGCCTGCTCCTGCTCCTACATCTTAAATCTATAAAATGTAGAAAGTAGAGAGGCTTTTGTGGGAGATTTCATGGTTATGGATTTCATAGATGAATATATGATCATAAAAAAAGAAGAATTTATCATCTTTATATTCTGAATTTTGTTCAAATTTCTTGTCGTGAGAATGAAATCACATCATAGTAACACATATCCTTCATAAAAATGAGGTGATACCGGAACAAGAATGGCCAGAAATTTATCAAGACTACTTGTCATCAGGTGAAATACAGAATTGGTGTCATGGTAATCAAAGCTGTACACATAATATGTAGTGGTCTATGTACTCAATAAACACTACATAATCTACGCAATCCTTCATATGAAAAAGATTGAGATCGATATAATATGAGATAGATCAATCGTGATATACACTTACATGCTCGTCTTTCATTCCATTCCCGATCTATATACGCAGACACGTTAGTACCAACATCATCACAATTTTGAAAGTAATGATACAGGGATATATGAAGAAACATCAGAAAAACAGGTAATGGCGTATCCACAAAATATATTCAGAACAGGTCTGTGATAAATATGTGCCGTTTCATCATTAAAAACAAGGATCGAGAAAAGAAATAAATTAGACTTACGTTTGCTTGACCATACAACTATTTATTCCTTTTTGGAGAGCGGGGGAAAAAACCATCCAAGCTCTGCTGTCGATCATCATATGCTGCACTGCCTATACCTCCTCTAGCTCGTTTGACGCCTCGAAGATGATCTTGACAGTTGATATTGCGAATCAAGACGCAGACGTCTGCTAAATCTTGCTTGACATTACTATTTTCATCAACCGGTGTGGATTCTGCTTTGTTGACATCATCTTCGGCCGGAACGTCGGGTGCATCCTTCTTTGCCGTATCGTCAATCTCGTCTCTATTGTTATCGGGAATAGCGTTTACATCGGCTTTCACAACGCTATCGCCTTTTCGCAATGTAAGCTCAAGCTCTAAAAATGCTGTGTTTCCCCACGATCCGAGACTTTCAAGCACCACTTGACCAAAAGCAGTTTGCACTTCATCTGTCAATGTGATACTTTTCCGTGATAGACGTAGAATAAGACGACGCCACAGATAAGAAAGTAATGTACCATGAGCTACGACAATCAATGAATTATCGTCTCGCGACATTTTCGACTTGATGGCAGGTATGAGATATTCACTCAAGAATATGTCACACCTTTCATTGAGAGACGCAGCTGTCTCGACGTGCTGATCTTGTACGTCCTTGGGTACATCAGCGTATTTTTTACCCTCGTAAATTCCAAAATCTTTTTCTTTGATCAAATCAGATTGAGTAAAACGAATGTGTTTTTCCGTAGATCCATCTTCTTGAGCTGTAATGATGGCCTCAGCAGTACGTCTCGCTCGTTGCAAGGTTGAAGAGAAGATTGTATTGACTGGTGGCCGGGTCTCTTTCAGGAAGGCTCCCAATTGCTGAGCTTGAAGGACGCCATGATTGGTCAAGTGAGAGTCTAGAGAGCCAGCACTATATCGTACTAATCAGTAAGGGGAATCGATATCAAAGATTTGATGTAATGTACAATAAGCCAGATATATTGGCAGTTGACTCCCCATGTCGAACTAGGAAGAGAAGCATTTTAATTGCGAGCTGTGTAATTTCGACAAAAGTTAATTTTTGTGTGATGCTTTGACCCGATCATTCACGTGATAACTGACAGTCAAGATTCACTTGTCAATTATATTCACTGTTATTCACTTATGCTCGCTGGTGTCTGATTGATCTAGATACATCTCTCTTCGTATTCCATAAATTCGTGCCACTTCTTTCTCCCAAAACTTTCTGACCGTGAAGTGAAGCTTACGATTCGTTTCAAATGAATTTACTGAAATGATTGCATTTCGTCAGCACATATTTGTCCACAACGGAAAGTCTTCTGTGAAAGACTTCGTAGCAACGTGAATAGTCCTAAGGACTTTGTTCCTCCTATTGACCTAACTTCCACTTTCCCGCTTTGGATCAGTGGATCGATCTTCAAACTTCTGCAATTGCTGCAGCAATGCACTTGAACGACAATCTTTTCATCCAAGCTTTCTTCCCTTCTAGTGGAATCATTTATCAGACTCTGCAGGACAATTGTGACGACGGATTAATCGTCGCTTCTAAAATCATACCTGAGGAGACGCCAGAAAATCTTGAGCAACTGGATCTGATAGCGAAATTAAGACCTAATCGTGGCAGCAGTCTCGACCGCGAGGCTTTATGTGACGAGGATGACAGTGGTGATTATGATCCAAGTTCAGAAACAGCCAAGCCTACCAAACGAAAAGGCAAAACGAAGTTCTCTTTGGAAAAAGATGTGGGCGAATCTGCAGCTAAAGGACAAGAGCTTCTTGCAGCTGGTCAAGCATGCTCGCATTGTGTTAATGACCATCAGCAGCTGGAGGAGTCGAAGACCGCTTCGAAGACTCAGTCGGAGACTTCCATTGCCAGTCGTAAGCGATCGAGTCGTCCAAACAAAGTCCAAATTGACGGTAGAACATCCTGTTCAGATTCTCGCTTGAACTTGCCTATTGAATTCAATGCTTTGGACAATGATTGTAGCTTTTGCAATTCAATACAATACTCGCTGATGGGTCAGCGGAGATCAGGGAAGTTTAAAGAACAAGGTCAATCAACAAGGCTTTGCGAAGATTGTACAACAAATCGAATCTTGATCATGACTTGCCTGAATCATGTGCTAGAAAATACACTCATCGGCAATAAACCTACTATGGAGCAGATGCTACAACGACTGATGGAAGACAGATGTCTGAAGAGTGATCCTTGGTGCACACTTTGTCCAAATATGGCAAACTATAGTTGCATTGCCAACAAAGTCAGTACTTTACATACAAAAGGATGCGGTATGAGACTCTGCGATCAATGTGCCACAGGGCTGACTGAAAGATTCGCGGGCAGTCTTCAAGACTTTATAAAGAAGACGGAAAGGGGTGTTTCTGATTCAAGGCGTTTGGGTTTGCGAGCCGACATTGAGCTTTTATCAGTTGATGGTGAACTTCTGAAATACATGAGAGAAACTTTCGGACAATGAATTCTGTACTGAAGTCTTTTCTGCTTTGTATGTTAGTCTATATTTGATCATCACTACTGAAAGAAGACTTGAGTAGCCGAATAAAAAACCACATCGTTTGAATCCACTGCTATCCCCACAAGGTCAATAGCGGGGAACACAACAAATAGAGTTTCCTTTTGCTATCGTCATGCTTGAAGATAAGCACTTGTTTACATGATCCAATTATTATTGTACGATCATGTACATCGCCAACTAATCTAGTCTGGATTTGCTTAAGAGTCCAAATTACTGGAATAATTCAGCCTATCTATAGAAGTCTTGAGTAACGAAGCCGCGGTTATGCAGACAACAATACCCGATGCTACAGCAATTGATCAGTATCAACCTGATGATGCAGTCCTGCGTCCCGGAATCGGGCAAATGCGGCCAAATCGGAGGACAAATGGAAATGGTGTACAATGTGAGGAGACAAGGATATGTGTAGTCATGGTAGGACTTCCAGCAAGAGGGAAATCATTGTTGGCATCGAAAGGTATGAAAAGGGTTCAAATTCTTCTAAAGTGCAACTTGTGTTGATTATTCATAGTTGTACGTTACCTTGGATGGTTATCGGTCTCTGCAAAGACATTTAATGTCGGTCAATATCGACGAACAGCAACTCCAACTCCCACAGCGGACTTTTTCGATACATCAAATCCTGAAGGCGAGAGATTGCGAAAGGCGGCTGCAGAAGCTGCGATCAGGGATATGATAAAATGGTTCGATGAAGGTCGTGGACTGATTGCTATCCTGGATGCTACCAATTCGACAAAAGCGAGGCGACGATGGATTCAAAGTAAATGCGATGAGGCAGGGATCGAGACATTATTCGTCGAATCCATATGTGATAATGAAGATATTATCATGTCGAATATCAAAGAAGTAAAGACGACCTCACCGGACTATGTGGGTCAAGATCCGGAAGTGGCTGCACAAGATTTTCGAAATAGAATTAGGAATTATGAAAAGGTTTATCAGACTCTGGACGACGATGAACAAGATCTAACATACTGTAAACTCATCGATGTCGGTCAAACAGTAATAATCAATCGCCTCAAAGATTACCTGCAATCGCGTGTTGTGTATTACTTGATGAATTTGCATATAAAGCCTCGGTCAATATGGCTTTCACGCGTAAGTACTTAGCTACTGTCAATCAATTCTGGGTGGCACTAATAGGATCAACTTCTAGCATGGAGAGTCTGCCTTTAATCTATCGGGAAAGATTGGAGGGGATGCAGACATATCAGAACGTGGAGAGTTGTATGCTCATAAATTACCAGAGCTAGTAAAGCAGAGTGCTGGCGATCGGCAACTCACAATCTGGACTTCAACACTAAAACGCACCATACAAACAGCGCGATTCTTACCTTTCGAGAAATTATCATGGAAGGCTTTGGATGAGCTCAATAGTGGAGTATGTGATGGACTAACCTATGAAGAAATCGAGAAACAACACCCCTTGGACTTTCGTGCTAGGGATGCTGATAAATATAATTATCGGTATCTTGGGGGTGAATCATATCGAGATGTGGTCATTCGACTCGAACCGATCATTATGGAGCTCGAACGAAGTGAGAATATATTGATCGTCACACACCAGGCCGTCTTGAGATGTATTTATGCATATTTCATGGGTCCTAATCAAGAGCAAAGTCCTTGGATGGAAGTACCGTTACATACACTGATCAAATTAACGCCCAGAGCGTATGGTACCGAGGAAGAAAGACTCGCAGCGAATATTCCTGCTGTATCCACATGGCGAGGTAAAGGTGATAGTGCAAGGCATCAAGATACTTCGAGTCAAAAAGGTTCTACCGACCGTTCTACTAGTGACAAAAGTGTCGATTCAAGATCTGATGAATGAGAATTTGCTAGTAGTCCTTCGATAATAATCGCTAACAACGGCTGAGAACCAAAACAATGTTAAGGTTCAACAATGCAAACTCTATTCTCTGCATGCATCATAAAGACTGGTAATATTTATTTTGCTTGATTTTGGTGATGTGAAGTACGCTCACATGCATCCGTGACTTCCTTCGGGCTTCACAATGGCGCCTACTTTTCATTGTCATTTTACAACTAGACCTGAACCTCACGAACACAGAAGACATCAATTGATAATAGGATTTCTTACGACAAATCTGCATCTTCATCGCACTATCAAATCGGAGTATGACGATTAATAAATCCCAATATCAAAGCACTCGCATGGAAAATCCCGTTACAGATCTGACAGCAAAACCAGGTAAACGCGTGGTTGTGCTCAAGCTGAAGACAACCATGAAACATGAGGATGGGTCGATGTACAAGTCTGGAGAGATAGAGGTTCGTTCATTGAATTGTTAAAGGCCTGCAACTTGACTAAATTGCGACGTAGCAATCACGACTTGAAGAATGCAATTCGGATTTTATGGAAAAACCTGGCACTTCTTCATCTCCTGGACCTTTGACAAAAGTCAAGAAGATGACAGCAAACAAGATTGTTGTAAAACGTGATAGAAAGACCAAGAGAACAATTTCGAAGCCTGTAGAGAAGCCCAAAATTGATGACCCTACAATCGATGACAATAAAACATTACCTGATTTTGAATTTATCCGGTCCAGAGTCGAGCACTACAGTAAAATGTTTCCGACATCATTCAGGACAGATATTGTAGGTATTCAGCCCGAAGCAGATGAATCTCGTCCGTTACAAATACTTTTACAAAAGACCTTTTTTGTAAATGTTATGCGCAAAATACAGCTTCGCTATCATGTTGAGCTTGAGGACGTAATACAAGAGATCATGTCATGTCAAAACACTAAAAATGATACGCCGCATCCTCAAATAGTACCGCAGCATCAAATGATATCTGTAGGCCCCTTTGTAATACCGTCAAGAAGTTCGATAGAGCATGCAATGATGGCATCTGAATGGGAGCACAAATACCCTGGCATATGGAAGCACGGGAAAGCAGGAGAATTAACCTTGGACGATACGCAGATTGCGGCAATAAATGAAGAAATATGCTTACGCAGTGACTGCTTGAGACGGTTTGTCAAGGATCTTGGTGCTACCTTTCCCATTGTGGAAGCAGAATTTGAGGCTGAAGCTGAGAGACATTGTCAGGGTGTGCTATTCCGTAATATGCATGGGCATCTTGAATGGGTAAAGATAGAAGCATGATGTATAAAATTTGATAGTCTGTGCCCTTAGTTTGAGAGTACGTCAGATACATGAAATCCTCCCAGAACTAAGACGTGCGCTGTCGTGATTGTATTTATTATCGCCCTAGCTTTATTTTCTACTAATTTTCGGCCCGACTTTCCGGGCGTCGCAGTTTTTTGTAGTCATCAAAGTATATCATCATCTAATCATCTCATGCATGAATTATATACTTCCAAGTAGATTCTGGTATTTGCCATGACACAGGCTTCGGTGACTTGACGTTGCTCACTCATTCATTCGAATCATATCCTTGCTTCAATTTGTAGTTCTCTTTACCAGGCCGCATTGAGCATTTACATTTTACTGAGGCATCAAAGCGCTGCACCGCTTCCTCCTCAGCTAAAACGTAACTTTCGAAACCGACAGAAGTTGTCTCGCCATAACTCATTTGTGGTAGGATCGATTCATCAAGCTTACATTCCGTTCATAACTCTGCTTCTTAAGCTTGCAAACTATCGATATCAATGTCGTGATTACATCATGGGAAAGATTCGAAAAGTTGCTGGCGAGAAGCATGAGGCAACAAAGGTATGTCTTCTCCATGTAAATGGCCTGAATAATTTCAATCGGTATTCTGACTTGAGTAAATAGTCGCCATTCCATGTCAAATTCATCCAGCTAGCACTTGAAATTCCCATCTCGCAACTTCCAGATCACCTCGCCACATTTCCAAGGTCATGGCCTTTTCCAAGAGGCGATTTGTATCATTGGATCACGACACTCAACCGGTTTGATGGGATTTTAGAAAGATTTGTTCAGGCTTATGAATTAAATAAAGGTCCGCAGCGACAACAGTTCGGGCGGAAGCTTTTAGACGAGGAAGTCAATGCCTGCAAGACTGACTCTAATTCGACGACTATAGGCAGTAATGATAATGATGGTGGTGGTGACGATCTCAAACTCCTCATTTCCATCCTCGATTTTACGATTTTGCTCATGGAAAATTGTGGTAATCGCAGTCTCTATCACAGTAGTGAACATCTAAGTAGTTTACTAAACACGGTCTCACTACCATTACTGAAAAGTACCCTCCGCTTATGCTTATGCCTGGCTTTGCGATATTGGAGTTCCAAGACCCGTATGACATCTCCTCAACATTTACAGATGCTATTACATAGCCATTTTAATATCGACCTCGACCGATTACAAAAGATAGCGAATGCTTTCAAAAATCAGGATGGTTCAGGTGGGATAATAGATGTCAAGCAGAAAGGGAAACGTACAAATGGTTTAGTTATAAGTCCTCATGACATCTGCAAATTGGTCAGGACTCCAATTCAAGACGAGGTCAAGGAGCAGTTGGGAAACATAAATATGAATTACTCTGAAATCTCGAATAAAACAGAAAGCACAACACAGGAAGATGTGGTAATGAGTTCGCCACCGATGGCTACACCCTCGCGACCGCCACCCCGACCAGAGAGAGCAACTCCTCGCTCTGATACAGCGGGTGAGAAGAAAGATTTGCCAAAGTCTAGTTCGCAATTAAGCCATTTTTGCTTGTCAGGAAAAGATATTGTGAATATTTCTGGGGAGGAGGTGATTGACAGACATCTGAATCAATTTGAGAAGCCTGAGGATAAGACTGACTTTCTTCAACAAGTACGAGTTGCCAAAGCTGTTTGGGGCAGCCGTCAGGACTTGAACGATATTATTGCGTGCAGATTGATATCTGTAGCAGTTCTATGTTATATATACAGCGATAATGCCTTTCAAACTAGAATTGGCGCAGTAGAAGAAGAACTGCCTCGTGATCAGCAATTACCTCATCAACTCGCGGAAATGCTACAACCTTCTACTGATGGAAGTCAACAGGTTTCTACGGAACTTGGTATAGCTTCTCTAAACTGTCTTGAGGCATTGTCAAAAGTCAAGACAAAAACAGCAGAGGTTGCCGGTGCACTCAACACGAGTGTTAGCCATGGTATCTTGTTCTACGTCATAAAAAAGGCCATGGCCAGCTTGGAGGCATGTATTTCAGATGCTCAAGAAAACGAGTGGCGCGAGTCTGTTTTTTCTTTAATCATTTCTCTGGCATCCCCTCCAAATGCTTATGCTCGGTTCGCAGAACAAATGGTGTCAGCCGGTCTGATATCGATACTTGTACAAGGTCTAGATATCAGAAATGAGGTTGCCGAAACCCAATATGCAAATATACTCAATTTTTTCGACACGTTTGTTCATAATGGCGTACGCGATTCTTTTCAATCACTCGTCAATGCAAAAGGACTGGAAATTATTGCCAAGTTAACAGCACAGGTCGTACAAACTGCTCTTGAAGCTGCAACTGCTCAACACGGAATACCATTAGAATACAAAACCAAATTGACAGATTATAAGATTCCTTTCCACAAACAACAGACTCTTCGATTATTATTAAAGTTTGTTGCACACATGTTCCATCACAACATGGGTTCTCAGGACCGACATCTGCGTAACTTGATCGATTCGCCACAATTACTTACTGCTTTGAAGTTGATTGTGGCAAATGCAAAGACTTTTGGTTCCAATGTATGGATCGGTGCAGTCAATATAATCAGTAGTTTCATACATAGTGAGCCTACAAGCTATAATGTTGTTCAAGAAGCTGGTTTGATCACTGGTATCCTTTCGGCAATCGCGCCTGATGAAGCTGGTCATTCGACAAATTCATCAAGTATTTTACCCGTAGTCGAGACATTGAGAGATATACCGCCTGCTTTTGGTGCAATCTGTCTTAATGAATCAGGCTTTAAACTCTTCCAACAATCAAAAGCTTTGTCTACATTCTTGACCATTTTCACAAGTCTTGATCATGTAGAAGCAATGGAAGATGATAGAGATTGTGCTGCTGTAATTGGTACATCGTTTGACGAATTAGTTAGACATCATCCTGAGCTTAAAGATCAAATCAATACTGCCGTGATGGATATGGTAAAGAATGTCGTCAAATTGTGTCAAGATTCTGCAGCTCAAAAAGGTGTCGGCGCCAAATTATGGATTGAAAATGCTGATGGAAAGTTCTCCGTTGCTGGAGGCCGTAAAGCTCTTGCCGGATCACAAGATTTCAGAACTAATCCAGACGCAATGATTGATATTGTGGATGATACGTTGGAGCCTGTCCTCCAGGATGACATTGAAACAGATGCTCTTCGTCATGGTCGAACTAGCGGAAGATCAACGTCTGACGTTATCAGTGTTTTAAGTAAATTCCTTCAAGGTTATTTGACCAATACCAATATGCTCATGAAGTTTGCCTTGTCGGGTGGAGCTCGTTACTTGATAGATTTGGCTTCATGTCCTTGCAATCCAGCAAAGTTCCACGAATTATCGACTTATGACGAACTCACAAAGGTCGTGGTCATGGTTACCGAACAAAAGCCACATCTAGTCATGCCAATGTTTATACAGCGAATGACTGATATTATTGGCTCTTTGACACCTTTCTTAGACCACTGTCAGTCCACCCCTTATTTCGCCTCATTAACTAACAAGATCTCTCCCTCGACTCCGGAAAGTACACTCTTGATTAACAGAGCCACATACGATTTCAAGGCTCTGGTAGCAATCGAAACTCTCATGTGTATGTTGGCTGATCTCTATCAATCTCAAACGACAAGGACGTCTAGGGTTGTCTCTTACTGGTCGAATCAAGTCAATTTAGTCGATAAGCTTTCTGAGTTCTCATCATTGTCCACCCGGCTCTATTCGGCGGCGATTTGGGAAGAAATCTACCTTCAGGAAGGTCTTCCAGCAGCTTGGAGAGAAAAGCTACGCAAGCTTGGCACTGATCCAAAGGGGGCGGAAATGGTAAATCTGATAGATCAGATAACAGCTCCTACAGAACTACCCATTATCGAGCCAGACACTGCAATTGAACAAACAGCACCACCAGATCTGAAAGAGGCTGCTGAAAAGGCGAAAGGGCTTCCTCAATTACATTCTGGTAATTTTGCAATGCTTCTTCGACTTTTAAGTCAAATGCCAACTACAATCGCTGCTGTGTTCCAACAAATGAGTAAATGCTTGATATTCAGAGCACCCAGACATAGTCATACTGGTCTTGTAGCACAGCGTGCACATAAGCTTGCTATATGTCTTGCACAGTCCGCTTTGGACATGGTTGTCAAGCCGAGAACCTCAGATTCTACGCTGACGCAAGCTGATATCATGCATCACGATGCTCTTGCTTTGTATGCTATGATTACAGTCATGACGGAAAAAAAGACGTTGAGGTCAAGTCCAGCCGATGTATATGTTATTGTGCTCAATCACTTCTACCATCAAGGTGGTTTTGATATGTTAAATGAGCGATTGACTAGATATGTTTCCCAGTTACGAAAATGCCCCAAAACAGAGACCGTCGACAGAGAAAGTGAAGCAGTATATCTCGTCACTTCCATCTGTTTCATCCTTGACTTTTATGCGATGGTTACTGATTGGAAAAATATATCAGAGTCCCCTCAAAATATCACAAGTCATGCTCTAATCACGGAACCACAAAGCAAAAACAACTTTGAGATATCACAATTGCTTGTCGAGGTCCGAAATGCTGTCATTGTCCCTATCGAATCCATTTGGGGCTCAGATCTTGAAGAAGTTGCAACCTTGATTGGTCTGGATGGCGTAAAATCAATAATGACAATTCTAGACTCAATTGTTGACGCCGATGGTGAAGTTGGCGCTTTTACACGGTCTCAAGAAGCCAAAAGATATATTCCTGTGATGAAAAAGTGGAAGGTCCGTTCTCCGGAGCTTCTCCGAGAAATCATGAGACCTGGCATACCTCAAGACGTTGCTGTGGAAGCTCTGTATCGATGTTGCGATTCACCAATAGGTGCTACCGAATATATACATCTCCAAAATGACCAAAGTCTGGGTTTTACTGTTCCAAGATTGCCACCACCACCAGAAGATCTGGAAGCAATCACGTCTCCATCCAATACCGAGGATCTTGAGCTTAGAGACGCCTCTGCTTCCGAACAAACCGTGACAACAGCAGAGGGCGCCAGCGAAGTAGCAGCACAAACCACCGATGAGATCATGTCTGAAGCACAACCGTCGGCTAATGGTGATGCAGAAACGTCAAACCTAAGTCCAACAGGTATCTTGAATAGTCTAGTTTCTCGAACTACTGGTGTCCTCAATATCGGTTCAGATAATGGTGATTCTCAGCTCGATGACGAACCGTTAGGGCAGGATCCAATTAATCCAATTACAGTCGATGATCTCAATGAGAAAAGACAAAGGGTCAAAGAAGATCTGATTGTAAAATGTCTGGATGCATTAAAAGTCTTTCCGGAGATCACTTTCGATGTTGCTGATTTGATCAATGCCACTGTAATGTCTTCTGGGTCGGAAGTAACACAGACAAAATCTGACATTGGTGAGATGTTGGCTTGTCTATTAGTATCACTTGGTTCTTCAGAGCGGACTGTTGCTCAAGGTAAACAGATTGCTGCCATAGCTCATTTGTTGGCACTAGTATTACAGGATCCTGATTTCTTCGACGCAACTCTTGAAACTTTGAAAGATAATATGACAGAATTCATACAGCTATTGAAAATTCCAATGGATACAAGCTTCGAAGCTTGCAGCGAGTATGTTGGCCATATTCTGTTAGTTCTTGAGCGAGTCTTGGTGGCAGACGAAGAGCCTCATCAAATAGAGTGGTCGGCTCCCTCTGAAGATGTGGATCCGAAGAAGGATGCAGCTGTTATAACGCTCCCACCTCCTCTCATCACTATAGAAGTAAAGAATGAGATCTTTTTGGCGATTATGGACTTTCTGCCGAGAGTGGGGAAGAATGATAGTCTTGTATTATCGATCATTCGAATGCTTGTTATTCTCAGTCGCCGCCGTTCTATCGCGAAACAACTCTCGGAAAAGCAAAACCTTGGACGTTTATTCATCATGATCAAACAACTTGCTGGCTTGCAGAAAGAAGGTATTCAAGGAGGTCTCATGTTAATTCTTCGTCACCTTGTAGAGGATGAAGAAACTTTACGAATAATAATGAGAACAGCTATACACAAGATGTTTGAATTAAGTAGATCACAACGCTTCATTGACGTTACATCATATACACGTCATATGTACGATTGTGCCATACGAGATCCTGAAATGTTTGTTCAAATAACAAATGAAGAGGTCAAGCTTGTCAAGTGGGATACAACTCAAAGACCTCAAGCTTTAGCCGTAGAATTAAAGCAGACATCTACCGAGAAACCGATCGATAACAAGCAGTCATCTGGTATTGAAAATGAAGCTGCGGTCGAAGCCAGTCAAGAAGCATCAGCATCGACTTCCATCGAGAAAGCCAAACCAAGCGAGTATAGACCAACATTTACAGAGAGTCCTGATGGAGTTGTTCGCTTCTTACTCAAGGAACTTTCGACCTATCGTGACGTGGAGGATGTTGGCAGTATTCAGAGCAAGGAGGTTGAACCTGAAGCTAAATCCAGCAGTGCAACTGACGTTGAGATGACAGACTCGCTGCCTTCATTGACGGTCATGACAGATCCAAGTATCGCTACTGATAGAAAGCCGTCAACCAACAAACCTGTGTTCAAAGCTGACGAGAACGTCATCTATATCTATCGCTGTTTCATCCTACAATGCTTGGTGGAGTTATTAGGAAGCTATAACAAGACAAAACTTGACTTTATTAACTTTTCCTTGAAATCAGAGTCTTCTTCATCTAGCATTGCCACTCCCTCCAAACCTCATTCCGGTATTTTATCATATCTTTTAAACAATCTCATACCTGTGGGAACATTGATACATAACGAAGATATTACTTACAAGAAGAAGTTGGCAAGTTCTAATTGGGCCATGTCTGTTATTGTTGCACTCTGCGCACAAACTAGTCAATATCGTAATGTTGATATATCATGGTCAACTACAACATCGCCCGAAGCGCAACGTTCTGATCTTACGTTTGTACGGAAATTTGTCCTGGAGCAAGCGCTAAAATCACTCAACTCAACCATGGCTTTGACTGAGGAGCTCGACCATAAGTACTCTCGCGTTTTGGCCATGAGTGATCTGTTCGATCGAATGTTGACGAATAAAGCTGGAGGCGTTAACAGTATCATGGAACCTCCAGACAATACAAATCAGCCTAGAGAGATTGCTAAATTGATGATTGAAAAGAACTTTGTTTCTGCTCTGACGGCGACAATTGCTGACGTGGACACAAACTTTTCAAATGCAAAGAGGGTCATAAAGTATATCCTTCGACCAATTCGATTTTTGACCCATGTTGCCATCACTTCTGGACTGACATTTGCGAATGACAATGCTGCAATTGGTATAGCCGATGACGATGATATTTCTTCGGCAACTTCTGGCTCGGAAATGGCAGATGTAGATCGTCTATCAACTCCAGATTTATTCCGAAACTCAACTCTCGCTCAATTTGAAGCAGGTCGAGAAGATGATTCTGATACGGATGAAGAAGGCGATGAAGAGGAGGAATATTATGAGGATGATTATGAAGAAGAGGACGAGATGGATTATGAACATGAACCAGCTCCTGATCATGGTGAAGTTGTTTCCGATGACGATGATGATATGGGTTCAATTGAAGGATTACCTGGCGATGTCGGCATGAACGTTGAGATTGTTATGGATGGAGCGAGTGGCAATGAATCTTCTGACGATGAAGATGAAGAGACATCTTCGGATGATGAGGATGACGAAGATGACGAGGATGATGACGATGATCATGAACATAATCACGATGACATTTATATTGAAGGAGGTCCTACCGCTGGAGAAGAATCTGAAACTGGTCAAGAAGGAGAGGAACACGAATGGGAAGACGAAGACGAAGGTGAAGAGGATGGTGAAGATTATAATCATCATGATGTAGAAACAAATTCACAGGGTGGTATTGTGGTAAGAGTTAGAGATAACAACATCATGATACCAGCTCTCGATTTGGCTATGAATAATGGTGAATATTTTGAGGACGAAATGCCACCAGAAGATGACGATGAAGATGAAGACGAGGATATGCTAGCAGATGAAGTTGCCTTTACATACGAACCAGAAGCAGAAAATGATGACGAATTTGATGTGCTGCCTACTGGTGGACGATCAATCTGGGCGAGACCTCAGATTATTGACTTTCCACCACGTGGAGGAGAAGGTCAAGGTCATGGTCAACATGATCACCACCACCATCATCACCACCATCGCCGAGATTTACGAGATGATCCAATGGGTCTCTATGGTTCATCTCGATTGGGTCGGTCTAGAATACCTGCCAATGGTGATTCGGGAGCTAATCCTCTGCTTCAACGTCATAATACTAATCGTCCACATGCTGGTCTTCGTGAGCCAATCGTACTTTCACATTCAATGCACCCAAGTCCTTTCCCACAATTACCAGGATTTCGAGGTGAGGAAGAAATGCCTCATTTCATGACCGATCTTCTACGTATGATAAGTACACAACAGGCTACTGGTCATATCAGAAGTGTCAATGTAATTGGAGGAAATGACCCATTTGGAAGTAGTCTTGCTTTACCACCATTCGTGGTGTCTGCTGCTACTGGTGCTATGGCTATACCTGGAGATAGATCAACGGGAGTGGGTCGTCAAATAGCAGGTATGATGAGAGATATGCGGAATCATGTTGCTACTGCCGTTCACCGAACAAATCTTTCGAGTCATAACGTTGATCCTGGACAAGTCGTAGCATTTGTACCAAAAATAACGGTAGCTCGATGGCAAGATGAAGCACGTCTCCTTTTCTCACACCAATATATTGAAAAGGCTGCAAAGACGGTCAACTCGATTCTTAATTTATTGACTCCACCCGCTATCGAGGCGAAAAGATTGCTCGATGAGAAAGAAGCTGCTGAAAAAGCTGTTCAAGAAAAGGCAGATGCTGAAAGAAAGGTTAAAGAAGATGCCGAAAGAAAAGAGCGTGAGGAACAAGCAAAGAAGGAAAAGGAAGCCAAAGAGGCTGAAGAAGCTGCTGCTCGTGCTGCAGAGGCTGCTACCGCTTCCGCTGCTATGGAAGATGTTAGACATGAAGAGACTGAAGCATCTAATATCACGGAACAGACTGATCAAAGTCAAGTGGCTCCTGAGACTGCCAATCTTCCAAGAATGACTGCAATGGTAAGAGGTAGTGAAGTTGATATCACTCATCTTGGTATAGATGCGGGATTCCTGGCAGAAATACCTGAAGATATGCGCGAAGATGTAATCATGGCACAGTTACAAAATAGGCTGGAACAAGCACCACCAGCTACTCAACCTTCTTCTGATGAGAATCAACAAACAGAATTTGACAGAGATTTTCTTAGTGCTTTGCCAGCAGAAATACAACAAGAATTATTACGAGCAGAAGCGTCTTCTCGTAATAGACGTGACAGAGATGAACAACGTCGCGCAAGAGCTGCTGCTGCCACAGAATCTGGTGAAGGTGCGCAACCAGACGAGATGAATAATGCAGACTTTATGGCTATGCTTGATCCTGTACTTAGACAATCAGTCTTGATGGATGCTGATGATCAACTGTTATCGACTTTACCGGATGAATTTCGTGCAGAAGCTCAAGCCTTGTTTGGACGTGCTACAAGAAGAGCTGCTAGTCATACTAGACCGACGAATAATGCCGAGGCCTCTTCTACAAATGTAATAGGTTCAGAACAGCCTGCAACACTCGACGATCAGCCAAAAGCCAGAAAGTCTGCTGTGCAAGTCCTCGACAAGGCTGGTGTTGCTACTTTACTTCGTCTAATGTTTGCAGCTTTACAAGGGAGTGCTCGTCAATCAATGCAAGGTATCTTGGAAGATATCTGTCGAAACCATCTCAATCGTGCTGAAGTAGTGAGCATACTATTGTCTATTCTACAAGATGGAAGTGTTGATAATGCCGCATTGGAGAGAAGTTTTACGCAGTTGACAGTTCGAGCAAAGCAAATGACCGGTCCAAAAACTCCACAACCTCTTAAGAGAGCTTTGACTGGACAGCAACAACAAGCCTCTCCGACAATTACAATCACACCATTTGCTATAGTTCAGCAATGTTTGTCGACACTCGAGTATCTTACAATGAATCATGTTCGAGTGGCTCAATTCTTTTTGGCTGAACATGAAACATCTATGATCTTGAGAAATAAGACTCCTAAAAAGGGCAAGTCAAAGGATACGAAACATGCACATCGTTATCCCGTCAATGCTCTACTTGCCTTGTTGGATCGTAAGACTATTATTGATAATTCTGTCGTTATGGAATCTTTGGCCAATCTATTAATGGTAGTTACTGAACCTTTGAAAGCAATGGCAAAGCGTTTGAGAGACGAGAATGCAAAGGCTGCGAGTGAAGCAAAGACAGATCAATCAGCTGAGGAGGCGGCGGCGTCTACTGTGAACGATACTATACAGGAGGCAGCCGAACAACAAACAAATACAGAACCAACCACTGAGACAGCAGCAATGGATGTTACCGAGCCTTCTACAGAGATGACTACGGCAAAGACTGAAGAAAACAAAGTCGATGACAAGAAAAAGGCTCGTCAAGTCAAATTCCCAGAGATACCGGACGAACATCTTTCTCTAGTCATTAACATTATTGCTGCTAGAGAATGTAACGGCAGAACATTCCAAAATACTCTTGAGATTATAAGTCAGTTGTCTTTTATTCCTGGTACTCGTCAAGTCTTTGGTCGTGAATTGATTCGAAGAGCAAAAGAACTTGCTCAAGAAGTTTTGCACGATCTTACAGATCTTCCTGGACAAATAAGTGAAGCAAAATCAAGTATTGATATGCAAGGTCGTGCACTTTCATCCTTGTCAGCTTCTGGATCTCATCAAAATAGGTTATTACGTGTAATGTTGGCTCTTGACTATATGTTTGATCCAAAACGTGCTCAAAACCATCAAGATGGACTTGGCGATGATATCATTGTTGGTCTTTATGAAGATGAAACATTCTATTCTCTATGGTCTATGCTTAGTGACAGTCTAACAGCAATACGTGAAAAGGGTACTATGAACAATGTAGCTACGATACTACAGCCTTCAATCGAAGCTTTTATGGTCGTTTGTAAAAATACCCTTGGCAAATCTCCTTCTCAACAGATTGAAAAGCTATTCTTTAGCTTTACTGAAAACCACCGCAAGATCTTGAATGATCTCGTCCGTCACAATCCTAAATTAATGAGCGGCACTTTTGACATTTTGGTGGCAAATTCAAAAGTGCTCGAATTCGACAATAAACGCAACTTTTTCAATCGAAAACTACACGTCCGTTCTTCACAAGAACGTTCAAATCACGGTAGTCTTCAGTTACACATTCGTCGAAGTGAAGTCTTTTTGGATTCTTTCAAAGCTCTTTTCTTCAAAAAGCCAAATGAGATCAAATATGGAAAACTTAATATACGATTTGCCGGAGAAGAAGGTGTTGATGCTGGAGGTGTAACTCGTGAATGGTTTGGAGCATTGTCAAGGCAAATGTTTAATCCTAATTATGCACTTTTTAACCCTGTTTCATCCGATAGGACAACCTTTCATCCAAATCCACTTTCGGAGATTAATGAACAACATTTGACCTTTTTCAAGTTTATCGGTCGTATCATAGGTAAAGCTCTTTATGAAGGGAGGGTATTAGATTGTCATTTCAGTCGAGCTGTTTACAAACGAATCTTGGACAAGTCGGTTTCTCTTAAAGATATGGAAACTGTTGATCTTGAGTATTACAAGTCTTTGGTATGGATGTTGGAGAATGATATCACCGATGTTGCCTTTGAAACTTTTTCTGTTGATCAAGATCGCTTCGGTGAAAGTCAAGTCATTGATTTGATCGAAAATGGTCGAAATATTCCAGTAACTCAAGATAACAAGCATGAATACGTTCGATTAGTTGTTGAACAAAGACTTACTAAAAGTGTTGAAGAGCAACTTGAGCATTTCTTGATTGGTTTCCGTGAGATTGTACCTCTGGACTTGATCTCTATATTTAACGAACAGGAGTTGGAATTGTTGATTTCTGGCTTACCAGATATTGATGTAGACGACTGGAAGAATAATACCGAATATCATAATTATACGAGCAAATCTCCACAAGTCCAATGGTTTTGGCGTGCCGTTCGAAGTTTTGACAAGGAAGAAAAGGCAAAATTACTTCAATTCGTTACTGGAACAAGTAAAGTGCCTTTGAATGGATTTAAAGAATTGGAAGGTATGAATGGTGTGACCAAGTTTAACATTCATCGTGATTTTGGTGATAAGGAGAGATTACCAAGTAGTCATACATGTTTTAATCGTAAGTCTTTTCCTCCTGAATATTAAATTGATCTTGACTAATTTGGTTTTGGTAGAACTTGATTTACCAGAGTATGAAAGTTATGAGATTTTGAGAAAGCAAATGTATACTGCCATGACGGTTGGAAGTGATCATTTCGGCTTTGCTTGATTGATTTCTAATATAAATTGTCAAATTATAATTAATAATGATGATGGAAAAGATCTTTGCGGTGTGCAGACCGTTTTTAAAGATTCACTTGTCATGTTAAATTTCAGCATAAAGCTGGTAGTAGTAATAACTTGTGCATTAGATTGTAGTATAAATTCAAAATCAATCATTTTCTTTTCAACTTGTTATATTTGCCTTGGTGTTGGTTATCAGTAGGGTCATGAGTAGCACACAAAGTGCAGGTGGTTATAAAAACTATCCATCGTATTGCGTGTGTTATCTCTCTCTCTATGTTGATATGTGAACTAAACTACATGTGTGGACTTTTCAGTCATGTGCATGGAATCTACGAGTTGTGAGGATTGATAACAACACATGATATAAATGATATATAAACTTGATATCGTAAAGTCTGACCAACACACCATATCAACAATGACCTGTGCTGATCAAGTGAAAGTGATTATTGTATTTATTTTCCATCATAAAATAACTCCACATTTAATCATTCTTGTTTTTTCTTCTCGTAACTGGCCCTATCTCTACATGTAATGAATGACGGGTTGTTGATTATCGACAATGACATACCGGCATTGAACAATCGATAATACTTTCACCTTGTCTGGTCTATGAAGAAAAGATGCAACACGGTAGTATTTGGCCTTTAAGTACCACCTAGATCTAACACATCCCCGTACGCGACGTACATACACGCGTACACGTACATCGTCTACCAGGACGAGACAGGAATAGTCTCTCGACTGTAGAGATGTTTGAAAAAGTGTATGCTGGGGAAAGAAGGAAAGCATTAGAATGTTACGGTGTATAGACTTGATATAAACAGAAGGAAGAGGAGGACCAGACCACGACTTTGTCGGCTTTGGATAAGCATGATTAGGTAGTATAGACTTAAAGAGCACAGATCAGGGATCTATGAGTCGAGATGACTACGGTATTAGAGGAGATTAGAGTACGAGACTAGACATTAGACCTCGCGCACTATTACAGTCTCGAGCGGGGCGGATAAAAATGGTTAGAAATATATATGACGGAAGGAAATACGCCGATGGAGGGGATTGAAAGATCCTAGCTCGTCGATACTACGTTCGATGAAACCTGGCTGGTGGAAGAATCACTTTGTCTCCAAGATATAGAGGAGGAATAGAAAGATTGATTCGGGTTGTGACTGCAGTATACTCTCGAGGTGAGCTACGTTACGTATCTACTTCCACAATCTCACTTCTTTGGATGTACGATCGCTCAATTCCACATTATATACCTAGACTATGGACAAATCAATAGTGTAAAGCATAAGCGCGAGATATTTGAGTAAGGTGGATATCTATCACACTATATCTCCATATTATGTAAGGCTACAATCTATCACTGTGACAATCATCAGGCATGCATAACGTAAAGTATAAGCGTAGAAGCATTACAGCAAGTCTTGAAAATCTCTAGTATTTTACGTGTTTGTCTCCTGTATTACAGTGACAATCATCAGACGTGCGTAAAGTAATTTCAAAGTATGATAATAAGAGCGTTAGTGACATAAATCTCCACCTATATCACATCTTTGTCTTCCTCAATTATGTAACGCCGTAATGTATTACTATAACAATGATCATATATCCATAACGTAATCTGAGAGTGTGAGTATAAGAGCGTTGGTAAGATAGAAAGATGGGTTTTTGACTATATTACTTCTTGATCCTGTGATTGTATGACTGTACGTTGTATCGTTATAGTGATGAGCAGCCTTTCACAACGTAACTTGAGCGTATGAGTGTAAGAGCATTAATGAGATAAAAAGAGAGGTATCTGACTGTTGATTGTATAGCTCTACATTTTATTACTCTGAAAGCATTCCTAGCGTAAAGTTCAAGCATGAGAGCATTAGATAAGCTAAATGTTTTGATCACTGACGTATATACAGAACCACGGTTTATAACGAAACAATATCAACCTTATAAAAAAGTACTGCTCAGAAAGGAATAAAAATACACAAAGGTTATCATAACTAGCACATACTCTTTTTAAGATAAACAGAAATCATAAATTCATATAGTCATTCAAGGGCGTAATCTTAACATCTTCCTGCCCCACCACCGTCTCGTAGAATAAACTAATTCCCATCCCTCTCTTCTACCATCTAATCCGTCTGGATTACCTACACTAGCTGCCAAAACGCAATAGACTCCCAGTATCAAAGCCCAGAATGAGAGGATGATGCTTGTCGGTATACATATGAATAATACACCGATATTGCCTAGTACACCCATTTCATGATTATTATTTGGTAAATCTTCTTTCTGTCGGACATGTAATGACAAGTTTGGACTTTGTCGCTCTATTTCATGGTTTTTCTCTTCATACAAAGAGTGATTGTAATGGGAGAATGTACTTGATGTTGATGAGCGACGTTCTTTTATCAACCATGGTGGAGAGAGGTTTAGAATTCGGTAATGTACTGATAGAATGCACCTGATGGTCGTATTGAGAGCAGTTTGGAATGTAGATGTTGAAGCTTGACTTTGATTACTTCTCGAACGGCATCGAAATGGATGGAGGACGGTGAGGAATGGTATGGACGTTATTGCGGCAACAAAGGTAATGATTGATATTGTTGGCAAGAGTAGTAGAAATATCAACTGTTAAAACTATATCAGTAATGAGATGATAATACCATGTGGTGTAACATACAAGATATTTGATTGCATGACTTGAAGTATCGAGGCGTTGATTGGCCGTAAACTTGTGGTAATATTGATAATCTGACCCCGAATGATTATATTCTGGAGCATGACGAGGTGATATATTAGATTCATAAAAAGATCTGGTTGGTGAAAAGTTGTAAATAACAGGTTGTGGTTTGGAAGGTAGACGTGATGTATCTATTGATAGCATTATCGGACCAATATGATTGATATCCTTGTCCAAGTCATGTTTTTCGACCGTCTTTTCAGCTTGTTTAATACTGTGCGTTTCCATTTCTTGTGACATTTCCATTAATATAATAATCACTTATAATGCCTCGTTGACATTTTCGACGAGTCATCTATACAAGTAAGCTATCAATGACATTTTTTTTCAAGAAAAAACGCAGTTATCAAGGAAAAGTAGAAAGAACAAAAGGTAACAAGAGAAAAGACCCTAACTTCCTGTACGTACGAACACACCATGATAAGAAGCCAAAAAAAAGGTCACATTCCGCATTAATCCTTGACAAGGCGGATAACAAGCCTATTTTTTTCTTGGCTGTGGATTACGGAAAGAAATAGTATATGCTTGACTGAGACAAACGTAATGGTAAATTTCTTGGAAGATGGAGGGGAAGGGCTTGGTATATGATCTTGGCGGAACTTGGCATACGTGCCACGGTGCAAGAATTCATTGATAGTCTTGGTACTAATCTCTATATTGTCGATGATTAATGAACGAGAACCGTGCTAAGTCGATTCGAATAACAATAATGACTGGAAGGAAACATTTTTCCCAGAATTAGATTGAGAAAGGATGGACACCATATCATCATGTTCTCCAACAGCGCCCTTGAGTATTATTTTTTATTATCACATAATTGAACCGGGTCTTGGCATCGTAGCATTTCCAGCTTACCATAGAAAGCTAGGTGCATTGAGGCAAGACAATGATCGTTTTTTCCAATATGTTTTCCATCAAGCAGAGCAAGACACCATCCGAATTAGTCTAGTGGTCATGAGTTTCCGCTTGTTAGTCTTTCAGAAGACATCAAATGATGATGGGTTCTAGCGAAAAATCCTTGCTTTGAACGACATATAAGGCATTCTATAAAAATACAAGCAGTTTTGCCAGATAACTGGACAAAATGTTGCAGCGCGGTATAGATTTCAAGCTCAAATTCGAGCAGAAACCAAAAAGAAAGCTCCGAATCGGGGAATCGAACCCCGGTCTCCTGCGTGACAAGCAGAAATCATAACCACTAGACCAATTTGGATTATGGTAGGCATTGCACAATATAAAATATATATTGCCAAACTTGACATCTCCGGCTACAGGCCGCCACTCTCGATCTGTTATCCGCAAACTTCCTCGGCTCGAGCAAATAGTTTTATTAACAAGCCGGCGGCCAGCCAAAGCTGGCCGAGTTATGAAGCAGGTTGAAGTCTCGTTCGTGAATGCAATTGAGCAGACAAATCACTTCACCGACCAAGAACGGCCTCATCTCTTCACAACTGTATATGATCTTGTCATATATAATGTGATTTGATATTTGATCAGCAAGCATACTTAACATAGACCACTTCTTAGGAATCTTTTCCTGATACACTTAATAATGATTCGTGAACTACCATACGCAATGACTTCTTAATATATAATCTATTGCAATACGCGTTGACACTAGTACAATATCGTATCAGAAGACCTTTCTATATTTCTATAGAGAATTAGTGTGCTTATTCTATTGGTAAAACGGCGCTATCACAGAGTATAGAATTGAAATACAGCCATGGAGAGCTTTGCTCCAATTGAGTATGTATACTCTATATAGCTTTATCTCATAAATCGTAGTATTACTTACAAAGACTTAGTATTCAATGCCTCACTGCAGGCTCTACTGTCTTCAGAACCTTCGATATTATATACAATAACGTCAAATTTAACAAAGGGTCGATTATCTAATGCTTGTATACTGAACGTGCCCTTGATTAGACCAAGATCCATACTAATAACTACGTATGATAGAAAGTTCGTGAAGTCCGTCATATCATTTTTTTTAATTTGAAGCCTGTCTACTGATACCGTTCAGCTGTAGATGTTATAATCTTCTCCATCTGCATGACCAGTGATGCGGTGTCTAGTGTGTAATCTTCTCTTTCAAATTCGCCGAGACTTACTAGATTATAGTATACAAGCTTCATTTCAGAAACTCACTATATTCTGACGAGAATGAACGAAATCGCCGCTATCAAGAACACAAAAAAACCAAGCAGAACAAGTCAATTCAGCTTGTAACTAAGACCATCCGAATTGGTGTAGTGGTCATGATTTCCGAAAATAATCAGATATCACCACTCATTTATGTCACGATCGTTCTCGACCGCAGATTCCACCCATATCATGTGCACTGAAATGACGGTATTTCCATCCACATCCGAATGGGTGACATGGAAATCGGGAATAACATACAGTCTTATATCGAGTGTAGTGTTTGCAATAGCTCGTCTAGTATACAATTAGAAGCCATTAAAACGCGGGAGACAGGGGTCCTAGTAGAGTCCATACTATGAAAGGCATATAAGGCGTTCCGTGAAGATGCAAGTAGTTTTGCTAGATAGACAAAAATATTAAAGCTGTCGATATCTACGTACGTCATGACTTGTAGGATTTTACACATGGCTCGTGTGAACGCACACGTGTCAATAAGGCTGTATGATACCACAATAGATAGACAAGAGATACACAAGATACACAAGCACAACTACTTATCATGACTACTAGCACTTCGTGAGGTTTCCATTGATCCTATTGACCGACAAAAGCCCAATAAAATTTCACAACAGGTTTGGTAAAAAAACAAAAGAAAGAGCTCCGAATCGGGGAATCGAACCCCGGTCTCCTGCGTGACAAGCAGAAATCATGACCACTAGACCAATTCGGACTGATCTATTCGAACATCAAATCTTAAACAAATATATCCACGGAGTATCGGAAGAGGGTTCGGAATTCAGAAATGATTTTTGTTTGTAGATGCGGATCCATTGTAAAGCCAGTAATGTCTGAGTTGTTGTGGGTCATCATTACCATAGACTAAAGATACACTACTAGCGTTGTATTTATAGTACGTAATAGTGGACGACGCAGAAACTTATTAACATCTGGATTTAACTATAATTAGCCTTCAGACGAATCAATCTACCAACGCTGCAGCTGTAGTATGGTGTAACTTGACTGTTTAGAATAGACCTAGCTACATGTCGATAATCGACAAGCGTAGTCAAGTACAGTGATAAAAACGGATGACAAACGAATACTGACGGCGTAAAGGAAAGCAAGTAATGAACCTAGAGAATATTTCAAGCGTAGTAGATATAATGCTACATTTACACAAATCGGGGGGATCACTATAATCAGCTCTTTGCTAGCGTTGACAGTGTGAATTGAATACTAGACCGCCATTATAAACGCCTTTCAGCCCAACTTCTTATCATACCGTCATTCGAAGCCTCATATGCTTTGAAATTCACACCACCATTATCATTCAAAAAGGTGTTACCTAATATAAACTTTCTTCTCCCCTGTTTTTTAGCCTCTTTAATTACAGCGAGTCTCCACTTCTCATGTTCCAGAGTCAGAGAGCATGCATCATCATAATACGATCCTCCATTTACAACATCTGCAGTACATTTGATGATATGTATTTTCAGTAACATTTCCGCCAGAGCTGGTTTTGCATGGGTGAAGATACGAGAACGATCAATGCGGATAGTAAGTGGACATTTATCATCTGCACAAGAGGAATCGTAAGTTATGGAGCACCATGGATCTTTCAGACGAAGCATGTGGTGTAGAATAGCCCAGTAACCTTGTTTATGAGGTTGACCCCAAGTCTGATGATTGTCAATATCGAACTGGTACTATAGATTATGAAACATACCTTTTCTTCAACATTGTAGTACTGTAGTCCATCTAGACCTTCATCTACGATACTGAGGTAACTGTTGTAAATCACTATGTACATGGTTAAATCGATTTCCAAGGCTATTGTTGAAGATTGTGAGTTTTTATCTTACGTTCATCAGCGGTGACATCGCTCGAGTCAGTAAATCCAAATCCTTTCAAGAATTGAGCATCGTCCAAGAGATAAAAGCCTACTAAAATCGCCCGACATTCTTCCAATGATACAGCAGATTCACCAAAACAACCCAAAAAGGTCTGACCAGGCTTGTACCACGTTTCGACCGCTTTGCCGGAGACTGGATTATGTGGAGGATTCTTGATATCAAAATTGAATTTACCATCAGCATCTTCAGTCAAGAACCTCCCAGAGCCATGGCCTAGTAATTCATGTAGGGCGTTTTGTGCATACCGGCACGGAGCCCTACATCTTGTATATGAATCGGAGACATCTGATGTGACATATGGACTTGGTCCAAATCCGGTAGCATTCAGGGCTAATCGATTAGAAACTACTAGATTCTTACTTCCATGTTGTTGACGTATATCATCATACTATATTACGGTCAGTCATTCGTCAAGGTAGAATCAGAGAATTAGACTTGCATTTGGCAGATTAACGCCTTCATAGCAAGCAGAGCAGCCAAAAGCCAGGACTAGAATAGATTTAGCATATTATTTCATCTCATAATCATAAGTAGCACTTACGGTGACCGCTCGAATAATCCGGAGCATCAAAAAGATCCTTCTCAAATGGTCCTTTGCCATTATTACCATTAGTGCTTTGAGTCCAAGGAAGTAAACGAAGATATCTATCCGAGTCCGTGACCATTGTGCCAAGAAGGGCAGATTCGACTCGATCAGATATATAAACGGCAGATTCCCAAGCTCCTCTGACATTATATGGATCATGATACGTTTCTACAAAACCAAAGATTGTTTCAATTACTGGTTGTTTATCCTTGACCCAAAGGCTTTTGTGATTCTCGGTAATGGTCCATATTACCAGTCAAAAAGCTCTGCATGTATTTTTGTAATATTTGACGTTGGAGGTCATTTGGAGTAAATTGACATGCTTTCTCGAGATGTGCATTCACTTTTGTTAAAATGTCTGCATAACCACCCTTTTTTATACGGATGACTGCTGGCTTATCTAGGATTGAAGACTCGAACGTGGTTGAACCTTGTTCAATCGAGGCTTGTACTACTTCATAGACTGTTTGTCCAGATTCGATGAGTTTGTGGATACTTGTATTTTCAGGTTGTATTTGCTTGCTTTGAAGATATCCATCAACTGCTTTTATTTCTTCCTTGGATATTCTTTCACGACCTGGATAGTATGCAGATTGACACTGATCACTTGGAAAACCAAGACTATATGGAAGAGGTGCAACGATTACTTCGCCCACCAAATCCACAAGTTTTTGAGCTTTAGTAGAAGCATTTCCAAGTTTTTTGATTGCTTCTAGGGTCACATTTGGTACAAATTTAATCTCACCATCGTCCTAAACATTCATTCTCAACACTTTGATTGCCCATCCATTGAATGATAGACCTACATAGTAATTACCAAGATTAGAAAGAAACATGGCAGCATACTCTTTAAACTCTTCAATTTCTTGCTCAGTAACGCCGCATTTCTGTTTTAATTGACTCCAATCACCCTCGCAAGCCCTGTCAAGTTCAAAAATAAGTCTAAATATATCCGGAGACTCTCCAGAAAGCTGGTCCAGTACAATGAGAGCTCCCTGTCTTGCAGCACATCCTAAATGATGGGCGTATAATTTCTCTTGATCCGTCAATTGTTCAAATATCTTTTCAATTTCTACGAATTGATTGACGGACACTCCTGCTTTGAGTACATCGACCGACATGATTGCTGTTATGACAGAGAAGAAAGAGGAAAGGAGATAACAAAGCGGGGTATTAAAGATGTTGTTGAATATATGGAATAGTATGGTACAAGAAACGTGCACAGACCGCCATTAAAGTAGATGTAGTGTAGTGATCTCTTATTATATCTCTTACCTATATACGCATGGTGGAAGTGTCTTCCAGACAAGTAATTGAATATACGTGAACCTGGTAATGTATTATTAATGTAACAAAACATACTACTATACTAACGTATCTGAAACATGGAAGAGCTCTTCTAGCTTCGAAAGTTTCGTACAACGCGACAACGCGACGTTCATATCATCAATTGACTTTTATAATTTCACTTTACACAGATCCAACTTCTTCAACAACTCCTCCATCAATCTATAGCTCGACATGGCTTTGTTAGTAGACAAACACCGACCACGATCTCTAGAAACATTATCCTACCATCATGAACTATCCGACCGACTCAAAGCCCTAGTATATCCCCCAGACCCCTCTCACGAAATTCTATACTAATTGTATAAAATCAAAAGGCAGCAAGCGGCGACTTTCCCCACCTCCTCCTCTTCGGCCCTAGCGGCGGGGGCAAAAAGACTCGCATCATGGCGACTTTACGCGCCTTATACGGCCCCGGAGTCGAAAAGATAAAGATCGACGCGCGGGTGTTTCAAACGACATCGAATCGCAAACTCGAATTCAACGTCGTGAGTTCAAACTATCACCTCGAAATAACGCCCTCTGACGTAGGGAACTACGACCGAGTCGTGGTGCAGGATCTGTTGAAAGAAGTCGCGCAGACGCAACAGGTCGACACGAACGCGCGGCAAAAGTTCAAAGTGGTGGTTATTAACGAGGCGGAGCATTTGACGCGAGATGCGCAGGCGGCGCTACGCAGAACGATGGAGAAATACAGTCCGTCTCTAAGGCTGATTCTCGTGGCGGGGAGTACGAGCAATATAATAGCGCCGATCCGCTCGAGGACGTTGTTGGTCAGAGTGGCGTTACCGACTTGTGAAGAGATTGTAGAGGTTTTAAAGACCGTGGGAGACAAGGAGAAATACGGGCGTTGTGAGGGATTACACATGAGGATAGCAAGAGATAGTGGACGGAATCTGAGGAGGGCTTTGTTGATGTATGAAGCCGTTTATGCGCAAAAGTAAGTCAACACCATTCTACATGTCTATTTACAGTTGATTGATCGATTGGCGACAGCGAGTCTGTGAATGAAAATACTCCAATACCACCGCCAGATTGGGAGGCTTTGATAGAGGAGATTGCCAACGATATGATGATCGAACATACACCCGCGCAAATACTAAAAATCAGAGCGAAATTGTACGATTTACTTACTCATTGCATACCTGCTTCGCAAATAATAAAAGTATCTATTATCCTTCCAATCGTATATTACAACATACAATATACTAATGGATTTCTGGTAGACATTGACGTTTAAACTTATTCCAAAAATCGACGAGGCTTTGAAGACGGAGATTATTCATCAATCCGCGTTTTACGAACATCGAATAAGGACTGGCTCTGTGCGTTTCGATTTCACGACTTTGATTATATCTGTGCTGATTGTTGTCATAGAAAGTAATCTTTCATCTGGAAGCTTTTGTCGCAAAATTCATGCGTGTATCTGAAAGGTGAGTCTATCATAATTATAAAATTCCTGGTAAATCACTGACAAAATATACTTGATAGTTTTATAATGGGTATGGACTTTAACGATGACATTTAATCACGAATTGATATAGTCACATTTTCTTTGCACTCTATAAAAAGCATAGCGTTATTTCATATCCAGCATTCACAATATATACAAAAAGTTTCCGGTCTAAATAAGTATTTGGTCCGTATTCATAGCTTTTCTGACATCATTTTTGATAATTATCGACAAACCTCTCCTCTGTAATCATGGCTTTCTCACACATTGATCTAAATATCCCTCCTTCCAACCTGAACAAATTAAGCGGAGTATCATACTCAACCACCGTTCCTTGATCTAAAACAACAATTCTGTCATAATGTAAAACGGTAGCTAAACGATGCGCAATCGTCAAGACAGTCTTGTCTTTGAATCCATTCCTCAAAGTATTTTGTATCCTAGCGTCGGTGTCTAGATCGACACTACTAGTCGCTTCGTCGCTGATGATTATCTTACTATCCCTCGCCAAAGCACGTGCCAAAGCCATCAATTGTCTTTGACCGTGAGACAGGTTCTTTCCACTTGGCTCCACAGGACTGTCTAGACCAAGTTTATCCTGTTTCAAAGCTTTATTGGTGTTAGAGAGTGATGTTAACGATGTCCTACGAGACATTTCCGGCGAGACAGACACGAGAGCCGAGTTTTGAAGCGCGCGGTTCAGAGTGAAATCGTCAATCTTACCCTCTGGATCGAGATTTGAACGAATAGTCCCTGCGAATAACGTTGGATCTTGGGGGATGACGGAGATTTTCGTGCGGAGATCATGAAGGCCGATTTTGGAAATATCCACACCGTCAATTTCAATCTTTCCTGATGTCAACTCGACTATACGCAGCAATGCAGTCATTATAGACGACTTTCCAGCTCCAGTCCGTCCTACGATAGCGACTTTGGAGCCTGGTTGGATATAAAAGGTCAACCCTTTTAGCGCGGGTGGAAGTTCTGCTCGATATCGCATCACTACGGAATCAATCTTGATTCCACCGTGTTGAGGCCATTGATTCTTCTCACTCTCGTTGAATCCGACAACATGACGAGAGGCTTCTTGAGGAAGTGAGTTGGCATAATACCTCAGCCTTTCAGAAGCATTCATTGCTTTTTGTAAATCAGAAGCAACTATTACAAGATTGGTAATGTATACAAGAACTTCCTCTGAAAGCAATAGTACTACAACGGAAACTGAAGGTTGAAACGTATAGCGCTTTTTCATGAGTAAAAGTCCGATAATAGCAAAGAGCATGTACGAGACCGTGTTTGCTCGAATTTGAGCCCAACTAGCGCAAGCAAATGCTTGAAAATGTAACGAGTTCAATTCATTGATACTACCGTTGAGATCGTTTGTAAATTCTCCGACTCGTCTTGACGATCTGATACATGATTGACCAGAGATACCTTCAGATAATTTGGCAACCATAATTGAAGAACGTAAAGCTTCGAGCCGTCGAAGTTCCAGAGGAGTATGCTTGTAATAAAATAAGATTATTGCACCTATCAAAGCCCAAGGAATGATGATAGCTGCAACCAATGGAATATATGCTACGGTCAAACCAACAATTGATGCCATTGCAAGCACTGACAGGATATATCGTCACATAGCATCTGACAAAACACTATCCGTGACACTTACATCCTACAGTAACCTATTAGCTACAATTACTTTCAGGAATTCATCATAGAAACTTACCACTGTAAATCTATTCAAAATACGGCCAGTAGGAGTGGTATCGAAAAAGGATATAGGAGCATGTAAAACACTATTCATCGCCATTTCTGTGGTAAAGCCACTTGCTCGGAGTAATACAACTCTGCATTCCGTGAAAAAATAGATCCAAAGACTGAGATGTACGAGTATGACTACTATACACAAGGCAATGTAATCTCTGGCATGCAAATGGAATGAATCAGCTGACCACCAAGCTAATACTAGATTTGGCATGACATTTGCAACCTGAGATACCGCTACTGCTACCATAGAGACCCAAAACCTGGTTGTTATTCTTGAATTCTTTAGATATTCGAGATATGATTTCCATGTAATTGATTTGATACCTCGCTCTTCTTTTTCCATGATTTCTGTAGGGGCAGCCTTGATTACTTCTTTTGAACTTTTCGATTTTTCATCCAAATCATCTTCGTTTGTTTCTGCCACTTCGCTTTGTTGAATTGATCCAACATAATCAGCAAAGTCGGCGTTATCTCGACGTAAATCTTCATAAGTTCCACGAGCTGCAATTGAGCCTTCAACCATGTAAAGAACAAGATCGGCACGCGCAAGGAATTGAATTTGATGCGTCGCGAGTATACGACAAGTATTCTTACAAAGCCCGGTAATAGCATTCTCAAAGATATGCTCTCCCGTATGTACATCTACTGCCGACAGTGGATCATCGAGTAGAATAAGATTACTTTGTTGGTACAACGTCCTGGCAAGATGGACACGTTGCTTTTGACTATCATTCTTATATTAGCTTATATCATCTATTCTGACCAAAAAATACTGACCCCCCTGAAAGATTTATGCCTTTTTCACCAAGCATTGTATTGTCACCGGCAGCAAACAATTCCAGATCAGCCGGTAGTGCACATACCGAAAGCACACTTTCATAATAATCCTTGTCGAATGGTTTTCCAAACAAGATATTATCTTTGACAGAGGCGGACTGAATCCACGGTGCTTGAGGACAGTATGCCGGCACAGACTCGACAGCTATTGTTCCAGAGACACGTTCCATATCTCCAACAATAGCCGAAAGTAATGATGACTTGCCACATCCAACCCGACCAACCACGGCAATCAATTGACCTTTTGCCAAGCTGAGGTTGAGCTCGTCAAGTGTGAAGGGTTGGTTTTCAACAACGTCAGTCATATTCTTCTCTGCTTCTACATTACTATTTAATTGTGCTGCTGTCCATGTAAACTTTGCATTTCTCATTTCTACAGCATGTTTTTGTGGTTCTATCTCTGCCTGATATTGTGTCTTAGTTCTATCCTTGGCCAACAGATAGTCCTCGATTCGGCCCAGAGATATAAGAGCATTAACGATGAAGCCTAATGAAACCGGTGCAAACTGCAAGAAGTAGGCGTAGTTCTTGAGTATATCGAGAAGTGGGACGATGTTCTCCGTTTTATTGATATTGTTATTGATGGAGAATAGAACAAAGGCTATCAGACTGGCAGCTCGGACAATGAACAAACCCTCCATTGCAAGAACTCCACGGACAAAGGCAGAATACTTTTGGGGTTTTAGCTCACTGTTTCTTATTGGAATGAGCTTCTTCAAGTAGATATCCTCCCAGCCGAAAATCCTACAAATCATCAGTGAAACCTTCTCTCGTTTATCTGAAAAGACTGACCTTAATAAGCGAATACCATTTATAAGATCATTAACAAAAGTGACACGAGCATCGGTGGCTTTGTTTGTTTTTATCTGCAACTTCCTAATAATGACTACAGTCATGAGGGTAACAGGAATACACAGTATACACAAGGCCGTAGCAGTAATACCTGGCCATCCACTGACCCACCAAGACATTCCAAGCACATAGGGTAGACATACTAAAACAGGCCATGCTCGATTCAGATTTGCTATTGCAAGCTCAATACGCTCACTATCCGTATTCATTAATTGAATAGTTTCTCCTTCCGTCCATGAGCTCGATTGAAAGCCGAAGCCGGACTGCTCACGAGATTGAACAGCAGCCGTAGTTTCTGTTTCTTTCCTGTCCTCAAATTTTGATATCCATCTCCGGAAGACACTCTTTTTCGATTGATCCTCACGAACAGGTTTCTTTGCAATAGAGGAAATGCTCATTGATTTTTGAAACATTGTAGAAATCAGTAAAGTTCTAACTTGACCTCCCAAGATATTCATCCGATTCTCAGCGTGTACACGAAATGTTCCAGAAAGCCAAAGGAGGCCAGTCGATGCTGCGATAAGTCCTACTCCATGTCCTAGACTAGGTCCTCCACCATTTCCCGTACGGATTGCGGTTGAACAATCAATGAGATAGATAACGATAAGTCTAAGTAAAACGACATTGGTCAATCGTATATGAACACCTATGAATTCACAGCCAAGCGCAAATGTAAAGTCTCTCCAATAAGTTCTAACCAGCGCTCTGAACAAAGGTCTCGATTTTTTGGTTTTCTGATAATTCTCAAAATAAGATTTCATCACTGGCGCTTTAATGTCGACACTTCTCCTCGGGTTAAGCTTTGGAACATCGTTGATCTCCAATTGTCGAATCGAACTTATCCAGATGAGATGACTAGCCCAGGAGAACAGTAAAATACTGATTGGATTCTTGGTCGCAAATTCTCGGGAAGATGCGCGTTCGGTAGGTACTGGCGGGGCAGTCGTTAATCTCTTTGGTAAAACAGTTACAGCAATCTTTCCAGCCCATACTGCTACTTTTCCCTTTTCACTCGCCGACTTCTTTTCTGACTGGTCGGTATTCTTCTTCGCTTCCACCACGCTATAGTTCTCACCAGTCTTCTCCTCGTCCGTCATCTCTTTTGCACGAGACGTATTTTACAAGGCGCAGAAAGTATCAAATCATAACCATGACAATAAGAAAAAGGGAATAAAAAAGTATCGCCAACTAAGCGAAAAACTATCATAAATACCAATCTTTAAATCCTTAGAAAGCAAAAAAAATGCTCCACAACTTGCCTTTTATTAGTCAAGAATAAATTTCTGCATATCTGGAGGAAGCATTACAATTTTTCTGGTAGAGATCCTACGCTAGCGAGGATACATGAGTCAGGGTCTTTTGAAGCGATGAGCTAAAATTCTTTGCACGAATCAGTACTTGAAGTAAAGTACTCGTACATGAATCATGCAGGAATGCCAAGATATCCAAGAGTTCACCCTTGGCTCCCGTCATCCCTGCTCCCATCCCTGCTGCATTTGTAGCAGTAACATCACGAGTTGATTTTGATTTAGTTCATCGCTAACGATAGATGTCTTGGTTAGTACAGTTGATAAGAGGACTCTAGAAATTCATTGTCCAGATTAAGGATCTATATGCTATACGATATAGAAATAAAGTTAATTACATAGACATATATACAGCATAAAAACATGTGATAGTACAACAACGTGTCAGATGGCATCCATATGTGCAGCTCTCGGTTATGATTTGTAGACAGGATGTCACTTGGAAGTAAAGAAATAAACCTTTTATATCGCATCTACCATCATATCGTCATTAATAGGAGGAGCCCGATTTGTAGCGCCGTTTCTCCGCTTGTCTCTTGGAGATGGTCCAATGACTGTACTGACGCTTGATTGGGCTTGTCTATGTCCCAAAGGCGTACGTATGTCAAGACTCGACATGGCCACCTCTCGATGATCCGGCTGATCTGAAGGGGCGTTCATGGGAGGACTGGTCCATGCTTGTAGGGGATTGACACGATTCAGAGAGTTATTAGAAGGTTGAAGATTACCATTTCCCACCCCATCGACAAGCGACAAAAATTCTCTGACCCTTGCGGCACCAAGACCAGCCATACCGCCATGCGTGGACTCTCCTAGGTTGCCAGCTGTGTTCCTGCTGACATTGACATGTGCCAAGTTAGATGATTCACTTTCTACAGCAGCAACAAGACTCGTTAGCATTTCATCAATCTTATCTTCTGGAACGCCTGTACATAAACTTATAACCTTTCGATAAAGGCTTTCGATTTCGACTGAGCGGGACTTTAGACTATTGTTTTCTTTGTGTAGTAGATTCTCATTTGCTTTATATGCTTTGTGTAATGCTCGCAATTGCTGCAAATTCAAGTCTCGTAAAGATGAGCTAGAGTTCGTAGCGGTGGCAAGCACAGATTCAAGCATTTGATCTGTTATACCGAATGTCTTTTGTTGTTCTGAAGATGATGATGTTGGTTTCGTTGGCTTCGTCGAAACATCGATATACCTGGCCAGATTTGCAATTCGCCTTTGCCGATCTTCCCGAATGTGGATTCGCTGTTGTAAATCGTTCAAAGTCTGAGTTTCTGATGCTTGTTGTGCCGAAAGATCCTTGATTTCCTTTGTGAGAGTATCAATCTGAGAAGTCTTTTGAGCTAATAATGTTTTGTGTTTTTGCATATTGCTATCCAAAAGTGTTTTGAGAGCTATAAAAACGTCAGCGTTTGAATCAATATGCTGTTAAGATCATTACTAACATGCAAGCACATCTTCATGTTGTTCTTCTAAAGCGCCCTCTTTGCCAACCGTCTTCATTGCCATAATAGGCGTTGACTGACTCCCCGACTGAGCTAGCGAGACAATTTGTCCAGAAAACATATCCGATTCCAAGCCGACACCAAAATCTTTTGCCGAAACACCTTTATGATTGGGTATTGATGGATCGGCTCTGATTTCAAGTAATTGTTGAATGATCGACCTATTGCCAATTCTTGCAACAAGATTCAACGCAGTATTCCCACCTTTATCCTGGGCATTGACGATAGTGGACAGAAAGTTCATCAAAGTCATTGGAGAACGATCATTATTCTTCGACGTTGTGTTTCTGACAAGATGTTCCAATAATGCTTCGAGATAATACTTTGAACTCGGCGCTCGCCCTTTGATACCACATGCAATTGCAATGTGATGAAGAATTGTTCTGCCCTGCGCATCTCTGACACCTATCAATGGTGAAAGCAACTCCAAGAGTTGAGGAAAGCAAGAACTATCGGAACAATTATTCACCAAAACCGCCGAGATCAGGGCAGATTGACCAGCAGCGTTACCACGCCATATATTAGCGCCTTTTTGTATCAGTAATTGTACGATTTGTGTTCGTGCCAATGTTGCCGCCCAATGCAAGGTAGTATTAGCAGAAGCATCAAGGGGTAGATCATAATCTTCAGGATTTAGTTGATTTAGAGCTGGATGAGATGAGTAATCGGCCAAAACTTGGTCCGAGAATAGATCTAATAGGAGAGCACGTTTGTCTTCCGTTTCGTCATCACTCGGGGCTGGAAGTGGGGATAATGTGACGGGCACACCATCAACTAATGGAGGTTGTTCAATCGAAAAAGTGTGATCGAGACTGGTGTCGATCCCTCCGTTATCCATTCGAACGCGTTTTCTAGCTGGTTCCTCGGAGTGGACGCCGATTTCCTGCGTTCCATACGCCGAGTCCGGTCCCCCGATACCAATATCCGAAGCACGACTGGTGGACAACCTCGAACCGGGTTTTGTCATTGGGGTATTAAGTCTCGCCGCTTTCTCCATTGCTGATAAAGCTACCGACGACATGGGTGAGATACTCGAGAAGAATGTTCCCGATTGTGGATTTATCCCTTTCTGATCAACACTGCTAATCCAAAGTCTTTTTCGTTGAGCAGCGATAGCTTGTTCTTTCGTAGGGGTGTCCTGCATTTTACTACCATCATTTCCTCGATCGTGCTCCAACAGTGGTAATAGTGCTTGTTCAACTCCATATTGACGACAAAAGTCCCGACCTCTTTCATAATTGATCCATGTACCTTGATATTTTCCATATCCACCTTGAACCTTTTCATGTTCGCCATTCAGAACCTCTTTTTCGAGTACTTTTGTCCGTTTTCCTTTCTCTACACCGGCAACTTTTAATATTTGAGTAGCATTCAGCCATCCGTCTGCTCGCCGTCTCATACATGCAACCCCATTTACTTCCATCTCGTAGACTTTGACCCCAGAATACATAGCCTTTGATCTGTCAATTGCGAAAATGTAGAAGGATTCACATGTATACATACAGTATATATCTGAGGTTTTTCGCTCGGACGTAATGGTCCTCCAAGACTGGGTGCAGTCATCACGGCTAATGGTGCTGCATGTATTTGATTACTTGTTGGGTTGATTGTAGGTGGAAATTGTGTAGACTTCTGTGGGGAAAATGATGTCGCCTGCGGGTGAAGATAGGAGTGGTCAGGGGCGGACATGAAGGATGCTTGTCCTGCTTGCAGCATTTGATCATGTTCACGCTTCATTGTTGGTGCTGGAAAGGATTGTGATGCGAGTGTTCCAGCCATTATATTATTAGAGACCATTAAGTTGGCATGAATCGCTGAGAGATCGTTCTATATAGACATAAGCATTCTTTCCTGAAGATGTAGTTGAAGTCTGAATATTGGCCTTGTTTTATCTAGCGTCGGAATCTTCAAATGATTATTGATGATTCTATGATTGATCGACCGAGTCGTGTTTCGTGTCTGAGCGTGCCACGCGTTTTCAATTATGTCACGTGTTCGATTTTGTATCTGATTTCCTATTTTCACCTCACAACACTTTCGATCGAGAAAATGATCACTTGAATGGTGGTGATATGGTCGACATCGATCATTTCATTACGAAACGTTACTGCTCACAGCTCCAGACATAGAGGGTTCTCGAGCTTTTCGACAGAATGGAGGACGCTGTCTGGCGTCAACACACGACACTTGTTCCGAGCTTTACTGCGCGAAGCGTCATATCTACCTGATCTATCGGCCAGACAGTATATAAAATCACGAATCATCTGTCGATTCCGTGACAATATCAACACTATTCCACGATTCAATGATACCTCAGACCATCACCAAACCTCGTATAACAATGGTATCAAAACACTTCGGCAACTAAGCTTTGCCAATGCCGGTGATTGGCGCACTCTCAACAAATGCCTTGCTCATACCTACGCACGTACAGGGAAGCGAAGACGAATCATCCTCTCTCAATTCTCCACACCTAGTGCGATTTCAAATACAGCTCCCACTTCTGAAGCTCTGCTCGAACTCGAACCCAATCCGAAAGTAGCTGTATCGTCCCTACCTGCTCCGTTACTCTCCCTTCTCAAATCTCAAGTCCACGTCTCTCCTCCTTCAGTCTACCGTCATCATTTGCGCAAACTTCCACCCGAGACGATCGACCGTACGGCTAGATTAAACGCTTACCTCCGTCCAATGCCGCATTGTCGAGTCCGTAATGTTCTGAAGAAAGAAAAACGACGAGCGTTGGAGTGCGCATCCGTCCCTCTTCCCAATGATGAATTTGAATCGCTGCGAGAGAAAAGTCTTGGAATTGGAATCAAAAGCGCACCGAGATTTAGGAAAAGAGTTGGGACTCATGGGGATCAGATAAAAGATGGAATGATGGCTTATAGTAAACGGCGAATCAAATTAGCTGACGAGACATTTTGGGATAGAGCTGTGAGACCGATTAGTGTGGATATACAACGGAAAATGAATGAGAGATTCTTAATGTTGAGATATAGAAGTGTATTTGTAGAATGTTGTAGGATTGTAGAAGGTCAGAAAGAGATGAAGTTTGAATGGGGACATAATGTGATGAAAGACCTGGCTCGAAAAGGTACGATCAAAGACGCATGAGGTTGGGTTGTTCGAAAGTATGTACATAGATTTCGTTGTGTTGTATATATTGAATCATAAAATGCTACCGCCGACGTAAATACCAATTATGGGCTAATGCATATGTTTCTTCACTAAATGGAGATGGGACCTCTACCATACCTGGTCTAGCAACCGGATGACGTAGATATACAGCCGAACATATCTTGTGATTGACTTCTAGAAATCTAGGGATGAATGCAAAAGCAGACATGAATTGTCTTGGTTGCCATGGTGTAGAATATGCTTTTGAAGCGTCTTCGACTTTTCCAAGTGATGAGCTTTGAGCACTGCTGTTGTCAGAATCCTCCACCAGATCAAGTGCGTCGCGTAGTAGTTTTGCATCACGCACAGGATTGATCTGTGCATTATCTGACTTGTTACTTTCTTTCAAAGTACTCTCCGAAACATCTTCACCGGTCAGTTTCGCCAAGGTAGCTTGTAGACCCTCCACTGTCTCTTCTACTGATTCACCCTCGACCGTCGTCTCCGTAGAGTTCTTTCTGATTTTGGACAAGGTCGCACGCACTTGTCGTTTGAATGACCTCAAGTCCTGCTTCTTTTTACCGGATAGCTTTGCCTTTTCCGAAGGGTCATCGAGAATAGATCTTGCTTTTGCCATTATAGTCTTTAATGCTTCTCTGGGATCCGCCGCTAATACCTCCTCGTTCTCTGTAGCTTCAAATTCTGTCAAACCGTCTTGAACATCCTCCTCTTTTAGATTCTCTTCAGCAGTTACAATCTTCTTAATCCTGGGAATATTTTGGGGTTCGGATTCATCAGACGCATCACCTTGTTTCGTGTAAGGTTTCGTTTTATCAAACTTCCTAGCTCCCGTAGCATACATTACTGATTCGGGATCTACCGAAAACATATCGCCTGGATTTAGTAAATAACTTGGATGTCGCATCTAAGTTTAATCAGCTCAATCGCCACCAATTCTGAAACGAAGATGGATCGTACCGGTCGTCCATTGACTTTTACGTGACCATGAACGACAAATTGTCTAGCTTGTAGCGCACTACTTGCAAATAGAGCCCTCCATATCGCAGTGTCCAACCGTCGTTCGATTGGCCAGTATGTCATTTGCATATATGGTGTTTGGAAAAGTACTTCTTGCTCTAATCGACCGTCGTCCTTGGGCTCGGTCTCATTGTCAGCCCCCGGTGTCAGTCCGCTTCCTCGACCCGCGCTTTGTTCACTTCCATCATTTCTGGCCAGATATCGGAGCGACATTGGTACCACGGCCGGTAAACGTCTGTCGAACATGATTTCCCATTTTTGTTCCGCAACCGAGTATCCATGGTAAGCTCTTGTCATGGCCTTTGCCTCCCATTTTTGTTGGTAGAATGTTTTTGAGTGAGTGCGGAGTTCAGTTTGTCGGGAGAGATTGTAAAGCGTTTCTCGAGACCAATCGGCTCGGATTTTCTGTGATACTCATGTCAACGTATATTCTTTGTGAACGAGAAGATACTGTACACACGGGCTTTTTAAGACTATGAAATCTCTTGCGCACCATAACTGGTGACTGGGCTATTTGTTAAGCAGTAGGTAATAATGTTGACAGTCTACAATATTTTTTTGGTTACCTGCAGAGGAAAAGTCTTGGCATGAAGTTATAGTGAATGCGTACACTTTTCACTGCGATGTCATGTTGTGTGCTGATTTCAATAGCGAGTCAAATATATATGTAATTAATCAATCATGAATCTATCGTTATAATCATACAAAGTGCTTATCCGCTTGTGCTACCATAGTTACAAGCCACAACACTGTCACGGCGTCGCGTTGCCCGTACCTGATCCATTTATATCGCTCAGCTGTCTTTCGAGTTCACGTATTCGAGATTTCAGCATCTGATTCTCGCGTTGTAGCATCGATGTTTCCGCTTGATAAAAATTGCTTTCATCTCTTGATCCACTAAGCGACCATTCATCATGACTAGATCGACCATAGGATTGAGGTCTGATTAATGGAGAACTAGAAATACTGACGGCAGCAGACGGTATTGGTATTCCCTTGGAGTAACGTCTTGATTGTGATGAAGTTCTTTGGATTGGCGATCGAGTTGTGATGGTGTTCGCATCTATAGAAGGAGATCTTGTATCGGATGCTGTCCCAATCTGTTCACGATTGCTACTATTTATACTGGTCTGTCCGAGAGAATCACTCGTCGGACCTTCTGATCTAGCTAATTGTGAAGAGTTTGATTCATTTGTATCTGCTTTTATCTTATCCAGTTCAGCTTGCTGCGCTCGGATCAATTGTAAAAGCTTGTTAACTTGTGCCTCTTGCTCGTTTTCTAATTGTTGGTGAATGTGACCGAGGCTTGGTGTTCTCTGATGATTTGGATCGGCTGTATGCATGGAGAAGCCTCTTGGAGAATCTATGAGTACTGGTGAATGGCCTGAGATCACATTACTGGTAGAGGATTGATTGGCCGGTTGAGGAGATATGGGTGCTTCATTGGGAGCAGTAGATTCCATATGCCAGGATGCTGGATGCGTTATAGACTGTTGTTTCAATGGTGACGATACAGAATTTTAATAAGACAACACCTATTATCATAAATATTATATTCGAACGAGTATATGGTGAGATGAGAAATGGTAGCTCAAAGCGGAATCACATGCGATGTACGAAACAAGCTTTCGCAAGAAATTTAAGTTTTTGCTGGTGTTCAGAATGTGAAGTAATCAATAACTATAAAGCTTTCTTTTGAGCTAGCTTGGAAGTCGCTAACGGGCTCACCAGATCAAGTCGAGTCTTGTTGATGAAAACTGAACAAGCTGAAGATGAGATGTATACTGCATACGCCTGAATGTACTCATGTTGTAATGATCCGCATCCATCTTGCATAATCATAGGGCTATTAGTCTGGCTGAACACGTGAAAAACACGGTGCATTTTCCCCACAAGTTCATTTATCCGGTTCAGTTCGCAGGGTTCCTGCGCATGTCAGCGGGTCGATCAGGGCGGCGGCGCACTACATGGTTGCTTGGCATTGATTTTGAGCTCATTGTCGCAAATATTCATGTTATGGATTGCTCAATCTTTAGTCAACGATTCGTCACTTATTCGTGACTGTCAACGTATCTATAAATACAATACCAAAGTAATATATATTCCTCTGTACTACTTGGTATATGATATGTCTTGGGGTTGTTTCCGAACCATTGAAATATTGTATTTAGCTTCACCAATGAAGGACTGGAAAACAAATTCCCAACAACCAGAAAACTCTATTCGTGTTTCAGTATCTCCTCCATTTGCTTGACAAAGATGACCCCTTTCGACCAAAACTTGATAACAGAGCCGCCGAAAAATTCTTCCTACCTGTGACACCCATTAAGAATGCCCTCTTTCCGAAAGATGACCTTGATATAGAAGACCCAAGTTGTGAATGACCGTTAACGGTTTTAAAACGGGACAAAGTAAAAGAAAAATATGTCACTTTTGCATATCTTTAGTCGTCCCAAAGTCGAAAAGCAGCGGGGTTACGCCGAAGATGGACTTGGAATACGTGAGAAGGATGAGAAAGAGAAACGTGGTAACGGGCAAGATGAAAGTATCAGTCTGAAGTTGAGAAAGTCTTCCTCAAATTTAGCAAGACAGTCAAAAGAGCAAGCACAAACAACTCCACGATCATATTCATCAGCATCATTTTCAAAATCATCTACTCGTCACGACTCTACTATTGCTCCGCCTTTCCGATCGATCTTTTCACTTGCTATCAAAGTTGGACCAGCATTGAGTTGTGATCAGCCTGATTCCAGGTCAATTTCTGGTCGGAAGTTCAGTCATGACAAAGCATCCTTTGATAGACCACAATCTAGACGATCGAGTCGAACGCCTGTAGGACAAGATGCTATACCTCCTGTATTGATAAGAAGGATATTTTGTCTTACAAGAACTGGACATCTATTACAATATGCCGATCGAGGCTTGATTGATCGAGCACCAGAACAAATACAAGCTATCACGCGCGATACATATGTAGTCGCATCAGATTTAATACATGGCCGACCATACGTACTTCATGTCGTCGAACCTCCAAGTAACGACGATTATACAAGACCAGAATCGAATTCCTTTTTATCAAAACTAGGATTTACTAAGCATGGATCGAACAAGAAAAAGACTGCATGTCTGATAATACTGGAGAATGCAAGTGAAATGGAAGAATGGATGACGGTGATACGCAAAGAGATACAAACTCAATTTAGGGAGTATTCTCCGATATCTGCCATTGCACCACGACTCAGTGTTTCTTCTCATGCTACATCTGTTGACTTGTGGTCAGTTCCAGAAAGGAATGCCGAAGGGGATTACGATACGATACCTAAACGTCTTCCAAGTCTAGCACAAAAGTTATGGCAGGAGGATAGTACATCTTTGTTGTTTCGGAAAGGCTTTAGTCCTGCTGTTGCAAGGGAGGATTCTGCAATGATATTGTCAGATTACGAGTCAAGTCGACCAGCATCCACCCATGATACTGAAGCAATTATTGGGTTGGGTATAGAGATGCCGAATACAGATATTGATGGATCAACGAGCGTCAGTGTCTCACACGATAATGATAACGCTGGAAATGCTGGTACAGAAGAGCTTTCGCCCAAGACTACAAAGGGTGTGATCCCTTTACGTCTTCCTTTTCGACGAGATAGCACTTCAACTCCTGAAGACGTGACTTTGCATTCGTCAAATGTCAAACAAGGAGGATTCTTGGACGTATTTCGAAAAAGAGCTTCAGTACATACATCTGTGGCAACGACGACAAGAAAAGAATTACCGAAATTGAGAAGCGTGCATAGTTTGGGAAGATTAAAAGCAGGAACCTTTAAATCATACATCGATGAAGCACCGGAACCGATGCCAACTCCCACCATAAAACTCGCAAAGCCACTTTGGAAGAACTCTGATTCTGGGGAATTGGAGTCGAGCATCCCATCTATTTCAGATGTTAGTCGGCAAATCTCAAACACACCTGAGATATCATATTCTTGGAGTAATACTGCACCTGTCAACCGAGAAGAGTCAGAGTCACCCCCTCCTCCGACGTCTTTTAGTGGTAGAAGTTCTTCATCACGGTCTATCCACACTTCACGAAGGACATCTGATGCTTCATTGATGACCCCGCAAAGAGTTCTTCCACCACGTTTACCACTCAAAATCTCCCCAACCACCTCGTTCCCACCTCAACGACCAGCTGTAATTAGGAGCTTTTCCAGACCATCAGCCATCGAAAACAAACGACCATCCAACGAGACAATCCCATCAACATGCTCAAACGATATAAAGACTCACAGCCCCATCCAAGAGAACGGAAACGGAAGACCATTCAAACTAAGACGGCCAGCTAGCATGCAAGTCCGACCACCGAATATGACCAATTCGAAATCCTCCCCACCAGCGTCCATCAAACGTCCTCCGACTTCTAACCCCCTCACTCGCCGCGCCTCTACACCCGACCCCACCCTCGTAGCGCGAGAAACGTCCGACTCTCAAAAGAGATCTACAGTAATAATCACCCCCATGGCGAACCACTCGAGATTACCATCGAGCAGCACCGCCAGCCTCACCAACAGCGAGACTTCCTTCCTTCCTCTCCAACGACCTCCCAGTTCCGACTTTGGCGAGAGCGAACACATCGACCACAGCAACAGTCCATCCAAGATTCCCTTTCCGACACTTTCCGACCCATGCATACCAAAGTCGTTATCGTATGTCATTCCAAGACGTCAAAGTACCGCCACGCCGTCCCTCGGGTGCGGTCCGAAAACAACACCCCCTCGACCGCAGAGGAGTTCGAGTCTTTCGTTCATCAACCACTATAACGTCAACCTCAACATACAGGGCGGTAGTAACGGTGGTAGTCATTTAATAGGAGTGGCGTTGTCGTCGGAATATGGACCCGCGCCTGCTCCGCCGCCAATGGGGCCTTTGCCTGACATTCCTCAGTCTGCTAGATCGACGGCGAAAATACTATAATGAAATCATTTTAGGATTGAAATACTGATAATTTATGTTGATGATACAATATTATATATATAATAAGATGGATGTAAGAAATGAAATGCAGCAATGCTAAAATTACATTCCCAAAACAAACAAAAGATCAATACATGTTTGAAAGATCTGGTGTAAAAGTATATGATCGTCATTGATTATTAGATGTCGTTGGTGTTAGTAATGTAAACGGTGCCACGCCCATTAAACTACCTGTATACCCCTCCATTCTCCTCCCTAACAAATCATCACTACTAGCCAACGCAGCTATACTATTCTTGTATTTCTTATTTCTGATGCTGCCGGTAGTGTCATTACTTGATTTATCATCGCGAATATGATCTTTTCTTGAATTTGATTTATGACTAGACGACTGGGAAGACGTGTAATTCATCGACATGTCTATGCCAAGAAGTGACTCGGGGCCTAACATCATGTCTGGATGATCACCATATTCTTCGAGATCAAAAGTGGTTGCCAACGGAGAAGGTGATGAAGATACAAGATTCGAGTCGTTTGTGTTGTTTATTCTAGGTAAGAGATAAGTAGAAGAGTTATGCCGGACAGATGCTGCTCGAGGTCTTTGAAGATGTTGATCGGATTGGGAGATTGGTGTGGTGATACGAGGAGGTTTTCCTGTTTTTGCATTAGGCGGAGGGATCTGAATTGATGGTTTTGCATGACGAGATGAAGACTGTGGGTTGGAACTATTGGATGAAGGAATCGAGTTGTCAATAGTGGGTGACGAAGGCGTCAACCTCAAAGGTAAAGAAGATACTGCAGGTCGAATAGCAGACATTTCCAAAGGTCGATCTTCATCACCTGAACTTCCTGTTCGTGTACGACGATGATTACGGTATTGAACGTTGTCTACAGAGTCGTTCATGTGCAAATTATTAATACTCAATGCTCGTGGAGTATTATCAGCGTCACCATCTGGATTATCATGACCTTCACCCTCCTCAATGACATTCTCTGTAATTGTATTGTCCAATGCTTTGACCATACTATTAGAAGAATGATGACCTTGCTTTCTCTTTTCCTTTTGCGTTTCTTCATCTTTCAAGGCCCGTGTATCAATTTCGCGGAATATATCAGCCATCCATCTTGCACAACGAAAGATATATTTCCAGCCTTCCGGAAACACCGAAACAAACTGTAAAAAGCCATGACTTATACCCGGAACAAGCATGACATTGACCCAATCAGTCTCTTCAAATCGTTCACTCGAACTGATCAATCCTAATTCCTTTCTTTCCTCGAATCGTGCCAACTTTGCTTGTCGTAAACGTCCAGCAAATATAACTGTATCATCGACTAGGGGATCTCGCTCACCCGTCAAGAAATAAGTCTTTGGGAAATCGACAAGTAAAGTCTCTGGAGCTAGAAGTGGTGATAATAAGAATTCTGTAGCAAAGTCAGGTCTAGAATGAGGACCAATATATAGAATGATCATCGCTCGCATCATTTCAGGTGTCAATATCCTATCATTAAAGTAAGATATCATACTACTCATTGCTAAACGAGTTTTGAGATGAAATGGCTTGGTATCACTAAGAGCAACAGCAGCGACATCAAATGTATGAGCAGCCGAGACGTGAGCATCTGTAGTTTTTGGTAACTGCTTGCCTTGATTCTCTTTCCTGATTGAATCATGTTCGTTTTCGTCATCAGAGTTTATCGGTGTGTCAGGAGCCAATTTACGATAATCATCACTCTTTCGACGAATCACTCCCCGGTTAGTTTTTCGTGTTCTTCGGTCTTTGATCAATGCCATTTGTTCGTCTGTCATCCAATTACCAATATTCATGTCAAGTGACGGATATATCAATACAAGTCCATCAGGTACAGGCAAAGAGTTTTCACCACGCCATTTCCTGTTATCAGTTGACCCGGCTTGGATAATCATCAAGACCATTCCTACAGCGAGATTACCTCCAGCACTATCACCACTCACTACAATCTTTGGTACAAATTGTCCCGATAATCCGATACATTGTCCTCGCGATGTAACTAATGATTCATAGACATCATAACATTCATTCAAAGCATAAGGATATGGATGCTCGGGAGCCTTTTTATAGTCCAGCGCCAGTACGGGTAAGCCCGTTCTACCTGCCCATCCAATAAGTTTATCGTCATGACATCTTGGAGTCATTGCTACATATCCTCCACCCGGCACATCAAGAATGATCTTATCATGCTTCTTTAGTGAAGACAGGGGTCCATCAAAATATAACCAAGCCTTTACTGGTTCCTTATAACTACTTCTTTTCGGTCGGGCAATTCTCAACTCCAACGGAGGATATTTGTATTTTGTCAACTTTGGTCTAAGTAGTCGGCTTATGACACTAAGATATGGAGTGAGAGGCTTGTTCCAACTGACTCGAAGATGTTCCAATGTCAACGCTCCTCGTATCTTTCTTACTTTTTCATCTGCTTGTTCTGCAGCAACCAAGTAATAAAACGTACATGCTACGCTCAATATATCTTTCACCCATTTCGGTCTAACATGCATCGCCGTCCAAAATCCAGCATCGAGCGCCGTCGTGATCCATGTCGCTCGAAAATAAGATCTAGTATATAAATTTGCTAGCGGTTCTGGACATTCTAGTCCTACAATCTTGCCAAAGTTGCGTGTTACATATAGATATAGAAGCGTCAAAATCAATGTTTGCCAAGAAGTCAATCGATTTGATAACCGTCTCGAAATGCGGCGGAGGAAAGGCGGACCATGTCGATGACCTCTGATAATAATGTAATCAGTAAATGGTGCTATGCGCAAGACGGATTATCATTGACAAACCCAGACAAGTATAAAGTCCAAAAAGCAAGTACGGCAAAGACTTGAGCTTTGCGGAATCTGACCGACGGTCTCCCCAAGACGTGATCTATGCAGGTCATTAGTCGGATATTTTGCTTACGGCTTATTATGAATCGTGCCTATCATAGCAATGTACTGTACCGCTCAAGTATTATTTCTAGAATCAATGATATACATTTCTGGGACACAGGCCAACACTCTAAGCCCTGTGTAATTTCTAAGCTCTGTCCAACTTCTTAGCTCTGTGTAGCTTCCAAGCTCTGTGTAATTTCCAAGCTCTGTGTAATTGCTCTGCGTAATCTCTAGTAGTTCCTAAGCTCTGTGTAATTCACCAACTCGTTTTGATTTTATGCCTGAAAAGAATTTGTAATTATTAATCAACCCCAATCGATGCGTCAATAACCCCACAATCAACAATTCGGCGTACCAGTTGAAAATAAAGTTTGGCATGTGAAACATACACATCACCACTTTTCGTACAAACGTTTTGTCATGCTGATTAGTACCACTTTATTATTTCGTGACTGAAACTGCGGAAAAGGTTAGTCAGATGCATACAATTGCTCGTTAACCATTTCATAGTCATATATAGTACATCGTTTTATTATATACATTATCTTGTTCTGAGCCAACTGACATGCCAACAATTTCGATAGCATCACGACTCGATATCGCAATATCAGATCTAATCAGGAAAGCGATACTTAGAAACATCTTTACCAAAGCATAGTCATGTCACGGAAAAAGGCGTTGTCCACTCGAATTCTCCATGATCTCTACTCAACCGCTTCCGATTAGTTCTTTGACTATCCCTTGTATGTTGATAACTATATCAAACGCCATCATCGACTGTAATTGTTGTGATGTTTGGTATCGGTTTGCTCCATCGATTTGTTGGTACAGTAGTCGTCCAATCGGAATTCAATTGCGTAGGATGTTTACCAAGCATTCTCAAGAAAAGCGGCCGGAGTGGTGGAATAGAGCCAAGTATAATGATTGCCCATGTCTCGAGAACCCCCCAGATTATGAACTTCGCAAATTCGTCTAGACCAAATGTTAGTTGGACAATGTTTCAACCCACATAAGCAAGATTCGGATCAACGTACATGGTGGATCAGCACTTGTAGGTAATAGTTTGATCATGACTGTTCTCCGAATTGCAGCAATACATGGGAGTACAGACAATCCCATCAGCAGACAAAAAGAACATTTTGCACGTTTTGATATTTGTAAATGCCATACTACGCTGATCGGCCAAGCTGCTCCAACTAGATCGACAAAGGCACTATATGCTAACATAAAAATTAGCGGTGGTGATTATTAATATAGCCATATTAGTACTTGAACAACATACATCCTTGGAAAATTCCGAAATAAGTTGAACCATCCGATCTAGGACATTGTCCTGGTTCAAATAGTTGCCACAGCTTATTGATCGGCTCGCATTGGAAGACACTTAACCATATCTGTGTGAACGATATTACTGCCGTAAGCACAGCTATTATCAAAAGCGCCATTCTTCTCTTTCTCGCTTGTGAGCCTTGAATTTGCAGTAATAGTGACACTATCGAGAATTTGGCAAAGACTGTACCAGGAAGACTGACTATCATTGTTATCCATAGCCAGTGCACTACAATAAATAACTGATCTAGCTCAAGATCTCCGATATGTCTTCCAAGTCCATTGTAAGTGGCAAAACCAATACAAATCGCATTGACAAGACTGAAAATCAATGCTAGAACAATCCATATAAAATCCCATCGAAGTCGACCATTTCTAGATCGTGCAGAATAAGCCCTCAAGCCTACCACTACACAGCCCAGAAAAGCCAGACATGAATTCACTATTAGCAGGGCTGGTCCCAGACCACCCAGCAAGCCTAGCATCAAAACTTTTTACCTAGACAAGCGAGACTTGATGTGTAATGAAAGTACAGTAGTACAACGACAGATAACATAATCCGAAAACAAAAACAAAAACAAAAAATCAAAGGAAGTTGACAAGAATTAGAAATCCTTAACCTACATTAAGGAAACAGCTGTACCCGTCAATAGGAACAGTCGTTGTGGCTGTATCATGGAAAAAACGTTCCTCGACAGGTGAATGGTGCTTCACAATCTTGTCTTATGGTTATGAATGGCATTTCTACTGATTTGTCAGGCTGCCGGTTTTCAAGACTATTGTCAATCAACTCGAGCAAAGAATTAGAACCTCATTCTTATCAGTCCATGTATGCGTACAGACTTGCCACCGAAACCATTCGTTTACTGATCATCATATGTAAAGACCGGTTTCATGACATTTTTTCAACGGCTTATTGACTGAACGACCGGTGTCATAAGCACTGCAAATTTTAAAAATGCACGATACGTTCATAAGCACTGCAAATTTTAAAAATGCACGATACGTTCATAAGCACTGCAAATTTTAAAAATGCACGATACGTTCATGTTTAGCTCGCGCGCTGAAGAAAACGTCAGTTCTTGTCTTCCAAACGACGGCTATTACATTTATATCAAACAATCATTATGAACGAGAGAATCCCAAGAATAACTCTTAACAAGAATAACCCTTAATTCCGTCCAGTCAGTCGCATGTCTAATCTTGGCTTCTAAACTTTTCAGTCATGAATCAGGATTAAATCGACGTGATACGCCAATCACATCTGCATTGTGTCAAACTCGTACGACTGTATAGACTTATTCACAAACAAACAGAATCATACCAAGAGTAAATCATATCAGTGTATGTATTCCGCTAGATCTCGCGAATACGATCAACTCTTAAGAATGGACATGATTAACCACACAAACGATAATTCTGACTGCAAGCACGTGCTAGCTGTGCAGTGCCCGACTTTTAATGAGAATAAGCTCTGAGGGGCTCGACAAACCAAAATGGACCATCGGATTCTAACATACGAATGGATGCAACATAATCAACAACAATGGAAAGATTAGCATTCATCCTCGCATCATAGATGCCGAAAAAGCATCCGAGCTCTAGATCTTTGTATAACTACGCATGACATCATTGCTTATCAAGCAAAAAGAGGGGCATAGTTAACTTTAGTGGGGCAATGCACCAGCTATATATTCCCATCATACGGTCTGAGAGTACTATCCTTCTTCATTCTCACTCCATCTAGTTTAACAATTGCAAAGATGTCTACCAAACCAATCACAGTCCACGCTCACGCCACTGTAAGTCGTCTTTTTGTAGTTCTTTCTTACCACTGCTTTACTTACTTTGTTCTTGTCAGGGTCCTAATCCATGGAAAGTCGTCATGGCATTAGAAGAGCTCAACGTTCCCTACACACTGAAATACTGGGAGTTTCCTGACCTCAAGACTCCTGTGTATGAGAAGTTATGTGTCAACGGCCGTACACCAACCATTGAAGACCCCAACACCGGCGTCACGTTATGGGAATCAGGTGCTATTTTGGAGTACCTAGTCGAGGTATATGACAAGACGAATCAGTTTACTTATACCTCGAGTCCCGAGAAATATCAGCTCAAGCAATGGTCCGTCTCCTCTCCACTCCTCCCAAAAATAGAAAAAAACATATCACTAACACGATTCACAAATAGGTCATATTTCCAAGCTTCGGGCCAAGGACCATACTTTGGTCAGAAAATGTGGTTCACGCATTTCCATGCCGAGAAGAACATCACCTCTGCTATCGAGCGTTACGGCAAGGAAATCGACCGTGTCACTGGAGTCATTGATAAGCAACTCTCAACTACAGGATCGCAATACCTCGTAGGAGATAAATATACATATGCAGACTTGGCATTCATCCCCTGGTTTTCAACAGTCGGTTGGGCGTTCCCTGAAGACAGTAACAAAGTCGAAGAGTTGAACAAGAAGTACCCTGCTTATGCGGCTTGGTTCAAGAGGATTTCAGAACGTCCTGCTATCAAAAAGACCATGCAGATTAAAGGTGCAAAGGCTGCCGAGCAGCACAAGTAAACCTTGTGTCTTCAGTCCACGTAGACTATATTATTTTACATATAAATAAGTCGAAGACAATACAGTAGAATAAATTGGTTCGCTATGCTTTATTTACAATTACAGTGATATAAACGCCGAGATGATGATATGTACTTTATAAATCTCTACATTATATTTCCCATGTTTGTTACAAGGTTCATATCTCGGCCTCGATCTGACTTAACAATTCGCCTCTTCGACGTGTAGTTTCTCGATCATATTCACGTTCATCGTACATGACATCATCGTCATCGCTATCGAATCCTTTGTCCGACAGTATCACATCTCTTCTCACAGACGTGTTGTTCGTCTTTCTCAACGGACTTTGTGGAATAATATGTTGTGGATGGATTTGTTGGGAATTACTCCTCCCCTTTGACTTCGGACTTCCCATTAGTAACAACGCAGTCATGGCTTCTTGTTCCGCCTGAGCGGTGTTTGTCTGTGAATGCCGCGGCGTCGTGGGAGTCGTCGCTTGTTTCCGCACCGGAGACGAGCCGTTGATTTGAGATCTTGCGCGGACGTGCTTCGTCCGACGAGGCGAGGGGGATTGGACGTCAAACGCCGGCGCGAGGTTCGGTTTGTCAGACGTCACGTTGAGAGATGTCGTTTCTTCGTCGTCGTTTATGATCCGGCCAGGGAGATGGTTGATGAGGGCGCGTCGAGGCAGATATGCTGCGCGAGGAGACGTCGTGTCTTGCGATGGGTTTTTTGCGGGTGATTTGGGGGATCTCGCTGCTGCGACGAGTTGTTCGACTTGGTCGATGTTGTGGTGTTGCCAGCCATGTTGGACTTTGGTCATGGCATATGTCAGCTTTTCTTTCAGACTTGCAGCGGCCTAAAGGTGTGTTAATATTCTTATGATTAGGAATATTGTATGTATAGACTTACTTCACTTGCTTTGCTCATCGTGGAACCTACACTACCTGCCCTCTTCATATTATCTCGCGGCGCATTTTCTCCAGACGTATGTTGATTGAAATTTATATCCTTGATTTGTCCACTAGCCATTCGTTTATGGCCTGCCAATGGCGTCGTCGAACCTATTTTGTCATTCCAATCATCCGACTTTTCTAGTTGATCTTCTGGCGTTTGAAGTCGTTGCGTTATCTTATAATTCTCTGTCGGATTTTCCGCGGAACTCGAAGCGTTTTCTGAAAACTGTTGTGATGTTGGAGAGGCCATGTCCGTATCAATTGTGGTTTGTGACGTGTTGCTAGAATCAACCATTCGACTAGTCGTGGTTATTATACTCGGGGAAGTAAGCGACTCTTGTGAACCAGGCGCAGATTTTATTATGCTGTTATAAGGACTAAAGGCAGACATGACTAGTTATATGTCATTGATTAATCGTCTGATCATTCTGCCACCAAGCCGAGTTTATGAGAATATACGTCGACTAGTGTTTTATAGCATGGGTATATGTTTTTTTAAGATCTGTCGCGCGTATATGTGTACTGTATATTATGAATCGCCTTGTTTATTTCTCAGAGGTTGTGCCGTAGATATGATTGTAGAACAAATCAAAAGGCGAAAATTGACGCGCGGGCAGCAGCAATAAAGTGGTTAATAAGCGGGGAAAATATCGAGGCGTGTTTGTTGGAAGTCTTTATCTAGAGTACTCGACCTTGGAAATGATGATCACGCTTACAGTATATGAACGAACGTGCAACAACTTTCACATTTCAAGAAATGATGACAGTAAGCATGGGCATAGTCACACTCATCATCGCTGTTTGTGTTACTTGTTAATGCTCCTATCAAATCATTGCCGCATTCACGTGATCTCGTGTGGCTGACGCGTGTCACGAAATCAATTTAAATTAAACCAGGTCTTGGAATCAACTGATGTAGTTCAGTTTTGTTATGCAGGAATTCATATAACAATGTATTTACACAATTGATATGAAGGTAACGCATATTCTCCGAACCATAAATAGATTGTTCACAAAATAGACGCACGTGTACAATTGCGATTATTCGATATCCATTACTACCAAAATCCAGGCTGCCCTACAATGCTGAAAAGTAAAGATATTTCCTATGACGTATTTTGATGTATTAGCATAGAACAATTCACACAATGCGTGACAACCACTGAACAAAATCTGATTAGTAGTTGAGAAAATAACAATGGCGGGCTCAGCTCACTCTCACAACAGCGCAACACATTCCCACGACAACCTGCCCCAACATGGCCACAGTCACGACATCCTCGACGGACCCGGATCCTACGTCGGCCGCGAAATGCCCCTGGCCGAGGGAAGAGACTGGAACGAACGAGCTTTCACAATCGGTATCGGCGGGTAAGTTTTTCTCCTCACTTCTCCCATCCCATACCCTTCTATCTCTTCCCGAGGCTTATCGGCCCACAGCCCCGTCGGATCCGGCAAGACCGCCCTCCTACTCTCCCTCTGCACGCAGCTCCGCGATCAAATATCCCTCGCAGTCGTGACGAACGATATTTTCACGCGCGAAGACCGAGACTTTCTCGTGCGCAACTCGGCTTTATCTGACCCGTCACGCATCGTCGCCATCGAAACGGGCGGGTGTCCGCACGCAGCTGTGCGTGAAGACATTTCAGCAAATCTCTCTGCGCTGACTACTCTACATAAATCGTTTGAACCTGACTTGTTGCTGATAGAGAGCGGAGGAGATAACTTGGCTGCAAACTACAGTAGGGAATTGGCGGATTACATTATCTATGTGATTGATGTTGCGGGAGGGGACAAGGTTCCGAGAAAAGGAGGGCCGGGGATCACGCAGAGTGATTTGTTGGTGGTGAACAAGACTGATTTAGCGGATGCCGTGGGTGCGGATTTGAAAATTATGGAGAGAGATGCGAGGAGGATGAGAGAAGGTGGTCCTACGGTGTTTGCACAGGTGAAAGAGTCTAAGAAAGGGATGGGAGAGATTATTGAATTGATAAAAAGCGCATGGAATGCAAGTGGAGCTAACAAGAGGAATTTGAATATCCAGCAGATCGACAGGCTAGAAGAATAGAGAAGTGAAGCACAAGTTGAGTCATGAAGTTCATTTAATCGTTTTCTACATGATAATATTCGTAACGTCATTATTAACATGACTGGCAACGTCTTTTCTATATTACATTAAATATTATATACAGGAATCAATCATTTGGTCAATTCGGTAATTGAAGGTGATCTCCACATTAGACGTCTTGTAGAACCCATTCTACCGCCCATATCTGCCCATGAACTTCTACTATCTGAAGAACGGGACTTGGCATGTCTACCAGCAGCACCGGATCTGGCTCTAGTAATCATTTCGTCAACCCATTTCGTTCTTTGGGCTTCACTCCCCGCAATCGAAGGTGTTTTTGCACGAAAATTTGGAGTACCTGCAAGTGAGGCGCAAACGCTGTCTGGACGAGCATGAACGGGTGTTTGTTGTTGAACTTTTGGGAACAGAGGGTTCGATCTGAATTGTGCTGGTGATGATGTCGACATGAATGATGAAGTCGCTGAAGAAGTCGAAGAGTTGATGCGATGATGATAAGGTTTTCTCGTATTTGATTTGATCGGAGTTATAGGCGTATTTGAAATAGCCTCAGCCCGTTCAATTTCGACACCACTACCGACCACGCGATGATGATGTTCAGCATATTGCCAGAGAAATTCATCGAGATCCATCCAACCACCACCAACCCGAACCATGACTCGTTCTTCAGATCCGACCAGCCTGATGAAAAGTTTGAGTTTATGACTTCTTCCAGGTTGGCTGAGATGATATATCATGGTAGAATCGGCCTTTGCTTCGGCGGCCGATAGAACCATTCCTTGATCAGCATCTTCAGAAGAACAAATCACTTGCCCGAGAACATCTTGCACTCGAGCATCGATGTAGCCTTCTTCCTGAGTCAAAGATATTTGGTCACGCTTAATATGCTTTATCGGCCGCGTAGGTGTTCTAGGAGGTTGGGGTATGAGTGCTTCATCAGCAATCTCGGGTATTGCAGTATAGCCTGTGTTTTGAAATGTATCAGATGTATTGAACTTGTCACTCGCGACACGTGCGATACTGTTCTGCCGACTCGAAGGTGGGGGAAACCGACTGAATTGCGGGGATGGTGGGAAGAAGAATGTGTTTGCCGTTGGTGACATCTAAAAGTAATGATCAGCATGAGCACATCAATGCAAAGTATATTGTCTTACATCTTCTCTAATGGTTTCAAAGTCCTTGGATAATGGAAGAGGTTTACGAGCAACAGATTTAGATCCGAAAGAAGCAAAAGTTGGTAAACATGATAATGTCAAAGGTCTTGAATGAGGAGATGAGAAGTTTCGGGACGAATCATTAGACACATCACGACTATGAGTACTTGTGGTGCAGCTAGACAGTGCAGGTGTCGATATTTCCGAGATTACATCATTTGAGGCGTCGAAAGGTGAGAAACTATGCTTATTGTCATTGCCAGAAAATCGAGTGCTTGTAATCCTTCCATTTTGACTCGGAGTATTTGAACTGCCACCGAAGAAAGAATCGAGAGCATTTACATCGGGACTTTTTACATCAAAGACTGGATCAGCTAGATTGTTTACGAACATTTGTTCAAAAGCATCACATCCCATGGCAGACGTTTGTGCGTCTATTCTTGACTCTGACGTGGGATATGACCATACTTGTGGGAAGCTTGGCGAGTTGAACCTGAATGAATCTAATCCAGAATTGTCATCGAATACAACTACCTCTTTATCGGACCAATCTTTCTTTTCATCAGCACAGTTTTCAGTGTCAGTAAGAGTTGTCGATTTGCTAGATTCAAGCCCAGTATTTGATCCTTTTTTGCTCGAGGCTGCTGAGATTCCCATCAAAGTCATGTCAGATCCATGTCTTGAAGGTGATGTTGCAATGTCGGATTGCATCTCAAACTTTGAAGAAAATATATTGACATGATCGAATGCCTGCATAGGATTGGGATCCACGGATGAAATACCCGCAGGATCGAGATGGTCAGTCAACAGACGTGCTGCTCTGCTTGGTGTTGTTGGTCTAGATTCCAGGACGTCCCCTGTCCTTTCCAGCAAACTTATTTCATCTACCGTGCGAAGAAAGTCCAAGTCATTCGAAACAGAATCAGTGGTATTTGTTGTCGAGAATTGTTCACAGTAATCGCCCAGCGTAGGACTCTCGACTCTCGAACTGAGTTGAGTCTCAGCTGCCGAATGTGAAGCCCTTTGGTCCTTTTTGAAAGATCCTGTTATGTCAGAACCTGCCGTAGCAATGCCAAGCACGTCACTCATCTCCAGTGATGGACTGCTTGATGGAAGACCGAATTCCCAAGCGAGCGCAGTAATGGCTCTTTCAGACTTTACAGTCCAATCGCCATAAGTCAATTCCAATGCCTCAAATTGATCAATCCACTGGTCAGGAAGTGTTTCTGATCGACCTTCCAACTCGTCAAGCATATTATCCAATCGTTGTCCGAGCGCTGAAATCTTGCTACCCAAGATCTTTTGTAAACTGTCGAATTGATTCCTGATTGTATTCACCGAAGAATGACAATCAAGATTATGGTATGACATTTCTTCTGCAGCGATTTCGAGTTGATGTTTCATGTCGTCCAATCCAGAAACAAAGACCGGCACCTTTCTACATACCAGCAATCGTACTGACCATTCATTGAGTAATCGAGTCAGCCAAGACATGTATGGCAGAGCCTCCAGTACTGTAGCAGTAACAAGAGCCGTAAAATCATCTACAGTTCCCACGCGAAAGGATACAAACTCATTTGTCTGCCGATCTGAATTTAATTTTGGTAATATATGAACACTTTTGACATGACTTTTCAACCCTTCCATATCTAAGCGATCCATTGCTTCTTGTATCTCATCCATTCTCTTCTCGTGCGCCAACACGATCTCCTTTGGCAGACTTCCCCAATATCCGTCAATCGTGTCATTCAATGAATCTAAAGGGCTTATAGAATATTCAGCCAATACCTGCTCCCTGTTATTCCATCTTTCTTCTCCGCAAGGCATGTCAAATGTCCCCGGCCATTCCCACGCTTCTACTTCGACGACCCAGCCTCGAAGATCTTTGCAAGTTTGCGCTACACGAGCACCAAATGCTCGATCAGCCTCCGACCTATGTTCGGCACTCTGCATGATTGCTGATCCAGTGTTGATAAAAGCACTATACCTCCGACTAAAAGTCCGCAAAGTTTTCCGCGGTGATCTTTCGAGCGATGCCTCTATCAATCGTGATAGTCGCCTGGTAGGAAAAGATTGAGGTGCAGTTGAAGTTGATGGACGTCGTAAGCCATTTAAGTTGGACATATTGTTTTACTCGCTATCAAATCTAGCCCATGAGTAAACACGTTACAAAGGGTGGAATCTGCAATCGAAATGCAAGATGCATAGTTATTTTATGTATGAATAAGCAGGGTGAAAGGAGGAAGCCAAAATCGCGGGGTAAGCGTTCTGTGATCTTTCACTCCAGATGTCAAGCACCTTTTCTCGTTTAATGTTTCTTTGATAGTTCGTGATTTCCATATTGTGCGTTCGGTGGTCCATTGGTGAGTGTTGACTGCCAGGGGCTGCATTACTATTGTTAAAAAAAAGCAAAGATAACAGTTGATGCACAGATTGCCCCACATTTTTTGGTGAATGGGTGGGGCAAGCGTTTGTGTAACAGCAAAGCAAAAGGCAAAAGAACAAATCGCTTATAATTGCCTCCCCCTAGTCGATCAACCCTGAAAATGATTGTGAGTGAGCCCTTTCTACGGCCAAAGGGCATGAGATTATTGAAAAATAATGTGTCGGCTCATTGTCGTCAAAGCAAACAGCGCCTTGATCAAAACCGCTGTTCGGTTAATGATTAGCATTGAGCTACACGTATAAATGGTGAATCTGATGTAAATCTTCAGTTGCCTTTTATTGTCACATTTTGAATACGAACGCGTTTCCATGATGACCAGAGTAAACACAACGTAAAGTAGTGCTGGCGCAAGGCCACGGAAAGTCATGCGCTTGCTTTTTTTTCTGTGAAAGTTGTGCCCCACTTTTTTATCCCCACATTCTAATGTCATGTCATCTTCGGCTCATCATCCCCAAACGCGTTTGCAAAGCTTGTAGAAAATTCTAAAAGACGCCTTCAATCAATGCTTCTTTCGCGCCTTTTCTGATTTTTTAATAGCCACTAATTTATCAAACCTGCCGTTGGTCTGTCAGCCAGAAATACACAACGAAAGCAAGTAAAATTTCGCAGAGTTCACGTTTTATTTTGCTCAGACTTACCTCATGTATGCTACAAACCCTTGAACTAAAACATCACCAAACCATTGCCAAAAAACAAAACTCTTTACATTGACCACTCCATGTCTTTTTAACCTTCCATTTACAAACGCGTATGTCTCAAAAACATGTGCTCCAGTCATTCCCCACCACACAATTGGCTGCATGAAATAGCAGAACTCACGAAATGCTTGAGGGAGTAAGGGTGAAAAGAGGCCATGTTGTGAGAAGTTAGTCTTGCGTAAAAATGAAAGCCATATAAATATGCAAAAAGTGAACCAAAGCCTATGCCAGACTGTGTACGGCGGGAAAAAATCAATCGTAATATCGCTTCTTTTCAATGCCTGTGTGCATAGCTGGTCCATGGTTACCAAACGTTCCCTTGCATCGCGATAGCTTGACATTGGAGGTTCAATTTTTGTGCTGTATTTATTTGTGCCGCATTGTATGATCAACTCGGAGAGGGAAAGGTCAATCATTTCACCGCGACATGCTTTCCAAGTTGGTAAGCCATGATAATGCTCAAGAAAACGGACAATCTATGTGCCATGTCAGTTTATACAGTGGTTGACATCTTCGTAACATCAATAGTACAGAGTCGTGGTGATCGCCATTCATATGCGTGATTATCCTTTGTCGTGCCGGATCATGATCCACCTTGTCCATATTTACTTGTTTACTCTTCGGTTAGACGTGATTTCAAGCAACACGGCAGATGAAGGCAGAGATTGTGATTGTAGAGGTGATGTCACCGCCAAGAAACGAAGCCTATTTTTGGGAAATCAAATAAAATCCGTGGCCTGTGGACGATTTACGATATTCATCATCAGCCTGTTCTCAATGACGTCTAGTAACAATCACCTCGAAGTTGCACGACGTCTGTGGTCAAGTCAATCTCGGCGTTGAAATCTCATGTACACAATGCTCACAAATGAGCTCCATCAATGCCAGGAGGCATGGACATGTTGCAATTGCTAATATCTTGTGGTTGTTCCAAAAAGTTCGACCAGAAATAGATATTGTCACACAACCAAAAATGCTGTTTTAGATCTTCATGCTTCTCCATCCCATCGTACTGCAATCATGCTTAGCTTGAGCTGGAAAATGTATTGTAAATTAATCACGTGTATATCTCCACATTCGCAAATTGAAAACGCGCCTCGCGTCAAGAGTAAAGTCTGGGGTTAGATAAATTGCATATGCACAACTACAATTCACATTTATCGTATAGTCGTCAACATGTCGATGGTGTCTTCGCCAGTGATCTATCCTCCGATTTCCAATGCGCAATATAGCAAGCCAGGAAAGCGACGACGGTCCGACGATGTCGAAAGGCGAGGGGTACCCCTGCAACCCGTATCGAGCAATCAAGTTTTGAAACATTCCGGCAATCTATTCTTGCAGGACTCTGATGAGGAGGATGTAGACCCTAATGACTCCCTAGAGCATTCTTTCCCCACCAAACGTCCAAGGCTTGAAATTGACAGAGCACAACTCGAAGAAACTGCAGCTGGGCAGCCTACTACCAATGTCAGTCCTCGAAGCGATGCACAGAACCCGCGAGCACCTTTACTGGGACGTAATTTACTCTCCAGGAATAATGACAGCCAAGCCTCTATATCACCGAGTATCGTAGAAAACAGACAACAGCGTAAGACACTAACCCTCAAAACCACTTCCGGCAAGACTTTAGCTATTCGACCCCGGAAGGAACGAGAGCATGTTTCGTATGAGCAACTGGTGGCAGCTCGATCAGAAATTGTTGCAGGCAGAGCTCAGAGAAACTATTACGGCATCGAGGTGAACAGGTTGCTTGATGAAGCGAATGCGGAAGACAAAATACGGCAACATGTAGTAGAGCCCGAACAGATACGATCGACTGTTGAAACGTCCCCAAGATCCAGCAAACAAACCCGGATTTCGGGATTGATGTGGACGGAAAAGTATAGAGCAAAGAAATTCACAGATTTGATTGGGGATGATCGAACACACCGAAATGTGATGCACTGGTTGAAATCATGGGATCCTATCGTATTTCCGGACGCTCCTAGACGAACACATACATCACGTTATAAGGATCAGAATCAGATGGATATGGAAGATAAGACCCACAAAAAGATATTGTTATTGACAGGTCCTGCCGGTTTGGGTAAAACTACATTGGCGCACGTTTGTGCCAGACAGGCAGGATATGAAGTGTCGGAAATTAACGCAAGTGATGAGAGGTCAAAAGATGTGGTGAATGGTAGGATCAGAGATATGTTGGGCACAGAAAATGTCAAGTCGACTGCGAATATAATCTTGAATGCCAACAATGGACAAAAGAAGATTGCTAAACCACTCTGTGTGATTGTGGATGAAGTCGATGGAGTTGTATCTGGATCTGGAGGATCTGGAGAGGGCGGGTTCATCAAGGCTCTGATTGATTTGCTTCTCAAAGATCAGAAGAACGAGAGTAAAAAGGATGTGGAACAAGCGGTAGGAAATTCCACCAAGAAGAGAAAGGGTGACAACTTCCGTATGATGCGACCCATGATTATGATATGTAATGATGCTTATCATAATGCACTTCGACTGCTCCGGACGAGTCAATTCGTAGAGATTGTGCACGTTGGCAGACCGATGCTTAATAACGTTGCTCTTAGAATGCAAAATATCTTCGAACGTGAGGGTATCGACGCAGATGCAGATGCGGTGAGGAGACTCTGTGAGAGTTGTTGGGGTAGCACGAGTAAAAAAGAAGGAGGGACGGGATCTGGAGTGGGGGAGGGTGACATACGCTCAGTCATGGTCATGGCTGAGTGGATTGCTGGAAGATTAAGAGCAGATTTTAGTACTTCTGGTGATCAAAAGTCAAGTCTATCGAAGAAATGGCTTGAAACAAACATGTCTGATGCATCATCTAACGGTGCTCTGAAAGGTCTTGGTCGTGGAGGTTCAAAGGAGATTGTGGAAAGAGTGTTTATGGAAGGTGGTGGATTATCGACCAAGCCTGGTCTGGCTCAGCCATCTTTTGTAACATCTACACCTAGTGGGTCCATCGGTGGACAGCAAGGTAGTACGAAAAGTGTTAATGAAGCTAAAAAGACATCGTCAATCACCCAGCTCAGGACATTGATTGATGGCTTCGGAGAAACTGACAAGATCATAAGTGATCTTCACAATCAATACACATTACAACCATATCAAGATGACACCTTTCTTTCAAAACCGCATAGCGTCTATAACTGGCTGCACTTCTACGACTCTCTGTCTTCGCAAGTGTTTGGATCTTCAGAATGGGAACTTGCACCATACCTATCCTCTCCGATACTTAGTTTTCACCTTTTATTTGCCACTTCAACAGCAACACGAGCAAGATATGCACCATCCATAGGCTCTTCATATTCCAATAACCATATTTCCATATCCGAGAACCATGTCTCGGATGAAGCACATCCATTCACAGGTCAACAAGCGTCATATCTCGCACACGAACGCCAGAAACATAATCATTCTCTTCTTCAATCCTTACACGAGAACCTCTCCCTTTCCCTTAACCGTCTCTACCCCAAAAGCGACTCTATGGCTTTGGAATTCATTCCATACGTTTTAAGAATGATCAGTCCAGCCGTCTCACCTGTTCTCATTACTTCTGCCGCCCCATCTTCCTCTTCTTCCACAAATGCAAAGATCACCACGGCATGCGTACGTAAAGCCTCGGAAAAGCTCCTCGTGGCTAGATCTATACAAGCTCTTCTTGCAACTGGTCTTAAATTCGAGAAACATCGCGTCGATAGCTCGATCATGTCTATAAATAACGTCAAAACCGCCGCGGGGTTCATATATCGTCTTGCACCCGCTCTGGACGAATATGGTGTCTACGATACTGCTTCGTCGAGCTCGTCGTCGAAAACTGGGAATGGTAGTTGGGGAAATGATGTCGCGGGTATCAGTGCACCTGGACAACGATATGCAGTACGGCAGGTTTTGGCACAGGAATGTGTTGCTGAAGAGAGGACGAGGAGTCTAGAAGAAAGAGCGAAGCGGAACAAAGGGCTTGTAGCATCTGTGTCAAATCATGATACCGCAGGTGGTGAAATAGACATGACCCAAGACGATAATCATGGACCTGATGTTAATTATAAGAATAACAGCAATGGACATTATATGAAGGGAATAAAGAGAGACTTTTTCGGCAGAGTGCTCCACTCAGATCAACCGGCTGGGAATGATAATGGAGACATGAAGAAGAGGGGAGCAGATGGAAATGAAAATCGAAGAGTATGGGTCAGTTTTCATGAAGGATTCTCTAATGCTGTTAGAAAACCACTCACTTTGGCAGAATTGATGAAGGGGTTTTAGTTTGGAAATTATATACACTGTACTATAATCTCATCATATCCTATAAACATGATAAAGCAGACGATCTAATCTTGAAGATATGGTTATTATTCTGCATTCGAAGCGATAGTATCATGATCGTCAGTCTTTTGTTTTTTAGCCGACTTGTCATCTCCATTCGTCTGTTCCGTTTGCTCTGATTTCTTGGACTCTGCGTTGTCGTCACCAATAGCATCTTCATGACTTCTCTTCTTGTCATTCTTTCCATCAACTTTTTCTTCAGATGTTGATTCGTTCTTCTTCTCTTCAACACCGTCAGTTTCTTCCTTGTCGTCCCCTCTGCCTCCACGTCTGTCTCCTCTTCCACCATTTCTCTTCTCATCGTTTCTATTTCCCCCTCTGCCTCCTCTCCCTCCTCTTCCACCTCTTCCACCTCCTCTTTCCCTTCCACCACGTCCACCACCTCTCTTCTCTCTACCATTCTGTCCACCGACGCCATTCTCCTTTTCATATTTCTCCTTCTGATCCTGCCATTCTTTCTTACTCTGCACCTCCAACTTCCGCCCATTCTTCCAATTCGGCTTATCGTCCAGTCCCAAGAACTTCTTCGCCGTCTCGTCGTCCGAGAACTCCACCAACGCACTCCCTTTGAATTCCTTATTCGGCCATCTCCGCAATCTCACCGCCGATACCGTCCCGTAGGGCGCGAAAAACTCTTCAATCTCGCTCTGCGTGTTTCCCGACTCTTGCTTGGGAAAGCCTTTTACGTAGATTGTGCGAGGGAGTGATTTCTCGTCGTATATGCGAGCGTTTTCGCGCGCGTCGGGGGTGAATTCTTCGCCGAGGGGCGTTTTTCTCGTGATCCCCCCCTCGGAGGAAATGTTGAGGAATGTAGAGTCTTGCACGGCGGCGACCACGGCGCTGTAGGGTTGGAAACGCTTCATGCGCTTAAAGGTGTGTAGTTCTTTTAATGGGAAGGGTTTGTTAGCTGGTCCTCCTGTAGCTTTTAATAGAAATGCGTCGAGAGGGAGGTTGCTGTCGGAAAAGTAGAATTCGACTTGTGTGCGAATTTCTTCGGGGTCGTCGGTCTCTGGAAGGTCGGGTTGAGGGATGTTGTGGTGTTTTTCATTACGTTTGTTGTGTGGATTTGAGCTACGAGTCTCGCGCTTGTTGGGGGTTTGTTCTACGGATTGCTTGACTTTTTCCTCGGGTTTTTCTCCCTCGGAAGTCTTGTCGCTAGACTCGTTTGTATCTTTACTCATAGATTCGGTGTTTTTGGTCTCCTCGGTATTTGAAGAGGCTTCTTTTGATCCTTTTGTCCAAGTTAGCACAAGAAATATACTCGAGATTTAGGGTCTTGATATACCATTAATTGCTCCAGACATCTCGAATTTATCGCTCGAGGTTTGATCCTGCTGATCGGACTTTTGATCGCTTTTATCCGTCACGATCTGGTCTTGTACTTCTGCTGTAGACATGATTAATCACTGACTAGACGTTTGACTTCTCCAATTTTTTTTGCTCGAGTAAGCGATGATGGAGAAATCTTACTATGACTCGGGATAATTTCTACATGACTCGTACTGTCAGAAAATGCACGAGAAATAATACATTCACTTTCATTTCACGCTCATCTCTGCTAACAAACCATTCCCATTAAAAGAACTCCACACATTTAAACCATCAACTTCACGCTCATCAGAAGCTGTCGAATTTGAATCGATCATATAATTATATATTGTATCGAGAATCACGGTAAGTCTTCGTGATGTCACTTTACGCTTGTTAATTTACCAAGCAAGTATTCACATTTCACTATTTTCACTATTCACGAACTCCTCATAAAGAATCTTTCAACTCATTCCTCACAAACTTTGTTAAGCTTCTTTCATTTTCCAGCATACTCTACAATTTCTTCTCCTGCCCTCAAATCAATCCATCAGCTCCGTGACCTCTTTGCAGTCTTGTTAATAACATGTCCTGTGACATTCAGGATGACGATGGCCTTCCATCTGACTCTTCGAAGCGCAGACGCACGGTATTTGACAACAGCGATGAAGAAGCTGAAGCTGAAGCAGTCCCAAAATCAAAGAAACGTAAAATCAGCAAGTCCGTTTCATCGGATTTAGATGATGACGAAGATAATGGAGAGTTCCTGCCAGACCATGATGATAATTCCGAAAACCAAGTGGAAGGGGCATCTGCAAGTAAGCGAGCTAAGACGACTTCTTCTCCGAATTCAAAGGGAAAGTCAAGTGCTCGTGGAGAGACAAGGAGTGGTAAACCACGTCAAAGAAGTGTAAGCTAACAATTCGTCTATATCACACCTGTTGATCGAGATCTGACACGATTCATAGAAACCCAGTGTCATATTGGAGAAACAAGCGATTCCAAAAACATATGCTGAAAGTAGTCCTGTCGACCGTATGATTGTTGATAAACGCGATGTACAGTAACCTTTCTCATTTTGTAGTACAAAGGACGTGCTGATATGTTTAAATTAGGCAGGCAGTGAATGGCAGGAAATAACAAGACTTTATACAGAAATGACTGGCGTCAAAGTCAAAAGTCACTCGTCATTACCCAACAGATATTCAAGACTCAAGAGTAATTTCGCAATGATGAACGATGAAGATGCTATATTTCTATTCCAGGCAAAGCTTGAAATTGAGAAGCGTTTTGAAGAAGAATTGTGGGAAAGAATCGCAGTAAAAGTCAAAGAACTTGGTGGAACACTCTATACTGTGAGTCTACGTGAACGTAATTATATGGTATTCGGAACACTAAACTATTCCCCTAGTCTGATGCGTTACGTCGTAATTATAAACGTCTGATGGAGGTAGGAAATCCTCTCGCTTTGCAAGTACGCGAAGACGCCGGAGAGGAAGTTATGGATGGGGAATAGTACACAGTCGGGGTAAATTGAATATCTGTGGGGCATACCTTTTGAGCTAGACTAAACTTTCCATTTTCATATATCAACCGTTAAAACAGTTAACTTATCGAGTGGCAATTGACCGAAAAGCGTTGATCTCAACGTTATATGTCACAGCGTCCTTCAACTATGCATGGGATCACGGTTGTTCCATTCTCTTACCTCGTTGTCATTATCATGATGACAGTTTATCATGGTGTGTGGGAATCAAGTTTTTTTGCTAAAGAATTCCCGCATACGCATAAAACTCTAGTCGTGACAGATCCACTTCTACCATGACAACCACACTATCATTGAGCCATCTTGTTTTATTACATGGATTAGTAAATGTGATTAAGCTCAGTCAAAGTAGTGTAACCTATTGAAAATCAAATTTCCCAGATGTCAAAGGTCATACATGCAAGTCGACTTCCTGAACCAAGGCTTTGGGATAGCCCTATGAAGCTTAATTACAACCACATCACAAAAGACAATCCATTTTGGGCGCAGTTATGAACTTTAATTTATGCCAGAACTATTGATTCCTTTTATCGATTACCACAACCAGCTCAAATAGTCTTGTTGCGAACTGCTTGATTAGATTACACCGTATATGGATAGACTTTATCACCTCGAGCGGGCATTAGATCACAAGTTGGCTATAAACGGTTACGTTCGCAACGAAGTTACAAACCGATCTTGATACTTATTGACCAATCATGACAATCTCTTGTCGATAGCTCTATCCACCGTTTAGGTACCGCCGTTTTCAATCACCAGACTTTCCGACTTTATTTTACCCCAATCATGATATCTCACGGAGCTGCCGAGCAAATAGGGTTTTGACAGATGGAGAAGGTTCAACGGGTATTTACCTGCCCGAAGCTGTAATGCCTCTGATGCCAGTGACCGCTGCATTGAAGCCGGTTAGGCCCGTATATTCCATCATGCATATGCATTATTCTTTCGCAATATTGCTTCTTTTTTTTCTCTGCAGGTCGAGTCTTTTTTTCCCCAATCTTCATGTGATTTCCAACATCCGTTCAATATTTGTTGTTTTCTTTCTCTGTATCATTAGTCCTTCGTTCTTCATCGACATTACTTCGAGTAATAAAAGAGTAAAGACTCGTCAATACTAAAAAGATTTACGACTCTCATACGGTGGAGTCGTTGTTCTGAAACACAGCCTACAGGGATTCTGACTCGGAACTGACAACTGACTCTGCTGGACAGACGTTCATATTATACAGAGGCATATAGAAGTATACTATTTGGTTAAAAGGCAAAGCTTTGTCTCACTGCTTGACATCTGCCAATCGTCACACCATATAAAGGATTACCAAAACCAGATAGACAGTTGAAGAAGTGGTTGGTCCTAGCTCTAATAGAGCATATATCATAGCATCTATGACTACTCAAGTACGTATCAATTCGGTCGGGTTATTGTGTTGATTACTGACATGTTTTCAGATTCACGAACCATACATTATCGACGACGAGTCAGGACTATTGCCTACAATGATGAACCATCATCCTGCAGCAAATGGCTTTCTTGATATGCCAGTCTTTGAGAACAAACCACAAGACTTGAATTATGGTAAGCGGTTCCTATGAGATCATGATATCTATCAAGAATTGACATGTTTGATCAGATTACTCCAAAGCAGCCACAGGAACGGATATACCGCAATACAATAATCCTCAGTTCGACACAGCTCAATACATGACTGAGCAACTTCATATGGCAGCAGGTCTGCCAAATACAAATGATATTCCAGCTTTGTCAGATGAACACTTTGATACACCTGATTCCAACTTTTCACAACAACCAATGACGGATTTTTCATCTTTCGCAGATACTGCAAATGTCAACATAATACCAGAAGTTACTGCATTCTCTCCTGCCCAAGGTCCTGCTGGTCATAAGATGATGGTACATATACAGGCATCCCAAGAGCTTGAAAATGGCTCTCAGTTTCCTACAGTTTTGTTTGGTGGTAGAAGATGTTCTGGTGTTATAGCACGTACTGCAATCCCGGGTAGCTACGCATTGACGGTAGAAGTACCCGCGCATGCAACTACTGGTGTCCCGTCTGCTCAAGTGCCTTTATACCTCGATGCAAATGATCTGACTGGTTCGAACTTGCCTGTTGCGTTTGGACAATTCACATTCACTGATAATACTACCTCTTCTTATCACATTTCAACATCTTCTCCAGTACATAACACTAACAAGAGGGCAATGACACCCGACCAGGCTGACTCTTCACCCCGAAATAACAAACGACTGAAAACGCAAAACTTACAGACAAATTACAGCAATCCTACCTCTTCTCCATTGTCAGCTAACGTCAACTTGTCTCCATTTTCACAAACTCAGCAGATCGCGGATTTTGGCTATTCTCATACACCATCCCGTCCTCAAACATACAATGGATCTACACCACGATATAATAATGGTGTTTCACCACAATTGGCTACATCACATCTTACAATGCAACCTTCAATTGTAGACTTTACCGGTGTCAATGGCTACATTCAAGATCGTCCAGGTGTTTCAACAAGTATTATTGGACAACCATCAATTAATACTGCTGTAGGGTCAGCTCCCGCTCTAGTAAGGACTTCTACCCTTTCATCAGACTTGACATCTCCACACTTGAGCGCTAGTGCGTTTAGTCCTTATTCATCCTATTCCTCCACCAGCAAAGCTGTTCTCAAACTTGGTGGAGATCTCAATACAATGGCGGAAGATTGGACTTCAGATGAGCATACTACTCATCGTCGACTAGTTCGGTTTCGACGAAGCCAGACAGGAGGTACAATTAATGCTACTTTCGAACCTGTCACGCTTGAAGATCATGCTCGAGCTCCTGGTAATATATACGTAAATTGCATTTGGTGGAAAGAAAAGGGAGCTTGTTACATTACAAGTGTAGACACGATCCAATTATTGGAATCTTTGGTCGCTGTAAGATTTACGGTTGAGGAAAAGAATCGTATTCGAAGAAATTTAGAGGGTTTCAGGCCAGCGACTGTTTCAAAGACAAGACCAGATTGTGAGGAATTTTTCAAAATAATCATGGGTTTTCCAAGTCCAAAACCAAGAAATATTGAAAAGGATGTAAAGGTCTTTCCATGGAAGATTCTCGGTCATGCTTTGAAGAAGATTATTGGAAAATACGTAAGTCTGTCAATTCATACGAATATATGTCGATACTAATCCGTATACAGTCTGCATCTTATGGAAGTGCTCCGCCCATGCCAACTGCACTTATTATTCCTTCTAGCGCTTCAAGTGGTTCTATTGGACCTGGAAATCTCACCTCGTCTCCACAATCTGCTTCGACCACTTCCACAACCAGTCTCCCATTCTCCAATGACCTTTTAGCACAATCGCATGCCATTATGCCAATGCAGGGCCAATACATGCCTGTAAATATGTCACAAGGTCTGCAATTCTCCAATCCCACGTCCAATTATTCCGCTGGAGATTTGCAAGTCGGTCGTGGTTCATTCGATTTCTCCAGTCTGTTTGATGCGGGTCCAGGATCGGCTGGTCCTGGTCAATTGAAATACGATCGTATGCCCTCGTTAAGTCAATTTGGCTTTGGTATGCCGGCAGGACTTGACTTTTCAACCCAAAGAAGTACGCAAATATAGTAAAGCGTACCTCTCTTACTTTTGAAAAAAATCTTAAAAAGGGAATTTTCCATGTAACTTACAAGGAGGACAATTCTTTTTATCATTTTTGCATACGGGTTTTTCTATTTTGATACCCAACATTTCTTTTTTTATCAAGCAAGCATTCCAGTATAGATTGAGAACGTCATTTAGTTCTAACAAAGGCATTATTGTTGTATATTAGTCCATCGTTGTCTTATAACTAGATGATCATAATGAAGAATTTTGTCAAGTCCTTCCACGTGACTAGACAGCTTCACAAATTATGCTAGTTAAAAAGTTATTGAATCTAGCTCCATCATACAGTTTTTCCTCTTTGGTCTACTTTGTGTATTCTGATAAGACTTGTTTACAATGATTGCTGCACGCTCAATTACAACAGCCATGCTCGGTCGTAGGGCATTCTCATCCTCCGCACGATTGGTAAGATTCATCATTGAGCGTTGTTTCGAGATTGATCTAATTAGCGTATGTTTAGGATTCGAAAGTTGCAGTTCTCGGTGCAGCTGGAGGAATTGGTCAACCACTCTCATTACTTCTCAAGCTCAATCCTCGAGTCACTGATCTGGCATTATATGATATCAAGGGAGCACCTGGTAAGTCCATCTCTTACATCTAATACAATGTTCAAAGCAGTATTCTAATCGTAATAAGGTGTCGCTGCTGATGTTGCGCACATTAACACAAAAAGCAAGGTTTGTATCATTGATCTTGGTACTATTAAAGAGGGAATCCCTATTGATGTTGAAAATAGGTCACTGGATATGCACCCAGCGGTAGTGGTCTTCGAGATTGCTTGAGTGGCGCAGAGATTGTCGTCATTCCTGCTGGAGTACCCCGGAAACCTGGCATGACTCGAGATGGTAAATATTGACAATATAGAATATGTGAAGTGGTTCTAATGAAGGTGATAGATTTGTTCAACACAAACGCTTCGATTGTTAGAGATTTGGCCAAGGCTTGTGCAGAGCATTGCCCAAAGGCTAATATATTGATTATTGCAAACCCTGTATGTCAACCTCTCATTGATATAAGGGCTGGCTGCTAATTATGGTTGGATTATAGGTCAATTCAACTGTACCCATCACAGCAGAAGTCTTCAAGAGCAAGGGTGTCTATGACCCAAAGAGATTGTTTGGTGTTACAACCTTGGACGTAGTTCGCGCCTCAAGATTTATTTCTGAAGTCAAATCAACAGATCCAGCAAGAGAGTCTATAGTCGTTGTTGGCGGTCACTCGGGCGCAACTATTGTACCTCTTTTGTCTCAAGCCGGACACAACTTGGAAGGGGCTGAACGAGATGAGTTTATCAAGAGGGTTCAATTTGGTGGAGATGAAGTAGTCAAAGCAAAAGATGGTGCCGGTTCAGCTACTTTATCAATGGCAATGGCAGGTGCAAGATTCACAGAGAGTCTGTTAAAGGCAGCTCAAGGTCAAAAGGGAGTTATCGAGCCTACCTTTGTTGAAAGTCATCTTTACAAGGATCAAGGTGTTGACTTTTTTGCCTCAAACGTGGAATTGGGACCCAACGGTGTCGAGAAGATCCATGATGTTGGCAAGATTACGTCTCATGAGCAGGAGTTGCTGGATGTATGTCTCAAAGATCTCAAAGGCAACATCGCAAAGGGTGTCCAATTCGTCAAGGAGAATCCATAGATCATGCTTACCAAGTCAGGTGGTTGAGTATGGTTGAGTAATTGTATGTAGAAGTGTTGTACGATCACATGTCCTCGGTGATATCGATTCGCATATGTGTAGATGGTATCTGAACTTCGGCCGAGGTGAATATCATGTTATTCGTTGTGGTTGGTTTCAGATCCCCCACACTGTCTAACCTCGGCATTTTTTCCGGATTTCTCCACGTTTCGGCTGAAGCTTTGAAAGCTGTCAATCACAAGCCAAGCCGAACGAAACATGTCAACATTTACGAAATTTATAAAGTGATTGATTTGATCCGGTGAATGATTGAACATTTTGTTTTTTAATTCGACTTCAAACATTGGAGTGTTGTGGTTCGTTCAGACCAGTCGGTCATGTTTAGATCTTTTCTTAAATCATACACCACCTCGACTCGAACTCGATTCTTACAATCACCAGCCTTTTATAAGCCACAGGTATATCTTTAGTCTTTGTACTGGACCGATCAAACTATTCTAAATATGGATATAGGTAATCAACATGACCGTCCGTAAGAGTTCTAGTCTACCAGAAGGTACGTAGCCAATCCCGACCTTGTCAATTGATGTGAAGAATGTCTTACACGAAATCCAGGCTATCGGGAAGATTCATCGAAAGGAGCCATGCTTCGATTTGAAGACTCTTTGCCTCGTCTACCCGTTCCTACTTTGGAAGAGACCGCGACTCGGTACTTACGCTCCGTCAAACCTTTGTTATCCAAACAAGAGTACGATGATACATCCAAAGCCGTTTCCAATTTTACATCTCCACAAGGCTTCGGACAAGAATTGCAAAAGAGACTCATGGCAAAACGAGAGGATCCGAACGTCAAGAATTGGATTTATGATTGGTGGAACGAAACGGCATATCTAGCTTATCGAGATCCCGTCGTTCCTTACGTCAGCTATTTTTATAGTCATAGAGATGACCGTAAAAGAAGAGATCCTGCAAAACGCGCTGCTGCAATCACTACTGCTACTTTAGAGTTCAAGAAACAAGTCGATGGAGGATCTTTGGAGCCAGAATATATGAAGAAACTACCGATTGCGATGAGTAGTTATGACTTTATGTTTAATTGCTGTCGAATTCCTGCAAAACCGGCTGATTATCCTAAAAAGTATTCTGCTGCTGAGAATAAGCATTTTGTCGTGGTTAGAAAGAATCAGTTCTTCAAGGTCATGCAAGAAGTCGGTGGTCAACAATTGACGACAAAGGAATTCGAAGAGCAATTTAGGAAGATATACAAACTTGCAGAATTTACGGAACCTGTTGGACTTTTGACGAGTGAGAATCGTGATACTTGGACCGAAGTCCGAGAAGCTTTAATCGCTGCTGAGCCACGCAATAAATCGTCGTTGGAAGTGATTGAATCTGCCTCATTTGTGATATGTTTGGACGACGCAGCTCCGGTGACATTGGAAGAACGTGCTCACCAATATTGGCATGGAGATGGGAAGAATCGCTGGTTTGACAAGCCATTACAATTCATCATTAATGATAACGGAACATCTGGATTCATGGGCGAACATAGTATGATGGACGGTACACCTACACATCGATTAAATGATACGATAAGTGATTGGATCATCAATGATAAACTTGACTTTTCTTCTACATCTTCACGATCTACACTTCCCGAACCAAAACTTATATCTTTTACATTGACTCCAGAGATCAAACAAGACATATCTAATGCTCAAACACATTTTACGAACCTTATAGCGGCACATTCTCTTCGAGTTCAAGCATATCAAGGATATGGTAAAGGTCTAATCAAACAATTCAAATGTTCACCAGATGCTTATGTTCAAATGATAATTCAGCTCGCTTACCATAAATTCTACGGTAAAAATAGACCAACTTATGAATCAGCAGCAACTCGACGTTTTCAACAAGGTAGAACGGAAACGTGTCGATCGGTCAGTATAGAAAGTGTAGAATGGTGTAATGCCATGTCCGACCCTTCTATATCAACGGACAAATGTCAAGAAATGTTCAAAAAGGCAATCGATAGTCATGTAAGATATATAACTGACGCAAGTGATGGTAAAGGCGTTGATAGGCATTTGTTTGGATTGAAGAAATGTCTGAAACAGGGTGAAGAGCTGCCTGAGATTTTTAAAAACGACGCCTATGGGTACAGTTCTACTTGGTTTGTCAGTTCGAGTCAGTTGAGTAGTGAATGGTTTAATGGATACGGTTGGAGTCAAGTTGTGGATGAAGGTTGGGGGTAAGTTTTATTCTTTTATATTATCCTCTCCTTTTGCTGGCGGGAAGACTGACGTATTAATGATAGTATCGCTTACATGATTAATGAGAATTCGATCCAATTCAATATCGTCAGTAAACATCTAGGTTGTGATAGAATGTCGCATTACTTGAATGAAGCGGCTGGTGATATTAGAGATATGATGATGAGTAGTTTGAAGGATAATATAAAGGCAAAGTTGTAATTCTCTTTTCTGTTGATATAAATGCATGATAGCATAGAATTAGATAATTAACTTGTGGGTCATTCATATCAGATATATCTAGAAATGTATTGTTTCGAACTTGACATCGTTGACGGAAGTAACTTGTAAAAATAATACAGCATGAGAATATGCTTTTCAACATGAATCATAATCATAATCGTAAACTCAAGTACGATGATTGTACAACAATCACGACTTTTTCACACCAGAATCAAAAAACCCTCTTCGATACCCTCGACGGACACACTCATGACTTTCATCTACATTTGTGCTTGTAGGGATGGTGTTTGTAGCTGAATTATACAACTTCAGATCCAACAAAGCAGATGGAGAAAGATATGGTGTAGCTTGCACAGAAGTCCTGCCTTGTCCTGCATGTAACCTTACTGTTATATCTTTTCTCCCCGCTCCTTGAGCCGAAATATTATCAGCCATAGTACTACACCTTGCAATGGATTCTGTCTTTACAGATAAATATCCATCCGGAGCCGTATCTTTCTGCATCGTCGTAAGCGATGACATCTCATCCACAGACAAAGGACATGTATCGACCGCAATATCCTCACCCACCGGCATAATTGTGGATTTGATCTCCTCCTCATCCCACACCTCCTCATCATATAAACCATCTTTCGCTCGATCTGCTTGCCTAGCTAAGCTGCCCTTCGTACCCACGACGTCCCACCGCTCTGACGACGCTGCACTATCCTTCCTCCTCATCGTTTCTCTTTCGGTACAGTTCTCATCAAACCATTCATCCCACTGTTCTCCCCGCCACGACGCACATTCGAATCCCAACTCGTGGCCGCCGAGTTTCGCTAGTTTCATCCAATGATCCGCGTTACGCCCGAGCGATACGTCTCGACAGCCAGTGACGGGACATGACTTTCGACGCGACGGCGTTTTCACAACGCAGATAGTGCTGTCGGAAGTCCTATCGCATGGATTTGGACACGAGACGGTGGAAGGAGAGGTTGTATGCGCTGCGAGTCGGGAGGTGTAGAAGTCACAGAACGATGACGGCGTGTAGAGTGTGGAAAGAAGTGCTTGTCGTTGTGGAGAAGGAGGGACGATGGATTGGCAGCAGGGATAGTATGATAGCGTATATGTGCACATAATCACTGATTGGATCTACCTTGACGGCATTATTAGATCGTGAAGGTTCAAGTAGTAATGACAACTCATTAAAGGGAAAGGTATGCAGCGCATGACGGGAGTGCGAGAGGAGACACGGAAACGCCTATCGTGAAAAATGATCGTCAAAGATAACGACTTCCAAATCTGACCAGGGAGAGATAAGATTGGCGACCCATGAGAGAGAATGATGTAAAAAAAACAAAAAAAACTGGGGCCCCCGTTTGAGCCATCAAAAAGGAAGCAAGGATTCGAAGGATTACCCCGACATGTTGGGGGCTTTAGGGCTTGGTTCCTAGCGTTACTATTTATAGCAGCCACTTCCGCATTCGGAAAAGGCTTCACACCCTCTCGGATGAAGGTGGAGGATTTTTAGGATTTCTGAGCGGAAGTGTGTTACGAGTTCGGTACGATTTCTAGAATGATAAGACTTACCATTTTGGTCTTTCTCCTTTCGGAGGACTATATGACGTTGTTTCAAGCCGTCGCTCCATGATCAAAAGCCAAACGAGCACGTCCCTGCGCATGTATGCTCTAGCGGCCCTAAGATGAGAGAACAGTCAAATAAACAAATCTCAAATTGCTACACACGTCAGAAAGATGCGATACAGTGATGCTAGGGCGCTGTGACCATAAAAGAGTTATGATAAGTCTGACTATGCGCCAGTCGGTGTGATAGAAACCTTTGACTTTGAAATCTTTAACTTTACGCATGCATGCATGAGCACGCTTTGACCATAGTTCGTCCTTCTAACGTGCATTCTCCTCGTATCTAAAAATTAAAATACTATACTTTTATATATTAAAAGATATGAAAATTGACAAGCGCTTGTCTATAATAAATAATAATTGATTATAGTGTGTACTACTTAAGGTATACATATATATGATCATCGCTAGACTAATAAACCCTATATTATATTAACAATCCTAGAAAGGTCACATGCCAAAGGTTCGCATATGTCAAGGATGACAGAATATAGAAACAAGAAACATTCAGACTCTTGCGTCAGCTTAAATCCTCTCTAATTTCCTTTGTGGTTTGAAAGCTATAAATAATGTATTACCCTCCCTTTTAGCACAGACAAGCACAAAACTCCAGCAGAATATCTTTGTTGGGTAAATTATAATAAATAATAATGGTTCGAAAGGAAATTCCCGAAAAGTGGTCGCCCTTTGACAACGATTTGAAGAAATCTGAAATTCATCCTACTCGACCTCCACTGGCCTCTGGAACATTTGGCGATCCTGTACAACCTCCTTTAAATAACAGGAGTCCGTCGTTTGGCACGCCGGGTGTTCAGCAAAAATCAAAAACTCGTGGCGCTGAACCTGCGCTGACCTACGATACAGTTGGCAGTCCCATACCTCCCGCATCGAGGCAGTATGATTCGCTATTTCGACTCCAGCCCAGTTAGGGCTATTCGAATCCAGGCTCATACGTGTAAGTTATCCATCATGAGAGCTTGCTGTGCCATATTAAATGTCCGCAAACATAGTGTAACGGATGCAGGCAACGCAAAGCCAAATGCGACGATAACAATCCTTGTAACAAATGTGAAAGTAGGGGTTTAACATGTGAGCGTTCCAAGGTGGTAAGTAGAACGATTCTCATAATTGTGATTGACATATATCTAAGTCTTTAACTTTTTACTACAGAGAAGACGTCCGAATAATAAAGTTTTAAAAGCAACTTCGGAAGTTCCCCTAGATAATTCTGGTGCACAGGCACCTGCACGCAAACGCAAACGTACCACGACGGATCAAAGTGATATTGGAAAGCAAGCTGAACCGCCTGAAACTAAGCCTACACTAGCTTTTAAAGTATCACAATCTGCTACGCAAAGCGAACTTCTAGCAATGTACGTCCATGACAACCCTGGATTAGGACAAGGTCGAGGAGGTGATTCAATCTCTAGATTAAACTCTAGCTATTCATCTCAACAGCACCCTAGTACAGGATCTGCTTCCAGCTTTGCGCTAGGGCAAAATCTTCCCGGGCTAGTAAGGGCACCTCATGGGTACGGTAAACTTACAGGTCAATCGTTCCCTAGTCACCACGACTGGGGTGATCAATCTACTGCGACCACTATCATTTCTCAAAATTCTTCTCCCACACCTGGTGGAGCTGCTGCATTGTTAGGAAAAGTCTCTGAGGTCAATCCATCTCTATCTCAGGATTCAACTCCGAAGACAATCGCCCAGCGACCACATCCTAGCATGTCTAGACATCCACTTCCATAACCACAATCACGACAACCTCGCACGTTCCCATCTCTAGATCAACCGACAATCTTATCATAGCGTGGACGCCCTACATAAGCAATATCAGGAAGTTTCTTGATCGTCAATGTCAAGAATATCGACCTGGTGAAACAGAGAATTTGATCATTAATCATGAGTGTCTACATAAGCGTGTTAGCATTTCGTAAGTACAAGGAGTTGTTTAGGGATTGATGTTTTGATTATATTTTATCGTTGATCGTTGCTACAGTACAGTGTATTAAGCGTATGAAAGTTTCTGTTGTCAGTTCTAGTAGATCACGTAGAATCATGTCAAGGACCACAATGTAGAAAAATACCGATATAATTAAAAGTCCATTGCATTTATCATAAAAGTCAAGCAACAGTTTGTGATCTATGATCAAACTTGAAACCTGAAACAGCTTATGCTAAGTAAGACTGCTCGCTCCATTTCTTCGTCATTTTTGTATTTGCGCAATAATATGTAGTCGAATAAGATTTCTACCATTTTTATCATGTAGTGTGACTATCTTTTACAATCATCTCACTCTTGGTCATAGGTGTGATAAACGCGCACAGACGTATCTAGAATCAGAAAAGGTCCTTTCTCGGAGGCGTTTGATAAAGTTTCGCCGTGAAACCAACTTAGCTTATTACAAGAGGAAGGGATTTACGACACTCCCGTTTCTAGAAGCAGTGACTTAAAACCTCATTGCCCGTCTTTTATCCCGTCGAATCGAAGAGATGACGCGGCGCACGAACTCCGCTTTGACGAAGCGTTTGCGCTATAAAGAGCAGAACTGCTCTTGCTTTGTGATACACTTTTATGCTGCAGCATCCTTGACGAATTGCGCCGACTTGACGGATTGCGCCGAGGCCTTTGACACTTGTTCACAAACCTACTAGCAGCAACTCTCCTTCATGACATCGTTTCTAGTTTGAATCATTGATCTTTCAGCTTGGAGGAGGAATATCTAAGGTGTTGTGAGAGCGGACGTAAAAGCCAAACGAGCACGTTCTGCACATGTACGGCGCTTCTGCGGCCCTAAATTGAATGGACACTCGAACAACCGAATTGTCACACTGCCGGCCCAAGGTGATATGCTACGTGTTTCTTCATAATAAATGATTAGAGCATTTACGACCCGAGGCAGACATACTTATGATCATCGCTAGAACTGAAAAGACATTGATATTCTATCAATATTACCGGGATGGTCACGTAATGAAGGTTCGCATGTCTTAAGGATGATGGGGGATAGAAACCCAAAGCGTTCAGGATTCTGCGTCAGCTTGAATCCTCTCAAGTTCCCTTTTGCTTTTGCGGTCATTGGAAGCGACACACTTGGACCTATGTCAAAATTAAGAACTACAAATAGTGCGTCATTTCTCATTTGATACAGACTAGCAATAGGACTCTACAACTCGATTATTTACCCCGATAAATTAAGTTATAATGAGTCAATCACAACAGCTCGTCAATGCTAGTGTAGATCTAGACGCTTCAAGCCAAGAACCTCATGGGCCTTCTCGTGCGCCTCCCTCCGTTGGCTTTCGGGACACTGCCTCACAGCTACCCTCGAGACCTTCAAAAGCACCACGAAAAAACTCTCAGGGAACATTCAGTAACCCAAATAAACAAATACGCAATATTGTAAGACCGCCGTCACGAGAGGCTGCTGTGCCATACTAATATTTTAATGAACAAAGTGCGATAGAAGGACGGGCTTGCATAAAGATTGCAAAGAAGCACATTGTTCACATTGCACAGATGCGACGACATGCAAAAAGACACATAGGAGAAAGGTAAGCGACTCATGTTTACAATCGATATATGTCCGAGCTCTAAAAAATTTACAGGACAATATGCCCGAGTACAAGCTAGCAGTTTCCATATCCACACCACCAGTACAGAATGTCGCAAAACCTAGGCTCATAGCTGTAAGTTCCCTATCATAAGAGGTTGCTGTGCCATACTAAGGTCCCAAAACATAGTGCGCTAGATGCTGTACTCGAAAAATTCGCTGTAGGAATGTAGTTCCTTGTGAGGAATGTGTCAAGGCGGGTAAACCATGTGAGCGTCAGACCGAGGTAAGTGGAACAATTTTCACGATTACAATGGACACATGTCTAAGTTCTGATTTTTTTTTAACAGGGGGGTAAGCCTAAGACTGGGTATAAAAGGAGATCTTTGGCAGTTCCCACGGATAATTCAAATGCAGGAGCTCCTACTGAAATCATTCGCAGAGATTTCCGAACGAATGTGAGTGACGCTTCAGGTCAAGCTAATTTACACCAAACTCAGCGCATAGCAGCTCTAGGAGTATCATCCTTTGCTACGCCCAGTGATCCGAAATACCAAACTGATGGGGCGGCTCATCAACAGATCGCTTCGCAAGGAACGTACCAGCAATACCACTATGGACTAGAACACGGTGGAATAGATGGATCAGGACCTGAACACGGTGGAACAAATGGATCAGAACATGAACACTATGGCTATCTAACTCATACGCAGGGCAGTGCAGCTTTTGTTTCCATTCGTGAGCCAGTACATTACCAAAGTGATGGGGCGGCTCGTCAACAGATCGCTTCGCAAGGAACGTACCAGCAATACCACTATGGACTAGAACACGGTGGAATAGATGGATCAGGATATGGACACTATGGCTATTTGAATCATCCGCAAGTCAGTACAGGATCTGTTCCCAGCTATGAGCAAGTACAAGGCCCGGTAAGTTACGGCCCATCCGGAAATGTAATGGGCCCATTCTATCAACCGCTCTTTCCCTATGTAGATTCCAGCTCCTATGATCAGGTTCAAGATGGGGATCTAGGACTTTACACAACTCCAAACTCTGCTCAATTTTTCAATGATATGAGCGGTCCTTATGGAGCTGATGCATCCTTAGCAGGAAATGCTTCTCAGTTTGCTACACCTCTACAACCATATCTAACTTCGAGTTCAGATTTCCAGCGACAACCACCTAGCACGTCTCAACGTCCAAATCCACATCCACGACGACCTTACACAGGTCCAGCTTCAGATCAGTCGACAACATTACCACATCGTAGAGGTCCTGCATAACCAAAATCAGCAAGTTATTAAGTATTGATATTAATAATATCGACCGGGTAAAGCGGAATATTTGACTATTAATCGTAAGTGTTTAGATTGGCGTGTGTTTAGCGTGTGAGATTAGCATTTTGTAAGTATAAGGAGTTCTTTGAGTCTAAGGGTTTATCTATGTATAACGTAGATTCATGTCAAGGACCACAAAGTAGAAAACTAGCGATATGAAAGTCTATTACATTTATTATAAAAGTCAAGCGAAAAATCCATAATTCTTGATGAAGCTTGAAACAGCTTATGCCAAGTAAGACTTGTATCAGCTTAGGCTAAGTAAGACTTGTATGTGACTCCACTCCTTTGGCTTTCTCATTTTATTTTTTGCATAAAAACATGCAGTCAAATAACATTTCTATATGTTCTTAAAGATTGTTGAATAACATTTCTATATGTTCTTGAAAACTGTCTACTGTTGTCATGATGAGGGATCGCAAGAGGTACTTTTGCGGTGTGACTATCTATTATATTCATCTTTACTTTCGGTCAAAGCTATGATCAACTCGCACAGGGTAAAAGTACTCCTTCTAGAAGACTTTGTCCAAAACTCCTGTTTTTGAAATCAGGAACTCAAAATATCGCCGAACTATGGGACGAGCTTTTGTCCCCACAAAACGAGAAAATGATGCGGGTGCACAGACTCCCGCTCTGGGGAAGCGTTCTCACTAGAAACAGCAGAAATGCTCTGCTTTATGATAGACTTTTATGTTGCAGCATCCTTGAGGGGTTGTGCCGGAGCCTTGACACCGACTCTCCTTCATGACATCGTTTCTAGTCGAAAGTTTGGGA
>Ga0160427_10000047_pt1 | contig 115189 bp, 97 predicted proteins | sample SolpanmetagenomL_FD_108194 | JGI IMG/M metagenome (GOLD analysis project Ga0160427, IMG submission 108194) | Solar panel surface microbial communities from Lawrence Berkeley National Laboratory, California, USA - L | ecosystem: Engineered > Built environment > Solar panel > Unclassified ...
AGCACCTACAAGCCTTTTTGCTGGCCTATAATCATGCCAAGCGCTTGAAGACCCTGCGCGGGCTCACGCCACACGAATTTGTCTGTGCGCAGTGGCAAAAGAACCCCACTATCTTTACCCGAAGCCCGACCCACCTCACACTGGGACTATACATTTAGTACACTTGTGTGGCTTTGGGTGCAGCCTAGGGCTTTTTTTGCGCGGCCATGGTACCTTTAAGGTTACCTATGTTGCCGCCCGCTTCCTTCGACGCCACCCACGCCCACTTAGCCGCCCTGGCTTCGGCACCCGCTGCTACGCCCGCCGACCAACTGCCGCGCCTGCGCCGTGTGCTTGAGCAACTGCTACGCCAGGAGTGCGCGCGCCGCGAAGCGCCGTTCGCCGACCTCAGCCAAGCCATTGGGCTAGTGGCCTATGACCGGGGCCTGACCGCGCACCTGCGCCGCCGCCTCCAGAACCTGCGTTTGCAAGCCAACCTGGTGCTGCACGAAAGCTACCCCGGCACTCCCGCCGAGGCGGCCAACGGCTTTGCGGCCGTGGCCGAGCTGCTCGGCCACCTGGGCGGCCGGCCCTACACTGGGCCGCGCCTGGCGGGTGCTACTCTGGAGGAACCAGCCAGCATTGGCCCGACTGCCGAAACGCCTGCGGCCAGCCTAGTATGGCGCGTGCGGGTGCTGCACGCCGACTTGGCTACTGGCCAGCTAACGGTCGAGCTGGTCGCGCCCACCGCCGACCAGCCCACCGGGCCGTTCGCCGTGGTGCTGCCCGAAGCCTACGCCAACCTGCTGCCCCTAGCCGCCGCCCTGCACCCGCTGTTGCACCTCGTGCAGCCGGTGCGCCAGCCCAACGGCTGCGTGCTTGCGCGCCGCGTGGTGCTCGAGCCCGATTACTTGGTGAACGTCACCACCATTGCCGAGTGCGCCCAGGCCACCGGCACCGTCCCCGATTGGGCGCTGCTCAACGCTTTTCTGCCCGACGAAACCTCCCGCCCCCTGGTGGTCGGCAACCTGGTGAACTTGCTGCTGGACGAGGAAGTGAGCCACGCCGCGCGCCAGCAGGAGTGGGCCGAGTAGGGGAGCGCCCCCAGGGCCAGCAGTCCCGCCGCCAGCCTGCCACCCTCAGCGGAGTTTCCAATTGAGCCCACTGCGGCGGCTCCCCTGCAGCCGGCGCCGCTGGTGCTGCAGGCTACCGCTGCTCCGGCTACCCTAGGGTTGGCCGATGCAACTCCGGGCGCGGCCCTAGGACCCGAGTTCGACTTGGAAGGGTTCTTCAAGCGCCGGCTATTTCGCTCCAATCCGCTGACTATAAGCGCGCTGCCTGAGTTTCAGGTGCGCAACGGGGTGCCGCAGCTGCTGGAAGACCTGCGCCGCCAGTACCAAACCCTGCGCCGAAGCCGGGTGCAGGGCTTCGTGGCGGGCAGCCGCACCGGCTACCAGCAGCAGCCCCTGCGCGTGGCCGACTGCTTTCTGGAGCCCGCCTTTTTATCGGCCACCTACGGCCTGCAGGGCCGCCTCGATTTGCTGCACGAAAGCCCTACCGGCTACGACATTGTGGAGCTGAAAAGCTCGACCAAGGTGCCCCACGCCGAGCCCTGGAGCAACCACGCCGCGCAGGCCCAGCTCTACCGCCTGCTGCTCGAGTCGGTGTTTGGCGCCGATGGCGAAACGGCCGGCCGGGGCCGCACCAGCATCCTCTATAGTAACGCCGCCGCCGACCAGTCGCCAGTACGGCGCGTTGACCAGGACGCCGAGCTGGTTGACCGCCTGCTGGCCGCGCGCAACCAGCTGGTTGGTACCGAGCTGCAGTTGGCCCGCGCTACCCGGCCGGGGCAGGTTGAGCGCCTATTGTTGCCCGTGCTGCAACCCAACCTGCAGGCCTTGCCCGCCTTTGGCCGCGTTAAGGCCGAGAAGCTGGCCCACTCCTGGGCCGCTGCTGACGCCGTGGAGCGCGCCTACTGCCTGGAAATGGTGCGCTTCGTGGCCCGCGAAATGCGCCTGACGTTGCTCGGCGACGAGTCGCGCCCCGGCGACGCAGGCGGCCAGGCGGGCCTGTGGCAGCTGTCGGCAGCGCGCAAGCAGCAGAATTTCAGCTTACTCGATGGCCTCACGCTACTCGAAGACAACAGCCACGCTCCCGACGACGCCCGCGACGGCCTAGGGGCCCACCTCATTTTTCAGCGTCCCGCGGGCGGCGCCGAAGTCAACTTCCGGGCCGGCGATACGCTTATCCTGTACCCTAGGCAAAAGGCGGTTAGCTCCGGCGGCCAAGAAGCTAGCAAGCAGCAAGCAACACTTGGCCGCCTGTCGGTGCTCGACGCCCAGGTGGTGAAGGTGACGCTGGCCGAAGACCTGACTGCCGACGGACAAGTGGTGCTGAGCGTGCGCAACCGCCGCCTGGCCCCGCGCTACCTGGCTGGGCACTCGCACTGGGCCCTCGAGCCCGATACCTACGATACTTTCCGGCGCGAGTGGGCGGGGCTGTCGGCCTTCCTGAGCTTGCCACCCGAGCGTCGCCAGCGCCTGCTGGCCCGGCGTGGCCCTCGGGTGCCCCAGGGCTGGAGCCCCGTTGCCGCGCCCGCCACCGACGCGCCCGAGGTGGTACGCCGCGCCCTGGCCGCGCCCGACTGGTTTGTGCTCTGCGGCCCGCCCGGCACCGGCAAGACCCGCGCCGTGCTGCGCGAGCTGGCCGAAAAGCTGTACCGCGAAGACAAGCAAGTGCTGCTGGCTGCCTACACCAACCGGGCCGTGGACGAAATTTGCGAGCAGCTCAAGGATGCCGGGCTGCCGTTTATCCGGGTGGGCTCGCGGCTGGGCACGGCCGCGCCCTACCGGCCGTATTTGCTCGACAACATGATTCGGGATTGCCCCAACCGGCAGACGGTGCGGGCCCGCCTCACGGGCTGCCCGTTCTACGTGGGTACGGTGGCCGCCCTGTTGGGCAAGTCCGAACTGTTCTTGCTCAAGACCTTCGACGTGGCGGTGGTGGACGAGGCCAGCCAGGTGCTCGAGGGGCCTATGCTGGCGCTGCTGGCTAAGGTACCCAAGTTCATCCTCATCGGCGACCACCGCCAACTGCCGGCCGTGGTGGCCCAGGAGCCCGAGGCCAGCGCCATCGCCCCCGAAGCGGCCGAACTGCTGCGCCACGAGCTAGGCCTGACCAACCTGCGCAACTCATACTTCGAGCGCCTATTCCGGCTGGCCGAAACCAACTGGCCCCACGCCCACGGCACGCTGGCCAACCACTACCGCATGCACTCTGAGCTGGTAGTGCTCGTCAACGACGACTTCTACGAGGGGCTGCTGCGCTGCCCGCTGCCCTGGCAGCACCAGCCCCTAGGGCGCCCCGGCTGGCCCACGCCCGCCGATGCCTTCGAGCAGCGCGTGGCCACCGAGCGCCTGATTTTCGTGCCCACCCGCCGCCAGCCCCAGGATGCCTCCATGAAGGAGTCGCTGCAGGAGGCCGAGCTGGCCGCCCGCGCCGCCGCCTACGTGGCCCAGGGCTACGGCACGGACTTCGACCCCGAAACAACCCTAGGCATCATCGCCAGCTACCGCAACCAGGCGGCCCGCATCCGAGCGCAACTAGCCCAACTGGCCCAGACGTTGGGGCTGCCGCAGCTGCTGCGCATCAGCGTCGATACGGTGGAGCGCTACCAGGGCTCGCAGCGCGAAGTGATTATCGTGAGCTTCTGCTGCCACCACGAGCACCAGCTGGAGCTAATGGTGAGCCCCGACGAAGCCGGCCAAGTCGACCGGAAGCTCAACGTAGCCCTCACCCGCGCCCGCCAGCAGCTCATCTTGCTGGGCAACGAGCAGGTGCTGCGCCGCACCCCCCATCACGCTGCCCTGCTGCGCCGCTGCGGGGTAGGCGAGCCAGGAGGAGGGGATTAAGGTAGCTAGGTTATTGCCCCTGGCCTTACCAAGCCGGCGGCTGATTGAGCGGCGGGCAAGCTGCCAGCTCAGGTAGCGCTGTGCCACAGTGCGCCTAAGGCTTGCTTATACTGTTCGCCAAGCGGAACCTTCACCAGCCCCAACTCCACGGTGTGCCTGGTTAGGCTGGTTATAAAAGCAGTATTGATAATAAATGAGCGGTGTACTCGTCTGAAGGCGGACGCAGGTAGCAGCCCTTCTAAGTGCTTTAAAGTCATGTGCGTTAGATGCGAGCCCGTGCGCGTGCGCAAAACCAGGTAGTCGTTTACAGACTGAGCGCAGATGATATCCACGTGTAGGAGCTTGAGCAGCTTGCCGTTGACCTTGAAGTAGGTGTGAGCAGCAGGCGGCGGTGGCGTGCTGGCCAGCCGCTGGTACTTGGCCACGCTTTGAGCAAAGCGGGGATAGGTGATAGGCTTGAGCAAGTAATCGACGGCGCCCCACTCGTAACTGGCAGCGGCATACTCAGGATAGGCCGTGGTGCAAATAAAGGCCGGTGGTTGGCGGAGTGTCTGGATGAAGGCCGCGCCACTCAGGCCAGGCAGGTGCAAGTCCAGAAAAAGCAGGTCGATACGGTGCTGGCTTAGTAGGGGTAGCACCTCGGGCGTGCTGGCGCAAATGTGTTGCAGCCGTAAGCTTGGCATTTGCCGAATATAATTGGCTAGCACACGCTGGGCGAGCGGCTCGTCTTCGAGCACAACGCAAGTAATCATGAGTGCAACTGAATAGTAACGCGCACGTTGTAAGTATCGGCCTCGTCGGTAATTTCTAGCGTATGGCGCTGAGGGTAAAGTAAGGCCAAGCGCTTGGTAGCCGTGGCCAGTCCTAGGCCTCCGCCCGAGGTGGCGGGCTCCTCCAGTGGCGGCTTGCTGTTGCGCACTTCCAACACGAGTTCTTGTTCCAAAACTACCAGTAGGGCGTGCAGATAGCCCGGCGAGCGGGCCGGCTGCAAGCCGTGTTTGAAGGCATTTTCCAGAAAAGGCAGCAGGAGCAGGGGCGCGATAACGGCCCCCTGGTTCTCACCCTGCGTATCCAGGCTAATGGCGTGGGTGCTCGCGTAGCGCACGGATTCCACGGCTAGGTAGTTGCGCAAAAACGCAATTTCCTGGGCCACTGGCACCGTCGGAGCTTGCGCATAGTACAGCATGTGGCGCATTATATCGGCGTGCTGGGCCACGAGCGGTGCCGTTTGCGGCGACTGCTGCAGGGCTAGGGCGTAAATGCTGTTGAGAGTGTTGAAAAAGAAATGAGGCTGCAAATGGTGTTTGAGTTGGCTGAGTTCTGCTTGCAACTGCTGCTGCAGCAAGTCCTGCACGCGGCGCTGCTGGCGCGCGGCGTGTCGGTAGTAGGCGAGTGCCGTGAGCACAAGCAACTCTCGCGTTACGTATACTACGCTCATGTGCAGCCAGGTAGGTGCCTGCTGGTAGCGCGCGGCGGTGCGGCCAATGGCGGCTGGCAGAAATGGTAAGTGTTGCGCTAGGCCGTACACGACGTAGACGGTATAGGCATTGAGTCCCAGGAAAAAACCAAGCGTAAGCAAGCTAAACCAGCCATAGCGCGCCCGCAGCAACAGCGGCAGCACCAGCAAGTAGTAGAGCAAGTAGGGAGGTAGCAACAAGCTGCCAAATACCAGACGCTGTAGCAGCAACGAGCTACTGATGGCATCCGCGCCTGGTTCATTCAGCGTGAACTCCACGTCGCTCAGCAAGGGCAGTACGAGGAATAAGACGAGGAAGAAAACAGCTTCGCCCCGGCTGAAGCGGAAAGGGCGGAAAAAGGAGTGCCGCAGCATGGGTCGAAAGTAGTGAATGACGGGAGGCACGGAATGCTAGCGCCTAAAGTCTTCGGCAAACACCCGCCTTTTTTCGGCGAAGTGAACTTGCCCGAACGCTTGGCGCCAGTAGCCGAAATCGGTGAGGCCACGCAAGGCTAGGCGGCTAGGTTTGGGCACGTTTCCCAGTTTTTATTACTTGCTATGCTACGTTGGTTTAGTATCCTGTGCCTGCTCAGCTGTGTTTTGCTCACCGCCCAAGCCCAACGCCCTGCCACCGCCCTCTTGCAAGCCGTTTATGCGGCGCAGCAGCAGCTGCATAGTGCCTCGTATACGCTGCACCGCACCGATACCCTCGTGACCGGGCAAACGCGGCAGCTGCGAGGGTGTGTGCGGATGCGCCGCCTGCCCGCCGATTCTCTGCTGGGCTTCGCCTTCTGGGCGCAGCAACTGGACTGGTCCGAGCAGTTGGCTTATGATGGGCACCAAGGCTACCGGCTAGATAGTGCCACCCGCACCTACCGCTGCCTTACTCGCCCGGCCGCCATTCGCAACTTGCTTAGCGAGGGTGGCGGCCGGCTGCTGGTGCCCGACCTGATGCACCTGGATACAAGCCAGGTGACGAGGTGGGAGTTTCGGCAAGATGCGGCGTACTACTACCTGACGCTACACTACCCTGACTTGCCAGTCTACGACGTGCGCCAGCGCCGCAAGGTGGTGACGCTTGCCCGCGCCACGCTACTACCCGTGGCCGTAGAGCGCCGCCAGCAAACCCTAGGGCAGGTGCAGTGCCTGCGCTACGAACTAAGCGAGCTGCTTCCCAACGACCCGGTCGCCGACCAGTATCTGCGGCAACTACCATTTCGCAGCACGTATCACCTGCTTGATGCTGGTTCGGTTGCAATTGCCGCACAACCCAAACCACTCGGGCAAGTCGCCCCGCCCTTGCGCTTAGCCACACTCGATGGCGACAGCATCACCCCCGCCGCGTGGGCGGGCCACGTGGTACTGCTCGATTTCTGGGAGTTGTGGTGCGGCCCGTGCCAGGAGGCTTGGCCAGTGGTAGAGCAATTGCGTCAGCGCTACGCAGCCCAGGGCTTGCTGGTGTACGGCATCACGCACGACGCTGTGCTGAGCGGGGCCCTGCAGCGGTGGCAAGCCGCGCACTCCACTACCTTCCCCAGCTTGCGCGGTACTGCGCAGTCGCGGCAAGCGTACCAGCTAGCGGCCGTGCCGCTCTATATTCTGCTCGACCGCCAAGGCCGTATCTGCTTTCGTCAGGAAGGGTTTTCACAAGCGCTAGACGAAGCCATTCAGCAAGCCCTGCGGCCCTAGGTGTCTTGTTGTGAAGGCGCAGCGCGCTTTGGTGCGTACGTGCGGCGTTGCGCCGTTGCAGAGTAAGCGGCGATGCCGAAGGTGAGCTGTAATGCAAACGCAGCGTTACCCTCCGAACCCGCCCGTATCGCCTTGGGGCTGGTTTTCAATAGTGTTGGTGGATTTTTTGCTCCCTAGGAACCAGGTAAAGCCAAGGTAGCCTACGCGCGTTTCGTACTTGGTTTGCAAGTCGGCAGTGAGGCCCTCGGCAGCTAGCTGAGTGTATTGCCGACGGGTATTGAAGAGGTCGCTCACGCGCAACGTGAGGGCGGCCCGGTCGCTGAACAAGCGTTGGCGCAGGGCCATATCTATCCCGTACACGGCCAGCAGGCGGCCCTGCGGCACCACCAGCGGGGCGCGGTAGTTGCCGCTGAGCTGAATGGCGAGGGTTTTGGTAGGGCTGAAGGTGTTGAGCACGTAGGCCGTGCCCGTGAAGTTGGCCCGGGTGCCGTCGCCGGTGTAGCTGGCCACTTGGCTGCGGTAAAACGAGCCGTTAGTCGTAAGCTTCCACCAAGTAGTTAGGGGATGGGTCAGCGATACTTCCAGCCCGTAGCTGGCGGTGCGGCCGAAGTTGAGGTAGCTGGTGCGGGCAATGAAATCGGGCTGGCCGCTGAGGCGCATGGCTACCGTGTCGATGGTGCGCAGGCTTTGAATGGCCTGGTTGGTGAAGCGCCCAAAGAGCGTGGTGCTGAGCGTGGTAGTCTTAAACGTTACCTGGTGGCCCAGCTCAGCTACGTGCACATACTCGGGGCGCAGGTCGGGGTTGCCCACCACGTAGTTGCGCGCGTCGGAATAAATGGGTAGCGCGACGATTTGCAGGAAGTTGGGCCGGTTTAGGCGGCGCGAATAGCTGAGCTGCAGGCGCTGCTCGTGGGGCAGGGTGCGCGCCACCGTGGCCGACGGAAACAAGTTGAAAATGCGCTGGCTGGCCGAGCCGCTGGGCTGCACCCGCGCCTGCAGCCCGGTAAACTCGGTGCGCAGCCCAGCCTGATAGTCCCAAGGACCTGCCTTTTGCTGGTAGGTACCGTAGGCTTGCGGAATAACTTGCTGGTAGCGATAGCTGTACGAGCCCGCAGCCTGCGAGGCAAACTCCGCGCCCGGCGTGGGCTGCACCGCGTAGTCGGCGGTGCCGGGCGACAGCAGCGCGTCGGTTTTCAGGCCCGCGCCCCAGCGCCGCTTGTCGCCTAGGGGGTGCACGTAGTCGAGCTGCGCCGAGGGCATGTGGATGGTCACGTCGAGCAGCTGGCGGCGGCCTTGGCGCGGGTAGCTGGCCGGCCCGTCGAGCACGCGCTGCTCGGTGGTCACGGTGCCGCCATCCAGGCTGTAGGCGGCGCTGGCCGTAAGCTCGCGGCCGGGCTGGTTTGCCCAGGTGCGGCGGTAGCTGCCCGACACGCGCCCAAAGTACAGGTTGTCCGCTTCCAGGTTTTGGTTTTGCAGGGTCAAGGTTGGGGCGGGGTCGCGCGTGAGCAGGGTGGTGAAGTCGCTGGTTTGGCGCAGGTCGTTTTTGTACAGCTCCAGGCTAAAACTCAGGCGCTGCTGGCCGCTGGGCGCGTAATCGAGGCCCAGCTGCAAATCCTTACTGCCCTGGTGGCGCGCGCTTTGGCCGGTTTGGTCGGTGCGGGCGGTGCGGCCCTCGGCGGTGGCCACCTGCTGCAAACCCGTGCTGCCGTGATACCAATTGCTGACCCCGTTAACGCTGCCCGAAAAGGTGAGCTTGCCCACGGTGCGGCTGAGGTTAAGCGAGCCGTAGTACTTGTCGCGGGTGCCGAGGGAAACCAGCGCCTCGCCTTTCCAGTTGTCCTGGCCAGTTTTTTTCTGCACCAGGTTGATGATGCCGCCCGCGCCCTGGGCCGAGTACCGCGCTCCCGGATTGGTGATAATCTCGATGGTTTCGAGCCGATTGGCGGGCAGCTGGTCGAGGCGCAGGTTGCTGGGCGCGGGCTTGCCGTCGAGATAAAGCGTAACGCCCGAGTTACCGCGCAGGCTTACTTGCCCGTTCTCATCCACGGCCACCGACGGCACTTTTTGCAGCACATCGGCCACCGTACCGCCCGCGCTGTTGAGGTCTTTGGCGACGTTGATAACCTTCTTATCAAGGTCGTCTACGATAGCCGCTTTTTCGCCCTGCACCACCACGCCGCCGAGCTGCACGGCCGCCGGCGCCACCAGCCACTCGCCCAGTTGGGCAACCGGCGCAGCTGAACTCAGCGCCACCGGCTTTCGGGTCGCCTGGTACCCTAGGGCCTCGGTGCGCAGCACGTAGCAACCCAGCGGCACGTTGGCCAGCGCAAAGGTGCCGGTTACAGCAGTTTGGCTGGTAGCGGCCAGCGTCGAGTCGGGTAGGCGGAGCAGGAGCACGTTGGCAAAGGGCAGCGGCTGCCGCGTGCCCCGGTCGAGCAGCGTGCCCGAGACGGTGCCTAGGGTCTGCGCGGCTAGCGAAGCGGGGAGCAGCCCTAGTACGAACAGCCCCAGCCACCAGCGCCGCCCACCCAGCGGTACCACCCGCCAGCGGCTCGCCAGCGGGCGCAGCAAGTAGCTGCTTAGCGCCGCTGTGCGCGTAAAGGACTGACGAGCAAATTTAATTGCAATGCAAGTTACCAGGCAATGCCTAGTAGAGGTAGCTGAGTAGGCCGGCTGGTTCATGATGACCAAGGGATTAGGTGTTAGGCTGAGATAGGAAGGGAGTAATAGGCCGCTCGCACTGCGTTGCCGTTAAGCTTGCGGCAGCGGGCAGGGAAAGCACCTGGGCGACTTAGCGGCGCGCGTTATTTCGGTTGGCGGCGCAGGTAGAGGTAGTAGGCCAGGAAGCCAAGTGCGGTGCTAAACAGCAGAATGGTAACCGAATGCAGCCCTAGGGGCTGGGTGAGGCTGCACGCCGTAAGGCCCGCGCCAGTGCTTAGCAGCAGCGCCACCCACTTCACCACTTTGTTTTGCTCGTCTTGGGGGCCGGGCAGTAGGCGCTCCACCACGCGCTCCGACACGCCGGACGTGTCGATTATCTTGTTTTTCAGCAAGTAATTCAGCACTAGCCTGACAGCGCCCAGCACGAAAGAACCGAGCATAAAAAGCGCGACGGCCGGGAAAACAACCCGCCGGGTAAACTCCAGCGTATCGAAGGGGATTACGCTCTGGGCCGCGGCTTCCCCAGCGACCAGGCAGCAAAGCAGAAGGAGCACAAGTGCTTTCATAAATCGGGCCCCTAGGGGGTGCTAGCGCATGAGACCGGCCAACGCCGTTCGTGTTGCAAAAAATTAAGACAAAGTCAGCAGGTGCATCTGGCGGCGGTGCCGGGCCAGGAGCTCCAGTACCTGCCCGCCGATGAGGAAGCCCGCCACAACCGCTAGCCCCGCCCCTAATCCTGCCGATAAGCCTTGCAAGGCCTGCCCCAGCACGCTGCCAAACAGGACCAAAAAGGCGATTACTACCATCAGTACGAGCGCCGCCACCCCGCCCAGCAACCAGGTTGGAAAGGCCGGCCGGGCTTGCGGGCGCGGTAATTGCGCCAGGACGGCGGCCGTCAGGTCGAAGGCGAAGGCCGGCGGCGGCAGCTGGGCCACTGCCCCCAGTAGCTGCTGGTAGGTGGCCACCCGGCCCTGGCACAGCGGGCAGTTGCGCAGGTGGGCAACTTGGTCGGCGGGCAGCTGGGCAGCTAACTCGGCCGCCGCTTGCAAGGCATTTTCCGAAAGGTGAGAATTGGTCATGGTAGCTAAAGGTCGTCGCGATGGTAGCGGGCTAGTAGTTGCTGCTTCAGTAGTTTGCGGGCCCGAAAAAGGTAGTTTTTCACGGTGCCGTCGGGCAGGGAGGTTATCTGGGCAATTTCCTCGTAGCTCAACTCCTGCTGGTGGTACAGCGAAATGAGCGTGCGGTAGAGCGGGGGCAACTGCTCGATGGCCGCCCCTAGGATGCCCGCCAGGTCCTGGCCGAACAAGAGGGTTTCGGGGTCGGCTTCGGGCCCAGCCGCTGGTGGGGGTGGAGCCCGGCGCCCTTCCTCGGCCGCGTCGGCGGAAGCAGTTTCGGCCGGGTCGAGCAGCACCAATTGCTTCTTTTCGAGGTAGTGCAGGCAGGTGTTGAAGGCAATCTGGCCCACCCAGGTCGAGAGCTTGGCTTGGAACTTGAACCCGCTCAGGTTCTTAAATACCTTCAAATACACCTCCTGCGCGAGGTCGGGGCGGTCGGCGGGGTGGCGTATCATCTTGAACACTAGCTGCGCCACCAGCCCTTCGGTGCGCTGCACCACCTGCCCAAACGCCGCCCGGTCGCCGGCCAGCACCTGCGTCACCAGTTGCTGGTCGGTAAGCAAAGAAGGAGGCAGGCTGCGCATCTGGGCATGAGACCGGCTTGCCAGAAAGATGTTGCAGCGCTGGCGCTGGTACTGGCCCTAGGGCCGGCAGTAGGCGGGAGGCCCTAGGGGCCGGGCGGCGGTCGTATCTTTGCTGCTGGCCCCAGCCGGAACGTTCACCTCCCTAGGGTGGGTTGCCAAGCAAATGACGACAAACCAAGTAAAAGGCCGCGTCCTCGTGGCCATGAGTGGCGGCATCGACTCTTCGGTGGCCGCGGTGCTGCTGCACGAAGCCGGCTACGAAGTAGTGGGCATGACTATGAAAACCTGGGACTACGCCACGGCCGGCGGCTCGAAGAAGGAAACCGGCTGCTGCTCGCTGGACTCCATCAACGATGCCCGCGACATTGCCGTGCGCCTGGGTTTCCCGCACTACATCATCGACATCCGCGAGGAGTTCGGCGACTACGTGATTGACAACTTCACGGAGGAATACCTGGCGGGCCGCACGCCCAACCCCTGCGTGCTGTGCAATACCCACATCAAGTGGGACGCCTTGCTGCGCCGGGCCGACATGCTGGGCTGCGAGTTCATCGCCACCGGCCACTACGCCCGCATCCGCCACGACGAGGCTACCGACCGCTACGTGGTGAGCAAAGGCCTCGACGAAAACAAAGACCAGAGCTATGCGCTGTGGGGCGTGAGCCAAGCCAGCTTGAGCCGCACGCTGTTTCCGCTGGGCGACTTGCGCAAGACCGAGATTTACGACGAGGCTCGCCGCCGCGGCTTCACGGCCCTCGTAAACAAGCCCGAGAGCTACGAAATCTGCTTCATCCCCGACAACGACTACCGCGGCTTCCTGCGCCGCCGGGTGCCGGGCCTGGATGAGCGCGTAGCCGGCGGGCGCTTCGTGCTGGCCGACGGCACCGAAGTGGGCCGCCACGAGGGCTATCCCTTCTACACCATCGGGCAGCGCAAGGGCCTAGGCATTGCCCTCGGGTTCCCGGCCTACGTGGTCGCCATTCGCCCCGCTACCAACGAGGTGGTGCTGGGCAACTACGACGAGTTGGCTAGCTCCTTCACCACCGTGCACAAGCTCAACCTCGGCAAGCTGGCCTCGCTGGAGGGGCGCGGCCTGGTGCCGGCCGTGGTGAAAGTACGCTACCACCACGCCGGCACGCCCGCCCTGCTTGAGCAAGACGGCCCCGACCACATCCGCATCTACTTCACCGAGCCGGTGCACGCCGTCACGCCCGGCCAGGCCGCCGTGTTCTACGACGGAGCCGACGTGCTGGGCGGCGGCTGGATTTCGCGCCACGTGATAGGGGAGGCCCCAGAGCCGGTGCTGGCGACCGCCGTGAGCGCCTAGGCCCCTAGTCTGCGCTCGAGCCAGCTCTGCACCAGCACTATACTACCCGCTTGCCACCGGGCGTTCGTACCTTGCCGGCCGGTCCGCTATGGGCCAGCCAGCAAGGTATTTTTGTGTCTTATTTATTCTAGGTACGGTACTATGAAGCAACGTTTTCCTATTTTATTACTGGCAGCTGCGGGTATTGGCTTGCTGCTAGGCAGCTGCCGCCACGAATCTGAGGTGGCGCCCGACTACCGCAGCTATTTTCCGCTCGAAGTGGGCAGCTACCGCAGCTACGTGGTGCAAGACTCGACCTGGACTTCGGGCAAGGTGAGCGTCAACCAGTATCAGGTGCGCGAAGTCGTGACCGAGCAGTTTACCGACGCGGCCGGCCAGCCCGCTTACCGCCTTACTCGCGCCCGCCGCGCCAGCGCCAGCCAGGACTGGGCCGACGACAGCGTGCTGGTGGTGCAGCCCCTGGCCCGCGCCGTGCTGCTCACGCGCAGCAACGTGCGCACCGTCGAGCTGATTTTCCCGCCCGCGCCCGGCAAAGGCTGGAACCAGTTTGCCTTCACCGTGAACGGCCAGGCGCAGACCTACCAGTTTATCGATACCGTCACGAACATCACGCGGAAGTACGGCCCCGGTATGGCCGGCGCTAGCTACAGCGCGCCAGCCGCGGGCGCGGCCCCGGCAGCTACTTACCCCACTACCGTGACGGTGGTTGACTCACTCCCTGTAAACTTAAACGACGGCGTTTACCGGCGCAGCGGCTACCAGCAGGTGTTTGCCCAGGGGGTGGGCCCGGTGCTGCGCCGCCGCTACTACTACCAAACGTTTACCCGGGCTAGCAATAACGCCGAAACGCCCACGCCAGGGGTCATTCAGGATGGCTCTTCGCGCCGCGAAACGCTGCTCGCCACGGGCAAAATATAGGCTGGCATGAGCTGGCTGCTATCTAGTGAATAAGTAATTAATAAGTAGTTATGAGTAATTTGCGTTGGTTGGTGCTGCTGGCCGTGGTGGTGGGCGAGACCCTAGGGAGCGTGCCCGGCTGGGCGCAGGCCGGCGCCCCGCGCCGCTACCTGGTGTATTTCAAAGACAAGGCAAACTCGCCCTACTCGGTAGGCGCCCCCGAGCGGTTTTTGTCGGCGCGGGCCCTGAGCCGGCGCCGCCGCCAGGGCATTGCCGTGCAAGCCCGCGACCTGCCCGTGACGCCCGTCTACGTAACCCAGCTACGGGCCCTCGGTGGCCGGCCGCAGGTGCTTTATACCTCGCGCTGGCTCAACGGCGCGGTCATTAGCTGCGACTCGGCCACCTACGCCCAGGCCCTGCAACTGCCCACGGTGCGGGCCGGCCGCGCGCTGAGCTACCAGCTGCCCGCGCCGCCCAGCGCCGCCGGGGCCGTGCTGCCCGCGCCGGCCGCTAGCGATAACACCACCGGCCGCGCCTACTACGGCAAGGCCTACGCCCAAGACTCCCTGCTCGGCATTCCGGCCGCGCACCGGGCCGGCTTCCGCGGCGAGGGCATGCAGATTGCCGTGTTCGACGCCGGCTTTCCGGGGGCCGACCGCCTGGCGGGCCTGCAGCGCCTGCAAACCCAGGGCCGGGTGGCCAGCACCCGCAACTTCGTGGACGGCGGCCGCAGCGTGTACGTGCGCAACAGCCACGGCACCAGCACCCTGAGCTTGATTGGGGGCGAGCTGCCCGGCAGCTTCGTGGGCACGGCCCCCCGCGCCACGTTCCACCTCTGCCTGACGGAGGACGCCGGCAGCGAAAACCCCATCGAGGAAGCTAACTGGCTGGCCGCCGCCGAGTACGCCGACTCGGTAGGGGTCGATGTCATCAGCTCGTCGCTGGGCTACACCACTTTCGACCGGCCCGAGTTTTCGCACGCCTACGCCGACCTGAACGGGCGCACGGCCATCGGCAGCCTGGCGGCCCTAGGGGCGGCCCGCGCCGGCATGGTGGTGGTGAACTCGGCCGGCAACGACGGCGGCAGCGGGTGGCGCTACATCGGCGTGCCGGCCGATGCCGACAGCATCATCACCGTGGGCGCCGTCGATTCCTTGCGTCAGCACGCTTACTTCAGCTCCTACGGCCCCACGGCTGACGGGCGCCTCAAGCCCACGCTCTCGGCCATGGGCGTGGCCTCGGCCGTGCTCGTGCCCAACGGGGCCGTGGTGCGCGGCAACGGCACGTCCTACGCCTGCCCCGAGCTGGCGGGCCTGGTGGCGGTGTTCTGGCAAGCCAACCCCGGCCTTACCGCCCAGCAGGTTATCGCGGCCCTGACCCGCGTCGGCTCGCAGGCATCCGCGCCCGACAATATCCTCGGCTACGGCATCCCCGACTTTACGCGGGCCTATAACCTAACCCGGCCCGGCGTGCCGCTCGGCACCGAACCCGTACTGAGCATCTTCCCGAACCCCTCCCGCGGTGGCGAGCTGCTGCTGGCCCTGCCGCGCACCTTACAAGGCCAGGCGCTGCGCGTGCGGGTGCTCGACGCCCGCGGTGCGCTCGTGGCCGAGCAGCAGATTGCAGCTGCGGATGCTCTGCTCACCGTGACGCTGCAAGTGCGGGGCCGGGGCTTAGCGCCCGGCACCTACCAGTGCGTAGTGCGCCCGGCCAGCGGCGCCAGTCAAACGGTGCGCTTCGTGCAGCAATAGCCATTTATTTGCCTAAAAATATTGGCTAACTACTGGCTAATATTGTTGGCAAAACTGCCCGCAGGTCGTATCTTTGAGGGGTCAGTGAATTGACGTTTTTCGTATGCTTCAGCTAATGGTTACCAAGCGCATTGGGCGCCGCCAGTTCCACTTCACGGTGGAAGGCAAAAACTTTCATGAGGTAGTGGCCGAGTACGACCGCCTGAGCTTTCAGGACGTAGCGGCCTGCGGCCTCTGCGGCTCCGACAATCTCGACCTGACCAGCCGCGTGGCCCAGGGCAAGTTCCGGTACACCAGCATCAAGTGCAAGGACTGCCGCGGTGACCTCACCTTCGGCAAGATGCAGGAAGATGAGAACACTTACTTCCTACGTCGTAAGGAAAGCGGCGAATTGGACTGGCGCGCCTTTGAGAAGAAGGCGGAGTAGCATAGCCACCCCAGCAATCCTAGGGCCGCTACGCTAGCCAGTGCCTTATCGCCCGCCGCGTCCTACCAGGAGGCGGCGGGCTTTTTTGCGGGCCGCCCTACTTTTGCACCATCATGAGCGTACACCCCCTTGCCGCCCGGCCGGCCCGGCGCGAGCCGCTGCTGGCGCCCTCGCTGCTAGCGAGCGACCTGGCCAACATTCAAGCTACGGCCGAAACCCTGGCCGGCGCCGAAGCCGACTGGCTGCACTTCGACGTGATGGACGGGCGCTTCGTGCCCAATATCTCCTTCGGCCTGCCCATTCTGGAAGCCCTCAAGCCCCACGCCAAGCAGCCCATCGACGTGCACCTCATGATTGAGGAGCCGCAAAACTACCTGGCAGCTTTCCGCGAGGCTGGCGCCACCAACCTTACCGTGCACTACGAGGCCTGCCCGCACCTGCACCGGGTGGTGCAGCAAATTAAGGCCCTAGGGTGCGTGGCCGGCGTAGCCCTGAACCCCGCCACGCCCGCCGGTCTGCTCGTGGACATCGCCGCCGACCTCGACTACGTGCTGGTCATGTCGGTGAATCCCGGCTTTGGCGGGCAGGCGTTTATTCCGCACACCTTGCAAAAGATTGCCGAGCTGAAAGACCTATTGGTTGATGCCGGCTCGCCCGCCCTCATCGGCGTGGATGGCGGCGTGACCGAAACCAACGCGCCTGCCCTAGTGCAAGCTGGCGCCGACGTGCTCATCGCGGGCAGCTTCGTGTTCAAGGCCAGTGCTGGCCCGGTGGCCACCCTGGCTAGCTTGCGGAAGCTGCTGCGCCAGCCCGAGGGGCAGCAGTAGCCGAGTGCCACAGCCACCACCTGGGCCGTAGGGGCCCGGAGCACCCTAGGGCAGGGTAGGCGGCGCGGCCGTAATTTCGGGCGGAACTGACGAAAACGGGCGCGCCCGCCGTTGAGGCTAGGCTGCCCGGTTGCAGTTCTTTTTGCGTCGCCTCTGCTTGAAATATCTACCCTTACTCGTTGTATTGAGCTGGCCGCTGGCCGGGCCCGCCTGGGCTCAGCAAGTGCCGACACCCCCTGTTGCGCCCGCCCAGGCGGTGCTCACGGGCATTGTGCGCGATGCCCAGGGCTCTCCCCTAGAGCTAGTGGTGGTGGGCCTCGAAGGCCAGCCCGGTGGGGCCACTACCGGCCCTGATGGTACGTTTCAGCTGCGGGTGCTGCGGCCCCTGGCGGCTGGCGCGCGCGTCGTGCTGGTGGCGCGCCGATTGGGGTATCAGCCCCTGCGCCTGCCGCTGAGCTGGCCCCAGGCCCTAGAGCAGCCGCTGGCACTGCAGTTGCAGCCCGATGCCAAGGTCCTGGGGGGGGTGCGAGTACGGGGCCGCCGCCTCGACGCCGATACCCGCGAGCAGGTAAGTTTGATGCAGCTCGACCCGCGCACGGCCCAGGTCATTCCCTCGCCCTTCGGCGACTTCAACGCCGTGCTCAAGACCCTGCCGGGCGTGGTGAGCAACAACGAGTTGACCAGCACCTACGGCGTGCGCGGCGGCAACTACGAGGAAAACTTGCTCTACGTCAACGGCTTCGAGGTGTACCGGCCGTTCCTCGTCACGCAGGCCCAGCAGGAAGGGCTGAGCTTCGTGAATCCCGAGCTGGTGCAGCAAATCAACTTCAGCACCGGCGGCTGGCAGCCCAAGTACGGCGACAAGCTCTCGTCGGTCCTCGACATTCAGTATAAGGAGCCCACGCGGTTTGCGGCCTCGGCTACGGCTAGCCTGGTGGGCGGGCAGGCCCACGTGGAGGCGCGCTCGAAAAACGAGCGGGTGAGCTACCTGGTGGGCGTGCGCTACAAAAATGCGCAGTACGTGTTCAACGCCCTGCGCCAAAACCAGGGCAACTACAACCCCACATTCTACGACGGACAGGCCTACGTGAACATTGGCCTGGGCAATAAGAACGGCGACGTGCAGCGTACCAGCCTCGGCATTCTAGGCGTGGTGGCCCACAATGATTACCGCTTCGTGCCGGTGAGCGGGCAGGTGACGTTTTCGACGGCCGTGAACCAGGCCACGCGGGTGAACATTGCCTACGCTGGCCGCGAGCGCATGCAGTACGACACCTACCAGGGCGGGCTGAACTTGCGCCACAGCTTCGCCCCGGGCGTGCAAGTCGAGTTGCTGGCGTCGGCGCTGCTCACCCGCGAGTTCGAGTTTCGCGATGTGGAAGCCAGCTACAGCTTCGCCGAAATCAACCGCGACCCCAACAGCCCGGATTACAACAAGGAGGTGAGCCGGCGCGACTTGGGCTCGTCGTTCAACCACGCTCGCAACGACCTCACGGCAAAGGTATTCACGGCCGAGCTGCGCGGGCGCTTTAGCCCGGGCGGCAACCCCGGCGGACCGCACCTGCTGCGCTGGGGCCTGAAAACGGGCCGCGAAATCATCGACGACCGCGTAGACGAGTACAGCTTCGCCGACTCGGCCGACTACGTACCCGATGCCCGGCGCACCCGCCTGGCCACCACCTTAGGGCTTAACAGCCAGCGCACCCAGGGCTACGTGCAGCACTCGTGGGAGCTCGATAGCCTGCGTTCGCTCACCTACGGCGTGCGGGCTCACTACTGGTCGGTGAACCGGCAGCTCGTTATCAGCCCTAGGGTGCAGTTTGCCAGCCGCGACCGCCGCCACCCCGAGCGCAGCTGGAAGGCGGCGGCTGGCCTCTACGCCCAGCCGCCCTTCTACCGCGAGCTGCGCGGGCCGCTGGGCACGCTTAATCCCGAACTGCGTGCCCAGCGGGCTTACCACTTCGTGCTGGGCCGCGAGGTGGTGCTGCACCTGGTGGGCGGGCGCCCGTTCCGCCTCACCACCGAGGCCTACTACAAGCTGCTGCGCGACGTGGTGCCTTACGACCTCGACAACGTGCGCCTGCGCTACTCGGGCCAGAACAACGCCCGCGCTTACGCCGCCGGCTTCGACGCCCGCCTCAGTGGCGAGTTCGTGCCGGGCGTGGAGTCGTGGCTGAGCCTAGGGGTGCTCTCGACCAAGGAGCTAATTGCCGGCGACTCGGTAACGACCTACAATCCCGATACCAAGACGAACACCACCTCACCCCTAGGCTGGATACGCCGCCCCCAGGACCAGCGCCTGACGGCCAGCATCTTCTTCCAGGACCACCTGCCCGACAATCCCTCGGTGCGCGGCTACGTGAACTTGGTGTTCGGCACCGGCCTGCCTTTCAGCCCGCCCGGCTTGCCCCAGTACCGCGGCGACAACGCCCTGACGCCCGCCTACAACCGCGTGGATGTGGGCTTCAGCAAAGTAGTCAGCCTGCGCGGCGGTACTCCCAAGCCCCACCTCGCCTCGCTCGAAAGCCTGTGGCTGGGGCTGGAAATCCTCAACATCTTCGGCGCCAACAACGTGGCCAGCTACAGTTACCTGCAGGACATAAACACTGTGACGTACTCAGTGCCCAGCTACCTGTCGCAGCGCGTGGTGAATATCAAGGCGGTAGCGCGGTTTTAAGCATGAAATATTGGCTGACGTTGTTGCTCACTTTCAACCTGCGGCTGGGTGGCGCTTGCGACTACACAAGCTTCACCATGGCGCAGGCTTGCCAACGGGCTGACCTGATTGTGCGGGCGCGGATTGTCGCTTTGCGCGACTCAGTGCACTATAATCTGTACAGCGAGCCTATCAAGCCGCCCTTCACCGCTGGCAACCAACCGGTATTGCGCATTACGCGGGTGCTAAAGGGCCAGTGGGCTCAGCCCGAACTAGAGCTGGTTCGCCTACCCCCCGGCTATATGTGCGCGCCCAGCTTTGCGGTAGGGCAGGAATACGTGCTGTTTCTGTCGCGGTGGCAAGGCGGTTATGTGGCATCGCCAGCGTTTCCGAACTTCCTAGCATCCGATAAGCCCGCTCACACAGCACTCCGTCGGCTGCTAGTAGCTAGGTAGTTCAATTGCGGGATGATGCTTTTACTCAACAACATCATCCGGCCAAACTTCGCTTTCATATTGTGCCGGATTCTGGAGCCGTTCGGTCCAGTATTCTATAAAGCCCGTGACGGGCACGTAGTGTATTGATAAAGCTTCCGTTTTGAGCTTAGGAGTAAAAGCAAACCGCTGCCCACCCGCAAGTAGAAGCAGTGGGCGAGAACGAGGGCCATTAGTTTGCGCAAAGCCTAAAAATTGATGGACTGAATAACAGTGCGGCGTGCTGAAGATGCGGGCAATTATTAATTTATCACCTTGCAGCGTAACCTCATACTGCAAAGCGCGGTGAAGCTGCATGAAGCTGACCAACAGAAAACCACATATTTGAAGCCATAATTTGGGAGTTAGTACTAGCACAAATACGCTCATGACAACTCCGATTATGAAAGTCGCGAAAGTCCAGTAGTTCCCGGGTATCGTATCAGCAGAAAGCCGATGAATCATGGTCAAAAAGAAGAAATAAGCTGTAAACCTACATGAAACGACTGCTCCTGCTTCACGGCTACACCGAAAGCAGTACAATTTTTGCCCCTTTGAGGCCACTACTACCGCCGAGCCTGCCCGTAGTGGCTATTGAGTTGCCCGAGGCTTTGGCCAACTGGTGCCCCCTAGGGCCAGTGAACGTGGCGAGCGCGGCCCAGCGTCTGGCTGAGGTGTACCAGATTACTGCCCACGACGTGGTGCTGGGCCACTCGATGGGCGGTTGGCTGGCCGCCTACCTCAAGCAAGCCACGGGTTGCACGGCCGTACTGCTGAGCGGCTTCACCCACCAAAACCGCATTATCTCGCGGCTGCGGGGCCTAGGGGTGCTGCGGCTGGTGGTGCAGGCGGGCCTGCTGCAAAGCCGCTGGCTCAACGACCGCTTTAAGCGCCGCTACCCCTTTGCCGAGTCGCGCGCCCTCTACGGCCAGCTGCTCGACGACACCCGGCTGCTGAGCCGCGCCGCCCTCTACCAGCAACTGCAAATTCTGTTTGCGCCCGCCCCGCCGCTCACCGTCGAGCCCGACCTGCGCCTGCACGCCCGCCACGACCACATTATCCGCCCACCCGAGGAGCCCTTCACCGAGATTTCCGGCGACCACTTCGGCCATTATTACTACCCGCAGCAGGTGCTGGCCGCCATCCGCCCGCTGCTGGATTAGGACCCCTAGGGGCTGACGGGTGGCCTAGGCTTTAAGAGCGCTTTTGTAGCCCGTTGCGGTGAAGTAGAGGGGATGACCTCGTTATTAATACGAACCGGTAATACGAAGCGGTGTAGGTCGCGGCGGCTAACCCAAACGTGCCCAGCACAGGTAGGCGCCTATTGGGTCAGCTTGCCTGATAAGCCAACTAAGTTGGCTGGTTTACGTTTCGCGGCCTACCTTTGCCCCGCAATGATGCTTTTCGCCCGCCTTTCTGCGCCCGCGCTCGCCGCCGCCCACCTGGCCCCCCTAGGGGTACGGGTTGCCGCCGTGCATCATCACCACCACCGCTAGGAGGCCGGGCCACCGGGCTGGATGCTACGTTGTAGCCGAAGCCAGCCGCCCGCGTCTCCACCGCCGCCCCGTTTTTTCGTTTGGGTTTTTTAGGCCGGCCCGCCGAGGGTCGCCCCGCCGCTGGACGGTGCCCTAGGGCCGTCCGCACGTTATTTATCAATGCTTCGCATCGCCATCCAAAAGTCCGGCCGCCTGTCGGACGACTCGCTGCAACTCATCCGGGAGTGCGGCATCAGCTTCGTTTCCTCGTCCTATAAACTAAAGGTCGAAGCCAGCAATTTCCCCCTCGAAATCCTGTACCTGCGCGACGACGACATTCCCGGCTACGTGCAGGACGGGGTGGCCGACGTAGGCATCGTGGGCCAGAACGTACTGGTAGAAGCCGGTGGCGCGGCGCTGGAAGTAGAGGCCCTAGGCTTCAGTAAGTGCCGGCTGAGCTTGGCCGTGCCGCGCGGGGCCGAGTACAACTCGGTGGCCGACTTGCAGGGGAAGAACATCGCCACCTCGTACCCGCGACTGCTGGGCGATTACCTGGCCGGCCAAGGCGTGCAAGCCCACCTGCACACCATTTCGGGTTCGGTAGAAATTGCACCCAGCATCGGGCTGGCCGAGGCCATTTGCGACATCGTAAGCAGTGGCTCGACCCTACTCGGCAACGGCCTGCGCGAAGTCGAAACCATCTTCCGCTCCGAGGCCGTGCTCATTGCCGCCCCCAACCTGAGCGCCGAGAAGCAGCAGCTGCTCGACCAATTGCGGTTCCGAATGCAGGCCGTGCGCCGGGCCCAGCGCTCGAAGTACATCGTGCTCAACGCCCCCGTAGCGGCCCTGGACGCGGTGAAGGCCCTGCTGCCGGGTATCAAGTCGCCCACCGTAACGCCCTTGGCCGAGGAAGGCTGGGTGTCAGTGCAATCGGTGGTGCAGGAAGACCAGTTCTGGCACATCGCCGGCGAGCTGCAAGCCATTGGCGCCGAAGGCATCCTGGTAATGGCCATTGAGAAGCGCATCAGTTGATGACTGCTGGTGAGATGTTGCTTGTTCAGGAATAGGAAGCGTGTGCTTCTGTTTCGAACAGCCTACAGTTACCAGTCAGCAAGTATCAATCAGTAGTCTATGCAAGTCTTTCGTAACCCCGCGCCAACCCAGTGGCCCAGCTTGCAGCAGCGCCCGCAAGCCGAGCAAAATGCCCAGGTGCTGGCCCGCGCCGCCGCCATTTTCGACGACGTTGCCCAGCGCGGCGACGCGGCCCTGCGCCAGTACGCCGCCGAGCTCGACGGCGTGCCCGACCTGGGCGAGTTGCAGGTGAGTGCCGAGGAACTCGCCGCCGGGGCCGCCCAGGTGCCGCCCGCCCTGCAAGCCGCCATCCGCCAAGCCATCCAAAACATCACCACCTTCCACGCCGCCCAGCAGCCGCCGGCCGTGGAGGCTGAGGTCGAAACTATGCCGGGCGTGCGCTGCTGGCGCCGCAGCGTGCCGGTGCCGCGCGTGGGCCTGTACGTGCCGGGTGGCTCGGCGCCGCTGTTTAGCACGCTGCTCATGCTGGGCATTCCGGCCCAGTTGGCGGGCTGCCGCGAGATTGTGCTGTGCACGCCGCCCAGTCGGGGTACGGGGCAGGTGGCGCCGGTTATCTTGTTTGCCGCCCAGGCCCTAGGGCTCACCACCATCATCAAGGCCGGTGGGGCGCAGGCCGTGGCGGCCCTCACGGTGGGCACGGGCTCGGTACCGGCCGTCGACAAAATCTTTGGACCCGGCAACCGCTACGTGACGGCGGCCAAGCAACTGGCGGCCCAGCGCGGGGTGGCCATCGACATGCCCGCCGGCCCGAGCGAAGTACTCGTCATCGCCGACGCCAGCGCCAACCCGGCCTTTGTGGCCGCCGACTTGCTCTCGCAGGCCGAGCACGGTCCCGATTCGCAAGTAGTATTACTCACCGACTCGGAAGAAATCCTAACGGGTGTGGTCGCCGAGCTAGATCGCCAACTGCCCCTGTTGCCGAGGGCCGATGTAGCTCGCCAGGCCCTAGCCGAGAGCCGCGCCATTCTGCTGCCCGACCCCAGCGCCATGCTGGAATTCAGCAACCAGTACGCGCCCGAGCACCTTATCCTGGCCGTAGCCGCGCCCGAAAACCTGGCCGCCGACATCTACAACGCGGGCTCCGTGTTTATGGGCCACCTCACGCCCGAAGCCGTGGGGGACTACGCCTCGGGCACCAACCACACGTTGCCCACCGGCGGATATGCCCGCAGCTACAGTGGCGTGTCGCTCGACTCGTTCTACAAAAAAATCACTTTCCAGCAGCTCACGCCGGCCGGCCTCACCGCCCTGGCCCCGGTAGTGGAGGCCATGGCCGAAGCGGAGGGCCTAGGCGCCCACGCCCAGGCCGTGGCCCTGCGCCGCGAAGCCATAGCCGCCAGCCGCCAATAAAATCCGCGTAGTCAGCCCGCCGCCGCAGGCCAGCGGGCGTATCCGCGCCATCCGTTAAATCCGTTTTATCTGCGGTCATGTTTGATTTAGATTCCCTCATTCGGCCCAACGTGCGGGCCATGAAGCCGTACTCGTCGGCCCGCGACGAGTTTCAGGGCGAGGCCCGGGTGATGCTCGACGCCAACGAAAACAGCCTGGGCAGCGCCGGCCCTGCCGAATTCAACCGCTACCCCGACCCGCACCAGCGCGCCGTAAAAGCCGCCCTGGCTCCGCTGAAGGGCGTGGCCCCCGAGCAGGTTTTCCTCAGCAATGGCTCGGATGAGGTGATTGACTTACTGGTGCGCCTGGTGGCCCGGCCGGGGCAGGATTGCATCCTGAGTACGCCGCCCACTTTCGGCATGTATGAGGTAGCCGCCGCCCTCAACGACGTGGAGCTGGTGCGCGTGCCGCTCGACGCCGACTACCAGCTCAGCCCGGCGGCGGTGCAGCAAATCATTGCCTCGGACGCCAAAATTGCCTTTTTGTGCACGCCTAACAACCCCACTGGCAACTCGCTGCGTCCGGCCGACCTGGAGGCGGTGCTGCGGGGCTTCCGGGGCCTGGTGGTGATAGACGAGGCCTACGGCGACTTTGCCGAGCAGCCCAGCTGGGTAACGCGGCTCGGGGAGTTTGAGAACCTAGTGGTGCTGCAAACCTTCTCTAAAGCCTGGGGCCTGGCGGGCATCCGCCTAGGGATGGCTTTCGCCTCGCCGGCGCTGGTGGCCTACCTCAACCGCATCAAGATGCCTTACAACGTGTCGGAAAACACCCAGCGCCTGGCCCTAGGGGCCCTGGCCGACACCAGCCGCTTCGAGGCCCTGCGCCAACAGCTGCTGCAAGGCCGCACCTGGTTGCAGCAGGCCCTAGAAGAGCTGCCCAGCGTAGCGCACATCTTCCCCTCCGACGCCAACTTCCTGCTCACGCGCTTCCGCCCCGACGCGGGCGCCGTCTACCAGCACCTGCTGAACCGTGGCATTGTGGTGCGCCGCCCCAGCCAAGCAGCCTGCGCCGGCACGCTGCGTCTCACAGTGGGCTCGCCAGCCGAAAACGAGGCGTTGGTGGCTGCACTGCGCGAGTTTGCTGAGTAAGAACTAGTAATGATTCCTATTGCCCGAGTCAGTTGCCTAGCGGCTCAGCCGCTTTCTTTGTTACACCCGCTACCTCTACGATGAAAGTTCTCTTTATCGACCGCGACGGCACCATCCTCATCGAGCCGCCCACCGATTACCAGATTGATGCCTGGGATAAATTTGATTTTGTACCCGGCGCCATTACGGCCCTGGCGCAACTGGCGCGCGACGGTGAGTACGAGCTGGTGCTGGTTACCAACCAAGATGGGCTGGGCACGAGCAGCTTCCCCGAGGAAACCTTCTGGCCCTACCAGCAAAAGATGCTTGACATCTTACGCGGGGAGGGGGTTGAGTTCACAGAGATTCTTATCGACCGCAGCTTTGCCCAGGACCCGGCCCCAACCCGTAAGCCGGGTACCGGCCTGCTTACGCGCTACCTCGACCCGGCCAACGGCTACGACCTAGCCCACAGCTACGTAATCGGCGACCGCCTGACTGATGTGCAGTTGGCCGAGAACCTGGGCTGCCGCGCCATCTTGCTGCACGCCGAGGCCGATGCGCGCGCCGCCCTTAGCACCACCGACTGGGCCGAGGTGTACGAGCACTTGCGCCGGCCCCCGCGCCGGGCCCACGTGATGCGCAATACCAATGAGACGCGCATCGAGATTATCCTTAACCTCGATGGCACCGGCCATACCGACTGCCAGACTGGCCTGGGCTTTTTCGACCATATGCTCGACCAGTTGGGCAAGCACAGCGGCTGCGACCTCTACGTGCGTACCCACGGCGACTTGCACATCGACGAGCACCACACGGTGGAGGATACCGCCATTGCCATCGGCGCGGCCTACAATGAGGCCCTAGGGGATAAGCGCGGCGTCAACCGCTACGGCTTTTTGCTGCCCATGGACGACGCGCTGGCCCAGGCGGCCATCGACTTTTCGGGGCGCCCCTGGCTGGTGTGGGCCGCCGACTTTCGGCGCGAGCGGGTAGGGGATGTACCAACCGAACTGTTTTACCATTTCTGGAAAAGCTTTTCGGACGCGGCGCGGTGCAACCTTAACATCAAATGCGAGGGTGATAATGAGCACCACAAAATAGAAGCCATTTTTAAGGCCGTGGCTAAGTCTATTAAGCAAGCAGTGCACCGCGACCCAACGGGTCAAAACCTCATCCCAAGCACCAAGGGAATTCTCTAATGCATCCTTTTGAGTAATTTACTCAAAAGGATAATATATTGCTTATGGATATTGCAGTAGTAGATTACAAAGGTGGTAACGTACAGTCGTTGCTGTTCGCGCTGGCCCGCCTAGGGGTCACCACTGCCGAGCTAACCGCCGACCCCGACCGGATTCGGGCCGCTGACCGCGTGCTATTTCCTGGCGAGGGAGAAGCATCGTCGTCTATGCAAGCGCTCCGCGAAGCCGGCCTTGATAAAGTGCTTCCCACCTTGACCCAGCCTTTTCTAGGCATTTGCCTAGGGATGCAGTTGCTAGGGCGGCACAGTACGGAAGGGCCACTCGGGGGAACGGAATTGCTAGGCATGCTGCCATTTGACGTAGTGCGCTTCGCCCCAACTGACACTACTGCTAAGGTTCCGCACATGGGGTGGAACAACCTGCATCACCTCGAAACCCCGTTGTTTACCGGGTTGCCCGATGGCGAAACCGAAGTAGAACTGCCAACCGCGATAGGAGGGGGCCAAAACTTCGTCTACTTCGTGCATAGCTACTACGCCCCCCTAGGCGACTACACGATTGCCCAAGCCAGCTACCCGGGCACTATGGCATTTAGCGCGGGGGTGCGCTTCCGTGATTTCTACGGCGTTCAGTTTCACGTAGAAAAAAGCGGACCGGTTGGCGAACACATTCTGGAAAACTTCCTGCGGCAGGCTTTGTAAAGTAGCTTCTCAGTCGTTATAATATTTTGGGTAATATTAAACAAATGGATATAATTCCCGCAATTGATTTGATTGGTGGCCAGTGCGTGCGGCTTACTGGCGGCGACTTTGCTCGCCAGACTACCTACAACGCCGACCCGTTAGCCCAAGCGCAGCATTTCGAGCAGCTTGGGGCCAAGCGCCTGCACCTGGTAGACCTAGACGGCGCTCGGGCCCGTGAGCCGCGGCAACTAGCCGTATTGGAGCGCCTTGCGGCGCAGACGAAACTGCACATTGATTTTGGTGGCGGCATTCAAACCACCGCCGCTGCGGAAGCTGCCTTTAGCGCGGGAGCTCGCCAACTTACGGCGGGTAGCATCGCCGTGCGTCAGCCCGAGTTAGTGCGCGAGTGGCTTGCGCGCTTTGGGGCCGACCGCATTCTAATTGGGGCCGATTTTAAGGATGCTTACATTGCCGTGAGTGCCTGGACGGAACAGTCTACTCAACTGCTGAATGAGTTTATTGGCGGTTACCTGCAAGCGGGAGCCACAACCTTCATTTGCACCGATGTAAGCCGCGACGGCCAGTTGCAAGGACCGGCGCTCGTCACCTACACGCAGTTGCTGCAGCAGTATCCCACGCTGCAGTTGATTGCCAGTGGGGGGGTGACTACCGTAGCTGACCTGGAGGCCTTGCAGGCTGCAGGACTAGCGGGAGCCATCATTGGCAAGGCGCTTTACGAGGGCACCATCAGCGACGCTGACTTGCAGAGTTACCTCGGGGCCTAGGGCTGCTGTCTACTACTTATGGTTACGACTGTTCTCTTCGACCTCGACGATACGCTATTCGACCACCTTGGCACGGCCCGGGCTGCGTTGGCAGCTACCTGCGCTGAGCACCCTGCTCTGCAGCAGGCCGACCAAGCTGTGTTAAGTGCGCGCTACGGAGAGCTACTCGAAGAACTACATCTGCAGCAATTGGCTGGTCGCTATACCGTGGTAGAGGCCCGCCAGCTGCGGTTCGAGCGGCTGTTGGCGCCCTATGGCCTCGACCAGGCGGTGGCCCACCAGGTAGGCAGTAGCCACTACGACCATTACCAGCAGTTGCGCCGTCCTCTGGCTGGAGCCCAGGCGCTGCTGCAGGTACTTCGGCCCCAGTATCGCATTGGTATTGTGACCAACAACCGCCTAGCTGAGCAGCAAGACAAGCTGCAACACCTGGGACTGGCTGGTTATGTAGATGCCCTAATTACGTCGGAGGAGGTGGGGGTGCCTAAGCCCGACTCGCGCATGTTTACGGTCGCCTTGGAGCGCCTAGGGGCCACTCCCGCCACTACGCTCATGGTAGGCGATAATTGGGTGGCGGATGTGCTGGGGGCGTTGGCGGTGGGCATCCGGCCTATTTGGCTGAACCGTACGGGCCAGCTGGCCCCGCTGGCGCAGGTGCCGCAGCTCACCAGCTTGGAGCCTGCATCGGCGGTGCTTTCCTATTTTGCTCACGTGGCGGCCCAGCCTTTGCCTGCAGTTGGGTCCGCAGCTACTTTACCTTAATTACGAATGCTCACTAAACGCTTAATCGCCTGCCTCGATGTGGCCAATGGCCGCACCGTCAAGGGCACCAACTTTGTGGACCTGCGCGATGCTGGTGACCCGGTGGCGCTGGCCGCGGGCTACGCCAAAGCCGGTATCGACGAGTTGGTCCTGCTTGACATCACGGCTACTGTGGAAAAACGCCGTACGCTGCTGGAGCTAGTGCGCAATGTGGCCCGTGAGGTAAACATCCCCTTTACGGTGGGGGGGGGGATTGGCGCCGTGGCTGACGTAGAAGCCTTGTTGCTTAATGGGGCTGATAAAGTCAGCCTTAACTCGTCGGTATTGCGTGCACCCGGTTTGATTGATGAATTAGCTGGTCGCTTCGGTAGCCAGGCCATTGTTGTAGCCGTGGATGCCCGCCAGGTCAGTTCAGCCGTGCCCGGCACTGTGGGGGATTGGGAGGTGTATACCCACGGGGGCCGCCAGCCCGCCGGCCGCGAAGCTATCACGTGGTGCCAAGAAGCGGCCTCCCGGGGGGCGGGTGAATTGTTGCTCACTTCAATGACGCACGATGGAACCCGTGAGGGGTACGCTCTAGAGTTAACGCGTGCGGTAGCGGCGGCTGTGGTGGTCCCGGTCATTGCCTCGGGGGGAGCCGGGGCAGCTCCCCATTTCCGTGATGTCCTGCTGCCGGGTGGAGCTGATGCGGCCTTAGCAGCTAGCGTTTTTCATTTCGGCGACTTTACGGTAGCTGGTTTGAAAGATTACCTGCTTGGGGAGGGGATTGCCATGCGTCCTGCTCAGTCCTAGGTAAGAGTATTGCCTTACTCTCTGCTAGTAGTATCCTTTAATTAACTGCGTGGCCCTAGGTGGAGTAGCCTCAGTTAGCGCGTCGACCATATGGAAATTAATCTGGATTTTTCGAAAATGCCTGACCAACTGGTACCCGCCATTGTGCAGGATGCTGTTACGGGCCAAGTACTAATGCTAGGTTACTTTAACGCCGAAGCTTGGCAACAAACCCAAGCTGGCGGTCGGGTAACCTTCTATTCCCGCTCCAAGCAGCGTCTCTGGACGAAGGGAGAGACCAGTGGTAATTTCCTCCAGGTAGTGAGCCTGCATGCCGATTGTGACCAGGATGCCGTACTCGTGCGGGTTTTACCGGACGGTCCTACTTGCCACCGAGGCACTGTTAGCTGCTTCGACCCATTGCCAACCGAGTCCGCAGTGGTAGCTGCTGAACCGGTAACCCCGCCGCTGTTGCCGGTAGGGGGATTACTTGCTGAATTAGATGAGTTGGTAGAATACCGTCGTCAGCACCCTGAGGCTGAGCCGGGGTCTTATACTGTGCGCCTATTTGAGAAAGGATTAGCTCGCATAGCTCAAAAGGTAGGGGAGGAGGCCGTAGAAACAGTTATCGAAGCTATGGCTGGTGATAAAGCTGGGCTGACCTCCGAAGCCGCTGACTTGGTGTATCATTTACTTGTACTATTACGTGTTAGTGGTTCTTCGTTATCAGAATTGCTACAAGTACTAGCTCAGCGACACAAGACTATTAGCGCGGGCCAGCGTCGGCCGTTGCCCGAGTAGCCTTTCCCTTGCGGTAAATGATAAAAACGAATGCTGCACGCTCAACCATCTGTTTCGGCTTTGGAAGCAGGTAGTTGAGCGCGCGGCATTCGTTTGAAACTATGCCGCTGCAGAAGTATGAGTATTGAAGTGGCAGTTTAACATAATAAATCACCGAGTGCATTCATTGCAGTTACTCAGTGATTTATTTTTCAGCGCGCTTAAGTTGTCTCTCAATCTTATCTAACAAGGCTCGTACAATGAATAAGTCATCAGCATCTAGCACTTCTAGGACGGTATTGATGCCTGGTCCATTTAACTGTAGCTTGAATAAGGGCGTTTTACCCGTGTCTACTGAAGTAAAAGTATTATTTGTGCTAGATGACTCTTCTATGCTAGCTGCGTTGTGATTAGCGTTATCTACTGGTGGAAGCGGGGTATTCTGTGCTGTGTTAGGTGGCACTGGTTGCGTACTCGTAGATAAACCAAATAGGGTTGCGATGGCATCACCAGTACCCGCAGGAGCTGCTTTTGTAGCCGGAAGCGGCATGCCAGCGCTTTGTCTGCCTCCCGTGGTTGCCGGTGGTAATGCAGGTGAGTTAATCTGTTCTCGCTCTACTACTGGTTCATTACTGGCCTTTTGCTTCTTCTCACCAATAGAGCCTTCTCTTTCATTTACTGCTTCAGGCGTTGTTGCTGCGCGGAAAGTATTAGGTTCAGGAGTAGGATTAGCTAGCTCACGTCGTGGGGCCTGCTTAGCGGCGAGCTGGTCGATGTCGGCTATGATGTTGTGCTCATCTAGTAAACCAACCATATGGGCACCATCTATGAATGCTTTAGCGACTCCTTGGGCGTTGATCTCTTCTACGTCAAACTCGCGGATGAGCAATACATCTAGCATTGCTACGGGCAGTTCACGGCCCCGAAATTTGCGGCAGAGCTGCGTGAACAGCGGTGGGGTCAGGAAAGCTTCCCGATGAAACAGCAGTTCTTCTTGCTTATCGTAAGCGTGCTTTATGCGTCTAAATAGGGTAGTTGTCGTGAGCAGTTCTCGCTTGCTGGTTAGCAAACCAAATTTTACTGCTGACCCTACGATGGCCTTAAATGACCCACTTACTTTACGATTGAGTTTACGAGCGCAGGTTTCTAAGGCACACTTGCCCCCTGTGTCATCGACTACTTCGGCAACCTCCCAGGCGCCGGTATAACTAGTCCTAGGGTAGTCTATAAGTTTAGGCATGCTATCTACAGGAGAAAAGATGAAGGGTGGGTATTATAATGCAAGTATATAAGCAACGGGGCATAAATAATATGGTTTTATAAAGTATAAAAAAGTATACAAAACATAGATTTTTTGAACTTTTATGTGCTATTTAGTACTTATTAGGTGTGCTCTTATCGCCCTTACCTTTGTACTAACCATCCTTAGCTTCTTATGCCTCTTCAGCCACTCCGAGTAACTGAAGTAACTCGCTATTTACTTCCTCTCCGTGAAGGTGGGTCTTTACCTGCTTTGGTAGAGGCTGACGATGGATTTATGTATGTACTGAAGTTTCGTGGGGCCGGCCAAGGTATAAAAGTGCTGATAGCGGAGTTGATAGTAGGGGAGATAGCTCGCTTACTTCAGCTACGCATACCCGAGCTTGTTTTTTGTACGCTAGACCCAGCCTTTGGTCGTAGCGAACCAGATGAGGAAATCCAAGACTTGCTACGCGCTAGCACTGGGTCGAACTTAGGCCTGCACTTCTTAGCGGGTGCCAGCACCTTTGACCCGCTAGTGATGCAACTCCCAGCTGCCTTAGCTTCATTGGTTGTGTGGCTCGACTGCTTTACATTCAACGTGGACCGCACCGCCCGCAATACCAATCTGCTGGTTTGGCATAACGAACTGTGGCTTATTGACCACGGGGCTGCTTTGTACCTGCACCATACGGGGCCAGCCTGGGCATCGGCTACTAGTCGGTCATTCCCACAAGTGCGCGACCACGTGCTCTTACCGCAGGCCACCGCGCTGCAAGAGGCTGACGCCCAGGCGCATCAGTTACTAGGGCCCCTGCAGCTCCAGGAAGTGGTGGACTTGATTCCCGACGAATGGCTCTTAACAGCGGACCCAGAACTAGAGCCCGCCGCGCACCGCCAACAGTACCATACCTTCCTGGCCACCCGCTTGGCCAACTCTGCCACTTTTGTTGCTGAAGCTACCAATGCCCGCCTTGCACGTATTTGAGTACGCCACGGTGCGCCTCGTCCCGCGCATCGAGCGCGAAGAGTTTGTGAACGCTGGCGTATTGCTCTTGTGCCGTGACCAGCGCTTCTTACAGTACCGGTGGCTACTACCCGAAACCAAGCTGCTAGCGCTCGCGGGCAGTGCCGTCCCGCACTTCCCCGTTGCCGAACTTGAACTACGCCTTGCCGCCATCGCGCGGATTTGCCAGGGCGGCCAAACTGGCGGACCCATCGGGGCCTTAGGGCTTGCTGAGCGATTTAGATGGCTCACCGCCCAGCGCAGCACCATCATTCAGTGCTCGCCCGTGCACCCTGGCCTGTGTACCGACCCCTTAGCCACTCTGGAGCAACTGTTTTCCCAATTGGTGCAGTAAGCTGACGGGTTAGCGCCACAACCTCGAGTCATTCCAGTGCTAGCTAGTCTGCTAATTAGTCTGCTAATTCAGTGCTAGAAGGGCGAATAGCAAACACAACCCAATTTGTCTTATAATTTATATTATGTTAAGTAGGAATCAGGACAGTACCTAGTACTGCCCTAGGGTCTCTCCTCTACCCAGTGCCTAAGCAACAAAAAAGTCCCACCTGGTTTCAGGTGGGACTTTTAAGCAAGAAGCAGAAACGCACTTATTTTTTCAGTGCGGCCAAGCGCTCTTCCATGCGCTTGGCGTCGGCCGGCCGGTTCAGGCGAGCATAAACTTTTTGCAGGGCAAATAGCGACCCCTGGTCATTAGGGTTAAGCTCCAATGCGCGTTCGAAGTACGGTATGGAGGCTTCAAAGTATTTCTTGCCCTCAGCTTCCACAGCCTTGCCTTTAACTTGATACGTTTTCAAGTCCATCTTACTGGCCTTTGTATAAAGCGGAGCTGCCAGGTTATAATTGTAGATACCCATGTTGTACTGGGCATCGAAGTTCTTCGGGTCCAGTTCGATGGCCTTTTTGTAGTCAGCCATCGCGAGGTCCGACTTCTTCTCGCGGTCGTAAATACCGCCACGCACCGCGTACAAGTTCGAGTTGTTTGGGTCGGCGGCAATGGCTTTATTGATTTTCTCAATAGCCCCAGCACCACCAGTGCTACCACCCATCGACTGGTTTAAGTCCTGAATCAGGAAAGTCTTATTATTGGGGTAAGCGGCCAAGGCCTGCTGCAGCACTTTCTGACCATCCGCCGCATCCTTGGTTTGCTCGTCAATTTGCAACAGACGCGTGTACACAGGTACCGACTTATAACCCATACCCAACAACTGGTTGTAGCTCGCTTTAGCACCAGCTACGTCTTGCTTGGCCTCCTGAGCATACGCCGTGTAGAGAACCGCCGTCGTGTCGGTGGGCATCAGCGACGAAGCCAACTTGTAGCTCGCAATGGCCTTGTCATAATCCTGCGGATTTTCCTTACCGCTGTTGTAGTACTTCACCCCATCATTGAAGGCTAAGCCATACAGGTTCTTCATACGGTCGGGTACCTGCTTGCCAAACTCCCCCGTGGGGCTGTCCAGCTCCAGCGCTTTCTTATACGACTCGCTGGCCTTTTGCAATGCCTCGCCAGGCTGCATGCTCGCGGTATACTTGGCGTACAGCGCGGCCGTGCTCGGGTCGAGTACGGTAGAGTATACATCACCGCGGGTAAACCACGCCTTAGCGCTGCCCTTGGTCTTTTCGTTTTCTACCGCCTGGTTGATGCTAGTCAGGGCCTTCTCGTACTGGGTCGGACCAGCTTTCAGGCTCAGGATGGCGTTGTTCACGGCCGAATTCTGCGCGTAAGCCGGCTGACTCAGCGCCAGGCCCATCGTCAGCGCACCAGCGGCCAGCTTCAGAAAGGAATGTTTCATTGGGAGGGAAAAATTGAAGATAAGGATGACGCAAAGCTAAGCGCTCAGCCTACACCACTATTGTGCCAGTCTTACGCAAAGCCCCTACCCTGGTTAAGCGCCGTAAACTGATACGCTTTCATTATGTTAAGCAAGTCATTGCTTATCAGCAACATACTTAACTTATAAGCTACCAGAATAAAGTTGTGGCATTGCCCCTAATAACCTAAACCACTTCCCTCAAATCATGCAAAAAGGCCCGTCTGCTGACGCAGACGGGCCTTTTTTTACCGCGCTTTCAGTGGGTAATCGAGCGGCTACTCTTCTTGGTCGTCAGTCATCACCGAGGCCTCGCTTTCGTCGTCGGCATCGGGTAGCGACGCCCCAGCCCCTAGGGAGCCCAGCAGGCCGGCAGCACCCTCGGTTTCGTCTAGCAGCAGCAAGGGTTGCTCCACTACTTCGGCGGCCACTTTAGCCACCGACGAGATTTCGTCGCCCGGCGCCACCTTGAACAGGCGCACCCCCTGCGTGGCGCGGCCGATGGTCCGCAGCTCGCCCATGCTTAAGCGGATGGTCAGGCCCGACCGGTTGATTATCATCAGGTCGTCGGCATCCGTTACGGCCTGAATGCTTACCAGCTGGCCAGTCTTGTCGGTTACCTGCATCGCTTTCACCCCCTTGCCGCCACGGTTGGTGATGCGGTACTCCTCGAGCACCGAGCGCTTACCGTAGCCGTGGTCACTCACTACCAGCAGTTCCTCGGTGGTGCTTTCGGGCACGCACACCATCCCAACTACCTTGTCGGAAGCGTCGTCTTCGTTCAACTGAATACCGCGGACCCCGGCGGCGGTGCGGCCCATGGGGCGCACCTTCTCCTCGGGGAAGCGCACGGCGCGGCCCGAGCGCGAGGCCAGGATAACCTGCGAGTTGCCCGCCACTACCTGCACGTCAAGCAAGCGGTCACCCTCGTTAATGGTGATGGCGTTGATACCCGCGGCCCTAGGGCGCGAATACGCCACCAAGGGAGTTTTCTTCACCGTGCCCTGCTCGGTGCAGAACATGAGGAAGGTATTCTCCAGGTAGTCGGCCGAACGCAGGTTACGCACGTTGAGCACCGAGCGCACGGCATCTTCCTTGGGCTTGTCGATGAGGTTTTGCAGCGGAGTGCCCTTACTGGTTTTAGCCGTCTCGGGTACTTCGTAGGCCCGCAGCCAGAACATGCGACCCTGCTCGGTGAAGATGAGCAAGTACTCGTGGGTGGTGGCCACGAATAAGTGCTCGGTAAAATCGTCTTGCTTGGAGCCAGCACCGCGGGCCCCCACCCCACCCCGCCCTTGCGTGCGGTACTCGTCGAGGCTGGTGCGCTTGATATACCCCTCGTGGCTCACGGTAATGACCATGGCCTCGTCGGCAATCATATCTTCCATCGAGAAGTCACCCCCGGCGTGGTTAATCTCGGTGCGGCGACCATCGCCGTAGCGGTCGCGCATTTCCAGCAGTTCCGCTTTGATAAGGGCGCGCTGCTCAGTTTCCGAAGCCAGAATACTGTTGAGGCGGTCAATCTCGCGCATCAAGTCGTTGTATTCGCCCACTAGCTTGTCGCGCTCCAGGCCCGTGAGGCGCTGCAGACGCATATCCAGGATGGCGCGGGCCTGCACCTCGCTCAGGGCAAAGCGCTCGATGAGGCCTAGGCGGGCCACCTCGGGGTCGCGTGAGTCGCGAATCAGCTTAATCACCTCGTCCAAGTGGTCGAGGGCAATGAGTAGGCCTTCCAGGATGTGGGCCCGCTTCTGCGCCTCGTTTAGCTCGTACCGCGTGCGCCGCACAATAACCTCCTCGCGGTGCTCCACGAAGTACTTAATCAGGTCACGCAGGTTCAGCGTCTGGGGGCGGCCCTTCACCAGGGCTACGTTGTTGACGCCAAACGACGACTGCAGCTGCGTGTACTTAAACAGGTTGTTAAGTACTACCGTGTTCAGGGCATCGCGCTTCAGCTCGTACACGATGCGCATGCCGTCGCGGTCGCTCTCGTCGCGCAGGGCGGCAATGCCCTCAATCTTCTTGTCGTTGATAAGCGCCGCCGTCTTCTCAATCATCGAGGCCTTGTTCACCTGGTAGGGAATCTCGGTCACGATAATCTGCTCCTTGCCGCTGGGCAAGGTCTCGAAATGGTGCTTGGCGCGCAGCACCACGCGGCCCCGGCCGGTTTCGAACGCCTGGCGCACGCCCTCGTAGCCGTAGATGATGCCGCCGGTAGGAAAATCGGGCGCCGTGATATAGTCCATCAACTCGGTGATGGTAATGTCCTCGTTGTCGAGGTAAGCCACAATGCCGTTCACCACCTCCGTCAGGTTGTGGGGGGCCATGTTGGTGGCCATACCCACGGCAATGCCGCTGGTGCCGTTCACCAATAGGTTGGGGAACTTGGCGGGCAGCACGCTGGGCTCTTCGAGCGAGTCGTCGAAGTTGGGCTGAAAGTCTACCGTGTCCTTATCCAGGTCGCCGAGTAGTTCGTCGGCCAGGCGCTTGAGGCGGGCCTCGGTGTAGCGCATAGCGGCCGGCGAGTCGCCGTCGATGCTACCGAAGTTGCCCTGGCCATCCACCAGCGGATAGCGCAGGCTCCAGTCCTGGGCCATGCGCACCATGGTGTCGTACACGCTGGCGTCGCCGTGGGGGTGGTACTTACCCAGCACCTCGCCCACGATACGGGCCGACTTCTTGTGGCTCTTGGTATAGGATACGCCCAGCTCGCTCATGCCGTAGAGCACGCGGCGGTGCACGGGCTTGAGGCCGTCGCGTACGTCGGGCAGGGCGCGGGAGATGATAACCGACATCGAGTAGTCGATGTACGCGCCGCGCATCTCGTCCTCAATGTTAATAGGAATGATTTTTTCGCCTTCGGCCATGCTAAAGATTGGCTGGGGCTGGCAGCAAGTAGCTACCAGCTACGGATTAAGAAAGGCATCGAATTGAGCGAGGGCAATTTGCGAGCTAAGCACTGAAAAGCACGTCGCGCGCAAGTCCCCCTCGCCCGGGGGATGCGCGCGCAAGTTACGGCAAAAAAGCCGCTTTTCCTAGCCTATAATCACTTTAGCCTCGCCTCCCGTCTACCTGACGTACGAGGACCTAGCTTCGCTCTGAGCCAGCGAAAACGAACAAATTCACGAGATGCCTATTGAGAAGGGTTACTACCAACCGCAGCTAGGATTACGCGGCCGACCAGAACTACCACAGCCGTAGCATCAAAAACGAGCGTAGGAGTAATCACCAACTACAGCAGAAACCTGACCTAGGTAAGAAGTGGCAATGGATTACTTTAAGGGTCGGCTATGGTCGCTTTCCTTGCGCTTATTATCGCCCTGGTGTTTCACCTTAATGCGCTCGCCGATGGCCGGGTACTGCATCTTCCAGATGGGCCGGGCGCGGTACTTCACTCCGTCGTGGTAATGTGCCTTGCGGATATGGCACGAGTCGAGGGGACAGGTACGGCAGCTAGCCAGCAGCAGTAACATCAGCACCACCGGCAAGTAAAGCAGCCGCCGACCGGCGGCAAAAGGCACACGCATCTTCATGGCGTAAAAGTAATCCCTATGGCGCGAGCCGATAGGTTACCTAGCGGCCGTCGTTACCGCGTAGCTATCCTAGCTAGGTGCTTGTACTACTAAGCAAAGAAGTTCCGGTTGCACGAGCAACCAGCGCTTCCGCGTGTTTCTACTTACTGGTTTCTACTTCCCTATCAGAAACCAGATTTGAAAGCACCTAGCCGACATCCTCGCTGTCCCACTCGCGCAGAAACTGAGCCACGAACTGCTCCATGAAGCGGTGGCGTTCCTCGGCCAGGGCGCGGGCGGCGGGTGTGTGCAGGCGGTCTTTGAGGTGCAGCAGCTTCTCGTAGAAGTGGTTGAGGGTAGGCGCCGTGCTTTGCTGGTAGTGGGCGAAGTCCTGGTGCGAGACGGGGGGGGTGGCGGGGTCATGCATAGGGCGCCCCTTGTGCCCACCGTAGGCAAAGGCCCGCCCTACCCCAATGGCCCCGATGGCATCGAGCCGGTCGGCATCCTGCACCACGGCCGCCTCGGGGCTGCTCACGGGCGTTGCCACCCCGAGGCCCTTAAAGCTCACCTCCCGAATGATTTGCTCGACGCGGGCAATGGTAGCCTCCGGCACCTGCTGGCTCTGCAGCCAGGCGCGGGCGGCGCGGGGGCCCGCCTCGTAGTCGCCCCCGTGAAACTTCCAATCGGCGATGTCGTGCAGCAGGGCGGCCAACTCGGCCACTTCCAAGTCGATGCCGGGCGTTTGGGCCCCGAGGGCGCGCGCCACCAGCCACACGCGCCGAATGTGCGGCCAGTCGTGGCCCGAGCCCTCGGCCTGAAATTTTTGTTCGATGAAGGCGGCCGTGGCCTGCACTAGAGCGGTCATGTTACTGATAAGTAGGTAGCAGAAGATGAAGCAAAGAAGTAGCGCCAGTGATAGGTGGTTTGCCGTAAGAGCTAATCATTTGGTGGTGGCGGTATAGCAAGATGAATTGTACCAGTAACCAACCACTTAGCAGTACGACCCAGCTGCGCCGACGATACCACCGTGGCCGCCACGGCTGCGCCCGCACCCGCTCCAACAGTAGCATCAGTAGTAAGAAAAAATACTGGGACTTGTACATAAGTGTACGCTCGGGCGCTCGTACCCGCTGGGCAATCATTAGTAGATAGGGGGAAAGGACGCACCAAACCGCCAGTAGCGATAGCCTAGGCGCAAACACAGCCCGCCAGCCGGCCCGGCGCCAGGTTTGCCAAGCCAGGTACCCACTCCCTACCAGCACCCCCAGGGTTAAGGTCCAGCCCACGTGCTTTTCAACCGTCAACCGTCCTTCTATCGTCCACAATTCGCCAGGCAGACTGCGCAAGTAGGCCGCCCAATCAGCCGCAGGTTCTACATAAGGATTATGCAGCAGGGCTGCGGAGCCAGAAACCAGCCATACGGGGGCGTATAGTAGACCAGCCGTAAGCACCGTCCCGCTGGCAAGCAGCCCAAGTTGCAGCAAGGGTCGCCAGGCAGTCCGCGCCAACCAGTACCCCCCCAGCCAGGTATAAGCTGAGAATAGAAAAAACGCGAACGTAGGGACTGCGTACAGCCCTAGGGGTCCCATCACGGCTAAAGCCAACCAAGGCAGTTGTCTGTTTCGTCCTTTAGCTGGTGCAGTTAGGGTGAGTACACCATCAAACCCTAAGCCGCTAAGCGCTAAAATCAGCCAGTAGGCCCTACCAGACAGCGAGTTAAATAGATTAACTTCCAAACAGCTAAATAGCCCTACAGCAAACGAGGCTACTCGGAAGTTCGTGCGCAGCACTACTAGCGCATACCAACTCAGGAGGCCCACCGTACCTAGTAGTAGCCCTGGCAAGCGCATGCTCCACCAGAAGCCAGGATGCACTAGATAAAACAGCCGGCTGATGCTGTTGGTAAGCACATGATTATTAGGCAGTGGGTAGCAGCTACCAATCAGTAGCAACGAGTGGCGCACAAACATTTGGTAAGACCCGATATCGTCTTCGGGTGCCAGCCAGTAGCCTATGAATGCCCGCAACGCAAACAACGCCAGTAACCCCACCACAAGAAGGCGCCGCTGCCGGCCAGATAGCCGCCGTAGTGCCTGCCAGACACGGCGGCGGGCAATGGCCCACTCGTGCCGTAGCTGGTATCGTTGCGCCCAGTTAGCGCGTAATAACGCCAAGCCCGAACCGGCCAGCCCTGCCGTAGCCAGTGCCAGCAGCAGGCACAAGCGCTGCACCTGGAGCAGCGTTACTGGTTGCGGATACCACACTAAATCCAGGTAAGGGATGTGTAAGAAAGCCGTGCGTAGGGAAGCAAAATCGGCAGGGGTAGCAGCTAGTAACAAGCCTAGGGGGTAGGCCACACACCCCGCCCAAGCTACTAGCACCACGCCCGCCGTGAAGCGCGTCATCATGTACAAAGTGAAACTAGCAACGCTTCTGCGCGTGCCAAATCCTTGGCAAGTTACTTCCTACCAGCAACCGGCCGCGTTACCGCCTAGTATCAGGCGTGGACCGCCCGGGACTTGCCAACAGCTGGTTCGGGCCTAGCTTGCGCGCTGAATTCCCCTTTTGCTCTTCGCCCGTTCCCCCGACCCGGGCCTGTGTTATGGAAAAAATTGCCCTTATCGGCGGCGGCTCCTGGGCTACCGCGCTCACCAAAATCCTGTCGGAAAACGGCAACCGCGTAGACTGGTGGCTGCGCTCGAAAGACGACGTGCAGCATTTGCTACGCACGGGCCACAACCCCCGCTACCTCAGCAGCATCCTCTTCAACCGCAGCCTGGTGTCGCCCACCACCGACCTGGCCGACGCCGTGGCCGAGGCCGACTGGCTGGTGCTGGCCGTGCCGGCCGCCTTCGTGCAGCCCGTGCTCGACAAGCTGGGCCGCGACGCACTGCGCCACAAAACGGGCGTCATCTCGGCCATCAAAGGCATGATTCCGGTGCGCAACGTGCTCGTGACCGACTACGTGCAGGAGCGCTTCCGGCTGCCCGCCACCCGCCTAGGGGTCATTGCCGGGCCCTGCCACGCCGAGGAGGTGGCCCTCGAAAAGCAGAGCTACCTCACCATCGGCTCGCCCGACGCCCAAGGCCTGGGGCGGGCGTTCAGCGACTTGCTGAGCTGCCGCTACGTGTCGGCCCACCCCGCCCAGGACCTCGACGGCATTGAGTACTGCGCCGTCATGAAGAACATCATCGCCCTGGCCGGCGGCATCGCCCACGGCCTGGGCTACGGCGACAACTTCCTGGCCGTGCTGGTGAGCAACGCAGTGCAGGAAATCGGCCGCTTTCTGCGCGCCATCTCGCCCCAGGCGCGCGACCTCTCGGCCTCCGCTTACCTGGGTGATTTGCTGGTGACGGCCTATTCGCAGTTTTCGCGCAACCGCACCTTCGGCAGCATGGTGGGCCGGGGCTACTCGGTAAAGTCGGCCCAGTTGGAAATGAACATGATTGCCGAGGGCTACTACGCCGTCAAGAGCATTCACGAGCTAAACCGCCAGCTTAAGGTAAATATGCCCATCACCGCGGCCACGTATAACATTCTCTACGAGCGCATTGCCCCAGCCGTGGAGCTGGAAATACTGAAGGAGAAGCTGCGGTAAGAAGCTGCGGTAAGGAAGTGTGCGGCCAAGCTACCCTAGTATATCGCCTGGGCTCAGCAGCACGAAGTCGAATGGGTTCGTTTTGTTGTAGGCTACCCATACGGCGCGCCCGGCCGAGTAGCGCGGGATAGCCGTAGCCCAGCCCTTGGGGTACTCGGCCTCGATGACCTGCCCTAGGGTGGTGGTGAAGCGCACCACAGGACGCGACACGGACGTGCGGCCCAGGTGGAACTCATTGCGCACGATACCCCCCCGAACCCGCACGCCTTGCTTGCGCCACCACTCGTCGTCGACTTGCGCCAGGTAGCCAACCAGCAGCAACACGCCCACGCCCGCCACCAGCCACGCCAGCAGTTGAATTGCTTCTGCCTCCATAACAGGGCGCCTTAGTTTTCGGCCAAGATAACCAGCCCCGGCGCGGCATACACCGGCGCCCGGCCTGGGGGCGCCGCGGGCACCACCTCGTAGACCGGCCCTCGGGAACGAGTGGCCACCCTAGGGGCTGATGCGGGCGGTGAGTCTTCGGTGCGCAGCGGCAGGGGCGCTCGCCCGGCTTCCAGCGCATAGTGCTGCCACAGCAGATACACGCCCGCATTGCCGGGCCCGATGCGCACCAGGGCCGGGTGCTGGGCTTGCAGCCACTCGTAGGCCCGGCGCACCTGCTGCCGCTGCCGGGCCTGCGGCGCCCACACCTGCCAGTCGCGGTAGAGGCGGTAGCCGCCGTAGCTGGCCAGCCCCAAGGCCAGCCCCCCTACCCGCAGCCCCGCCGCCAGCCGGGGCGCTAGCCGCCCGGCCAGTACGCGCGTCCACGCCACCTGGCCCACCAAGGCCCCCAGCACCAGCGCGCTCAGCAGCACCACTAGCAACGTGCGGGCCGGCGGAAACACGCGCTGCACCGGCAGCAGCAGCAGCCACAGCGTCAGCTGCGCGTATAGCAGCCAGCCCAGGCGCCGGGTTGGCTCGGGCAGCCCTCCCCGCTGCAGCACCCCGGGCACGGCCAGCACCAGCGCCCCTAAACCCAGCGCGCTCAGCTTCCCCTGCCCGAGCAGCTCGCTGGCCAGGCCCGGCAGGTAGTAGGGCCCCACCAGCCGCCAGAAGTCGGCGGCGCTCAGCTGCAGTAAGTACGGGTTGGCCACGAGGGCGCGCCAGCCCGAGGCGGCCAGCACAGGGGCGTAGAGCACCCCCACCGTGCCGGCAATGCCCAGCGTAGCCAGTGCCAACTGCCCGAGGGCCAGCTGGCGCCAGCGCCGTGGCCGGAAGCCAAACCCCACGGCCAAGCTCAGTCCCAGCCCTCCCAGCCCATAGGCATGCGTGGGCACGGCGTACAGGCCCACCACCGCGCTCAGGCAAAATAGCAACCAGGCCCGCTGCCGCACCCGGCGCGGCTGCCCGGCGGGGCGCAGCAGCGCGAGGCTGGCCCCGAGCCCCGCCAGCAGCGCCGCCAGCGCCAGGCCGTAGCCCCGGCCCGCTACCGCATACACCACCGGCAAGGGCGCCAAGCTAAACAGCCCCCACCCCAGCAGCGCCGCCCCGGCCGACAGATAGCGCCGCAGCAGCGCGTACCCCAGCGGCAGCAGCGCCAGCCCCACCAGCGTCGGCACCAGGCGCAGGGCCACGGTGCTGCCGGCGGCCGGCAGCCCGGCGTGCACTACCCCGGCCAGCAAATTGGGCAGGATGTGGTTGTTGGGGTACGCGTAGTAGCTGGCCGTGACGGCCGGCCCCGGCAGCACCCAGTAGTCGTAAGAAGCTACCTCGTCGAAGCTCAGCGGATAAGCCCGCGCCAGCCACAGGCGCACGCCCACTGCCACTAGCAGCAACCCCAGCAGCAGCGCCCGCTCGGCCCGGCTGTAGCGAGGCCACCAATCCCCTAATGAGGAGCGCACTACCCTAGAAGACACCTCCGAGCGATAGTACCTAGGGTGCACACGCCGCTTATAAGTAGCAAGCAGTCCCAGCGCGGCCGCCCCCGCCGCGCCCGCCAGCCCCAAGCGCAACGCCGCATAGCGGGCGGGCGTGAGCACGATGCCCATAGCCTGGCCCAGCAGCTCGGGCGGTAGCACGGCCGCGAGCCGGGCGCCCAGCCGGGCAGCCGCCATGCCCGCGTACAGCCCCAGCAGCCCCAGGCTGGCGGCCAGCACCATCCCTAGCCCAACACGAACAATAAAGCGCATACGTGCAAAGTAGTCCCCGAGCAGCTGTCGCCCCTAGAAGCCAGCCTACCCGAGGGGCGGCGTCAGGCCCTGCGGCGCCAGCGCCTGCAGCGCCGGCCACACCTGGTGCGTAGGCAGCCCCATCACGTTGAAGTAAGACCCCTCCAGCCGCTCGATGCCTACCAGCCCCAGCCAGTCCTGGGCCCCGTAGGCGCCGGCCTTGTCCAGGGGCTGGTAGGCATCCACGTAAAAGGCGATATCGGCGGCACTCAAGGGGCGGAAGTGCACGGTCGTTTCGTCGGCAAACACAACGGGGGGGCGGCCGTCGCCGGGCAGCAGGCACACGCCGGTGTATACTTGGTGGGCGCGGCCCTGCAGGCGCCCGAGCATCTGGCGGGCCTCGGCGGCATCGGCGGGCTTGTTCAGCACGTCGTCGCCCAGGCACACGATGGTATCGGCGGTGAGCAGCAGCTCGTCGGGCGCCAGCTCGGCGCGGTAGGCCTCGGCCTTGTGGCGGGCCAGGTACTCGGCCACTTCCCCGCGCCGTAGTGTAGGCGGAAAACTTTCATCCACCTCGCGCAGACGCACCGTAAACGGCACCCCTAGGTCGGTGAGCAGTTGGCGGCGGCGCGGTGAGCCGGAAGCAAGAATCAGGCGCATAGAAAGCAAGGACGGTAGGTTAATTAGGTTAACGTGCTAGCTAGTGCTAGTGCTTGTGAGCGGGTGGCCCGGGGGGCGTGGCCGGCGCAGCTGGGCAGGGCGGCTCTAGCCGCCCGGGCGGAAAAAAGACCTGGGCGTGCGCGGCCAGCCAGTTGTAGGGGCGGCGGTGCTGGGTGATGAGTAGCCAATGACGGCGGTTGTCGCCCAGCAACGAAGTGACTTGGTATAGCCCTACAGTAGCAACGGCCAGGCCCAACAGCCAGCGCTGCGGGCGCGTCCAGCGCCACGCTGCCCCCCCTAGGGCCAGTAGCAAAAACCCAAACCAGGCTTTGTAAAGCAGTACCCGCTCGGGAGCTAGCACCTGCTGCCCGAGCATCAGGCCATAAGGCACTACCACAAACCACAAGGCGGGCCCGCCCACCCGGCAGCGTTGCCGCTGCTCCGCGGTCAACCGTCCCCGGCGCATTTGCCAGGCCAGCCACCCCCCGATGCTTAGTTCCAGCAGCAGCAGTAACGCGCCTAGGTGGTACTGCCCGCCCAGGTAGCTTTCTGTAAACCACAGGTAAGCTGGGAGGGCCCGCCAAAAAGCCGCCGCCGGCAGGCGCTGCACGTAGGGATTGCCAATCAGCGCCGCCAACCCCGAAACGTACAGCAAGGGAGCATACAGCAGCCCCACCCCAACTGCTACCAGCAGGCCGCTGCCGAGCACCTGCCACCCCAGCTGCCCCTGGCGGCGCCACGCCGCCTGGATGCCGAGCCACGACCAAGCCGAAGCTACTACATAGGCGAACGCAGGCACCGCATAGCAGCCCAGGATGCCAGCCCCTACGAGCACCAGCCAAGCCACCCGGGCGGTGTAGTCGCGCTGCCCTTCATCGAGCAAGGCTAGCAAGGCCCAGAAGACAGCGCCCGTCAGTAAGATTACCGCCCAGTAGCCCCGGCCGTTCGCCGCGTAGTACAGGCTCGGGTGCAGCCAGCTGCTAGCTGCCGCCGCCAGCAACGCCGGCCAGTACCCGAGGCGCCGCACTACCGCGCCAAAAAGCAGGCTGGTACCAGCCGTGCTGGTTAGCAGCACCGGCAGCCGCATGCTCCACCAAAAGCCGGGATGCAGCTGCTTCAAGCCTAAGGCCATCAGGCTGATTAATAAGTGGTTATTGGGTACAGGGTAGTAGGCCGCCACGGCCAGCAGCCCGTGCCGAACAAACAAGGCAAACGAAGCGGCATCGTCGTGCCACAGCAACGTCCAACTCAGATACAGCCGCACTACGGTCAACCCGGCTAAGTGCAGCAGAAAAAAGTGGCGCTGCCAAGGCGTTAGCCCCCGCCAGGTTTGGCAAATATGCTTCGCTACCTGGCGCAGGGCTGCCCCGAGCGCCCCCAGCTCCCGGCGGCCGGCCGCCGTGCCCGGGCCGAGCCAGAACCAGCCACCCGTCGCGAGCACGGCCGCGCCGCCCGTAAGCTGCTGGCAGCGCCGCCAGGCCGCGGCGCTGAAGGATTGAATGCGCATCCCCTCGTCGGGGTAAATGCAGTTGAGGGCCTGCGTATCGTGCCAGTTAGCACTGGCAAATACCAGCGCCGCGTAAGCGCAACCCAAAGCCAGAATGCTACTAGCCAGCAGCAACCAGTAGCGGTTACCAGGAGCAGGAAAGGTGGCCATCACTTCTCTAACGCTACCCCGGCCGGAACCGGCCAAAATAGAGAATCGAAAACGGACTGCTCAGTTGGGGTTTCGGCCACGCTGGCAAAGAGCAGCCCGCCGAGCACCTTGGGGTAAAAGAAGGTGGACTTGGGCGGCATGACGGCCCCGGAGTGGCACACGGCCTCGACCTCGGCCAGCGTGACCTCGTTGGTAAAGAAGGCGGCCTGCGCCTCGCCCTGGTCTACCTGGCGCACGCACTCGGCCAGGCCGCGCACGTAGGTGAGCGCCGGCCAGGTGCGCTGGCGCGGCCCCCGCACCCCCAGGGCTTGCTCGAAGGCGTAGTAGTGCAGCAGGGTCAGGTCGAGGGCGCGCACGGCGGCGGGCATGGGCCAGGGCACCTGGTCGAGCAGCGCGGGACGCAGGCGCAGCTTGTAGCTGACCCCGCCGGGCAGGTACAGCCCGAAGGCCCCGCGCTTGCCGGCCAGCAGCTCGGGCAGGTCCTGCACCTCGGCCTGGGGCTTCACGTCGAAATACGCCCCTAGGCGGGCCAGCAGCTCGTCGGGCGGGCAGCCCCCGGGCAGCTCGCGCAGCACCCGGTGGGTGGGCAGGATGCGCAAGTCGTCGCTGGCCATGTTGGTCAAATACATCAGGTGGTAGTTCCAGGGCTCGTGGCCGGTGGCGGCGGACCCGGCCGCCAGCAACCGGGCTTCGCGGTAAGCCACCGAGGCCTCGTAGCGGTGGTGCCCATCGGCCAGGATGACGGCCTGCCGGGCCAGCACCGCCTGAAATCGGTGGATGGCCGCCACGTTCTGCACCACCCCCAGCACGTCGCGCGCGCCCTGGTAATCTTCCTCGGTCTGGGCCAGCGGGTCGGCAATGGCCTCGTCGAGCAGGGCCTCCAGCTCAAAGGCCTCGTCGCGGTAGAGGCCGTGGGTGGCGCTGGTTTGCAGTTGCAGGGCGGCCAGCAGCTCGGCCCGGTCGTTCACGGCCAGCGGCAAGGTGTTTTCGTGGCGCAGCACCTGGCCCTCCGCCCAGGGCGTGGCTTTAATCAGGCACATAAAGCCCTTGCGGCAGCGCTCGCGGCTTTCACCGGGCAGCCGGAAATACTGGTAGTAGGCGTAGATGCCGGGCAGCTCATCCTGGCGTAGCACGCCCGCGGCCTGCCACTGAGCCAGGCGCCGGGCGGCGGCCTGGGCCGGCGCCAGTTCGCCTTCGGCCTGCGGCACCGACAAGTGAATGGAATTGAGCGGCTCGCAATAAAGCGCGGCCCGCTGCCGGGCGCTCACCACGTCGAACAGCGGCGAAGTCAGCTCGCCCAGGCGCGCAGTGAGCGCGGGGGCGTAGCGCCAGCCCCGCACGGGTAGAATATCAGCCATTTAACAATTATCATTTAACATTTAACGGCTATCTGACGACCTAGGGCCGGTCCATTCAACAGTTGGCTCACACTAGCTCCGGACCCTATTCTTTAGGCCTTAGCACACCAGCACACCTGTTAAATGTTAATTGATAACTGTTAAATGACACTCACGGGGCCAGGCGGCTGATTTTCCAACTTTCTCCCTCGCGCTCGTAGAGCAGGCGGTCGTGCAGGCGGCTGGGCCGGCCTTGCCAGAACTCCACCCGCGTGGGGTGCAGCACGAAGCCGCCCCAGTGGTCGGGGCGCGGCAGCGGGTTTTGGTCGGCAAACTGGGTTTCGATGGCGTGCTCGCGCTGCTCCAACTCCTCGCGGCTGCCGATAACCTGGCTCTGGGGCGAGGCCCAGGCGCCCACCTGGCTGCCGCGCGGCCGGCTTTGGAAGTAGGCCGTCGAGGCTTCGGGCGCGGCGCGCGCCAAGCGGCCTTCTACCCTTACCTGGCGCTCGAGCGCGGGCCAGAAGAAGTTGAGCGCCGCCAGGGGCTGCGCGGCCAACTCCTGGCCCTTGCGCGAGTCGTAATTGGTAAAGAAGAGAAAGCCCGCGTCGTCGGGCAGGCCCTTGAGCAGCACCACCCACTGGCTGGGCTGGCCGGTAGCGGCATCTACCGTGGCGAGGGTTAGGGCCGTGGGCTCGGGCACCTGGGCGGCCAGGGCTTCGTCGAGCCACTGCCGGAACTGCCGCACGGCATCGGGCAGCACGTCGGCCTCGGCGAGGGTACGCTGGGCGTAGGTTTGGCGCAAGTCGGCCAGTTGGGTATCGGTCATGGAAAAGCGGGCAGCGCAAGAATAACGCAAAAGTACGGGCAGCAAGCCGGGCGCGGCGCAAGGCCGGCGGCCGGCGCCCCCATCCCCCTAGGGCCTGCCCGCGCCCTGAGGGGCCGGCGTAGTAGCAAGCGGCGGCTGCCACTCATACACCGAGTAGGGCCCCTGGTGCGCCACGCGGCGCATGTGCTGCTCTTGAATAAAAGCGGGCTCGCGATTAAAGAGTGCCAGCACCTCGGGGCGGTCCTTCAGCTGGTCGCGGTAAAAGTTGTTGGCGCCCGAGTAGTAGGTCGAATCCAGGTACACCAGCACCGGGCGGCGGTCGAAGCGCGCCAGCAGGGCCGGGTCGGGCCCGCCGGGCTGAAACATGGTCATCAGCAGGCGGGCATCGGTGCGGGGGGTGCGGGTGGCTTTGTGGGCCAGCAGCGGCAGGCCCGTGGCCATCCCCAACTGGTAGGTGCGGATGCAATTCGGGTCGTCGGGGTCTACGCCGTAGAACGTTTCGCCTTCCACGCGCTCACTGCCCGAGTGGTAGAATGGCAGCGTAAGCAGGGCCTGGTAGCGGCCGGGCGCCACCCAGCCCAGCAGTTCGCTCACCCAGTTGGTGGCGGGCGGCGCCAGCAGGTTGGTGCGCTGCGTCACGCTGGCGTAGTGGTGCACGGCGTCGCGCACGTCTACCACTGCCAGCAGCGCTAGCACTAGCCACAGCCCGCGCTGCCCCAGGGCCGAGGCCTGGCGCCACGCCAGCCCCGCGTACCAGCCAAACCCGAGCGCTACCGCCCACCACAGCGGCCATACGAAGCGGCCCAGCGCCCGAAACTGCGTAATGCGCTCGGTGAGCTTGTGCACCCACAAAAACGGGTTCAGGTAGTTGTGCAGCACGTAGTTACCGTTGTCCAGCTCAATGGTTTCGCCCAGCGCGGCCAGCGCCAGCGGCAAGCTAGCCAGCAGCAGCAGCCCCAGAAACTGGCGCGCCTCGCTATCGGCGGCTGGCGGCAGAGCGGGCAGCAGCACCGGCGCAGCCACGCGGCCCTGCCGCCGCCAGTAGCGACTCAATAGTACCATGATGCCTACGGCCAGCAGTCCGTACAGCACAAACGCTCCTAGGTAAGCCGTCGATTCGTAGGGCACCGGGGCCGTGCGCTCCAGCAGAAACCGCACTTTGTGGAAGTCGTGGCCTCGGAACAGCGCCCCAAACTGCAGCTTCCACTCTATCCAATCGTAGCCGCCGCTGCCCACTGGGCGCTCCACAAAGCGCTTATCCAGCACCCGCAGCACGCCGAAAGTCAGCACGCCTGCCCCGGCCAACAGCCCAGCGGCGCGGGTGGCGAGCCCCGTCCAAGGGCGGCGCCCGAGGGCCTCGCGCCCGCCCCACACCGCGAAAAACAGCGCCAGCCAGGCCCCCAGCACCCCTAGGAAGTAAAAGTGAATCCAGCTGGCCGCCACCACCGCCGCGCCCAGGCCCCACCACCAGCGCCCGGTGGGCCGGCCCGCCTGCCAGGCACCGTACAGGCGCTGCAGCACCCACAGCGGCAGCAGCAGCGCCGGCCAGTAAGCCAGCGCCAGGTGCCCCACGTTGAGGCGGTAGGTTTGCGGGCTCAGCCAGGGCAGGGCCACGCTCAGCAGCAGCGCCAGCCAGCCCGGCAGCCCTAGCCGCTGCAAGATGCGCAGCAGCAGCCCCGTGCCCAGCACCAGCCCACTCAGAATAAAGCAGTCAAATAGGTACAGGCCGTAGGGCTGCAGCGCCGGCACGGCCTGCACCAAATAGTGCAGCGGCACGCTCACCAGGGGGGCCACGTCGGTGTAGAAGATGTAGTCGCCAAACGGGTAGTTGTGCCCCTGCTGCAGCAGCACCGGGCTTACCGGCTGGCGCAGCAGCGTCGCCAGCGAGAAGTAGCTCTTGATGCCGTCGTAGTGGTCGATAATCAGCCAGCGCCCCGGCTGGGTCAGCAGCTGGCCGTACACCACCGCCAGCAGCAGCGCCTGCAGCACCCCGGCCGCCAGCAGCGACGCCCAGTTGCCTAGCCTATTCGTGGTTTGCTCGGCGCGCGCCGCTGGTTTCACCGTCATAAGTTGTGCTGCGTGAGGCCCGGCACGCGGCCCCTCGCGGCCGGCGCCGGGGCCCGTATGGGGCAAAAGTAAGGAACTGGCCGGGCCCTCCTCGAAAACTTCCCGCCCCGTTTCCTACGTTAGTCTTTCCTACCGGCCCTAGGCCCCCGCGGGTAACCAGGGCCGTTTTTTCGCTTTTGCCTATGAAACCTGGCACGCTTCTCATCTCCAAACCCTTCCTCGGCGACCCCAACTTCGAGCGTAGCGTGGTGCTACTCTGCCACCATTCGCTGGCCGAGGGCGCCTTCGGCCTGATGCTTACCCGCCCGCTGAGCACCGTGCTCGGCGACGTGCTCGACCTGCCCCTCGGCGACGCGTCGCCCGCCGCCGCCATCCCCCTCTTCGAAGGCGGCCCCGTGCAGCCCGACACCTTGCACCTGGTGCACCAAGTAGCCGACCTGCCCGGCGCCACCCCCCTGGGCCAGGACGCGTACTGGGGCGGCAGCTTCGACGAGTTGCTCGCGCGCCTGCTGGCCGGCACCGTAGCCGCCGACGCCGTGCGGCTTTTTGTGGGCTACTCGGGCTGGTCGCCTGGGCAGCTGGAAGCAGAAATCAAGCAGGGTTCCTGGATTCGGCAGCCCGCCTCTGCCGGGAAAGTATTTACTTTGAAGTCGGATGCGCTCTGGCAGGGCGTGCTGCGCGAGAAAGGCGGGCGCTACTGGGCCTTGTCTAACTACCCGCTCGACCCGCGCCTGAACTAGTTTTGTGCGTTTATAGTAGTTTCAAAATACCTTCTTCTTTGTTTGCGCGGCCGGCCTTGCGCCGGATTGGGGCCCTAGGGCTTCCACTCCCCCAGGGGCTTGCCCGCCGTAGTTCTTCTTTTTCGTTCCTTACCCCTGGTCCCTGGCGTCGGCGGCTTCCCCTTAGTTGGTAGCTTGCCGCCGGCTTTTGCTTCTGCTTATGCTGCCCGAAGAAACCCCCGCCCCCATTCCCACTCCCGAAAGCAATCCCGACCGGATGAGCATTCTGGAAGCCCGCCTGGCCGAAATTCGGTCGCAGCAGGCCCCCGGCGCCGAACCCCAGCCGGCTACCCCGGCGGCCCCCGCCCTGAGCGAGACGCCCGCCGATGCCGCTGTGCCACCCGCTGGTGGCGCCACCCAAACTGAAATCAACCCGCTGCTGGGCGAGCCCGGCTTGGCGGCCGAGTTGGGGGTACCCGCTCCGGCCCCGGTGAACGCACCCGACAGCGCCGCGACGGCCGCCCCCACGGCTACTCCCGGCGCTAACCCCATGGCCGGCGCCGGCGAGCCCGAGCAAGCGGCTGCCGCCGAAACGGCCCAGCACGTGCCCACCGAAGTAGCCGACGAGCACCTCTCGGCTTCGCAGGCCCGCGCCGTCACGCACTACGGCGACAGCATGCGTACGCCCGAGGCCGAAGAAAGCGCGGCACCAGCCGCTCCCGACGCTGCCCCCCACGAAGCCCAGGCCGTGAACGCGCAAGGCGAGCCCGCGGCCCCCGCCCCCGAGGCGGCCCCCGTGCACACCCTGGCCCGCGCCGAGGACATCGAGTCGGCCCCGACGGCGTGGCTACCCTGCCTACCTCCGACACCGAGTCGGCCGCCGAGGCCCACCAGGCCGAAGTAGCCCACATCGAGGCCATGAGCCCCGAGGGGGAGGAAAACGAAACCTACGTGCCCGAAACCGAGGCGCCCGACTTCGCTACCCTCGACCTCGACAGCCAGGCCCAGTACCTGATTGGCTTGCTGCGCCGCCCCGACGCCCGCCGCAACCGCCAGCAGATTTTCGAGCTTAACCGCCAGTACGAGGCCAACGTGGCCAGCGCCCGCGCCGCCTCGCGCCAGAAGCTGGCCGAAGATGCCAACGCGCCCCAGGAGTTCAGCTTCCAGCCCCCGGCCAGCCAGCAGGAGCTCAACCAGGCCCTGCAGGAGTTCCGCGAGGGTCGCGCCCGCGACGCCAAGGCCGAAGACCAAAGCCGCACCCAGAACCTGACCCGCAAGCGCGAGCTGCTCGACCAGCTGCGCCAGCTGGTGGAAAGCGCCGAAACCAAGGATAGCTCGGGCAAGCTCAAGCAGCTGCAAGCTGACTGGAAGGCCACCGGCCCCGTGCCCCAAACCGACAGCCAGGAAATCTGGAACTCGTACCACGGCCTGCTCGACCGCTACTACGCCAACCAAGGCCGCTTCTACGAGCTGAAGGAGCTGGACCGCCGCCGCAACCAGGAAGCCAAAGAGGCGCTCATCGGCCGGGCCGAAGCCCTCATGCAGGTGCCGGGCATCAACAAGGCCCTCGACGAACTCAAGAAGCTGCACGACGAGTGGAAGCACATCGGGCCGGTACCCGGCGAGCAGCGCGAGCCGCTGTGGCAGCGCTTCCTGGCGGCTTCCGAGGCCGTGCACCTGCGCCGCAAGGAGTTTGTGGACGTGCGCACGGCCCAGGAAAATGACAACCTAAAAGTAAAGCAAGCCCTGCTCGAGCGGGTACTGCCGTTCGCCGAGTTCACCACCGAGCGCGTCAACGAGTGGCGTTCGCGCACCGACGAGCTGCAGGAAATCAAGAAGGAGTGGGAAGCCGCCGGCCCCGTGCCCCGCGCCCAGGCCGACCAGCTCAACAAGCAGTACTGGAATGCTTACAAGGCGTTCTTCAACCACAAGAACGAGTTTTTCAAGAGCCTCGATTCGGAGAAGAACACCAACCTGCAAGCCAAGTACGCCCTCATCGAGCAAGCCGAAGCAGCGCAGCAGAACCCGAATTTCGACGAAGCCCGCGCCGTAGTGGTGCGCGTACAGCGCGAGTGGAAAGACATCGGCCGGGTACCCGAAAAGCAGGCCGACAAAATCTGGAAGCGCTTCCGCGCCGCTTGCGACGCTGTGTTTGAGCGCCCGAAGCAGGAAACGCGCCAGCGCGAAGAGCGCCACCAGGCTGCTAGTGCCGAGCAAACTGCTCAGCTCGACAAACTAGGCCAAACCGTAGTCGCCCTCACGCCCGAAAACCACGGTACGCTGGAAGGCTTCCGCGAGCTAGCGGCCGAATGGCAGGCATTTGCCGGCAGCGCCGACCAGCCGGGCAGCGGCACTACCGACCGCGGCGAAGAGCAGTTCCTGAGCTTGATGGGTAAGTACCTCGACCAGACCCCCGGCATTACCCCGGCTGACAAAGAAAACCTGCTGTTTCAGCTAGAAGTGGCGCGCCTAAAAGGCCGTCCGCAGGCGCAGCAAGCCTTTACCCGCAAGGAAACCGGCCTGCGCCGTGAGATTCAGGAGCTGGAAAACGATGTAGCCACGCTGCAAACCAACCTGGACTTCTTCGGCCGCTCCAAAAATGCCGACCAGTTGCGCCAGGAGTATCAGGGCCGCCTCGACGAAACCCGCCTGCGTATTGACAAGCTCAAGAAACAGCTTAAGCAGCTGCGTAGCTAAGTGCGCTGGCTTTAAGGACGAAAAGGGGCTGCCTGCTTAGGTAGCCCCTTTTTTTGCCCCTAGGACTTTGTACATGCGTCGCCCACGTGTACTTTTGCCCCAGATTTCGCCTCCATAGCTCAGCTGGTAGAGCAACTGACTTGTAATCAGTAGGTCGTTGGTTCGATTCCGACTGGGGGCTCATCACTATAAAAAGCCATTGCAAATCAAGTATTTGTAATGGCTTTTTTGTTGGGGTGCCTTCCCTACCCTAGGATGTCCGCTTGCCTTTTCCCAAATAGGCCCCATAGGCAACTGCTGGCGCTACTGGCAACGAACTTCTCCTAGGGCACCCTAGGGCAGTTGTGCAATACAATACCGGCACGTTCATCTGCAGTTGTACAACTACCATGAGCCGGGCGGCGTGTACCAGGCCCTGCTGGCCACGCCCACTTATGCCGACCAGCCGATGCGCGCCGTCGAAGCCGCTGCTAGCCAATGCCGCGCAGGTGTGGCCACCGTGCACCGAGCCATTGCAGAAAGGAGCGAGTAGTATAGCTATAGCGGGCGGACCAACTCTATTAGCGCACTAGGCTTACCCACAATTCTAAAAACCCGGAGCTCCCGCACTCGCTCTCGGCTTACCGGCTAGGCAGCTAATCGCGCCGCCTTAATTTATGTTGCACAGCAGCCGTGTAAAATAGTTACTTCACACAACCAAGCACTTAAGTGTAGGGTGCAGCGCCCAAGCTAACACGAAAAAACCCTCGCTGGATGGGCGGGGGTTTTTATAGTGCTTAGGGCATTAATAAAGACTACTCAAGCAGCAGCCTTTAGTTGGCTTAGGCCCTTTGCGACACACTCGTAGCCTGCTTCAATTAGCAACTGGTTTATTTCGCTGTTGCGGATTCATCTCATAAAATAGCTCATTGCTCTTTTTTAGATAATCCTCAATCGGCTCTAGCCCTACCGATTTTCGACGTTTATTCAACTTGGCAGGAGCAATGCACGGCTTTACTTTACTATTGCCACTCATTAGCAATTGAGTACCGTATACTTGTGGTTTACCCTTGGTGATAGCAATTCTATCTGTGAGGAACGCATATTGCTTTCCCGAGGCATTTTTATGCTTGACTTGCCGCCGCATAATTTTTAATACCCGCTGCTGAAAATCTTGATTAAACTCACTGTGTTGGACAAGTGTGAAATAGTGGTTGGCGCTTTCCTGGCCTACCAAGGCGTAGTTGGGATACCCATACGTGTTCAGAATTTTTTGAACGGTCGGGAAATTCCTTCTAATTACCCGTTGGAAAGCAGCAGCAGCACTATCGGCTGGCTTAATCTTGGCTGTGTTTTGGTCTGCTGCATATAAGCTATCAATAACGCTGGATAGCCTTTGATTGGAGCCAGACACTTGTCCAACTGCGTGAAAAGCAGTGAAGAGGGCAATGCAGCAAAGAAGAAACAAGGCTTTCATGCTCCCAAACTACGCCAAAAGGCCCCACCGTTGCGGAAGGGGACTAGCCGAAAAACCTAGATTATGCTGGGCTATAGCTTAGCTGCTGCCCAACAACTTGCTGAAGTAAGATTTTCAGTGGCTCCGAAACTACATTGGCCCTGCCACAAGATAAATAGCCAGGTAGGTTGGGAAGACAGAAACGACTTCACGACTTCGGCCGCCGCCGCTATGCCCGCTTCACCACTCAGACCTTACCTGCGTCGGTGCTGCGAGTGGGTAGCAGCCTTTTCCCGGCTCGGGGAGCCTGCTGGGCAGCTGAGCAGCGCAGGGGCTAGGGCGGCGCGGCCTCCCTCTTTCGTGTCATACCGCCGTGTAGACTGGGCCGCTACATTTGGCCCATGCAAACTCGCCTGCCCTTGGCCATCATCGAAGACCAGACGCCCATCCGGGAAATGCTGCACCACTATTTGTGCGCCCAGCCCGAATTTGAGTGCGTGCTGGTGGCCGTCTCGATGGAGGATTTTTTCCGGCAGCTGCCCACGCTCGCAACTCCCCCCGTGCTGGTGCTTTCCGACATTGGCCTGCCGGGCCGCTCGGGCATCGAGGGGCTCCCGCTCATCCTGGCTCAGCTGCCGGAAACCCAGGTGCTGATGCTGAGCGTGTACACCGACGCGCCCCGCGTGTTTGAGGCCATCTGCGCCGGGGCCGCGGGCTACGTGGTGAAGAACACGCCGCTGCCCGATATTAAAGCCCATTTGCTGGCGGCCGCTTCGGGGGGCTCGCCCATGTCGCCGGCCGTGGCGCGGCACGTGCTGCAAGCGTTTCGGCGGCAGCCGCCAGTGGCCGTGGCGGCCTCGGCCGAGACCCGCCTCACGCCCCGCGAGCAGCAAATCGTGACGGCCGTGGAGGAAGGCTTAAGCTACAAGCTCATTGCCGACGCCCTGGGCATCACCCTCGACACGGTCAAGAACCACCTGCGCGCCGTGTACCGCAAGCTGCACATCAACTCCAAGGGCGAGCTGCTGGCCCTGGCGCTGAAGCGGCGCGGCTAGGCGGGCCCTACTCAACTAGTATAACACTTTCGTGTCATTGTGCCGCGCGCTCGCCGGGCCGTGCTTTGTACCCGTTCCCGTTCACCCTATCCGAGCCGCTCCGGCATGAAAACTACTGTACGCCCCCTACCGGCCAAGGGGCGACCGTTACTGCCGGCCACGCGAGGGTTGGTGGGCAAGCCAACTGGTGCAATAGGCGCCCCCACGTGGGGAGCCGGCGCAGCGCAAGTATCCACCCCAATTCTTCTTTCTGAGCTATGAACTAACCTACCTTTCGGGGGCTACCGATTCGCGCGGCCGTACTGGGCTGGCGCGGCCCGCCGCGCACGCGGCCGGGTACCTAGCAAAGAAGCCGGGCAGTTGCCGGGCTTTTTTTAGTGGCCCCTAGGGTTGCTGCGCCCTGCCTAGCGGGTCAGCCAGGCCCCTAGGGTAACCTGCTCCTGTGCGCTTCCCTAGGCCCTTACTGATAAGGGTTTCGGAATCAGGACTGCGGCGGGAGCAGTGACAATGATACCCTGCCTATGAATTTGCTGTAGCTGAGTTAGTTTAGATAATAACGCGAGGCGGCGGGCGGACGCGCATTTTGAGGCGAATGCCGGGTGATATTTGCACCCAACTTTTTCCGGCCGGCCGGTATGCAGCTACCCTTCCCAAGAATCCTGCGCTGGCTGCTGGGCGGCTGGCTGCTACTGGCGGCCGGGCCGTTAGCGCGGGCCCAGCAGCTGGAGCAGCAGCCCGACCGCACCCTGAGCACGGTGGGCATCCGCGACATTAGCAGCGACCCGGCGGGCTTTGCCTGGGTGGCCACTCGGCAGGGGATGTTTCGCTACGACGGCCGGCAGCTGGTGCCCCTCAACGAGCTCGTGCGGCAGGGCCCAGAACTGCGGGGTGAGGCCCTGCGAGTCGTGGCCGATTCGGCCGGTACGGTGTGGCTGGGCATGCACGACGGGCTGTACGCCTTTGTGCCTGCCACGGGCGAGCTGCACCAGGTACCGCTGCCTTCCTTTACGGGTCGGCACAGCCACATCAACGCCCTGCTGCTGCATCGGGGCGCACTGTGGTTTGGCCGGGGGCTCGACCCCTGCCAGGTGTTTCGGCTGCCGCTGGGGTTGCCTTCGCTACGGCCCCGCCTGGTATGGCAACATGCGCAAGGGCTCATTCAAGGCATCGAACCCGATTCGGCAGGGCGACTGCTGGTGTCCGGGATGAAGCACAGCTGGTGGCTGCCGCCGGGGGGGCCCGTGCAGCCCGTCGCGGGCAACAGCCACCGCTACCGGGTGGTGCAGGCCGATGGGGTGCGCCGCATACAAGTGGCCGACCATCCGCTCCGCTTACCCCACGGCCCCTACTACCTCATCGACAGCGCGTTGGTGGAGCACCGCCCGGGGCAACCGCCGCGGGTGCTGGCCCGCTGGCCCCGCATCCGTAACACAGCCGCCGTGCCCTTCCTCAACGTGCTGGCGCTGGACAGCACCTGGTACTGGTTAGGCCAGGGCGAGGTACTGTCCTTATCCATCCGGCAGCAGCGGCAGCCCCCGCAGCTGCAACGTACGCCGCTTAAGCTGGCCCGCGAGTGGAACGGGTGGCTGTTTTTCAACCGCGACCGCACGGGGCTGTGGGCGTTTGCCGAAGGCATGCCGGGCGTGGTGAAGCTGTGGCCCCGGCAGGTACCGGTGCAGGCGCTGCCCACCGCCAGCGGGCAGCAGCTGAGCACCCGCGCCATCAGCCGGCTGGCCGATGGCCGCTTGCTGGTGGGCAGCTACGCGGGCACGTTTACGCAAGCAGCCGACAGTGCCCTAGCCCCGCTGCGCCCCTGGCCGGGTGCGCAAGCCACTAGCGTCTGGTTTTGCGGCCTGCGCCTGCCCGATGCCCGCTTGCTGGTAGGGCTAGAAAATGGCGGCGTCCTGCTCCTGACTGGCGAGCGGCTGCAGGGTGTGCAGTGGCCTAGGCCGCACCCCGACCCCACGGGCCAAGCCACCTTTTGCTTGCTGCGCGACCGGGCCGGGCGGCTGTGGGCGGGCGGGCAGCAGGGCCTATTTCAGCTCGACCTGGCCCACCTGACGCGCCGGCGCTACCGCGAGGGCGACTCCGCCTGGCCGCTGCACCACTGCGAGATTGAGTCGATGAGTGCCGGGGCGGGCGGCGAGCTGTGGCTGGCCACCAACCGGGGGCTGTACTGCCTGCAGCCCACCACCGGCGCGCTGCGCCACTACGGCCCCGACGAGCCGCCGCCCTACCGCCTGCCCACCGCCCTGCTGCGTTGCGTGCTCACGCCCCACCCCGACAGCGTGTGGGTGGGCACCCTCGACGCCGGGCTGCTGCTGCTGCACCCCCGGCGCGGCGTGCAGCGGCAGCTGACGATGGGCCAGGGGCTGCCCAGCGAAGCGGTTGCCTTCGTGCTGGCCCCCCGGCCCGGCCGGGTGCTGTGGGTGGGCACCAGCAACGGCCTCGTGCGCTACGAGCCCCGCACCGGCCGGCGCAGCGACCTGACTACCGCCGAAGGGCTGGCCACTAACGAGTTGAACCGCCAGTCGAGCTGGTACGACTCGGTGCGGCAACGCCTGTACGTGGGGGGCGTGGGCGGGGTGAGCGTGCTCGCGCCCCACGACCTGGCCACCGCCGGAAACCAGCCCCGGCTGCTGCTCACCAGCCTCACCCAGCACCACGCCCAGCCCGATACCATCCGCACCGATTACCTGGCCGGCGCCCTACCCCAAGGGCTGGAACTAGCCCCCGGCGATGCGTTTATCGACCTGGTTTTGAGCCTGAGCGACGACATCCGGCCCGAGCTGGGGCGCTTCGCCTACCGCCTGGTGGGTAGCGGGCGCGCGCCCTGGCAGGAGCTAGGCACCGGCAACCGCCTGCGCCTGCAGGGACTGGAGCCCGGCGACTACACCCTCGAACTAAAAGGCGAAACTGAGCTGGGCGTGCCCGCCCGCCGCGTGCTGCGCGTGCCGGTACGGGTCCGCACCTACTGGTGGCGGCGGCCCGGCGTGTGGACCACCCTCACGAGCCTGCTGGTGGCGGTGGCAGTGGGCGGGGTGTACGGGTGGCAGCAGCGCCGCGCCCGGCAGCGCGAGAAATACTGGCAGGCCGAACACGCCCTGCGCACGCGCCTGGCCGCCGACTTGCACGACGACGTGGGCAATTTGCTTACCCAAATCAGCATGCACAGCAGCTTGTTGCGCGAAGCGCCCCACAGCCCAACCGAAACCGTGGCCCGGCTCGATGCGATGGCCGTGGCCGCCCGCCAAGCCGCGCAGCAGATGAGCGACGTAGTGTGGGGCCTCGACACCAAGCACCTCAGCCTCCGGCAGCTGCTGGCCCGCATGCGCGACCATGCCCAGGAAGTGCTCCCCCCCGCCGGGCTTGATGTGCGCTTTCAGGTGGCCCCCGACCTGCCCGACCCCGAACTGCACCCCACTTTGGGCCACAACCTGTACCTCATCTACAAGGAAGCGCTGCATAATGTGGTCAAGCACGCGCGGGCTACCACGGTAACCGTGCAGCTGGCGGCCACCGCCGCCGGGCTAGCCCTGACCGTGGCCGACGACGGCCGGGGCCATAACGGCCAGCTCCGCCCCGGCGGCCACGGCCTTCTTAACATGCAGACCCGCGCGCAGGCCGTAGGCGGCACCGTGCGCTACGAGTTTCAGCCGACGGGCTTTGCCGTGATGGCAACCTTGCCGCTGAGCTAGGCCGGCGAGGTAATGTAGAACCGGCCAGGCTTCTTGCCCGGACGTGTTGCTGCTTTCCGCATCCTGCCGCTCGGTGTAAGCAGGCAGTGGCTTCTGATGCTTTTTGCGGCCTAGGGCCAGTTGCTCGGGGCAGCTCTACTACCCTAGCGCTTGGCTCCTAACTTAGTAAGGCAGTGCATTTGCGCGGCCATGAGTACTGCTCGCGACGCCTGCAGCACATCAGGGTAGAGAGTCTGCTGACGGTGGTAGTAAGAAGTTTTGCAGTAAGTAGCAGCTGCTACTAGCCTTATTGCTGAGCAGACCGTACTAAGGGCAGCTACCTAGCTTAGGTAGCTACAAAGTAGCCATTCGGCATAAGTAGCACGTGGTTACTACCATTCAAGATATGCTGGCGATGGCGCGTTCCTTCAAAGGAATGCTTCGCTGTTTGTTGCTCGCTCTGCTGGGCGGCGTGGCGCTTCCGGCGGCCGGGCAAGCTGCCCCGCCCGCCCCGCTCGTATCTCTGCCGTTTGACGTTGTGAGTGGCGTCGTGGTGCTGCGCAATCTGCTTTTTAACGGGCGGCGCGGCGACTTCATCCTCGACACCGGCTGCACCTACGGCCTCGTCGTCGACCAGGCTGCCTTTCCTAGCCAGGTGCAACCGCTCGCCAAATCGGGCCTCGGCGCTGCCGGGGCCACCCCCCTCTACGAACTGCCCGTCACCCAATTCGAGTTCGGCGACGTGCGCCCACCCCAAATGGCCCAGGCGACCTCGCTAGCGAGCCTGCGCGCCGCCGTGGGGCCGCAGCTACTAGGCCTGATTGGCACGGGCCTGCTGCGGCGCTTCGAGGTAGTTATTGACTACGCGCACCGCCGCCTGAGCCTCTACGCCCTAGGGCCGCAGCAGTCACAAGCCCGCCCCTTCACGCGCCGCGATTCGGTGGCCTTCACTTTAGAAAAGGGCTGGCCAGTTACGGTGGCCTTTATAAAATCGGTGCCGGTACGCCTACTGCTCGACACCGGCGCCCGCGACAGCTATGTAGATGCAGACTTCGCCCAAGGCCTGCCGGCCGGCACCCGCCCCACCGGTGCCCGGCGCGAAACCGTGCTAGCCCCCGGCGGCCGCGTAGCTGCTCAGCGGGCCCGACTGCCCCTGCTCCGCGTCGGCACCACCGAGTGGCGAGGCTTGGCGGTGCTGCTCGCGCCGCCCGTCCGCTACCTGAGTGGCCGCCAGCTACCGTACCAGGGTGTATTGGGCGAGTCGTTTCTGAGCCAACAGCCGCTGGTTAGCTTTCACTTCGGCCGGCAGCAATTCTACGTGCTGGCCCGACGCTAGCTTCACCAATTGCGGCCTGGCTTCTTACCAGGCGGGCAACCGACTCTTGCCCTGGCCTCATGCTAGGCCTCACTTCCATTCTGCGGTGCTACCGCCTCCCGCTACTCATATGGCGCACTGGCTGGCTTAGCCAGTTCTGCTCGGAGGTTTACAGCAAGCTGGTGAGCAGCTTTACGATGGCCAGCAGGCAGAAGTATAAGAAGTAAACAACGACCGGCAGAAAGTACAGCATAGCGGTGCGGGCAAGGTGACCCCAAACTTACTGCCATAACTACAAGTATGGCACCCGCTTGGACTGCTTATTTGAAATTTTGATTTGTCTAGGGGTCAGCCCAGGCTGGGCGGGCCGGCTTATCATGCTAACTAGCTGAACGCAGCGCTACTGAATACCTGACGCCGGCGGTGGGATGCACAGCGCTTGCGCCACGTTTATACCCTGACCTACTAACCTATGCTAGGCTGGCAACTCAGTCGTCATCGTCGTCGCGCTTGGGGGTGGCGCGCAAAAAAGCGCCGCGCCGCGGGGCGGGCACCACGGCGTCTTCGCCGCGCACGGCTTTCCAGACCACTTCGGTCAGGTCGAGGTCGGGGGCAGCGTCTTCGCTGGCGAGGTTGAAGTGGGATGAGCGCTCGGCGCTGCGGTTCCAAGCAGTGTTGCGCGTGTCGAGGCTCACGCGCGCGGCTTTCACCTGGTAGGGCGTGAGCGTGGGCGTGGCCTGGAAGCAGCCGAACAGCGGCCGGGCCGCCGCGTCGTACTGGCTCATGGGGGGCAGGCCCAGCAGGAGCTCCATGGTGCGTAGCACGCCGGCCGTGGTGTAAAGCGTGTGGTTGACTGCGCCGCGCCGGGTGTAGGGGCTGATGACGAAGGCCGGCGAGCGGTGGGCATCTACGTGGTCGGGCCCGTTCTGGGCGTCGTCTTCGAGCACGAAAATCACCGATTCCTTCCAGATAGAACTAGCCGAGAGGTGGGCCACTAACTGCCCGAGGGCCAGGTCGTTGTCGGCCACGGCCGCAATGGGCGAGATTTTACCCAGGCGCTGGCCGCTGGTGTGGTCGTTGCTGAGGCGGATGGTGCACAGCTGCGGCACCTGCCCGAGGGCCAGCAGCGAGTCAAAGTCCTGGGCCCAGATGCGCACGCGCTCCACGTCCTTGATATCCATGTCGAAGCCCGGCGCCTTGGGGCACACGTGCCCGCGCAGCGATTTGAGCGGGGTTTTGCCGTTTTCGGCAAATTCGCCGTAGGTGCGGTAGCGCAGGCCCGCGCGCTGGCAATAATCCCAAATAAAGCCGTCGCGGGGGTAGGCAATTTGGCGGGTGCCCTCGTAGTCGTAGGTGCCGCCCCGCCCGCCGTAGCTGATGGGCCAGGTTTTCTCCACGTAGTCGGTGGCGTAGGCGGCCGTGCTCCAGTTGTGGCCATCGGCGCTCACCTCGGCGTTCACGTAGAAGTTGTCGAGCAGCACAAACTCGCGGGCCAGGGCGTGGTGATTGGGCGTCACGCGCTCGGGGAAGATGCACAGCGTCGAGTCGCCGTTGCCCTGCGGCAGGTCGCCGAGCACCTGGTCGTAGGTGCGGTTTTCCTTGATGATGTAGAAGACGTGCTTGATGGGCGAAGCTTCGCCCCGGCGCCGCGGCACGGGGTTGCCGGCCTCCCCTAGGGCCTCTTTTTCCGACTCTTTGGTAAAGGGCGTGTTGGTGTACACCTGCCGCGAGTAGGCCGCCAGTTGCGTTGCTTCGGGCTGCCGGATGAAGGAGAGCGTGCCCTTAAACAGCCCGCCGATGTACTGCACCGGCCCTTTCACCACGCCGGTTTGGTAGCCGCTATCGTCGGTTTTCTTCACCGGCTGCGGGCCCCTCGGGTTGGGCAGCGACGAAAAGCCTTTGCCGTTGGCCACCATTATTTTCTTGCCCAGCGTGCGCACGCAGGTGGGGTACCAGCCGGTGGGGATGAAGCCTTTGGCGGAGCTTTTGCCCGGCACGGCCACGTCGAACACCGCCAGGCAGTTGTTGTCGGCGTTGGCGATGTAGAGGGTTTTCTCGTCCGGGCTCAGGGCCAGGCCGTTGGTGGTCGAGCCGGTGAGGCGCGTGGGGTGCAGGGTGGTGTTGATGGTTTCGAGCACCTGCCAGCGGCGCACATCCACCACCGATACCGAGTTGTCGTTGGCGTTGGCCACGAACAGGTAGCGGCCGTTCTTGCTCTGTATTAGTTCGTTGGGGTGGCTCTCGGTGGCCAGGCGCCGGCTGATAGTGCCGGTTTGCGTGTCGTAGGCCACCAGCTCGTTGCCGCCCCAGAGCGTGATATAGAGCGTGCGCGCATCGGGCGACAGCAGGCAGCCGTAGGCCTCGTGCCCCAGGTCGAGCCGCTTGATGGTGCGCCCGGTTTTGAGGTCGAGCACGTACAGCGCGTTGTCTTCCTTAGTTACGGTGTAGAGGCGCCGCGCCGCCGCGTGCACGGCCAGGCCCACGGGGCTGATTTTGGTGGGCCAGCGCTTGCCCAGGCGCAGGGTATCGGGTGCGCCCAGCTGCTGCTGCGCCACCGGGTAGCTCAGGACAATGTTGTCGTTGCCGCCCGATACGTACAGGCGGTCGGCGGCCGGGCTCCAGGCCAGCCCGTACCACGACTTGGCGATGACTTTCTCATCGAGCAGCTTTTCGCTCACCGGGTCGATGAGCTGCACGGTCTGGGTACTTTGCCCGTTGTTGGTAACGGCCAGCAGCCGGCCGCCGGGCGCGAGCTGCATATTCAGGGGCAGGTCGCCGAGGGGCAGCGAGGTGCCGGCCGGCGTCAGGCTCCAGCCATTGGGCAGCAAGATGGTAGCCGCCTGGGGGTTATCGACGGGGAGCTGCGCGGCAGCCGGCTGGGCAGCCAGGCCACCCGCTACGAGCAGGGCAAGCAAACGCCTCATGGGCACACTAGCCGACGGGAATACGCCCACCGGGCTCCCCTATCGGCAACCGAAGTTGCATTAAAATTCGGCGTTGACGCCAGCGCTGGCGTGTTAAGCTTTTGGTAACATAGCCGGGTAGCCCTCGGGCAGCGGGCGCAGAAAGCCCCGGCCAGACAGCGGCTGACCGGGGCTAAGCAGGTGCGAACGGATGTTGCTTAAGCAGTGGCCCACCAGGGTAGCTGCGGCCACCAGCTCGGCTATATTCCTTTACTTAGATGTAGTTGCTTCTAAGTAATATACAACTTCATCAATCGTAAGGCGACCCCGCTGGTACTGAGCTAAATAGTGCTGCTGCTGGGGAGTGGCAAACATGCCGGTAGTGCCACTGGCGTGCAATAAAACGGCCGCCATAAGGCGCTGGCGGCTATGCTCCGAGGTGGTAGCGGAAACTTGAAGCGAAGGGGCGGGATAAGACATAATTACTTTAAAGAAAGCTTGACTCACCGCGAATATACTTCTTTAATCCAATTCACCAACCAGGCTGCGGCCGTTCCACATTTTTTTTGAGTAATTACTTACTTTGCTGCTCGCGGGCAGGTGAGTGGGCACGCACAGGCGGCGGCCTAAGCTCCGCAGCAGCTCGTTGGTGCGCTCCAGGGTTAAGTAGCCTAGCACATAGCGCGTAAGCAGGTTGAGTTCGCTGCTGGTGGGCGCAACGGCGGCGGCGGCCAGGGCCCGATTAACGGCGCCGGCGCGGATGGTTTTAGAATACATAAAAAAGAAGGCAAAAAGGGTAATAGAGCAATAGGCCCTGCAAGTTGGCAGGTTAAGCACGACCATTGGCCGGTGCCTCGCTCAACTTCGTCTTCTCCTATGCTAACGATTCGTGTTGCTACTTGAATTACGGCGGGCGGGGCTTTTGCTTGCGCGCGTGGTCGCCGGCACGAACCCAGCGGGAGGCGGGAGGCGCCTGTCCCGGCCTGGGCAAGACGGGCGTGTCGACGCGGCAATCAGGGCTGTACTTGCCCATTTCCTGCCGAGTGCACGTAAGTAGCGCCTAACTACCTCATTCTTTTGCTTTCTTTCCCACCCTAGCTTCCATGGTCTACGGTTTATGCTTTGACGGCAGCGTGGTGCGCGGCCGCGGCGACGATGGCCGCCCCCTGCATTTCAGCAACACCCGCGCCACGGGTCACGTCGCGCAACTAGCGTTGCACTACCGGCGGGCCCGCGAGATGGGCATCACCAAGTTTCGCGATACCGTGCTGTGGGACGAAGCCGCCCGCGCCCCCGACTACCGCTGGCTCGACCGGCTGGCCACCGTGAGTGAGGGCCAGCTCGAGCTGGTGCTTAACCACTACGGCCTGCCCGAGTGGCTCACGGCAGAGCAGTTCTGGAACGGGGAGGCGGCCGCGGCCATGCGCGAGCTAGCTTGCCAGGTGGCGCGCCGCTACCCTAGAGCCTTCGCCCGCTACAACCCCGGCGTGGAGCTCGGCATCTGGACCGACTGGATTGCCGCCCCCCAGAGCCGGCAGTGGCCCTACGGTGGCCGCAGTTGGTGGGACACGTACCAGGCTACCAGCGCCATCACGATAGCTATTGCGCAGGGCCTGAAGCAGGGCGACCCACGCTGCCAAACCGCCATGAGCGAGCCCTGGGGCTGGGACCCCGCCGTGCCCTACCCCGACCAGGCGCGGCCCTTCGCCACCCTGCTCGGGCAGTACGACCCCGTGGCGGAGGCCCACGGGTGCCACACCTGGCAGCAGGGCCACCCTAACTTGCTCGATGTGGTGGGCCTCAACATTTACTTCGACCACGACATTGCCGGCAACTTGGCCGCCGCCCGTCACTTGTTTCCTGGCCAGCAGGTGGTAGTGGCCGAAACCGCCAACGTGTACTACCCCGCCTGCAACCCGCCGGCTTGCTGGTGGGAGAAGTTTGAGGCCCTAGGCGAGCCCGACCTGGAAGTAAGCTGGAGCCCGGGCCTCACTATCCTCACCCACGAGCTGGGCGAGCGCATGGGCGGGCAGCTGCTGCTCGAAGACGGCACCCCGCTCTGGCACCGGCCCTAGGCCCTTGCCCAGCCGCACGGCCGCCCCTGGGCCCGGTGCGCAACGAAAAGCCCCGCCCGGCCGGAGCCAAGCGGGGCGTTAACCCAAGGAGTGACCCTAGGCTAGTTGAGGTACTCGCGGCAGGTAATCTCGAAGCGGTGCGGGGCGAAGGCGTTGTAGTAGGGTGCCTCGCCGGTGAAGGTGAGCACGTGCACCAGCGGAATGCCTTCGAGGCGGCTTTCTACGATGCGAACGGGGTACACCTCCCCTTTTACGGGCCAGTCGCCCACGTGGTTAGCGGGTCGGTTGTCGTCGTCTACGCAGCGGGCGTAGTCGAGGTAGGGCGCGGCCGTGGTGGCCTCAGCCAAAGTATAGCTAGCTACTTCCATGCGGCAAAACAAGCTAAAAGTGAAACAGCTCGGTTGCGCTGGCGCGGTCCGTAGCTGCCTAAACATACGAAGAAAAGGCAAATCAGGGTGGTGCCCTGCAGTAATTACTCCGCTAGGGTGAGCGCACGGGGCTTTTAACTGGGCAACAGCTAGGCCGGTAAGCCAGCTGCTCGCCTTGGCTTCGGGGTGGCGCGGCTGGCGCAGGTGGCGCGCCCTAGGGCCCCGGCACGCGCACGAAGCCCTCTAGTACGTCGTCGGTGGGCTGGCCCTCGTAGGTGGCAGGGCTGAAGGCGGGGAGTTGGGCAATGGCTTGCTGCACGGCCCGCGCTACCTCGGGCGCTACCGAGCTAAGTACTCGGGCATCGCGCAGCGCGCCGGTGGGGTCGATGCGAAAAGCATAGTACACCACTGCTTGCCCGGCCGGCGCCCGAAAACCCGGCGGCAGCGCTTTGATGGTTTGCTGCTGCACCGGCTTCAAAAACTGGCCGTAGTAGGTGTTCTTGCCTTGCAGCTTTGCGAAGGTGTGGTACTCGGGGCACTTTGCCAGCGGGTTGCCCAGCGAATCGGTGCACACGGCGGCCCCGGCGCCCCGCCCATTGGCTTGCACGCGCCGCACCTGGCCATTGCGATAAAACGTGCGCAGCGTACCCGCAAAAGCATTTTTGTGATAAGCTAGCTCCTCCCGCACCCGGCCATCGGGGTAAAACTCGCGGCTCGGACCTTCGAGCACCATGCCCGGCAGTTGGCCCGTAAAAAACTGCTCCAGCACCAGCTGGTGCGGCGGCGCCACAGCGTAGCGGCGCAGTTGCCAGTTCAGTCCCACGCTGTCGATGCGCCGGTACTGGTCGTAGTAACTGGCGCCGTCGGGGCCCGGTAGCGGCGCCCAATGCGCATCGAGGTAGCGCACGCCGCCGGGTTTTTGCAGCAAGTCATCCACACTGATAATGGTGGGCAACGGCGCGGCGGGCGCCTGGGCCATTGCCCGGCTCGGCGCCAGCACTGCTAGCAGCAGGCCCGCAATGGGCAGCGCAACAAGCTTGGGCATAGTTAGTTGTAGACGGGTTAGGAAGGACCCTGGGGTAAGCGCTGATTTCACTGCAACTTGAAGGTGATGGGCACGGTGAACGACACGGCCTCGGCCTCGCCATCGCGCTGCCCCGGCCGGAATGCCCCTAGGCCACTTACAGCTTGCAGCACCGTGGTTTCCAGTTGCCGCACGGCATCGAGGGCGCTGCCGGTGAACTTGCTTTCGTCGATGCCGCCCACCACGCGCGGGTCGCGCACGTGGCCCGTTTTATCGACCTGGAAGCGCACGAATACCCGCCCGGCTAGGCGGTTGCGCAGCGCCTCCATGGGGTAGCGCACCCGCTGCTGAATGGCTATCACAATGGCTTGTTGCCCGCCATCGCCTTCCAAGTACACGGGCATTTGCTGGTAGGGATAATAGGCCACGGGCTGGCCATCGGGCCCGAAGCACTCGCCGGTTGTGGGGCCCTCTAGCGGCAGCTTGTCGCGCCGGCGCAGCTTACCGTCGGCGTAGTACACCAGCCGCTCGCCGGGCTGCGACTTGGTGGGCTGGTCGGTTTGCACGTGCAGCTGCCCGCTTTCGTAGTACTCGAGGCCGCGCCCGTAGCTCACCGTATGCCGCCGGCCATCGCGCCGCACGATTAGGTAGCGACGAAACGACTTGAGCTTGCCCGAAGGAAAAAAGACCCGCTCCTGGCTCTGCAAGCTGTCTATTTGGGTGATTTCTATGCGGTAGCCGGACTCCTGCGCCCCATGCACCCGGTGGCCCTGGGCATCATAGTAATGCACTTCCTTATGCGGCCGGCCGCTGCCAACTGGCGCGGCCGCGGCCGAATCGGAAGCCTGGGCCCGCGCCGCTAGGGACTCCGCCAGCAGGCTCGCCGCCAGGCACAAGCGTAGTAATGGATTCATAAGCTTGAAAAACTAGCGCTGCGCAGTTGAACGGGACCTTGCCGGCGGTGAAAGTAACGCCAACGCGCATAAGAAAGCCCCGCTAGGCGGGGCTTTCTTAGTACAATAGTCAGGCTTGGGGGCACCTGGCTAGCGTCCCTAGGCCCCCGCAGCGGCCACGAGCCCTTCGGCCTTGGCCAGCGCGGCGCCTAGGCCGGCCGCGTTTTTACCGCCGGCCGTGGCGAAGAACGGCTGGCCGCCGCCCCCACCCTGGATTTCCTTGGCCAGTTCGCGCACCAGCGTGGTGGCATTGAGCTTGCCGGCTTTAGCGGTGTCATCATCCAGAATTACGGCCAGCTGGGGCTTGCCGTCGATTTCGGCCCCTAGGACAGCCACTAGATTCGGCACCTGCTGGCGCAGGCCAAAGGCCAGGGTCTTGAGGGCATCGGCCGAAGCAGCCTGCACCTGGGCGGCCAAGAACTGGTGGCCGCCTACCGGCTTGGCCTGGCCGGCGAGCTGCTCGCGCTGCTGGTTGATGCTATGCTGGGCAAATTGCTCGATTTGCTTGCGCAGGGCGGCCACCTCCTCGCTCTGCTTTTCGAGGCTGGTTAGCAGGTGCTGGGGGTTGCCCAGGGCCTCGCGCACCTGGGCCAGCAGGTCGAGCTGCTGGTCCACGTAGGCCTCGGCGGCGCCAGCCGTTACGGCCTCAATGCGGCGCACGCCCGCGCCTACGGCGCTCTCGCTCGTGATTTTGAAGTAGCCGATGCTGCCCGTGTTGGCCACGTGCAAGCCGCCGCACAGCTCCACCGAGTAGTCGCGGTCGAAGGTGATAACGCGCACGAACTCGCCGTACTTCTCGCCAAACAACGCCATGGCCCCTAGGTTCTTGGCTTCGTCGATGGGCACGTGGCGGCGCTCATCCAGCGGAATCTGCTGGCGGATGCGCTCGTTTACGAGCTGCTCGATTTCGCGCAGTTGGGCGTCCGTCACCTTAGTGAAGTGCGAGAAGTCGAAGCGTAGCAGCTTGTCGTTCACCAGCGAGCCTTTTTGCTGCACGTGCTCGCCGAGCACGCGGCGCAGGGCGGCTTGCAGCAAGTGGGTGGCCGTGTGGTTGTTGCGGATGAGGGCGCGGCGGGCGGCGTCGGGCTTGGCCTGCAGCTCCTCGGTCAGCTCCTGCGGCAGCTCCAGGGTGGTGTGGATGATGAGGTCGTTTTCCTTCTTGGTGTCGATGACGCGCACCCGGCTCAGCGGGCCGTCGAGGTAGCCGCTGTCGCCCACCTGGCCGCCGCTTTCGGCGTAGAAAGGCGTTTGGTCGAGCACCAGCTGGTACTCGGTTTTGCCCTTCTTGTCCACCTTGCGGTAGCGCAGCAGGCGGGCGGTAGCCTCGTCCTGGTCGTAGCCCACAAACTGGTTGGGCGCGTCGGTTTCTCTCACCGTCACCCAGTCGCTCTGCTCGGTTTCCTGGGCGTTGCGGCTGCGGTTTTTCTGCTGCTCCAGCTCTTTTTTAAAGCCTTCCTCGTCCACCCCTAGGTTCTTTTCGCGGGCAATAAGCGCCGTGAGGTCGAGCGGGAAGCCGAAGGTATCACTCAGCTCAAAGGCGGTTTTGCCGTCAATCACGCCGCCGTTTTGGCGGGCGGTTTCTTCCAGCGCATCGAGGCGGCGCAGGCCGGTTTCTAGCGTTTTCAGAAAGGCAATTTCCTCTTCCTCAATCACGCGCATCACAAATGCCTGCTGGGCCTTCAGCTCGGGGAAGATGCCGGCCATCTGGTCGGCCAGCACCGGCACCAGCTTGTAGAGGAAGGGCTGCTTCTGGTTGAGCGACGAAAACGCGTAGCGCACCGCCCGGCGCAAAATGCGGCGAATGACGTAGCCGGCCTTCACGTTGGAGGGCAGCTGGCCGTCGGCGATGGTGAAGGCAATGGCGCGGATGTGGTCGGCCAGCACCCGAATGGCGATGTCGGTGCGCTCGTTTTCGGTGGTGGGCTGGTCGGTTACCGTGGCCGGCGCGGTGCCGTGGTACTGCACCCCGGCTTCCTTGGCGATGAACTGGATAAGCGGCTGGAATACGTCGGTGTCGTAGTTCGACTTTACGCCCGACACGGTCATCATCAAGCGCTCGAAGCCCATGCCGGTGTCCACGCTCTGGGCGGGCAGTTTGATGAGCGACTTGTCGGCCAGGCGCTGAAACTCCATGAACACGTTGTTCCAGATTTCGACCACTTGCGGGTGGTCGGCGTTCACCAGCTCGCTGCCTTTTTTCTGGGCCACCTCGGCCTCGTCGCGCAGGTCGATGTGAATTTCGGTGCACGGGCCGCAGGGACCCGTATCGCCCATCTCCCAGAAGTTGTCCTTCTTATTGCCAGGCAAGATGCGGTCGTCAGTGGTGTATTGGCGCCACAGGGCCTGCGTCTCGGTGTCGGGGCCTAGGCCGTCGCCCTAGTCGCCCTCGAAATACGTCACGTAGAGGCGCTCCTTGGGCAGCTTGTACACCTCCGTCAGCAGCTCCCAGGCCCAGGCAATGGCGTCCTTCTTGAAGTAGTCGCCGAAGCTCCAGTTACCCAGCATCTCGAACATGGTGTGGTGGTAGGTGTCGTAACCTACTTCTTCCAAGTCGTTGTGCTTGCCGCTCACGCGCAGGCACTTCTGGGTGTCGGCCACCCGCTTGAAGGGCGCCGGCTTGTTGCCCAGGAAGTAGTCCTTGAACGGGGCCATGCCGCTGTTGATGAACAGCAGCGTGGGGTCGTCCTTGACGACGAGCGGGGCCGAGGGCACAATGTGGTGGCCCTTGGAGGCGAAGAAATCGAGAAACTGCTGGCGGACGTGGCTGGCGGTGGGGAGCATCTTTTCAAGTAAAAATGAAGAATTAGAAATGTTGAATTGACGCGGCGGTCGTTCTTTCTCTAATTCTGGGCGCTAGGCGCGGCAAAGGTAACTTTCCTGAACACTAGCGGCCGCAGAGTGGTTCGAGCAGCTTTGGGCGGAACTGGTAGTCCTTACCGTAGTCATCCCGGGAGGCCAATCTCTTTTCTGTCATTGCGAGCACAGCGAAGCAATCGCACCAGAACAAGCCACGCAGGGGTCGCCCGGGTTGCGCTTGCTTCGCTGCGCTCGCAATGACAAGCGCCCAATCCTTTTTTACACTCTCCCCTTTTCCACCATGCCCCGCCCTACCCTGCTCCTGCTACCAGCCGCCGCGCTGCTGGCGCTACTGCTCGCCTTTGCCCCCGCCGCCCCTAGGCCCCCTCGGCTGGGCCGGGTGCTCGGGGCCGATATTTCCTTTCTGCCGCAGCTAGAAGCGAAGGGCATGAAGTTCAGCGACCAGGGCCGCGAGCAGGATGCTATCCAAATTCTCAAAAATCACCATTTCAACTACATCCGGCTGCGCATCTTCAACAACCCGGCGGCCGACAGCGGCTACTCGCCGGGCCAGGGCTTCTGCGACCTGGCGCACACCCTAGGCATGGCCAAGCGCGTGAAGGCGGCCGGCCTCAAGCTGCTGCTCGACTTCCACTACTCCGACACCTGGGCCGACCCGCAGAAGCAGTTCAAGCCCGCCGCCTGGCGCGACTTGCACGGCGCGGCCCTGGCCCAGGCCGTGCACGACTACACCCGCGACGTGTTGCAAGCGCTGGCCGCCCAGGGCACCCCGCCCGATATGGTGCAGGTGGGCAACGAAATAAGCCACGGCCTGCTTTGGCCCGACGCCAACACCCAGCTGCCCGACAGCGTGGCCCGCTACGCCACCCTCACCCAGCTGGTGAAAGCGGGCGTAGCGGCCGTGCGCGAAACCAGCCCGCGCAGCCTCGTGATGCTCCACATCGCCCTAGGTGGCCAAACCCAGCTCTCCAACGCCTGGCTAGACAGGATGCAAGCGGCCGGCGTGGATTACGACGTCATCGGGCAGTCGTATTACCCCAAGTGGCACGGCACCCTGGACGAGCTACGCCAGAACCTGACGCAGCTAGCCCAGCGCTACCCACAGGACGTAGTCGTGGTGGAATATTCCGAGCGCAAAAAGGAAGTCAACGACATTGCCCTTCACCTGCCCGGCGGCAAGGGCCGGGGCACCTTCATTTGGGAGCCGCTCAACACCTGGGAAGCCGTATTTGACAAGCAGGGCCAGGCCAATAGCCTGCTGCCCGTCTACGATGAGCTAGGCCGAGCTTACAAAATTCCGTAGCTTTAAGCCCCTTTTTGTGCCCGACCGCCATGCCCTATAAAGAACGCGACATTACCAAGCAGTACTTCACCATCGGCGAGGTCGCCGAGCAATTTGGCGTGGCCACCTCGCTCATCCGCTTCTGGGAAACCGAGTTTCCGGAGCTGGCCCCGCGCAAGAGCAAGAAGGGCAACCGCCTCTTCACCCAGGCCGACGTGGACACCTTCCGCACCATCTACCACCTGGTGAAGGAGCGCGGCTACACCATCGCGGGCGCCAGGGAAATGATGAAGAGCAAGGGCGGCCAGCTAAAAGATAAAATCGACGTCATCCAGAGCCTCGAGAAAGTGCGCAGCTTCCTGGTAAGCCTCAAGAAGGAGCTAGACGATAAGTAATTTTCTGAATGTGCGAATGTGGCTGATGTGCCAATGTAAAAATGACTGGCAAGGTAGAAGAGAGAATAGCTAGCAAGGTGAGTTTCATTTTCACATTTCGCTACATCTTCTCATTCGCACATTAACCGAATGGACGATTCCCTCCTCTACGAGCTGGCCCTCACGCTCATCCCCGGCGTCGGCCCGCAGCTCACGCGGCAGCTGATGAGCTACGGCTCGTCGGCGCGCAACGTGCTGCACCTGCCGCCGGGCAAGCTGCGGCGCGTGCCGGGCGTGGGCGAGGCTACGGCGCAGGCGCTCACCGGCCCGGCGCGCGGCCAAGCGCTATTGCAGGCCGAAGCCAGCCTGCGCAAAGCCGAGCGCGAGGAGGTCCAGTTGCTCTTTTACACCAACAAGAACTACCCCAGCCGCCTCAAGCTCCTTGCCGACGCGCCCGCCCTGCTCTACTACCAAGGCCCGGCCGAGCTGAATGTGCCCAAGACTATAGCCATCGTGGGCACGCGCCAAGCCACCGACTACGGCCGCGAACAAACCGAGGCCCTGGTGCGCGGTCTGGTGCCGCACCAGCCCCTGGTAATCAGTGGTCTGGCCTACGGTATCGACATCCTAGCCCACCGCGCCGCCCTGGCCGAGGGACTGCCCACGGTGGGCGTCATGGCCACTGGGCTCGACGTGATTTACCCCGCCGCCCACCGTAAAACCGCCGAGAAGATGCGCGAAACTGGCGGCCTGCTCACCGAGTTTCCCTTCGGCACCGGGCCCGACCGCTACAACTTCCCGGCCCGCAACCGCATCATCGCCGGCCTCGCCGACGGCACCGTGGTGGTAGAAGCCGCCGAAAAAGGCGGCGCCCTGATAACTGCCGAGCTGGCCCTGAGCTACGACCGCGACGTGCTGGCCGTGCCAGGCCCCCTAGGGGCCGCCACCTCGGCCGGCTGCAACGCGCTCATCAAGAGCCACAAAGCGGCCCTCTACCAATACCCCGCCGACCTGGAGCAGCTGCTGAAATGGGACGCCGCCCTGCACCAGCCCGGCAAATTCCAGCCGCCCCCCGCCTACTCGCCCGACGATTTCGCGCCTGACGAGTATGCCTTGGTGAGCACCTTGGCCGCCGCCCCCGCCCGCGAGCTGCACATCGACGAACTGGCTTGGCAGGCGCAGCTAGCCATTCACACCGTAGCCTCACTACTGCTGGGGCTAGAGTTTCGGGGCGTGGTGCGCGCCCTGCCGGGCAAGAAGTTCGGGCTACTATAACGAGCAATGGCGATGCTACTCCTCAACGGCCACCTGCTGCCCGACGACGCGCTAGCGCTCACGCTTCCTAACCGCGGCCTGCTCTACGGCGACGGCTTTTTCGAAACGCTGATTATTGAAAACGGACGCTTGCGCCTGGCGGCCGACCACCTGGCCCGGATGCAGCAAGCCGCGGCGGCGCTGCACCTGGAGCTACCCGCGGCTTTAGCTACCGCCGAGGGCCTAGGCAATACGCTAGCAGCGCTGGCGCGGGCTAATGACCTGCCCAGCGCCCGCCTGCGCCTGAAGCTGTGGCGGGCGGGCGGCGGCCTCTACGCGCCCCTTGGCAGCGCGGCCGAGTGGCTAGCCACCGCCGACGCATTTCAGGCAAACACTACCCCCATTGAGCAGGCCGACTTTGCCCGCGACACTTACTCGGTGGCCTCGCCGCTGAGCTTCTGCAAGGGGCCGCAGGCGTGGCTGTACGTGCGCGCCGCCCACGAGCGGCACCAGCGCGGACTCGACGATATTATCCTGTGCGACGCAGCCGGGCACGTGGCCGAAGCGGGCGCAGCGGCTATTTTCTGGCTGAAAGCTGGGGTGCTGTACACGCCCGCGCTGGCGACGGGCTGCGTGGCGGGCGTGCGGCGGGCGGCCGTGCTGCGGGCGGCCCCGGCCCTGGGGCTGCGTGGGTGCGAAGGGTTGTTTGCCCCCGCCGAGCTGCTGGCGGCCGAGGCGGCGTTTACGGCCAACGTGGCGGGGGTGCGCCCACTGCAGCAGGTGGCGGGCACGGCCCTGGGGCCACTACCGCCCGGGCTGCTGGCTGCGTTACTCCAACTCGAATAGCGGGTGGCCCACGCGCGGCGCGTTAGCGGCGGCGCGTAGGGCCTGCAGGCGTTCCCATTCGGCGCGGTGGCGGCCCAGGTCGTCTTCCGTTACGTGGTGCTGGGTCAGCACCTGGGCCTTGGAGCCGAGGTGCAGGTCTAGGGCCGTAAGGGCCACCAGGGTGCGTTGCAGAGTTGAAAGTGAATAATCCACGGCGAATAGCATAGTAGGGCCTGCATGGTTACAAGCGTGGTGCCAAAGTTCAACCTAACAGCTATATCAAACTGCAACAGAAGCCTTTATAGCAGGCCACGCGTGGTAATGCTCCAACGCAAAATCTTCATATTGGAACGCAAACAGGTCTTTTATTCCCGGATTGAGACGCATGGTGGGCAGCGGGTGCGGGGTGCGCGTGAGCTGCTCGCGGGCCTGCGCCAGGTGGTTACTGTAGAGGTGGGTGTCGCCACCGGTCCAGATAAACTCGCCGGGCACCAGGTCCGTCGCCTGCGCCACCATGAGCGTGAGCAGGGCGTAGGAGGCAATATTAAAGGGCACGCCCAGAAACACGTCGGCCGAGCGCTGGTAGAGCTGGCACGAGAGCTTGCCGTCGGCCACGTAAAACTGAAACAGCGCGTGGCAGGCGGGCAGGGCCATGTGGGGCAGGTCGGCCACGTTCCAGGCACTCACCACCATGCGGCGCGAGTCGGGCGAGTGGCGCAGCTGCTGCAAAATCTGGCTGATTTGGTCGATGTGGCCGCCGTGGCCGTCGGGCCAGCTGCGCCACTGGTGGCCGTACACTGGGCCTAGGTTGCCCTGCGCATCGGCCCACTCGTCCCAGATGCTCACGCCATGCTCGTGCAGGTAGGCCACGTTGGTATCGCCCCGCAAAAACCACAGCAGCTCGTAGATGATGCTCTTGAGGTGCACCTTCTTGGTCGTTACCAGCGGGAAGCCTTCGCTCAGGTCGAACCGCATCTGCGGGCCGAAGATGGAAAGCGTACCCGTGCCGGTGCGGTCGGTTTTGGCGGTGCCGTGGTCGAGAATCTGGCGGAGCAAGTCGTGGTATTGGCGCATAGCAAACAGGGGGAGCGGCTGCAAAAGTAGCGGCTACCGCGGGCGCGGCGCCGTCGGCTACTTCTGCCGCTGCGCGAGCAGGGCGGCCACGTCCGGATGGTTGGCTTCTTTGGCCAGCGCCAGCGCATCCTTGCCATCGCCGTCGCGGGCTTTCACGTCGGCGCCACTGGCCAGCAGTAGCTCCACCAGGGTTTTGTCGCCCTTGCCGGCGGCCGTCATCAGGGCCGTGGTCTTAAACCCATCGGGCTGGTTGACCTGGGCTTTGTACTTGAGTAGCAGCTTCACCAAGTCGACGCTGCCATCGGTGACGGCCGTAATGAGGTAGGTGGTGGGCATGCCGGGCACTACTTCCACTACGGCGTTGGGGTTGGTACCGGAAGCCAGCAGGGCTTCGGCCGTGGCCAAGTTATTTTTTAGCACGGCGGTCGACATTTTCTTCTCCGGCGTCTGGGCCGAGGCCGCCAAGCCAGCGCACAACATCGTGGCAGCTAGCAGTATAACTTTTTTCATTAAGATAAACGGACGATAATCAGTAGCTAAAGGTACGAATATAGCCGAGTTACTTAAAAGCAAGCGCTAAACATATTATCTGCTTACTAAGAGCATGTTTGGGAATTTAAAAGAACGTCCTGCTGAGCTGGCCGAAGCCTCTCTCCCGCTTCGTTGAACGGGCCACATGAAGCGGTAGAGAGGCTTCGGCAAGCTCAGCAGGACGTTCCAGAAGCTTTTTTGGTGAAAGCCAAACACGCTCTAAGGGTCGTGTAACGAATATCATCAAATATTCATTAAAAAGGCTACCCATCAATAGGGTAGCCTTTCAATGTTATTAGGAAATAAAGGACTAAGCCTTAGTTATTTCTTGCACTTTCGCTTCATACCGCTGCACTGCAACTCGAATACGGGAAGCCATCCCGTACAAATCGTCTAATGAGCTGATATCAACCCTTTCACCTCCCTCGACATCAAAAACTGTAACAAATTTTTTACTTCCGTTAAAATGTAATCGGCAAATAGGTTTACGATTATTGTCATCGAGTAAGATTCCGCAATATGACTGAACATCGCGCATAACTACGCGATTTACAGTAATTGTTTTGCGCAAAATTGCGCGTACTATCATGAAGCCCTCTGTCTCCTCGACAGTAGTCTCTATTTCCTTATCTGGGCCCTCAGAAGTTGTAGTTGAAGCTTCAGCAACCGTAGAAACGGGAACCTCGGAAGTTAGCATGGGGCTACTAGTATCAAGCATAACTGAGCGCAGCCGCATAGCAATTTTATCATTTAGAAACTGATGAAATGAGCGGTGCACGAGCGCGCTAAACTGCTCTTTCATTTTTGGTGTAAGCGTCCCTTCATATACTTGCTTCGAAACGAAATGGATAAATTCTGCCGATGGCTGATTGAATTGTTCCTCAAAGTATTTTTTAAAGGCCCGCATATATTTCAGATTATATGCGGCAAACAGCAAATCATCTATGTTAAAATCAGCTTTACTAAGCTTCTTTATTTCCGCAACATCATTCTCATTAAAATTAAATAAATCAAATTCCATGAATGGTCGCTCATCCATTTTATTAGTTTGCTCCAAGTCTGTAAACAGCTTATAATGGACACCGTTGGTAAGTACTGCTATACGCGCTTCAGTTACGTGGAAGTATCTAAACAACTGACCAGCATGATTCAGGTTCAAATCACTGCCTACATGCTTACATTCAATTAATATGATAGGCTTACCATCACGCATAATAGCGTAATCAATTTTTTCTCCTTTCTTCGTGCCTATATCGCAAATAAACTCAGGCACAACTTCTGTTGGGTCAAATACATTATAGCCCAATGCATTGATGAACGGCATAATTAAAGCCGCTTTTGTAGCCTCTTCTGTCTGAATATGAGCAAGTTGCTTTTGAGCACGAGAGGACAAGTTGGTAAGTTGGTCTATAAGCTCCATAGGCTGGTGTTGGGTTGATGAAAGATTGCGAAATGTACTACTTCAATATCATATTATTGTTGAATTAAATTATATATTTTCTTAACCTTATTAAAACAAAAAAGGCCGCCCGAACTGGGCGGCCTTTTTAGCGCAAATAGGCCCTAGGGCTACTACAGCGACTTTACGACCGGCTTGGCGGCTGAAGCGGTGGTGGTAGCGGCGGTGCGGGCGGCCATCTTGGCGCGGCAGCAGGCGGGCATACCGTCCATCTTGGCACCGGCAGTCATCATCGACTTATCGCACTTAGTGGCGGCCATACCGGTGCAGCCGTCAGCACGCTTGGCAGCTTTGGCGGTGGGCTTGGTGCCGTCGTTGGCGAAGGCGGTGCTAGCGGAAGCCAGCAGGGCGAGGGCAAGCAGGGTCTTTTTCATGAAACAACGAGCTAATAGGAACAGTAGAGGTTGGTTTTGACTTCTAAGATACGGTAGATACAGTCAATTTCAGAAATAAAACGGGGCCGGGCTCTACACACCTGTGAACTCCGCCACCGCTGAGGCTTACCTAAGCCCCGGCCCTTCGCTTTTATGCCGCTACGACGACTTGCGCACCTCACGCTGCTGGTGCTGGCCCTGCTCACGGGGCTGGCGGGCTACTACGCCACCCAGCTGCGCTTCAACTACAATTTCAACGACTTTTACCCCGCCGGCGACCCCGACCTGGACTACTACCAGGGCTACAGCCAGCGCTTCGGCAACGATAATGACTACCTGCTACTGGGCGTGGAGGCCCCTAGGGGCGTCACCGTGTTCGAGCCCGCCTTTCTAGGGCAGCTCGACTCGCTGACCCGGCAGGCGCGCACGCTGCCGCACGTGCTGGGCGTTACTTCGCTCAGCACCATCAGCAACCCCGTGCTGGAGGGCGTGGGCATCTACAACCTGCCCTACCTGCACCCCAAGGAGCCGGCGCGGCGCGCCGCCGATTCGGCCCTGGTGTACCGCACGCCGGGGCTGGTGGGCAACGTGCTGAGCCGCGACGCCCACGCGGCGGCCCTGGTGCTGCAACTCACGCCCGACCTCAAGAAACCGCCCGGCGACTCGCTGCTGGCGGCCCTGCACGCGGCCGCCGCCCGCGCCGGCCTGCCCGACGAGCGCTTGCACCTGGCGGGCCGCGTGGTGGCGCAGTCAGTATTCGTGGATAGGCTGAAGATGGAGCTGGTGGTGTTTATCAGCCTGGCGGTGGTGCTGGTGACGGGGCTACTCTGGCTCACGTTTCGCACGTGGTGGGGCGTGGTGCTGCCGCTGGTGGTGGTGCTGGGCGCGGTGCTTTGGGGCCTGGGGGTGATGGGCGCCTGCGGCGTCAGCATCGACCTGATGACGGCCCTGTTGCCCTTGATGCTATTCGTGGTGGGCATGAGCGACACCATCCACATTATCTCGCGCTACGTGAGCGAACTTAGCTATGGAGCGGGCAAAAAAGCGGCGCTGCGCACTACCCTGCGCGAGTCGGGCTTCGGCTCGGGGCTGTCGGCGCTTACTACCAGCATTGGCTTTTTCACGCTCACTACCAGCACGATAAAACCCATCCACAACTTTGGGCTCTTTACGGGCATTGCGGTGCTGCTGGCGTTTTTCCTGAGCTTCACGCTGTTGCCAGCCATGCTGGTGCTGCTGGGCCAGCCCCAGCTGCGCGAGCCACGCCGCCACGGCCGCGACTGGGACGGCGTGCTGGGCCGGCTGTTTGCGGGCGTGCTGCGGCAGCGGCGAGGCATTTACGTGACTAGTGTGCTCATTCTGGTGGTCAGCATTGGGCTGGCCACGCGGGTGCGCATCAACTCGTCGCTGCTCGACGACTTGAGCAAGCGCGACCCCGTGCGACAAGACTTCGCGTTTTTCGACCGGCAGTTTGCCGGCGTGCGGCCCTTCGAGCTGGAGCTGAAGCCCGCCCCCGGCCGCACCGTGTACGACGCGGCCGTGCTAACCCAAACCGAGCGCATCGAGTACTACCTCACTGCTACTTACGGCCTGCAGTTTCAGGCCTCGCCGGCCACGCTGGTGCGGGCCACGCGCAAGGCCTTGCACGGTGGAGAGCTGCTCGAGTATCGCGTGCCCACCGACTCGGCCGAGCTAGCTAGCCTGGTGGCGCGGCTGCGCCCGCTGCGCAAAAAGCCCGAGTTCCGGGCCCTGGCCCTGCCCGACGGCTCGGCCGGCCGCCTGACTGGACGCATGGGCGACGTGGGCAGCATCCGGGCTGACCAACTGAACGCGAACCTGCGCCGGTTTTTGCGCACCCAAGTTGACACTAGCGTGCTGCGCACCCGCCTCACGGGCTCCAGCAACCTCATTGACAAGAACAACGAAAGCCTGACCCTGAACATGATACAGGGCATGGCCATCGACATCTTGATGGTGACGCTCATCGTGCTGGCGCTGTTCCGCTCGCTGCGCATGACGCTCATCGTGCTCGTGCCCAACCTCTTACCCATTCTAGTGGTGGCGGGCGTCATGGGCCTCGCTGGGGTCAATATGAAGGTGAGCACCAGCATCATCTTCACCATTGCCTTCGGCATTGCGGTGGACGACACCATTCACTTTATCAGTAAGCTGAAGCTCTCGCTGGGACACGAGCCGAACCTATTTAAGGCCGTGCGGCGCACTTACCTGCTGGCTGGCAAGGCGGTGGTCGTCACCTCGCTTATCCTGGTGGGCGGCTTCTGCACGCTGCTCTTTTCGCAGTTCGACGGCACCTTTTACGTCGGTCTGCTTATTGGCCTCACCCTGCTCTTCGGCGTGGTAGCCGAGCTAACGCTGCTGCCGCTGCTCATCCTCGACATCTACGGCCGGCGCAAGCGCGGGGCCCGCGAGGTGCGCGAGGCCGTGGTGGTGCCCTAGGGGTACATTGGGCGGAAAAGCAAATAGGCGGTCATGCTCATCTGGCGTCCGCGCAGCCGAAGCATCTCTACCGTGTAGCTAATCTTCAATCGTTAGGATTATTTGCGCGGTAGAGATGCTTCGGCAGGCGGACGCCAGATGAGCATGACCGCCTAATTGTTTTCTAGCGCAGACGAAATTCGTTTAGCATTTACTAACTTTTATTTTTAGCAAAACTAAATTCATTAGTACAAGTATAAAGCTTAGTGTGCATCTTTGCATCGGTTGCAGCACAGGGCTGCGGCCAATATCGCACTTTCTGAGCTATGTCTGAACTAACCTATTCCTACGCCGCGCCTTCGGCCTTGGTGGACCAGCCAACCGGCCACGCGCTGCAACTGGCGGCCTACGCCGAGAACCCAGCCACCAGCGGCGCCACTTCGTTTTTCCGGGGCCAGCTGCGTGATTCCTGGCTCACGGCCCGCGGGCTAATTACGTTAGCCAAAGTGGTGGCTTCGCGCTTCGTGCCGCAGGCGGCCGTGCTGCGCGACCCCATCGTGACGGCCGGCGCGGGGCAGCTGCGCTTCGAGGCGTTTTCGTCGTGCAACGGCGTATACGCCCGCCTCGACCTGGGGGCGGCCGCCCTGGACGGCGAGCTGACGCCGGGCACCACCAACGTGGACTTCAACGAGCCGATGGTGAACGCCCTGTGCGGCATCAACCGGCGCGAGGCGGTGGGCCTGGCCGTGGGCCAGCAGGCCGTGACGCTGGAGCGTAGCGCCGGCCACGTAACCGAGCGCAAGGTGGCCCTGCCCGAGCGCTGGCTGCGGGGCCTGACTGCCGCCCAGGGCTACCTGGCTCAGATGGACGAGGTGCTGCGCCTGAGCCGCGAGCAGGCCGCCCAACTGCTGCACGGCCTGCCCACCGGCGCCGCCAAAACCCCGCTCTACCTGGCGCTGCGCGGCGGCCGCGTGAGCTATGAGCCACTGGGCGGGCCTAGGACCGTGCGGGTGGGCGGCGCGCACCGCCTGCGCCTGCTGGCCGGGCTGCTGCCGCTGGCCCTGGGGGCGCGGGTGTACGCCACGCCCTGCGAGCAGGCTATGGCCGTAGTGCTGGAGCTGGGCGGCGGCCACGAGTTTTTGCTGGCGCTCTCGGCTGAGGTGCGGCGCGGCTTCTCGGGCGAGGGCACGCAGCTCGGGGCCATGCTGGAGGGGCTACCCGCCGAGTGGCTGAACGGCGGCAACGCCCTGCTGCAAGCCGGCGAAGCCTTCAACCCCACCCTGTTTGGCTTGGCGCACGACCTGAGCCCGGCCACCGTGGCGCGGCTCTGCGCCAGCCTTTCGGCCCTAGGGCTGCTGGGCTTCGACCTCAGCCGCAACCAGTATTTCTACCGCCGCCTGCCCTTCCGCCCCGACCGCATTGCGCGCCTGAACCCGCGCCTCAAAAATGCCCAGGCCCTGCTGGCGCCCGAGGCCGACCACGTGCGCCTGGCCTCCCTAGGCCCCGACGGCCGCGCCGAGGTGCGCGTGCGCGGCTCGCACGTGTGGCACACGGTGGTAGTGGGTGGAAATGGGCCCGCCCGCTGCACCTGCCAGTGGTACACCGACCACCAGGGCCAGCGCGGAGCTTGCAAGCACGTGCTTGCCGCCGAGCAGCGCTACGGTGCCGCCGGCCATGAGCTGGCTTTGGCGGCCTAGAGAAGTTATTTTTTGTTTGCTAGCTTCTTTTGGCCAGCCTATGCTGCTAACAGGCTAGCAATCAGCAGAGAGAAATAAACAACTAATCACGGTACTGGGATGGAAAGCGTAGTCATTTTTGAGGAGCTGGTGCGCCAGCAAAAGCCAGCCGAGCTGGTGGAGTTTCTGCTGGGCCTAGGCAAGGCCGACATCGTGCCGGTGCGGCAGATGACCCGGCAGCTGAGTCGCAAAGTGGATGAGTTTTGGGAGTACGAGCCCGGTAAGTGGGGCAGCCGAGGCACCCCTACGCAGCGCCACTTGCTGTTTCTGGCGGGGCTGCGAACTTATTCGCACAAGGAGGCATTCGCCAACGGATTCAGCATCTGGCCATTGCGAAGCTTGAGTAAGCAGGAACAGACGTGGTTTTGGCAAGTGCTAGAGTGCGCCCGTCCCACCTGGCTAAGCGACTGGCTGTTGAACCGGGCCGAAGCTAATACTTGGGCAATGCCTGACTACGAGCTGCTGCGCGAGTTGGAGCGGCGTGACTTAATCGCTTACGAGCCCAAGCTGTTTGCCCTGGCCGCGCCCGGCGTACTCGCTACCCTAGGGCAGGAGCTAAACCAACAGGAGGTGCAGCCCACCGACTTACTGGCAACGTTGGTGGCGCGCCTCGGCGTCGATACGACGCTGTTGCAACGCGACTTACCGCTAGTCTTTGCCTTTGACACTAACGTGGATGGCGTGCGGGCGCAGGTGCAAAAGCCCCAGCCTGGTGGCTGGCCGGGCGCTATCAATTGGCACGAATGGAACCGCCGTCACCCCGCCCAGGTGGTAGGCTGGCTGGATGCACTGCCGGCCCTAGGGGCCGCCGGGCACCTCGACCGGAACATCCTGCTGCACCGCTGCCAGTTGGCGTTGCGCCGCGAGTTTCGGCGTCCCCTGCTTTCCTGGCTTAAGGAGCTGTACGGCCGCCTGGCCCCAAACCCGGCCGAGTGCCTGGCACACCAAGGCGACCTGGTGGAGCTACTGGCCCACGCCCAGCCGCTGGTGGTCAACTTCGCCCTCGACCAGCTCAAAACACTGTGGGCCGCGCCCGGCTTCGACCTGGCCCCGCTGCTCGAATACGCCGACCTGCTGGTGCGCCGGCCCGAGCTGAAAGCTAGCCTGGCGGGTCTGCTGAGTGGCCTCACGCGGCTGGTGCGCACGGGTGCCGCGCCGGCCCTGCCTGTAGCGCGCGTGCTAACCACGGCCCTGGCCCACCCCCACGCCGCCGTGCAGGAGCGCGCCGCCCGCTGCCTTGCTGAGCTGCTAAAGCAGAAAAAGAGCCCCTTCGCCCCCGCCGAGCTAACCGAGGTGCAAGCGGCCCTAGGGCAGCAGCACGAACTGCTGGGCGCCAAGGCCGGTGCGCTGCTCGCTACCTGGCTGGTACCCCTGACTGCCAGCCGCCCCGCCGCGCCCTACGCGGTGGGGCCGGCTTTCGTGCCCGAGTTGTCGGCCGCCACGGCCATAGTGCCGGTAGCCGACTGGCCCGAGTTGCTGTACCTCACCGGCCAGGTGCTGCGCCACGACGACCCGCTGGCCCTGGAACGCTGGCTCGACGGGCTGCTACGCCTGCAAGCTCAGCTACCCACCACCTTCGCCGAACAGCTGCTACCCTACCTGCACCGCCTGCTGCCCGGCATCGAAAAGCAGCCGCTCGCCGAAGCCGATGAAGAACTAGCCACTTGCACCACATCGGGCCACCTGGGGCTGGTGCAGGCATTGGCCCTGAGCTGGTACCGCGACTTTCGGGTGCAGCGGGTGCCAGCTACCATCCTGCACGGCCCCCACTTGGCGCCCGACCCGCTGGTAGCCGTGGAAAAGCAGCGCCTGGGTTTCGTGGAGCAGCTCTTGCACGAGGGCCTCGCCCTGCCGCTGCTTAGCACGCCTACCCACGCGCCACACTGGCTGGCTCCCACGGCGCTAGTAGAGCGGCTGCTAGCCTACGAAGCCGCCGACGTGGCGCCCTGCCCCGCCGACCTGGCCGTGGCCCTGACCCGCACTGCCTACCAGCACCCAGCCGCGGCCGCGGCGGCCCTAGGGCGCTTGCCCGAGTTGCAGCATGCCGGCTTGCGCAACCTGCTGGCTTGGCTGTTGGCCTCCGAAACCCAGCCCCTGCCCGCTACCCTGGCGCCACCTATGGGACGGCTGCGGCAGTTTACGGTGCGGCTGGGCTTGCTGCTGCCCACCTCGCCGGCCGCCCAGCCCGCCACCCTGGCCGAAGCGCTGCCCTGGCTCTGGGCCGTGGCCGCTCGCACTCGTCAGCCCACCGCCGCGCTACCCGCGCTGGAGACCCTCGCCCCGGCCGCTGGCCTCACCCAGCCCTGGCAGCCGACTTGGGAAGTAGCCGAAGCCAGCCACAGCTACGTGCAAAACTGGCTGCCCGGCAAGCCCACCCATACCGACACCTGGACTGAGCTACGCCTGAGCCAGTCTGGCCCTGCAATGCCAGCCCCCACCCCGCTGCTGCTATACTCGCTGCACGCCGCCCGGCCGCTACTCAGCACCGCGCCCACCTGGTACCAGCTCTCGGAGCTGGCCACCGACTACCCGTTCTTGGCTTCGCTGCTGCCGCAGCACCCGGCGCCGCTGCACTACCAGGCCCTGCACCTGGCCGCCCGCCGCGCCGACGAACCCGACGGCACCACCGTCAATATTCTGTTGCATGCCCTGCACCCCTTTCTGCTGCCCGGCCCCGCCCTCGACGAAGCCGCTACGCTGGTGCTAGCCGCGGGCCTGGGGCACGCCGCGCCTGCCGCCCGCGCCCTGGCCCAGCAGGTGCTGCGCGCCACCGTAGCCCAGGCCCGCCTGTGCCCCGCCCACCTGGGCCGCACCCTAGGACACCTGCTAGCGGCTGGCTACGTACCCGCCCCGCGCCTGACCGATAGCCTGCTGCCCCTGCGTACCGACAGCCCAACCGCCCCCGATGCCCTGCGCCAACTGCTGGAAGTACTACTGAGCGCCTTGCCCGCCCCGGCCCCCCGCCAACTGCGCCGCCTGCTCGAACTCTATGCCGACCTGCAGGCTCAGCTAAGCCAGCCGGTACCCACGGCCCTGCGCGAGCGCCTCACCAGCTGGGATGCGGGCGTGCTCAAGCCGGTCAGCGCCGCGCTGTTGGCGGCGGCCTAGCTTCCGGCGGTCTAGTAGGTATTAAGGCTGGGGTTAGCTGCGACGCTGTGCTCAGCTGCATCCTCAGCCAAGCCGCCCGGCTGATAAACGACGCCCAGCTAACCGACGAACCGGTGTTGCGGCCGTTGTAGCGCACCCTGGGGCGGGCCGGGTGGCCCTAGGGTGCTTGGTTGCTATCTTGGGCCGGCCGCCGCGTGGGGCGGCGCTTACTTCTGGCTATGCGCTTCTTCTTTCGCCATTTATTACTGCTGGGTTTGCCGCTGCTGGCCGCCTGCACCCGGCCTACTGCGCCCACGGCGGGCGGGGTGGGCAGCCCCGCTTACTACCCGCCAGCGGGGCCCGACTGGCAGCACCAAACCGCGGCCGCGGCGGGCTTCGACGAAAGCCGGCTGGCCGAGGCCGTGGCCTTTGCCCAAACCCAGGAAACCACCCAGATGGCGCCCGATTTTTCGACCCAGGAAGAAATATTTGGCAAGATGCTGGGGCCCATGCCCACCAGCCGGGCGGCCACCAACGGGCTGGTGCTGCGCCACGGCTACATCGTGGCCGAGTGGGGCGATACCCAGCGCCCCGACCCTACCTACAGCGTGGCCAAGAGCTTCCTCTCGACGCTCCTAGGGGTGGCGCTCGAGCGCAAGCTCATCAAGGATATTCACGAGCCGGTGGCGGCCAGCATCCACGACGGCGGCTACGACTCGGACCATAACCGCCTCATTACCTGGGAGCACCATGCCCGCCAAACCAGCGAGTGGCAGGGCGAGCTGTGGGGCAAGAACGCTGACTTTGTGGGCCACGAAGCCTTTGGCAAGGGCGAGCGCCAGCCCCGCGCCCTGCAGGCGCCCGGCACCTACTTCGAGTATAACGACGTGCGCATCAACCGCTTGGCGTTGTCGCTGCTGCGGGTGTGGCGACGGCCGCTGCCCCAGGTGCTCAAAACGGAGATTATGGACCCCATCGGCGCGTCCGATACCTGGCAGTGGGTACCCTACCCCAACGCCGTGGCCACCGTGGATGGCCAGCCCATGCCCAGCGTGAGCGGGGGTACGCGCTGGGGCGGCGGCCTGCGCATCAGCGCCCGCGACGAGGCCCGCTTCGGCTACCTGTTTTTGCGGCGCGGGCGCTGGGGTCGTCGCCAGCTGGTGGCCCCGCAGTGGGTGAGTGAGGCCACCGCCCGCGGCCCGGTGGGGCCCGACTACGGCTACCTCTGGTGGCTAAATACCGAGCGCAAGGCTTGGCCCGACGCCCCGGCCAGCAGCTACGCGGCCCTAGGCGCCGGCCAAAACACCATCTGGATTGACCCCGAGCACGATATCGTCATCGTGTGGCGCTGGCACAACGGCAGCCCCAACGAGCTAATTAAGCGCGTGCTGGCCGCCCTAAACCCCTAGAGACAGACTACTTAGATACCTCACTACCTGCTGCAACTACTATGCACGACTCAGGCATTGCGTTCGCGCGCACCACTAGCGGTATTATTTGGGTATTTGCCGGCACGATTAATAGGCCTGCTAGCTAACAGAGGCAGTATAGCCTGACAGTTGCCATTGGCCGGGTGCTCACTCGCCGCGTACGGAAGCTGCTGCCGAGGCCTAGGCTACCTTTGCGGCTGCGGAGGCGCCGCGTGGCCCGGCCGGCGCGCCTCCCCCTAGGCCTACCTTTTTACTCAGCAATGCTCGCTCTTCCCGTTCTCGTTCGCGGTATCAATAATCTCTCCGACGCTCGCTACTGCGCCGGCATGGGGGCTCAGGGCCTCATCTTCACCCTCGATGCCCAGCTACCCGACGCCGTGGACGCGGCCACGGCCCGCGAGCTGGCCGGCTGGGTGGCTGGGGTCGATATCATCGGCGAGTTTGGGCACGTGGCGGGCCCCGAAATCAACCGGCTGGTAGAAGAATGCGGCTTGACGGGCGTGCTGCTGCGCCTCGACCGGGTCCGCCAAGCCTGGCCCCAGGGCCTGGCCGTGCCGGTGTTGGTGGAGGTGCCCGAATCCATCCTAACCCAGCCCGACCATTTCGCCGCCACCGTGGCCGACCTGCGCGCCGCCTTCCCCGAGGGCATGGCCTTGTTTGCCGACTCCCCGCGCCCCTATTCAGCCGACCGCGCCTACTACCACCAGCTGGCCCGGCAAGCACCGCTGTGGCTGGCCGCCCCCGCCGACCCCACCCAGGCCGCCGACACCGCCCAGCAGGTGCACCCCGCTGGTCTTATCCTCAGCGGCGGCCACGAGCTGAAGCCCGGCCTGCGCGACTTCACCGAGCTGGAAGCCGTGTTTGAAGCGCTGGAGGAGGCTTAGGGAGTAGCCGGGGCCTAGGCGCCTTGGCTTTTGTTTTCCGCTTTTTGCTTTGTCATGCTTCGCTCCCTATTGGCTTTGCTAGGCTGCCTGGCGCTGCTGCGCGCCGGCGCGCAAAACCTGTGCGGCTACCCCACCATTAAGCAGCTCTATAACGGCGACCAGGGCTACGCCGTGGCCGATGCCAAGGGCAATATTCTAATTCCGTACGCGCAACGCCCGCTGGTAGTGCTCACGCCCACCCTGGTGAAGGTGGCTCCGCAGTACGGCCGCTCAAAGTGGGGCGTGCTCGACTTGCGCAACCAGTTGCGCCTGCCCATTGAGTACGACGAGAACGACCTGGACCACGCGGGCTGCGGCTACGTCAGCGCCCGCCTGCCCGGCAGCACCAGCCTCTACGACCCCGCTGGCAAGCTCGTGTACCGGCGTAAGGGCGGCTACTCGCTACACGCCTACCCCCGCTGGAACGTGCTGGTAGAAGTGACGCGGGCACCGGGCTACCAGTCCTCTACCGGCCACGACACGCTGCGGCTGCTCGACCTAACCACCCACCGCCAGCTAGCCTTGCAGACGCCCGCCGGCGGAGGCAGCCCGCTCTACCTTGATGGCGGTGACCGGCGCACGCAGCCGGCGCGGGAGCTGCCCTTCTTCGCCGTTTCGATGGGCCGAGGCCCGAGCGGTGTGCGCGACATCGTGCGGCTGTTAGATACCCATGGCCGGGTGCGTTACGACTCGCTCGACGGCCCTCCCCACGTGGATGGGAGCGGCACGGTGTTCGTGCATCAACTGCGGCGCCCCCTCATCATCACCGATACGCTGCTGCGGGAAGTGCCCTGGCTAAGCCACCGCTACAGTTGGGTGCAGCACAGCGGGCCCGGCCTGCGCTACTGGGCCGTGAGCCGCCAAGAGCAAAGTGGCGTACTCGACGACCGAGGCCGGGTGGTGCTACCGGTGCAGTACGCCGGCCAGCTCGACTACGCGGGGCGGGGCTGCTGGCTGCTGACCGGCCGGCGCCGGAACCTGACTACCTACTCCCTGCTGACCCGCGCTCACCGCCTGCTCGACCTGGGAGAGTATTACTTGGAAGGCCCTCGGGATACAACGCTGGCCGCTGCGCCGCTCCTGCTCAAGCACCAGCAAACCGGCAAGTATGGCCTGCTCGACCCCGAGCGCGGCACCTGGGTAGTACCCGCGCGCCTCGACCGGCTGGAGGCGCTAGGCGACGGGCTGGTGTTTTTCCAGGGCGACAGCACCGGCTTTCTCGACCGGCGGGGCCGCCTGCGCCTACTCACGCCGCAGTGCCAGGAAATCTCGGCTTATTTCGAGGGGCTGGCCGTGTGCGGCAAGCTCGTGCCCAACGCCTCGCGCCAGCAGTACCCCTCGGCCCAAATCCGCTACAGCACCGAGCACCTGCCCGTGGCGTTGCAATACGCCTACATGGACTCCACCGGCCGCATCGCAACGGGGTATTTCGACTGGGTGGGAGCCTTCCGGGGTGGGTACGCGCAGGTCATCAAAAACGGGGAAACCTACATGATAAATCGCCGTGGCGAGCGAGCCGTGTTGCCGGGCAACTTGCAGTTGGCCTCGTATTTCAGCAGCAGCGGGCTGGCGGTGGTGCAGCAGGGCCAGCACGTGGGCCTGGCCAACCGCACCGGCCGCGTGGTGGTACCGGTGCGCTACCGGCGCATTGCCACTGAAAGCAGCTATCCTACCCCAAATTTCCTGGCCTCACGCGACAATAGCCACAATCACTTGCAACAACTTGTAGTGCCCAAACTAACTGGCGACCAGGTTAGCGTCACTACCGACGATGGCCAGCAAGCCCAGGTATCCGTGCCGCCGCAGTAGCCGCTATGTCAGCCGGAAGCGCACGTACTTGATGGGTACCCCTAGGGCCCGGTACTTGCCCTCAAAATGCGTCTGGATGGCCTGGGCAGCGGCGAAAGCCGGGTCGGTTTCGGCGTAGAGGTCGCGGGTGGCTACTTCCACCACGGCGCCGGGCCGCTCGGCCAGGGTTTCGAGGGTGAAGTCGTAGAGGGCTTCGCTGTCGGTTTTGAGCTGGGCCGGGGCGCCGGGCGCCAGCAGCGGCTGGTAGAGGTCGAGAAAGCGCGGGGCCGTGAGGCGGCGCTTGATATCGCGGTCACGGGGGCGCGGGTCGGGGAAGGTAATCCAGATTTCGCTCAGCTCGCCGGGCGCGAAGTGCTCGTGGAGTTGGTGAGCCAGCAGGCGCAGAAAGCCTACGTTGCGCAGCCCGAGGGCCTCGGCGCGCGTGCTGCCCCGCCAAATGCGCTCCCCCTTGATGTCGAGGCCCAGGAAGTTCTGCTCGGGGTGGCGCTGAGCCAGGCCCACGGTGTATTCGCCCTTGCCGCAGCCCACCTCCAGCACCAGCGGGTGGTCGTTGCCGAAAAACTCGGGGCGCCAGCGGCCGGCCAGTTGGCCAAAAGTGGGCTTGCCGGGCTCCACAATGTCGGAGCGAAGGGCGTTTTGAGCAAAGCGCTGGAGCTTGATACGGGGCACGGCAAAAAGCAAATAATCCTAAAAAACGGGTTGCAAAGCTACGCCTAGGCTTCAACTCACGCCGCCTCGGGTGGAAGCGCCGCATCTTCCTGGGCGGTTTCTACGGTGCGGCTCACGTACTTGCCCACCACCACGCCCACCACAAATACGTCGTAGAAGTGGCCGGCCAGCCCCAGTAGCACGGTGGCCTTGCGCGCCACATTGGTGAGGGGCACAATGTCGCCGAAGCCCACGGTGAGCAGCGTAGTGAAGCTGAAGTAATTGAGGGCCTGCACGCTGCTAGGGCCCGCTGGCACGCCCGCAAACGCCCCCGGCTGGAAATAGCTAATGGCGACGAACATAAACATGCCCACCATGCCCAGCAGCACGAAGCCGCACATACTGGCCGCCAGCAGCTCGGCATTGACGCGGGTAGCCGAGAGCAACTTGCGAAATATTTGCAGCGTAATCACGAAACAGAACACGCTGTAGGCCAAGCCCGTGAGGCTACGCAAGGCACCCCAGCCCCACACCTGCACGCCCGCTTCGAGGCCTGCCGCTGCGAGCAGGCAAAGCAGCAACAGCCAGCGCCGGCGGGACGAAAACACCAGCACGCCCACCACCATATTTTGCAGCACCAGCGCCGTAAACGAGCCGGGGTCGGCGCTGGCCGGGGCAAAGCCCGAGCCCAGCACCAGCAGCAGCAAACTGCCGAGCAGCAGCTTGTAGTGGTGGCGCGCGAGGCGGGGTGCGTAGCGGTGCAAAAAGCTCGTATCGGGCACGGCAAGAAAACCTGGGGGCGGCTCCCGCAAAGATGCACCGCGCCGCCGCCCGACCCGAGGCTACGCGTACAGCTCGGGCACCTCGGCTACCACGAACGTGCTGCCACCGATGTACACCACATCGGCGGGCCCGGCGGCGGCGCGAGCGGCCGCTACGGCTGCCGGCACCGGCCCGTAGGCTCGGCCCTGCAGGCCCTGGGCAGCCCCTAGGGCCGCTAGTTCCTCAGCCGGCAACGCCCGGGGAATGGCTGCCTGGCAGAAGTAGTAGGTGGCCTCGCGCGGCAGCAAAGCCAGCACCTTGCTCACGTCCTTGTCATTGACGGTGCCAATCACCATGTGCAGCTGCTGGTGCGGCACCCGCGCCAGTTGGGCTAGCACCAGGCGCAGACCGCCCTCATTGTGGGCCGTGTCGGCCACCACCAGGGGGCGATGGCCTAGCACGCTCCAGCGCCCGCGCAGCCCCGTCAGGCGCGCTACCTGGGCCAAGCCGGCGCGCAGCGCGGCTTCGGGCACAGGCAGGCCCAGCGGCCCTAGGGCCGCTAGCACGGCCAGCACGCCGGGCAGGTTCAGGCGCTGGTAGTCGCCGGGCAGGCCTATTTCTACGTCGGCCAGGTAGGGCTGACCTTGGCGGGTGATATCTACCACCTGGCTAGCCGCGCCGCTCAGGGCCGGGTCGGGCTGGGTAGCGGCCAGGCGCACCTCGTACACGGCATCGGCAAACAGCAGGGGGCTGCCCTCTTGCTGAGCCCTGGCTTCGAATACGGCCGCCACTTCGGGCTGGCGCTGGCTCACCACAGCTGGCACGCCGGGCTTGATGATACCCGCTTTCTCGCCGGCTATTTCGGGCAGCGTGTCGCCCAGCATGGCTTGGTGGTCGTAGCTGATATTGGTGATGAGCGACACCAGCGGCGTGATGATGTTGGTGGAGTCAAGGCGCCCGCCCAGGCCCACTTCCACCACGGCCACGTCTACCTGCTCGGCGGCGAAGTAGTCGAAGGCCAACGCCACGCACATCTCGAAAAACGAGGGCTGGATGGTATCGAATAGTTCGCGGTGCTCGGCTACCCAGCGCACCAAATAGTCGGGGGCTAGCTCCTGCCCATTCACCCGAATGCGCTCGGTGAACTCGCGCAAGTGGGGCGAGGTATAAAGTCCAACCTTATAGCCCGCGCTTTGCATCGCCGCCGCCAGCATGTGCGAGCTACTGCCCTTGCCGTTGGTGCCCGCCACGTGCACGCTCCGAAACCGCCGCTCGGGGTGCCCTAGGGCTTCGACCAGCGCCAGCGTATTGCCCAAGCCCTTCTTGAATCCCGCCGCCCCTACCCGCTGATACATGGGCAGTTGCGCATACAGCCAGGCCAGGGTTTCAGAATAAGTCATCTTTGTCATTTAACAATTATCAATTAACATTCAACAATCACCAATTAACAGTTTAGGGATTGTGAAATGTTAATTGACAGCTGTTAAATGACCCTTAGCGCACCGAGTAGCGGAAGTTGTAGTAGCCGGTGGCGCCGCCGTCGCGGCCGTTAAGGTTGCGGAAGGTGGCCTTGAGTAGGGAGTTGCGCACGGCCTGGGCCTTCGCGGGCGAGATGCTGCCCGACACTTTGGTGACCGATTCTACTTCGCCGTCGTTGTTAATAATGATGCGGAAGCGGGCCACGCCCGGCGTATCGTCAATCTTCTCAATGTCGGGCACGTCGTTCACGGCCCAGCCGCTCATTTCGAGGCCGCTGCCGCCCCCGCTGCCCGCGCGCGAGCCGCTGCCGCCACTGCCCGGCTCGCCGTAGAGGGCCTTGGCGTTGAGCGTGCCCCTAGGGTCGCCTTGGTCGCCCACGGCACCGGGGCGGTCGCCGTTGTTGTTGCCGGTGGGCGTGTTGCTAGTGCCAGCCACGCCGTTGCCGCCGGCTGCGCCAGTAGCGGCGCTTTTAGGGGTGTAGAGGGTGCGGGGCTGCTCGCGGGGCTTGGGAGGCTCGGGGGTGGTCTCGCGCACTGGCTCGGGGGCCTTAGTGGGCTTAGGGGCCGGCGGCACGGTGGCGCCGGCATCCTCGGCGTCGCTAGTTATCACCTTGGCTTGCTCGGCCGGGGCGGGCGGCGTGGTTACCCGGGGCTGGGCGGGCTGCGGTGTGGGCTCGGGCCGCGAAGCAGCTGGGGGTCGTGAATCCTCGCGGTTAGGCGAAGCGTTGGCGGTGGCCATGGTTTGCACGTCGCCCGAGCCGGCTTCGTCGAGGCCGTAGTTCAGCTCTACGCCGTCGCCCCCTAGGGCCTGCAGCGGCGGGTTAGGCCCGCTGAAGCGGATGAAAAAGCACAGCAGCGCCAGGGCCAGCACGATGCCAGCCGTAATGAGTAGCGCCTCGCGCCGGTGCTCTTCCGGATAGTCCAGGGCCATGTTTTCAATTATCAATTAACAGTGAACAATGAGCAGTATCTTTTAGCTACTCGCCTGCCCTAGTTCATTGCACCTTGTCGATTTATCCTTGCTGCGCCTGCGTCGCCATTACCATGCGCACTTTCAGGCGGTTACCCATTTCCAATACGTCCACCAGCTTCTGCACGTTCAGCGAGTTATCGACACGGAGCACCACGGTGGGCAGGTCCAGCTTCTCTTGCTGAATGAGGGCGCGCAGCTCGGGCTCCAGCGTGGTGGCCGACACGGGCTTTTTGTTCACGAAGTACTCGCCCGCCGCGTTAATGCTCACCGTAATCGGTTGCTTCATGACCTGCTTGGTGCTCTTGGCATTGGGCAGCATCAGCTTGATAACGTTGGGGTTCACCATCGTGGACACAATCAGGAAGAACAGCATCAGGAAGAACATGATGTCGTTCATCGAGCTAGTCTCGACGTGGGACGAGGCGTGGCGGCGGCGCGAGAGGTTCACGTTGTTGAATGTGGAAACTTGAAAATGTGGGAGATATAAAAAATGCTCAGCTACTGCGCGTGGCAGCAAACGACTCATTTTTACCTTTTCTTATCTCCTACATTTCCACATTAAAAAACTAGTTGTCTTGAAGAATATCCATGAACTCGACGGCCGAGTTCTCCATGCGAAACACCATGCGCTCGACCAGGATGCTGAGCCAGTGGTAACCGATGTGGGCGATGATGCCGACGATAAGCCCGGCCGCCGACGTCACCATCTTAGTGTAGAGACCGCCGGCAATCTGGGTGATGCCAAACTCGCCGCTGCTCGAGATGGCGTAGAAAATCTTGATAACGCCGACGATGGTACCGATGAAGCCTAGCATGGGTGCGATGCCCGCGATGATGCCTAGGATGCTAATGTTCTTTTCGAGCCGGGCCACTTCAATCTTGCCCACGTTCTCGACGCTAGCTTCAATTTCGGTAATGGGCAGGCCAATGCGGCGCAGGCCTTTCTCGACCATGCGGGCCAGCGGCGAAGGGTGCTGCGCACAGTAGAGCTTGGCGCCCTGCAAGTCGCCCTTTACCATAAGCGAGCGGATGCCGCCCATAAAGGCTTCGGGCTCGCCGGCGGCCTTGCGGATGGTGATGTAGCGCTCGATGATGATGTAGAGCGCTATAATCAGCAGCAGCAAGATGGGCAGCATTATCCAGCCCCCTTTGCCAATAAGGTCGATGAGCGAGAGGCTAGGCGCGGCGTCGGCCATGGCGTTGGCGCGAACCGCGGCCGTATCGGTGGCCGCCCCAACGAGAGCTGGGCCGGCTTGCAGCAAAAGAACGGACATTAACGAAAGCGGGAAGAACTACTCGAAAAGCAAAAAAAGGCGGCGACTAGGCAATACTCTAACTTAACTTAATCACTCAACTTCATCCTGGCAACGCACATTCAGTCAAGCACCTATGCTTTGCGCTTGCCCTAGGGCTAATACGCCAGCACCGAGGTAGCTGGGTCGAAGTTGGCCGTGTGGCGCAGGCGGGCTGCCGCGAAGTTGGCCGACGCCTTGTCGGGGAAGTCGGCAGCCGACAGGCGGTAGAAGCGGGTACCGAAGAAGGGGTAAATCACCTTGGCATCACGACCAGCGCGGGCTAGGTTTTTGCGCCCGTTTTCGGCCAGCTGCAGGCTACCATAAGCCGCTACAACAACGTAGAAACGGCCAGTGCGCTGTTTAATTGTCTTGCCAGCTACGGCGTGCGTAGCGGCCGGCACCAAGGCTGGCTTAGCAACGACGATAGGCTTGGCGGCTGGCTTCACTACTGCAGCCGGAGCTGAGGCAGCTACTAGAGCGGGCGCCTTAGTTGCGGCCGGGCGCACTACCGGGGCAGCGGAGGGCGTGGCGGCCGCTACGACTGGCGTGGTTACTGGAGCGGTTTCAGCTGGCGCGGGCGTATTGCTGGCAAGTGGCGCGGCAGCGGTATCAGCTAGCAGTTCGTGGGCGGGCTCGGTGTTGGCGCTGCTACGCACGGTGGGCACTGGCTGCTCGAAGGTGGCCTGCCCTAGGGTAGCCTGCTGGGTAGCGGGCCGGAGGCTCACGGCATCGAACTGCGGCAAGTAACCGCGCATGGCTACTGGGGCAGCCTCGGGATGCAGGCCCAGCAGGTAGAGGCCAGCTACGGCAACGCCCGCCAGCAAACCCACGAAAGCGCCGGGTACCACGCGCCGCCAGCCCACCCGCTGGCCAGCCGTGCGCAGGCGCGGCAGCAATTGGGCTTGCTGCTCGCGGGCCTGGCGCACATCGAGGGCGCGCACGGGGTGGGCCGCTAGTTCGGGCAGGCCGAAGGTGGCGGGCAGCAGGCAGTCGGTGCCGGTGTAGTCGAACTGCAGGCCGCGGCCCGGCAGCTGGTGAAATACCCCGATGCCAGGCAGCTCAGTGCGCTGCTCGGCGCGCAACTGCTGGTGCAGGCTGCTCACGGCTTGGCGCACGGCTTCGCGGGCTTCCACGGCCGACAGACCCAGGTGCTGACGCAGGGCGTCTACCAGCAGGCCGTCGTTGCGGGTGAGGGCCTGGTTGAAGGCCACCTGGCGCGACGGCGGCACTAGCAGGTGGCGCCCACCGGGCTTAATGTGGGCCGGCGCATACTCGGCCACGAGGCCACCAAAATCCGGGATTATCACGCAGTCGTGGTCGCGGAGTAAGGGGCGCAGGTGGTCGGCAAGGTTCATCTCGGGGAAATTATAAATTAAGAATCAGCAATTATGAGTGAAAATCAACTCTAGCGAAAGCAGCAGTCTTTATGAACTGCGAGTCAGTTACCTACCCTGCTTTTCAAAGCGGCAACACTTCCTAGTTCACAGTTTTTACTTCATAATTAGAAAGTGTACCCTAGGCCGGCGATAATGTTGATTCCTTTCACTGGGTAGTTCAGGAAGCGCTGGTAACGGCGGTTGGTCAGGTTGTTTCCAAGCGCAAAGATGCTGAATTTTGGCGTAACACGGTACTCGGCGCGCAAACTCAGGTCGATAACGGAGGTCGTTTGCTGGTCTTGCGGCACTCGCGGAAACACCGAACCGGCGTCACGCGCTACGTAGTTGGTGCCCCAATTAGGTGCATAGTAATAGAAGTCGGCGCCGAGCAGCAGCTTACTGCTGACATTGTAGGTGCCATAGAGGGTGCTCACGAATGTGGGCCGACCGTAGGGATGCGCTAGGTTGTCGAGGCCGTAGTGGTTGTAGTCAGCTTTGAAGCCAACGCGCCATTTCTCAGCAGCACTGTAAAGCAGCTCACTATGGATGCTCAGCACGCCTACGGCCGTCGAATCATAGACCAGCCCGAAGGCTGAGCTGCCGCCCCCTAGGGTATTGTAGAAGTATAGGTTGCGAGCGCGACCGTAGCTGGCGCGGGCGGCCAGCGAAAGACCGTGGGCCGGCGCGGACGTGAAGCCTGCATACAGGGAAGGACCGTAGCGGGTGTCGGCTACCGTCTGGCTCGAGCTATAACCTAGCCAAGGATTTTCCTGGGTTAGGTCGTAGCGCGTCACGCGCTGAATGGCTCCGCCAACCCCAGCGTATAGCTGCAGCTTCTCGGGCACCACGCTGTAGCCCACCCGCACGGCCGGATACACAGCACCTTTGCCCGCGTCATCAGGGTTTTTGCCGTTGGCCAGGGGCTCGTTGGAGTAGCCTAGGGTGGCGCCGAGCTGCAGCGACAAGCCCCCCTTGGCAATGAACTCGTAGGCAGGGGTCAGCTGTACGAAGTTGCGGGAGCGCGGCGTCAGAAAGTAAGTGGGCGACGCACCAACGGCATCTTCCTTTTCGGTGATGAACGAGCCGTTAGCTTGCAGCGTAATGCGGCTGGTTTCGCTTAGGGCGTAGCCTAGCTTGCCATCGAGCAGGAAGTTGCTTTCGGTCGATGTCCGCTCGTCTTTCCAGTATTTGTAGCCTACCCCTAGCTCGTAGGTAAGCTTGGCCTCGGGGGTGCGGTTGCGGGCGTAGGCGCGCACCCCGAAGCGGTTGAAGGTTTGCTGAATGTTGCTGGGGTCGGGCGGGGTGGTTTGCACCTCCGGGTCATAGCCGTAGAAGTGGTAGCGCTCGCGGGCGTAGTCGAGGCTGGCGCCCACGGCGGCCTGGTCCAGGTAATACTCGCCGGTGGCCGCCACGCTGGTTTGGGCCACGGCCGAGTTCTTGCCATCTACCGGACCGTTGGCCGAGCTTTGGTGGCGCAGGTCGAGGCCGTAGCTGTACTGCTCGTTGCGGGTGCTGTGCAGGTGGGCGCGGCCGTAGATGGTGCCGTAGTTGCCGAAACCCAGCTTGGCGTAGTTGCCGATGAGGGGCTCCAGCTCTTCGGGCGCGATGGTGAGCACCTGGGGCGCGGGCGCGAGCCGGGTGGCCGGCAGCCGGAAATCGGGAAAGCTGTAAGTAAGCTGCCGGGGGTTAGGCTTGGGCGGGGGCGCCAGCTTTAGCTGCTGGTAGTTGCGAGTGGCCTCGGGCAAGGTGTTCACCCGGTCCTTCACCACCTCAATCTCGGCGTCCTGGATGGTGCCCCGCGCCCGGCCCTTGGTTTGGGCCTGGGCCTGCAGGGTGGCCGCCGCCCCTAGGGCCAGCGCTAATCCGATGCTTGAGTTGCTTTTCCGTAAACCTTTCATTCTAATTGTATTATTCCAACTAGCTACTAAACTATTGAGCTATTTAGGCGCGGCAACCTACCGAACCGGCTTGCGGGCTGGCGTCTTGGCAGGCGCCGCCGCTTTGGTGGGAGCCGGCGCCTTTGCCGGAGTGGTTTTAGCGGGGGCGGCCTTGGCGGGCGCGGCGGGCTTAGAAGCCGGGGCGGGCTCATCTTCGGTGCCGGCCGGGATGCCCTTGAGGCGCTGGCGAGCTCCCTCCACTATCTCCGGCACCGGGAATTTATTATCGATGATGGAGTTGAGGGTAGCGCGGGCTTGGAACAGGTCGCGCTGGGCGGTGTAGGCGTCGGCGAGCAGCAGGAAGGCGCGTCCCTGCCACAGCTCGTAGGCGCTGTAGTTGGTATTCACCTTGAAGGCCTCCGTAATGGCCTCGTCGTATTTCTTCTGTTTGTAGAGCATCTCAGCCAGCAGGTACTGGGCTTCAGCACCAGTAACGTCACTAGGGGCCGCTTGCACGGTGGTGCGCAGCTCGTCGGCTGCCTGGTCGAGCTTGCTAAGCTGCATGTCGGCCTTGCCCAAGTAGAGCTGGGCGGTAGTGGTGGCATTGGCAGTGGCGCCGGCCAGCGTGCTCAGCTCCTGGGCCGTGGCGCGGGCTTTGGCGTAGTCGCCGCTGTCGTAGGTGGCGCGCAGCAGCCCGAGGGTGGCGGTAGCGATTTCGCGGCGGTTGGTAGACGACGAGCGCAGGCGCTGGTAGTACTTGATGGCCTCGGGGTAGTTCTTGCCTGCCAGCTCCTGGTCGGCCACGCGGCCCACGGCGCGGTTCACGAACTCGCTCTTGTTCTCCTCCACCACGGCCTTGAGCAGCGGCAGGGCCTGGGCGGCGTCGCCGGTGCGCAGAGTAGCATCGGCTAGCAGGAAGCGGGCGTCGGGGGCATAAGCGCCGGTAGCGTACTGCTGCAGGTAGGCCTGCAGGCGGGGCAGGGCCTGCGCGTACTTCTCAGCCAGGTACAGCGACTTGGCGGCCTCAAACTCCACGCTCTCGGTAGCCGTGCTGTTCGGGTTCTGGGCCTTGTAGCCGGCCAGGGCCTGGTCGAACTCCTCGGTGCGCCCAAGGGCCGACAGGCTTTCCTGCAAGCTGGATAGCGCCTGCTGAGCGGCGCTGCTGCGGGGGTAGTCGGCCAGCACCTTCTGGAAGTCCAGCACCGCCTTATCCTGCTGCTCCAGGTTGGCGTAGGCTACGCCGCGGCGCTGGTAGGCCTCCGGCAGCAAACTGCTGGTGGGCCGGTTGGTGATGAGGCGCGTGAAGCCATCCACCGCCGGCTGGTAGTCGCCGGCCTGGAAGTCGAGCTGCGCCTGCTGGAACACGGCCTGCTCGGCGTAGCGCGAGTCGGGCGCGGACTTGAGCAGGGCGGCCAGGGTTTGGTTGGCCTCGTCGCGGCGGCCCAGCAGGCCTAGGGTCACGCCCTTCTGGTAGTAGGCGTAGTCCTTCTGGGGGCCGTTGGCGTCGATTACCTTGTCGTAGAGCCCTAGGGCCGTGTTGTAGTCCTTGCCTACGTAGTAAGTATCGGCCAGGCGCAGGGTAGCGTCGTAGTAGTTTGGGTCTGAGGGCTGGGCGCTGGGGTCGCTCAGGTAAGCCTTGAACTGGGGCTGAGCCTGGGCGTACTGCTTAGTGTTGTAGTAGGCGTAGCCGAGGCCGTAGCGGGCCAGCTGCACGTACTGGGTTTGGTCGGCGCTCACGCCGCCTTGCCGGGCCGAGCGGGCCGCCGCCGAGTAGGCCGCAATGGCCTCGGGGTACTGCTGGCCTACCGAGTAGATTTCGCCGCGCAGCACCTGGGCAGCGGCGCGCAACGCGTCATCCTGCGGGTACTTCAGGCTTTTGTCGAGCAGCGGGAGGGCCTCGTTATACTTGCCGGCGTTGAAAAGCGTGGCGGCCTGGGCGTAGGCCACGCGCTGGTAGGTGCCGTTGAGGGTGGCGCCGCGCTCGTCGCCTAGGCCCTCCAGGTAGGTCAGGGCCTGCTGGTAGTCGGTGCTTGACAGGAAGGCGTCGCTTAGCAGCTGGTCTACCTGGGGCTGATAGGTCGAGCGCGGGTACTTGCGGCGGAAGTCGCGCAGGGCGCTGATGACCTCGGGGCCGTTGCCCAGCTCGTACTCCACCTGGGCGTACTTGAAGGTGGCGTTCTCGGCCAGGTTCTTTTGCAGCGTGCTTTGGCGAGCGGCGTCGAAGGCGGCCAGGGCCTGGGGCTTCTGGCCGGCTTGCAGGTAGCTCAGGCCCAAGTGATAGGCCGCGTTCTGGCCCAGCGAGTCGCGCAGACCCGCCACCGGGCGCAGCGCCGCAATGGCCCCCGGAAAGTCGCCCTGCTTATAGTTCGAGAAGCCGATTTTGTATTGCAGGCTGGGCTCGACCTTGCCCTTGTGCTGCTGGGCGTACTGGTCGAAGTAGGGCGCGGCGGCTTTGTAGTCTTGCTGCTGGTAGTAAGCGTCGCCCACCAGCAGGGCTAGTTCGTCGGCCTGCTGGGGCGGCGGGGTCGTTTTGAGGGCCTTGATGCCGTAGCCGACCAGCCCAGCGTAGTCGCCTTGCTTGTAGTAGGTCTGGGCAATGAGAGTGGGCACCACGGTGCGGTAGGCGTCGTTTTCGCCCGCCAGCTGGTAGTCGACGCGGGCCGCTGGGTAGTCGGCGGCACGGAAGGCCAGGTAGCCGGCGTAGTAGGCGCTGGCGTAGCGGTACTGGCTAGGCTGCTGCTTGTTGCGGTCGAACAGCGGCCGGGCCTTGTCGTAGTCCTTCAGCTGGAAGAAGCTGTAGCCCTGCTTGAAGTCGCTCTCGGCCCGCTGGGCGGCGCTCAGGTTGGTAGGCGCCGTGCGCTGGAAGTAGTTGCTGGCCTGCCCAAAGTCGCCCTTGTCGAAGTAGTACTTGGCCAGCTCGAAGTAGGCCACGGCCGCTTGCGGGTGCGTGGGGTGGCGCTCGGCAAAGTCGAGGATGAGGCCCACCGCATCGGGGTGCTGCTGGTAGAGGCCGCTCACGGCGTAGTAGTACTCGGCATCGGCCAGGCGCTCCTGGCGGCCGCTGGCGCTGGCCGGGCCGCTTTGCTCGCCGGCACCGGCCCTAGGGGGCGCCTGCTGCATGTACTGCTGCATGGCCTGCTGGGCCGCGCCGTACTGCTTGCGGTCGAACAGGTCGAGGCCTTCCTGGTAAAAGCGCTCGGCGCTGGCGAAGGTTTGGGTTTGCTGGGCGTGGGCGGCGGAGGGCGCCAGCGCGAGCGGGGCCGCAAGGCCAGCCGCCAGCGCCAGCCGGGGAAGGTGCTTCATACAGGGCATTCAAACACAAGCCAGCGGCGGGTGGGCCGGCCGGCAGCGGTCAAAAGTAGGGCCAAGCGGCGGTTTTAGGCGGGTTTACTGCCGGGCCAACGCCGGCTGGGCCGGGTTTGGTGTGCAAGCTAGGTTCTAGGGTACCTTTAGAGATGAAGTACGGGCGGCGGTAGTTGCACGAACGATGCAGCCGGCGCCCCATGTGAAGTGTGCTGACTACACGTGCTCGTGCTGGCAACCTGCCGCGAGGGGCTGGCCCTATCTTTACCCGCCCCGGCCCTAGGGCCCGCGGGCACTTCCCTGGCTTATCTTCCTTTCCTGGCTTGACGACCACCGCCATCCGCGTTACTAACCTGCGCAAGCACTTCGGCGAGCTGGCCGTGCTGCAGGGCGTCAGCTTTGAGGTAGCAGCCGGCGAGACGCTGGTGCTGCTGGGGCCCAGCGGCTGCGGCAAAACTACCCTACTCAAAACCCTAAACCGCCTAGTGGAGCCCGACGGCGGCACCATCGAAATAAACGGCCGCGACGTGCGCCAGCAGGCCCCCGAGCAGCTGCGCCGGGGCTTGGGCTACGTCATTCAGCAGGTAGGGCTGCTGCCGCACCTCACCGTGGCCCAAAATGTGGCCCTCGTGCCGGGCCTGCTGGGCCAGCCCGCGGCCGCTACTCAGGCGCGTACCACTGCGCTGCTCGACCGCCTGCACCTGCCGGCCGCGCGGTTTGGCGGGCTGCTGCCGGCGCAGCTCTCGGGTGGGCAGCAGCAGCGCGTGGGACTGGCCCGCGCCCTGGCCGCCGACCCGCCCATTGTACTGCTCGACGAGCCCTTCGGCGCCCTCGACCCCATCACCCGCGCCGCCGTGCGCCGCGACTTTCGGGAGCTGGACGAGCTGCGCCGCAAAACCGTGGTGCTCGTAACCCACGACGTAACCGAAGCCTTCGAACTAGCCGACCGCATCCTGTTGCTCAACCAAGGCCACATCGAGCAGCTGGGCGCCCCGCGCGAGCTGCTGCGCCAGCCGGCCAGCGAGTTTGTGCGCCAGTTCTTCCAGGCCGAGCAGCTGGGCCTGGAAATGCGCATCACCACCCTGGCCGAGCTGCGCCCCTGGCTTAGCGCCCTAGGGTCCGCGCCGGCCTCGGAGCCCGCACCAGTTGCTACTTCCTTGGTATCAGGCTCGCCAGCCACTACCCCACCGCCTGCTCCCACAAGCGCGCCCGGCCCGGACGCCACGCCCCTGCCCTGGGCAATGAGTGTGCACGAAACCCTAGGACGCCTGGCCGAGGCTGGGCCGGCGGGCCTGCCGGTGGCCGATACGGGCGGGCGCCTCACCCAGGGCCAGGTGCTGAGCGCTTTTGGGCACTCGCTTTCCGCTTTCGCCGCATGAACACCCTGACCGAGCTCCTGGCTTTTTGGCGCACCCACCTCGACAAGCTGGGGCAGCAAACCCTGCAGCACGTGGCCCTCACGGCGGCCGCGCTGCTGCTAGGCGTGGCCGTAGCCGGGCCGCTGGGCATCTGGCTGACGCGGCACCGGCGCTGGCAGGGGCCGGTGCTGGGCGTGGCCGGCGTGCTGCAAACCGTGCCCAGCATCGCCCTGCTGGGCTTTCTCATTCCGCTGCTCGGCATCGGGGCGCGGCCGGCGATTCTGGCGCTGCTACTCTATTCGCTGCTGCCCATTCTGCGCAATGTGGTGGCGGGCATCGAGGGCGTCGAGCCGGCGGTGGTGGAAGCGGCGCGGGGTCTAGGCTTTACCGATGGGCAGGTGCTGCGGCGAGTGCAGTTGCCGCTGGCTTTGCCGGTGCTCATGGCCGGCATCCGCACGGCTACGGTCATCAACGTGGGCGTGGCTACGCTGGCGGCTTACGTGGCAGCGGGCGGCCTGGGCGAATTCATTTTTGGCGGCATCGCCCTCAACAACCCCGCCATGATACTGGCCGGCGCGGTGCCAGCCGCCGCCCTGGCCCTGGCCTTCGACGGGGGGCTAGGGCTGCTGGAGCGGCTTTCGGCGCGGCACCTGCGAGCAGTGGGCGGCGGGCTACTGGTGGCGTTGCCGCTGCTGGCGGCCGGCTACTGGCTGCCCAGGGCCACGGGGCGGCTGCAAGCCGGCTTCAGCCCCGAGTTTGTGGGGCGGGCCGACTGCCTGCCGGGCCTCACCAGCGCCTACAACTTGCGACGCCTGCCGAACGTGGTGCTGGCGCCCGCCCTGGTGTATGAGGCCGCCCGCGACGGCCACGTAGATGTGATTGACGGCTACAGCACCGACGGGCGCATTCGGGCCTACGGACTGCGGGTGCTGGCCGACGACCGCCGCGCTCTGCCGCCCTACTACGCCGCCCCCGTACTACGCCCCCAGCTATTACAAGCCCATCCCGAGTTGGGCCCAGTGCTCGACCAGCTCAGCGGCCAGCTCTCGGATTCGGCCATGACCAACCTGAACTACCAGGTGGACTTTTTGCACCGCGAGCCGCGGGCGGTGGCCCTGGGGTGGCTGCGGCGTCAGGGCCTTTACCGGGCGCCGCGCCCGCTGCCGCCCGGCGCGCCGGTGGTGCGCCTGGGCTCCAAGATTTTTGCCGAGCAGTACATTTTGCTGGAGATGTATGCCGCCCTCATCCGGGGTCAAACCGACCTGGGGGTGCAAACCAAAACCGGGCTGGGTGGCACCATCATCTGCTTCGAGGCGCTGCGCACGGGCCAGATTGACCTGTACCCCGAGTACACGGGCACGGGCCTGCAAGTGCTGCTGCAGCCCTCGCCGGCCGTGCTCGACTCGCTGGCCGGGCGCCCGGCGGCGGTATATGGCTACGTGAAGGCGCAGTTTGCCCGGCGCTACGGCCTGGAGTGGCGGGCACCCCTAGGGTTCAATAACGCCTACTGCCTGCTCATGCGCCAGAGCCAAGCCCGGCAGCTCGGCATCGCCAGCATCTCGCAGCTCGGGCAGTACCTGCGGGGCGGCAGGTAGGTAGTTCTTCATCAAGCGTTTGTAAACCAGCTTTTATTTAGCTGTGCCTGCTATTTTGGGTCGTACCTGACCATGCTTTATGAACCCTTCGCTACTACCAGTTCAATTACGGCCGGGCTACAACTCGCTGATGCTTCGTCGGACGTCAGTTGTACTACTCCTGGTGGCGCTCGCCGAGTTGCTCCTCTGGCTGGTATCGGCGCTGCGGTGCTATTACGGCAACCCAGCGGCTATCTTGGTGTTCGTGCAGGCGGGGCCAGCGTTCGCGGCCACGCATCCGCCGCTGTCGGCCGTCTTCCAGTCTACAGCCGGCGCGTACTTAACCGGCACGCAGGGCACGCTGCTTTATCACCCGCAGGCGCTTAGCGACTTGTTTTTCTTTTACACTATAGGCGACCTCACAGCCCTCGATGCCCTGTTTTTTGCGAGCCTAGGGCTATACCTATACTGGGTGTTGCGCGGGGTAGCGGCCGGGCGCGACGTTACCCAAGCTACGAGCCGAGCAATGCAGCACGTAGCCATGGCCGCTCTGTGCCTGTTCGTGCTGAAAATGGCGCTTGCTACCGTGGCCACCGAAATCTTTTGGGTTCGCACTCACCACCAGTTTCAGCTGCTGAGCAGTAAAAGCGCGGGCGGTATTTACTACCCTATTTTTGGCATGGTCCTGATTATCTGCAGTAAGCTACTTGCGCGCGCACAACCAGTAGAACTTGGCAGCGAAGCAGTTGCTTAAGACCATGCCCCTAGCGCTACTCCGCGCCAATAAGCCCTGCCAGCACATCTTTCAGCAGGGGCGAGCGAAACAGCCAGTTGCGCAGCCAAGCTTTTCGCTGGGCAGCAACCGAGAGGTAGCCGGTAGCCACGAGCTGCTGAAAAGCCGGCAAGTCGAGAGCGGCCGTGATTTCGAGGCGGGGCAGGCGGCGCGGGTCGCTGGCCGGAGTGGCGGGGCCGGTGTGCACACTACACGCAGCTTGGTAGCCGGCCGGGCCTAGGGCTTGCAGCGTGTGGCGGGTGTAGCTGCCGTAGGGGTAGGCGTAGAATATGGGCGCTTGCCCCAGGTGGTGGGCAATGGCGCCGCGGCTGCCTTGCAGCTCAGCTACCTGCGCGACGGGCCCTAGGGTAGCTAGTGGGCGGTGGGTGCAGCCGTGGGCCTCGATGCGCCAGCCGGCGGCTTGCAGCTCGCGCAGCTCGGTCCAGGTCAGGGGCCGGTCGCCGTGGGGTGCCGAATCGGCAAAGCCGGGCTGGCTGGCGTAGCTGGCTTCGCCTACGGGGTCGGTGGTGAGGAACAGGGTAGCCGGCAAGCCGTAGCGCGCCAGCACTGGCCGGGCCACTTGGTGCAGCGAAGCGTACCCATCGTCGAAGGTGAGCACCACCGGGCACTTGGCTTCGGGTGGGCGGCGCAGCACCTCAGCCAGGTCGGCCAGGTCGATGACGCGGTGGCCCGACGCCGCCAGCCACGCCATCTGGGCCTCGAACTGCTGCTGCTCGACGTGCACTCGGGCCATGTACGGCTCGTGGCGCGGCACTAAGGCATGGTACATCAGCAGGCTAACTCGAGGGCGCATGAGCAATTGTTCTTAATCAACGCGTGGGGCGCCAGTGCTTGTCTTTGCCGCCTAGGGCCATGCCTGCCAGCAACCGCGCCATGATGCCCACCAGCCGCACTCCCGACACGAGCAGCCACAGGTGGCGCCTGCCGGCCCCAATCAGGCGCAGGCCTAGGGCCCCGTAGGCCAGTACCCCGACCACCAGGGCTACCCACACCCAGATGGGCACCAACGTCCAGCCGGGGGCCAGCGCCGCGCCGCCCACGCCGGCCAGCGTGCCCAGCAGCAGCAACGAGCGTGGCGGCTGCAGCAAGTCAAGGGCGCAGTCGAGGGGGGCGAGGCGGCCGGTGCGCAGGGCCTGGGCGAGCAGTGCCGGGGCGTGGGTGCGCACGGTGACCAGGTGGCCCGTCAGCCAGCGCCGCCGCTGCTGGGCAAACGCCCCGGCCGTAGCCACGGTGAGGTAGCTGAGGCGGGCGGCGGCGCAGTAGCGTACAGGCACGCTCCGCCGCGTCAGGTATACTTTCCACTCTTTGTCTTCGGCCAGTGAGGAGCTGGGCAGGGCCATCAGCTCCCGGAACACGTCTTCGCGGGCGCAGCAGCCCAGCCCGAAAATGAGCGCCTGCATGCCCAGCCGCTCGCGCACGCCGGCCAGCACCCGCTCGCGCAGGGCTTCGGCTGCCGCGTCCAGCACGGTCACGTCCGAGGCAAAGGCGTTGCCGACCTCGCGGCTGCACTGCAGCACCGGCGCCGCCCCCGGCTGGGCAAATTGCTGGTCTAGCTCGCGCAGGAAAGAGGGCGCCAGGCGGCAGTCGGCATCGAGCACGCACACCACCGCTTGGCCGCTCCCCTGCCCTAGGCCCAGCACCTCGGTCGCGAAGCCTAGGGCTTGGGCCTTGCTGGAAGGTGCCTGGGTGTGGCGCTCCAGGCATTCGGCCCCGGCCTGCCGGGCCAGGTCGGCGGTGCGGTCGGTGCAGTTGTCGGCCACTACTACCAGGCGCAGCAGGCCGGCGGGGTAGTCGAGGGCGCGCACACTGGCCAGCAGGTCGGGCAGCACGGTCTCCTCGTTGCGGGCCGGCACCAGCAGCACAAAGCGCGTGCTGGGAGCCACCGGGGCCGTGGGCAAAAACTGCCGCTCGACCACCCGGCGCCGCACCACGTAGTAAAGCGCCGGCAGCAACACATACAGGCAGTTGAGCAGCACGTAAGCTTGCCCTACCCCCCAGGTTACGCCCACCACCCACTGTCCCCATTCTGCTCCCACTGCGGGAATCCACGTCTGCCCCATGTGCACCTAAAAAGTATGGCCTAGCGGCCGCCGCTACCCTCTTAAAGGCAGCAGCTATCTGGTAATGAGGGAGTGAGTGAGTAGATATTTCATGCAATATACATTCGCCAATCCGACTTTTTTACTGGACCACGACGTTACTGTTAAGCTCGGGTTATGCGTGCGCTAAGCTCGGCTTTATCAAGCCCCTTATGTAGCAGCTTGTTACCTGTTTCAGGCAGCGCCGTGTTGCCGGGCAAGGCTTGGCTTCACTAGAAGGGCCTGGGCGCGGCGGGCGGCGCAGGCGGTGGGCGCTAGCTTTAGGCTGTTTTGCCAGGCGCAAAGGCCCGGCCTCCCTCCCATTCGCATGCTTACCTCTACTCCTAGCCAGCACCCGCTGGCCACCGCGCCCCCGCCCTTCACCGAGCGGCGCTACTTGCTCACGCTCTGCTTTGTAGTGTCGCTGTTTATGCTCTGGGGCCTGGGCGTCACGATGGGCGACATCCTCAACAAGCACTTTCAGGAGGTGCTGCACGTGAGCAAGGCCGACTCGGCGTTGGTGCAGTTTTCCATTTTCGGGGCCTACTTCATTATGGGCTTGCCCGCCGGCTGGTTTATGAAGCGCTACGGCTACCAGAAGGGCGTGCTGCTCGGGCTCGGGCTGTATGCCCTAGGCGCGTTTTTGTTCGTGCCAGCTGCTAATGCCGCTTCGTTTGGCTACCTGCGCATAGCCTTGTTTGTGCTAGCCTGCGGGCTGGCTACGCTCGAGGCCGTGGCGCACCCCTTCCTCGACGGCCTGGGCGACGGGCGCAGCTCCGACCGGCGCATTAACTTCGCCCACGCCATTAATGGTATTGGGGCGGTATCGGGGCCGCTTATCGGGGGCTACTTCGTGCTGCGCGGCACCCACGCCACCGGCGACCTCTCCTCCGTAAAGCTGCTTTACACGGCCATCGGCGTGGTAGTAGCTAGCATCGGGCTGGCGTTTGCCTTCGTGCGAGTGCCCCCGCTCAATGCCGAGCACACGCCCGGCACGGCCGCCAGCGAAACCAGTGAGGCGCCCACCGACCTGGTCGCCGATAAAAAGCTGTTTCAGCACCGGCATTTCGTGTGGGCCTGCGTGGCGCAGCTCTTCAACACGGCCGCCCAGGGCGGCACCTGGGCCTACTTCATCAACTACGGCACCGAGTACATGGGCCTGGCGCCGGGGCCGGCTGTGCACGGCTTTTGGCAGATAGGCGCGCTCTTCGGCCGCACCGTGGGCCTGGCGCCCGGCCTGCCGCACCTCGCCAACGACGTGGCGGCCTACTTCTTCTCCCTGAGCTTGGTGGGTATGATGCTGGGCCGCTTCCTGGGCACCTACCTCATGCAGTTTATCGCCCCCAACCGGCTGCTGGCGGTGGTAGCAGTGCTCAATATGCTGATGTGCGTAATCGTGGCGCAGCACTTAGGTTGGATATCATTTGCCGCGCTCATTTTGCTCAATTTCTTTTTCAGCATCATGTTTCCCACCATCTACAGCCTGGGGCTGAAAGACTTGGGCCGGCACAAGCAGCTGGCGTCGTCGTTCATCGTGATGGGCGTGGTAGGAGCTGCGCTATTTCCGCGCGTAATGGGCTGGGTAGCTGACGGCGGCGTGCCCGGCGGCACCGTGGCTACGGCCTACTACCTGCCCATTTTGTGCTACGCCGTGGTGCTGCTCTTTGCCTGGCGGGGCTACCGGGTGCAGCCCTCCTAGGGCCACCAGCCCCTTGCCGTGCCTATTTTCGCCGCGCCAGGTGGCCCTAGGGGGCGCGCAGGTGCCGTGGTCTGTGTGTTTATCTGCCTGCCGAGCTTTCTATGAGTGTTGAGGAGTTTTTCGAGCTTTTTCTGGAAGAGCTGCGCCGCACCCCGCAGCTCACTAGCTACTACAAGCTGCTCACCAGCTCCCGCAGCTTCGAGTTTCGCAAAGCTTACCTCGTGCAACGGCTGCGCTACATCAAGGCCCACTTGCCCCGGCCCGAAGCCGCCATCTGGGACTGTGGCTGCGGCTACGGTACCACGGCCATCTTTCTGGCCCTCAACGGCTACCGCGTGCACGGCACCACCCTCGAGTTCTACTATGCCCAGCTCGAAGGCCGCCTGCGCTACTGGTCGCAGTACGGCGACGTGTCGGGCTTCACCTACAGCTACGAGAACCTGTTCGACTCGCCCCCGCCGCCGGCCAGCTACGACCACATCCTCATTCAGGACACCCTGCACCACCTCGAGCCGCTGCCCCAGGCCCTGGCTATTTTCCGGCAGGCGCTGCGGCCCGGCGGCACGCTGGTGGTGGTAGAAGAAAACGGCGGCAACCTGCCTCAGCGCCTCAAGCTGTACCTGCGCCGGGGCAACCGCCGCATTATCGAGGTGCACGACGAGCGGCTTAATAAAAAAATATTGCTGGGCAACGAGAACATCCGCGACCTGGCCACGTGGCGGCGCGCCCTCGCCGACCAAGGCCTCGGCATTGCGCCAGGTGAGGTGCAGTACATCCGCCTGTTTCCGCCGTTCCTGTTTAAGGACGGCAATACCAACCTGCTGCTGGCCCGCGAGGACGCCCTCTGGCGCCAGAGCTCGCTGCTGCGCGAGAAGTTTTTCTTTGGCCTGAATTTTATGGCCTCGAAAGCTGGCGAGTAGCCTTTTTAGCCTGGCTTGCGTAAGACCCTGAAGCTGCCTCCGCCGAGGCATCTTCAGGGTTTTTTCATATTCCTATCGCCCGCCTAGGGTCACCTTTCTCACCCCCTTATGGAGTCTCAGTTTTTGTTTGCCACGGGTATTGAAAACAGCAACCCTACTATTAACAACGGCAAAACTCGCGTGGATGAGTTGGAGAAATGCGGCTTTTACAAGTATTGGCAAACGGATTTTCAGTGCGTAGAGGACCTGGGCATTCGGTTTTTGCGCTACGGCCCACCGCTATTCTCGGTGTGGCAGGCGCCGGGCAAGTACGACTGGACCTTCTGCGACCTCACGATGAACGACCTGCGGCGGCGCAACATCACCCCCATCGTGGATTTGTGCCATTTTGGGGTACCGGATTGGCTGGGCAATTTTCAGAACCTCGACTTCAGTCGGCTATTCCCTGACTACTGCCGGGCTTTTGCCCAGCGTTACCCGTGGGTGCAGCTCTACACGCCCGTTAACGAGATGTACATCTGTGCCGAGTTTTCGGCGCTTTACGGCTGGTGGAACGAGCAGCTAGCCTCGGACCAAGCCTTTGTGACGGCACTCAAAAACATCGTGAAAGCTAACGTACTGGCTATGCATGCCATTTTGGCGGTGCGGCCCGATGCGCTCTTCATTCAAAGCGAAAGCAGTGAATACTTCCACGCCGAAAACCCAGCTGCCATTAAGCCCGCCGAGATACTCAACGCCAAGCGCTTTCTCTCGCTCGACCTCAACTACGGCCGGCGCGTGGACTCGGAAATGTATGAGTACCTGCTGGATAACGGCATGACCCGCCAGGAGTACCACTTCTTCCTGGAAAACAACCTGAAGCACCAGTGCATCATGGGCAACGACTACTACCGCACCAATGAGCACCGGGTGCGCCCCGACGGCAGCACTACCGCCTCGGGCGAAGTATTTGGCTACCACGTCATTACCAGCCAATACCACGACCGTTACCAGCTGCCCGTGATGCACACCGAAACTAATCTCTGGCAGGGGCCCAAGGGCGACGAGGCCGTGCACTGGCTGTATAAGGAGTGGGCCAACGTGATGCGCGTGCGCAACGACGGCGTACCCATCATCGGCTTTACCTGGTACTCGCTTACCGACCAGGTGGACTGGGACACGGCCCTGCGCGAAAACCACGGCAACGTGAACCCCCTAGGGCTCTTCGACTTGCAGCGCAATATCCGGCCGGTGGGCACGGCCTACAAGCAGCTCATCGCCGATTGGTGCGAGGTGCTGCCCGCCCAAAGCGTGTGCCTGCAAATTCCGCTGGTGCTGCCCAGCGACGCCGACCAGCCCTGGGCTCAGCGGCAGCTTGCCCGCGCCCGCCGCGCCACCCGCAACCCCGACGCGCAGGCCGTTAATGATAGCCAAGCAGATAACCACTAACGCCAGGGATGGCCTGCTACGCAATGGCCACAGCAAGTATCAGCTACTTAGCAACTAACCGTTTACGGGCTTCTAGCCTCAACTCATAACTTCTAATTCATAATCTAAAGAAATGCGCTTTCAAGACCAAGTTGCCATTGTTACCGGCGCGGCCAGCGGTATTGGGCTGGCTACGGCCAAACGCCTAGCTTCGGAAGGCGCCCGCATCGTGATTGCCGACATCAACCAGGCATCCATCGACCAGGCTGTGCCGCAGGTGCAGCAGGCCGGCGCCCCAGAAGTGCTGGGCAGCAAGTGCGACGTGTCGAAAGAAGACGAGGTGACGGCCACCGTGCAAGCCGCCCTGGCTAAGTTTGGCCGCCTCGATGTAGTGGTGAATAATGCGGGCCTGATGCAGTTTAAGCCCCTCGAGCAGCTTACCGGCGACGACTGGAACCGCTTGCTGAGCGTGGACCTCCTAGGGGCGTTTTACTTTACCAAGCAGGCCTTTTTGCACATGAAGCCGGGTGGCGCGGTCGTGAACGTGTCGAGCATTCACGCCATCGAAACCGAGCCGCTCGTGGCGCCCTACGCCGCGGCCAAGGCCGCCGTACTGTCGCTCACGCGCTCGTCGGCCATCGAGGGCAAGCCCAAAGGCCTGCGCATCAACGCGGTGCTGCCCGGCGCCATCGACACGCCTATGCTCTGGGACAACCCCAACGTGAAGTCGGGCGTCGAGAAAATCAACCCCGCCGACGTGGGCAAACCCGAGGACGTGGCCGCCGCTATAGCCTACCTGGCTTCCAGCGACGCGCAGTTTGTGCAGGGCGCCATGCTGCACGTTGATGGCGGCCGGCTGGATAACTTGTAGCGCGATGCGGCTGCAAGGCTAGGCCCGGCTTATTTTTGAGCTGCACCTCTTCAGCACGCCCGTAGCGGCCGCCGCTACCCTGGCTTACTTCATCGGGTTCTGGGTGCTGCTGCGCAGCGGCTCTACCATCGCCAACGCCTTCGTGCTGCGCCGCTTGCACTACCGCAACTGGGGCTGGAACCTGGCCCTCGGGGCGCTGGGTTTCGTGCTGAGCTTCCTGATACTAGCCAACCCGGCCATCGGGGCCCTAGGGGCTACGGTGTGGGTGGCCCTCGCGCTGGTGGCGCTGGGCGTGGCCCTCATGGTGCTGGGCTGGCGCCTGCGTAGCGCCTCGGCGCACGCCGGGTAATGCTTATTTCCCTGCACAAAAAGCCCTTAGCTACCCCTAGGGGCTTTTTGGTGAGCCAGCCGCGCCGGGCTAGCACCCCCGGCGCGGCCTCGCGCCCAGCCTAGAGTCTTTGGGCGGCAATCACCTTTATTTGCTGCATGAAGCTCCCGCTCCTCCTTTCCACGCTGCTTTGCCCCCTAGCCCTGCTGGCGCAGTCCAGGCCCGACGCTACCCAAGCTGAAAACCTCGTGCAGTACGCCCACCCGCTGGTGGGCACGGCCAAGATGGGCCACACTTACCCCGGCGCCACGGTGCCCTTCGGGGCGGTGCAGCTCTCGCCCGATACCGACACCATCAGCTACGAGCAAAACGGCAAGTATAACCCCGAAATCTACTCGTACTGCGCGGGCTATCAGTACAAAGACCCCACCATCGTGGGCTTCAGCCACACGCACTTCAGCGGCACAGGCCACTCCGACCTGGGCGATTTTCTGGTGATGCCTAGCACCGGCAAGCTCCAGCTCAACCCCGGTACCGCCGACCGGCCCCTAGGGGGCTACCGCTCGGCCTACTCGCACCAAACCGAGGTAGCCGAGCCGGCCTATTACAAAGTGCGGCTAGCTGATAATGATATTTTGGCTGAGCTAACGGCCACAACGCGGGTCGGCATTCACCAATACACCTTTCCAAAGGCCGACGAGTCGCACATTATTCTGGATTTGATGGCCGGAATTTACAATTACCCCGGCAAGAACGTATGGACCTTCGTGCGGGTCGAGAACGATTCGCTCGTGACCGGTTACCGCCAAACCAACGGTTGGGGCCGCACCCGCGTGGTGTACTTCGCGCTGAGCTTTTCCAAGCCCTTCAAAAGCTACGGCAGCCGCAACTACGACCCAAAGCAGGCCTACCGCGGCTTCTGGGGCCGCTTCGACCAAAACCACAACTGGCCCGACCTCGCTGCTCACCAGCTGCGGATGCATTTCGACTTTGGCGCCACCCAGGCCGGCCAGCAGGTGAAGCTGAAAATGGCCCTCTCGCCCGTGAGCACCGCCGGCGCCCTGGCCAACCTGCGCGCCGAAGCCCCAGGCTGGAGCTTTGCCGACTATAAGCAAAAGGGCCAGGCGCAGTGGCAGCAGGAGCTCAGCAAAATTGCCATCAGCTCGCCGAAGCGGGTCGATAAGGAGAATTTCTACACGGCCATGTACCATGCCTTCACGGGCGTGACTACCTACCAGGACACCGACGGCCAGTACCGCGGCCTCGACCAGAACAACCACCAGGCCAAGGACTTCACCAACTACACTACCTTCTCGCTCTGGGATACCTACCGCGCCCTGCACCCGCTCTACAACCTGGTGCAGCCCCGTCGCAACGCCGACATGGTGCAAAGTATGCTGGCACACTTCGACCAAAGCGCCGAGCACATGCTGCCGGTGTGGAGCCACTACGCCAACGAAAACTGGTGCATGATAGGCTACCACTCGGTACCGGTGGTGTGCGATGCCATCGTGCTCGGCAACGCGCCCTTCAGCCAGAATACGGCCCTCGACGCCTGCGTGACCACCGCTCGCCAGCGCTGGTACGACGGTCTAGGGCTGTATATGGACAAAGGCTACGTGCCCAGCGACCAGAACGGCGCCTCGGTGTCGAAAACGCTGGAATACGCCTTCGACGACTACTGCATCGCGCAGGCGGCCCAGAAGCTAGGCCGCGCCGACATCGAAAAGGAGTTTCGCCAGCGGGCCACCAACTGGCAGAACGTGTACGACGCCCGCATCGGCTTCATGCGCCCGCGCCTGGCCGATGGCACGTTCCGCGAGAAGTTTGACGTACTCACCACCTCCGACCCGGCTTACATCGAGGGCAACGCCTGGAACTACAGCCTCTACGTGCCCCACGACCCGGCCGGCCTCATCGCCAAGATGGGCGGCAACCAGCGCTTCGTGCCGCACCTCGACTCGCTGTTTACCATGCACCTGCCCGACAAGTTCTTCGCCGAAACCGAGGATATCACCCGCGATGGCATCATCGGCAACTACGTGCACGGCAACGAGCCCGCCCACCACGCCGCCTACCTCTACAACTGGACCGACCAGCCCTACAAAACGCAGCCTCGCATCCGCATGATTCTGAACAAGATGTACCACCAGGGCCCCGACGGCCTCGGCGGCAACGACGACTGCGGCCAGATGTCGGCCTGGTACATCTTCTCGGCCCTGGGCTTCTACCCCGTGGCCCCCGCCTCGGGCGAGTACGCCCTAGGCAGCCCGGCCGTGCACGGCGCCGTGCTGCAAGTGGGCGAAGGCAAAACCTTCACCGTAACGGTTAAAAACCAGTCGGATAAAAACGTCTACGTGCAGTCGGCCAAGCTGAACGGAAAGCTGCTAACGCGGCCCTTCCTACCAGTAAATGAGGTGCGCCAGGGCGGCACGTTGGAGTTTGTGATGGGCAGCAAGCCGGCGCGGAAGTAATTATTACTTGCAGTACCTCACATGCAAACGAATAAAGATGAAATACTGCAAGTACTTAAAGCTGCTTTAAAAGTACTTATTTCACCAGATTCACCTATTATATAACCGCCTTTGAATGTGAGCTGCTAAACGATACACTAGGTATCAGTGCTGATTTTATGTTCAGCGAACTTGAGCTTGAAGACAAATCCGAATGGAATAAATGGGTTAAATCATACCCATTTAATATCGAGAATTTTAATGGACCAGAAGAACCTACCAGAGTATTTTTAATGGGCTTATTAACGCAGGCAAGTATTCAAGATATTGAGGAAGAAAATGAGGGCACCTTGATTATTACCTTTTAGAATAATATGAGAATTAGACTTCAAGGAGAAGATGAAATGGCTGATAATTCTTGGAATCTGAAGTTCAGAAATGCTGACGGTAATGAAATCGGAAACTGCAACTGTTCCTTTAACGACATGTTTTTGACTGTAAGTGACGAGCTATTAAATAAGCTTGTCTAATTCCTTGAAAACAGAAAAAGCCACGGCACGCGCCGTGGCTTTTTCTGTTTTCAATTGCTCAGAAAGGCGAAGAGTAATTAACTCAAGTTGCGGACTAATAGCCGGCTTGGTCTAAGGTATGGACGAAGATGAACAAGGCCAGCTTAAGCACGAAGCCAGCCGCCGTTACAGCGTGCAGGTGCTTGGGAAAGCGGGCC
>Ga0160427_10000048_pt1 | contig 114874 bp, 99 predicted proteins | sample SolpanmetagenomL_FD_108194 | JGI IMG/M metagenome (GOLD analysis project Ga0160427, IMG submission 108194) | Solar panel surface microbial communities from Lawrence Berkeley National Laboratory, California, USA - L | ecosystem: Engineered > Built environment > Solar panel > Unclassified ...
CCGGCCAGTTCGGGCGTGTGGGTGGTGAATACCAAGCGCTTCTGTACCTCGGCCAGGTTGCGGCCAAACTTCTCGTAGAGGAAGAACGTGAGGGGCACGCCGTGGCCCTCGTTAAGGTGGTAGATGTCGGTTTGGCGGCCTAGCTCGTCGAGCAGCTTGCCGCCGCCAATACCCAGCACCATGCTCTGGGCCACGCGGGCGGCCGTGTCGGGGTCGTAGAGCTTGTGCGTGATGGTGCGCGAGATGTAGTCGTTTTCCTCAATATCAGTGCTGAGGAAGAACATGGGCGCGGTGCCAAATGTGTCGGGTGCTAGGTACCAGGCCTTCACGTGCACCTCCGCATCGTGAATGATGATGGGAAACACGATGCCCGTATCTTCCAGGAACGAGTAGAACTTCTGGCGGAAAGCGGGCACCATGAGCTGCTCAGCATCACGGTCTTGGTCGTAGTAGCCGTAGGTCCACAGCATGCCAATGCCAATGAGATTCTGCTTCAGTTCGTAGGCCGAGCGCATGTGCGAGCCCGCCAGAAAGCCTAGGCCCCCGGAATAGATTTTAAGGCTTTGGTCGATGGCAAATTCCATCGAGAAATACGCGGCCGGGGTCTTGTATTTGGCAGCTGGGGTGTATGGGTTGAATTGAAATGCCATGTGAAAAAACAGGTAGCAGGCTGCTACTAAGAGGGTTTTCAAGCGCAAAGAAAGCCCCTGTACGTGGTTTGGGCCGGGCGCGGATGTATTTTGCCAGTGCGTACCCCTAGTGCTTTCCGCAATGGTTTGCGGGCTTTTAGCGGCGATTTTTCCTCTTCGGAACCCTGTGCTGCGCGGCGCTCATCGGGGTTCTGTACTACTCTCTTTTCACCCATTCAGCCCTTCCCCTTCTCCCATCCTATGCACAAGCTCCGCCTTCTGCTAGCGGCTTCGGCCGTTTTGCTGGCCAGCACCGCCCCGGCCCTAGCCCTGGCGCCGCCCACCCAGCCTACTGCTGCCGCGCCCGCTAAAGCCGCCGCCCCGCGCATCGACCCCACCTACTGGTTTGTGGGCATGAAAAACCCCAAGCTGCAATTGCTGGTGCACGCGCCCGGCATTGCGGGCAGCACAGCCACCCTAGGGGCCTACCCCGGCGTGACGCTCGACGGCTTTGAAAAGCTGGAAAGCGCCAATTATTTACTTGTTAACCTCACGGTGAGCCCCGAGGCCAAGCCCGGCCAGCTGAAGCTCACCTTTAAGGGCACCAAGAACCTGACGACCACCTACGAGCTACGGCCCCGCAACCAGGACCCGGCGCGCACGCAGGGCCTCACGCAGGCCGACTTCATTTACATGCTGATGCCGGACCGCTTTGCGAACGGCGACCCCAAGAATGACATCGTGAAGGGCACCCGCGCCCCGCGCCTGAGCCGCGACTCGATGTTTGCCCGCCACGGCGGCGACCTCAAGGGCATCGAGCAGCACTTCGACTACCTGAAGGCCCTAGGGGCCACCGCCATCTGGCCTACGCCCATCGTGGAAAACGACATGCCCAAGGCTAGCTACCACGGCTACGCCGTCACGGACTGCTATACCATTGACCCGCGCTACGGCACCAACCAAGAGTACGTGCAATTTGTGCAGCATGCGCACGCCCAGGGCTTTAAGGTGGTGCAGGACATCGTGCTCAACCACTGGGGCAGCTACAATTACCTGTTTCTGGACAAGCCAGCGGCCAACTGGTTTCACGAGTGGCCCAGCTTCACGCGCTCGAACTACAACGCCTACGCCCTGAACGACCCGCACGGCTCGGCCTATGACCGCAAGCGCTACAACGACGGCTGGTTTGACACCTCCATGCCCGACGTGAACCAGAGCAACCCCTACGTGGCTACCTACCTCACCCAAAACTTCCTGTGGTGGGTAGAAAGCACCGGCCTCGACGGCTACCGCATCGATACCTACCCGTATTCGGAGCCGCACTTCCTGATGAGCTGGGGCAAGGCCATCATGGACGAGTACCCCAAGCTAACGCTCTACGGCGAGGCCTGGGAGGGCAGCACCGCCGAGCAGGCCTTCTACGCCCAAAATATCATGCAGCCGGTAGACGGCTTTAAGTCGAACCTGCCGGGCGTGCTCGACTTCATCACCACCTTCGCCATTGCCGACGCCCTCCGGGACGGCAACATGGAGCACCTCTACCAGAGCATGCAAAGCGACTGGCTGTACGTGGACGCGACGCGCAACGTGACCTTCCTGGACAACCACGACATGTCGCGCTTCTACTCGGTCATTGGCGAGGACTTCGCCAAGTACAAGATGGGCCTGGCCTGGCTGCTGACCTTGCGCGGCATTCCGCAGCTGTACTACGGCACCGAGGTACTGATGAAGAACTTCTCGAACCCCGACGGCAAGGTGCGCGAGGACTTCCCCGGCGGCTGGGTGGGCGATAAAGTCAACTACTTCAAATCGCGCCCCGGGCAGGCGGGCGAGGCGTTTGACTACGTGAGCAAGCTGGCCAACTACCGCAAGGCGCACCCAGTGCTGAGCAGCGGCAAGCTTATGCAGTTCATTCCGCAGGACGGCGTGTACACCTACTTCCGCTACAACGACCAAGGCGAGTGCGTGATGGTGATTGCCAACGCCAGCAAAGAAGCCAAGAAAGTGGACGGCACCCGGTTTGCGGAGCGCACCAACGGCTTTTCGTCGGGCATGGATGTAGTGAGTGGCACGACCATCTCGGACCTGAAAACCTTGCAGGTGCCAGCCCAAACCGCTTGGGTGGTGGAGCTGCGGAAGTAGGTTTGCGGGTAGGTGTTTTCACCGCAGAAGACGCAGAGGTTTTCGCAGAGGAAACGCAGAAGCACCATGCACGAGAACGACGTTTCTTTTTTGATTCGGCAATCGGCTTACCAGGTGCACGTTGCCCTAGGGCCGGGGCTGCTCGAATCAGCCTACGAAGCTGCGTTGACGCATGAGCTGCGTTTGGCTGGCTTGCGCGTGCAAACTCAGGTGCCGCTGCCGATGGTCTACAAGGAAATCCAGCTAGAAGTCGGCTACCGCCTCGATTTACTAGTCGAGGGCAAGGTAGTGGCCGAGCTGAAAGTAGTGGACGCCGTGCTTGACATTCACCACATGCAACTACTTACCTACCTCAAGCTCTCGGGCCACAAGCTAGGCTTGCTTATCAATTTCAACGTCATGCGCATCAAGGATGGTATCTACCGCAAGGTCAACAACCTAGCAGACTAACTCCCTCTGCGTTTCTTCTGCGAAAACCTCTGCGTCTTCTGCGGTGAAAACACCCTATATGAAATACCTCCCAGCCTTCCTCCTCTTAGCAACAACACTCGTGGCCCACGCCCAAGACCCCAACACCACCGCCGAAACGCCGCAGGACCACAAGCTGATAATCTACCAGCTGCTGCCGCGCCTGTTCGGCAACAAGGTGGCCCTGAACAAAATCTACGGCACCATCCAGGAAAACGGCTGCGGCAAGTTCAACGACATCACCGACCGGGCCCTCGACGAGATTAAGGCCCTAGGGACCTCGCACGTGTGGTACACCGGAGTACTGGAGCACGCCACCATGACGGGCTACCCCGGCATACCCGCCGACGATGCCGACGTGGTGAAGGGCCGCGCCGGCTCGCCCTACGCCGTGAAGGACTACTACGACGTAGCCCCCGACCTGGCCGTGAACGTCAAGAACCGCATGGCCGAGTACGAAGCCCTCATCAAGCGCACCCACGCCCACGGCCTGAAGGTGCTCATGGACTTCATCCCCAACCACGTGGCCCGCTCCTACAAGTCGGATGCCCACCCGGCGGGCGTGGCCGACCTGGGGACCGAGGACGACAAAACCCAGGCCTTCGCGCCCAACAACAACTTCTACTACCTGCCCGGCCAGCGCTTTGTGGTGCCCGCCGGCTACAACCCCCTAGGGGGCCTGCCGGGGCCGCAGGAGGATAAGAAATACCAGGAGTTTCCGGCCAAGGCTACCGGCAACGACGTGTTTTCGGCTACGCCGTCGGTAGACGACTGGTTCGAAACCATCAAGCTCAACTACGGCGTGGACTACCAGCACGGCCGCGCCCTGCACATCGACCCCATTCCGAGCACCTGGCTCAAGATGCGCGACATCCTCGTGTTTTGGGCGAAGAAGGACGTGGACGGCTTCCGCTGCGACATGGCCGAGATGGTGCCCGTCGAGTTCTGGGCCTGGGTCATTCCCGAGCTGAAGAAGGTGAAGCCGAGCCTCGTCTTCATCGGCGAAGCCTACAACTCCAAGGAGTACGGCACTTACTTCACCAAGGGCCACTTCGACTACCTCTACGATAAGGTGGGCCTGTATGACGGCCTACGCCGGCTGATGCGCCAGGAGGGCCGCACCGAGGACATCACCCACGTGTGGAGCCAGGAAAGCGCCGGCTTCGGCTCGCAGATGCTGCGCTTTCTGGAAAATCACGACGAGCAGCGCATCGCCAGCCCCGACTTTGCCACCGACCCGCGCCGCGCCATTCCGGCCATGACCGTGTCGGCCACCCTAGGCAGCGGGCCGGTCATGCTCTACTTCGGCCAGGAGGTGGGCGAGCCAGCGCGCGGCAGCGAAGGCTTCTCCTCGGCCGACGGGCGCACCAGCATCTTCGACTACTGGGGCGTGCCCGAGCACCAAAAATGGATGAACCAGGGCAAGTTTGACGGTGCCCGCCTGAGCGCCGAGCAAAAGAGCCTGCGCGACTTCTACGGCCGCCTGCTACGCCTCTCAAGTAAGAGCGAGGCCATCCGGGCCGGCAAGTTCTACGAGCTGCAAGCCGCCAACCAGGGCACTACCGGCTACGACGCCAGCAAGCTCTACGCCTACCTGCGCTACACCCAGGGCCAACAAGTGCTGGTGGTAGTCAACTTCAGCGACTCGCAAACCTTCAACCCCACGCTCACCATTCCGCCCGCCGCCTGGCAAGCCATGGGCCTCGACCCCAAGCATGCCTACACCCTGCGCGACTTGCTGGGCAATGGCCAGGCGCAGCCCGGCACCCGCCCGGTGGCGCTGCCGCCCCTAGGGGCCCTAGTACTGGAAATCAAACCTCAGTAGAGAGCCAAGAACTTAGAGCTGAGACCTTAGACTACTAGGCGTCTTGAGTTGCTACGATTCTGAGTTCTTAGCTCTCAGTTCTAAGCTCTTTGTTCTGAGTTCTTGCCCCAGCCGTAACTTTCAACTCCGCTTTTCCCACCCCTACTCGCCCTTTTTATGGCCGGCTCCTCCATCACCGTCGACTCGCCCAATGTGCGCGTCAAGCCCCGCCTCTCGTTCTGGGAAATCTGGAACATGAGCTTCGGCTTCTTGGGCATCCAGTTCGGCTTCGAGCTGCAAAACTCCAACGTGAGCCGCATCTTCGAGACCCTAGGGGCCAACAAGGACGACCTGCCGCTGCTCTGGATTGCGGCCCCGCTCACCGGTCTGCTCGTGCAGCCCATCATCGGCTACTTCTCCGACCGCACCTGGCACCCCACCTGGGGTCGTCGTCGGCCGTTTTTCTTCTTCGGCGCGTTGCTAGCCACGCTGGCGCTGCTGTTCATGCCCAACTCGGGCTCGCTGCTGGTAGCGGCCAGCATGCTGTGGATAATGGACGCCAGCATCAACATCTCGATGGAGCCGTTCCGGGCCTTCGTGGGTGACTTGCTGCCAGCCAACCAGCGCACTACCGGCTTCGCTACCCAGAGCTTCTTTATCGGCGTGGGGTCGGTTATCGCGGCGTGCCTGCCGTGGCTGTTCACCAACGTGTTCAACATCGCCAATACCGCGCCGCAGGGCGTCATTCCGCCGTCGGTGAAGTACGCGTTTTACGCGGGTGGCGCGGCGCTTTTCCTGGCCGTGATGTACACCGTGTTCACCACCAAAGAATACCCGCCGGTGGACATGGCCGAGTTTGAGCGCGAAAAGGCTGAGGGCGGCATGTTCGACGGCATCAAGGCCTCGTTCATGGGCATCTTTAACATGCCCAAGGCCATGAGCCAACTAGCGGTGGTGCAGCTCTTTACCTGGTTCGCGCTGTTTGCCATGTGGATTTACTCTACCAACGCCATTACCAGCAACATATACAACATGCGCGTAGAGGGCAGCCTCTACCAGAAGCTGGTGCAGCAGGTAGAGCAGGCAGCCGCGGCCGTGCAGAACGTGCCCACCAAAAGCTTCTTCGACCTGAGCCAGGCCACTGACGCCGAGAAAAAAGTAAAAGAGCTGGCCGCCCTGCGCGCCGACATCGCCGATATCAACGACCACCAGGCGGGCAGCACCACCAAAGTCATCACGACCAACCTGGCTGGCTACGCCTTGAAAAACGGGCAGTTGACCGCTGACGAAGCCGCGAACCTAAAGCGGGTGCAACAGCAGTACAATGACGGGGCCGACTGGCTGGGCATTTGCTCGTCGGTGCGTAACGGCGTGGCGGCCATCTTCGCCTTTTTGCTGCCCGTGCTGGCCCGCCGCACCAGCCGCCGCTTCACGCACATGCTATGCCTGGTTATCGGCGGCCTAGGGCTGATGTCGCTGAGCATCGTGCACGACCCGCGCCTGCTGCTAGGGTCGATGGCGCTGGTGGGCATTGCCTGGGCCAGCATCTTGTCGATGCCTTACGCCATGCTGGCCGGCGCACTACCGGCTAATAAAATGGGCTACTATATGGGCGTGTTCAACTTCTTCATCGTCACGCCGCAGATTATCGCTTCGGTGGGCCTAGGGTTCCTGACCGCGCACCTCTTCAACGGCAACACGCTCTATGCGCTGGTGCTGGGCGGCGCCGGCATGATACTTGGCGGCCTGCTTACCCTGCGCGTGCAAGACACCGACGACATCCGCCTGCCCAATAACATAAGCCCCGCCGAAAACATGGCCTACGACGCGCTCATGGGCGACGTCAACCCCGAGGTTTAGGTCATTTAACAGTTGTCAGTTAACAATTAACAGCCCGGCCGCTGCCTGAGAAGGATGACGGCTGGGCTGTTAATTGTTAACTAAAAATCACTCCTCGTGGCCGGGCAGGGCCCTAGGGGGTGCGGCGGCTTGCTGCTTGTCCTCTAGGGCCAGGCGGGCTTGCTCGGCAGCCGAGGGGTGCAGCTGAAACTTGCTCAGGTCAGGCTGCCCGGCATCGACCCAGGCCGTGTACCAGCAGGCGCCGATGAGGCGGGCGGCGTAGCGCAGCTGCCGCTCTACCTGCCCGTTCAGACGGCGGTGGTAAGCCTGGCTGAACTCGCGCGAGTACACCCGCACGGTGCGGTTGCCTCGCAGCTCGTAGGCGTACTTGCGGTCCTCGCTTAGTTCCTTGCTCACGGCGTGCTCCATTGCAAACACCGAATCGACGGCGGCGTGGGCGCGGGCCACGGCAGCCCAGGCGGCCTCAGTGGGGCGCGGCAGGTACGGCGCCTGGCCGGTCAGCAGGTCGTAGCCCTCGGCGTGCAGCTCGGGCAAGCGCGACTCCCAGAGGCCGTGGATGCCCGTCTGGCCCGTAAACTGGCCGTTGTAGTTGCGGGTGGTGTGCAGCGGCACGCAGGCATCGGCCACGTAGTGCCCTAGGTCGGCAGCCAGGCGCAATACCTGGTCGGCATTATGGGCTTCGAAGGCGGCTTGCAGTTGGCGCTCCATGCGAGCCACTTGCCAGGGCACAATGCCGTGGCGCAGCAACGAGTCCTCGCCGCCCATGCGAGCTACGGCGTCGGCGTAGGCTCTAGGCAAGCCGCGGCCGTGGGTGGTGAGGGCGCTGTCGCCGTACACGTCCACATCCAGGAAGTGGCGCGGCGCCTCGCCGGGTACCAGCGTGCGCCGGGCGTCGGGCCGGGTAGCGTTGGCCGTGAGGTACTCGATGTTGGCTTTGAAGAAGGGCAGCATCTCGGGCGGCAGCGTGTACACCGCCAGCCGGTTCAGCAGCCGGTGCCCATAGAAGCCCCAAGCCTGGGCAGGCGCAATGGGCAGCCCCAAGGCAAGTATTAGTAGCCCGCAGCCAAAAAGCAGCGCCTTTTTCATCCTTGCAAGTTAACTTCTGGCAGCGGCACCTGCAGCTGCTAGCGCCATTTGCCTTGCGCTATTAGCTGCAGCGCGTATGCCCGCTGCACGTAGCGGGGCTGCGCCTGCCGCTGCTCAAAACGCAGCACGGCCTCGCGCTCCCGGCGCTGGCTAAAGCGGGCCCAGCTCACGATGCTATTCACCAGCAAAGGCGCGGCTAGGGCCGCATTGCCCACTTGCAAGCCGCGCTGAAATCCAGTGGCTGGCCGCAAAGTTAGTGCGATGATGTTTGATGGCAGCACTACCGAGTAGGCTATTGTGCCGAGGCGGCCCCCGCGCCGCCCGTGCCGGAATACCTGTCGCAGCACCGCCACGCTATCGTCGTGGGTCATAGCTAAGGGGCGGGCTGCTGACAGCGGCGCAGGGGCTTGCTGGGCGGCGGCCGGCACCAAGCTGCCTAGGGTTAGCAGCGCTGCCAAGGGGTACGAAAGCTTCATAGCAGGAGAGGTAAGGATGGCAGGTCGTAAACATACACCCTACTGCTTGCTTATCAGGCACTAGCAACACAGAGAAAACCCGCACCCTGCGGCGGCAACAGCAGTCAGCAGGTAGCAGGTAGCAGCTGTCGAAGCCTGCTACCGCGCCAGGCAGTTCGCTGCAGTGCTTGTACCAATACTAGCGACTGCCAACTGGACGGCACGGCTGCTAAAAGCTATTTCTTAACCATCAACTATTTAGCATAAAATCTAGAATTAGATGAAATCCGAATGAAGTTGTGCATCGTAATGCTCGATGTATCTTCATAAAATCTTCATTAATGAGAAAATCTCTTTCCCACAGCGGCATGCGTGCGCTTGCGCTTCTGGTTGGCGCCGCCAGCTTGCTCACGGCTTGCAAGGACGACTCGGAGGACGTAGCCATCAACAAAACTGACGTGGCCATTCAAGCTCTCACTGATAACAACCAACTACTATCGCTGCGCACGACGGCCCTAGGGGGTACTGCCGCGCCGGTAAGCATCACGGGCCTGCAAGCCAACGAGCGTATCCTCAGCATCGATTATCGGCCGGCTACCGGGCAACTCTACGGCCTCGGCAGCACCAGCCGCCTCTACGTCATCAACTCCAGCACCGGCGCGGCGCGGGCCATCGGCAGCAGCGCCTTCACGCCAGCTATAAGCGGCACCAGCGCCAGCATCGACTTCAACCCCACTGTGGACCGGGTGCGCGTGGTATCTAATACCGGCCAGAACCTGCGCCTCAACCCCGAAACCGGCGCCGTGCAAGCCACCGATGGCACCATCAACGGCGTAACGGGCGCTACCATTTCGGCCGTGGCCTACACCAATAGCGTGGCCGGCGCCACCTCTACGGTGCTCTACGACATCGACCCCGCCACCGACCGCCTCTACCGCCAGGACCCGCCCAACGATGGCACCCTGGTATTGGTAGGCGACCTAGGGGTGAACGGTACCCAGGCTGGCTTCGACATCGCAGCCGATGGCGGTAAGGCCTTCGCCACGCTCACGGTTGACTCGCGCGCCGGGCTCTACGAAGTGGACTTGACGTCGGGCCGCGCCACGCGCTACGACACCTTTGCCAGCGGCACCAACGTGGTGGACATCGCCATTCCGACCTTGCCCGTGGCCTACGGCGTCGATTCGGATAACAACTTCGTGGCCTTCAACCCTACTAGCACGCAAACGCCCGTTACCAAGGCCTTCACCGGCTTGCAAAGCGGCGAGCGCATTGTGGGCCTCGATATGCGCCCCCTCAACGGCCAGCTCTACGGCCTAGGCAGCACCAACCGCCTGTACACTATCAACACCTCGTCGGGGGCCGCTACGGCCGTGAGTGCTACACCACTGGCTTTGATGGGCAGCAACTTCGGCTTCGACTTCAATCCCACCGTGGACCGAATTCGCATCATCAGCGAAACGGGCGTGAACCTGCGCGTAAACCCGGCCGATGGCGTAGCCATTGTGGATGGCACGCTGAACCCCGGTACGCCAGCCGTAACGGGTGCCGCTTACTCCAACAACTTCGCTGGCGCCACCTCTACGGTGCTCTACGACATCGACTCGACCACCGACCAGCTCTACCGCCAAGACCCGCCTAACAATGGCACGCTGGTATCGATAGGGGCCCTAGGGGTAAATGTGGCCGCTACCAACGGCTTCGACATTGGCGGCACTAGCGGCACTGCCTACGCCGTGCTTACGGTGGGCAGCACCAGCAGCGTTTACGCCATCAACCTGACCAGCGGCGCCGCCACTAAAGGGGCTGATGTGCCGAAGGCACTGCAGGCCATGACGCTGGGCCTGGGCTTCTAGCCTGCTAAGCCGGGCGGAAGTAATGCTTTCGCCTGGCTTTATTGCTCTGCTTTCCCTTCCGTTTGTGTTTAGCAAGCAAATGGCCCTAGGACGCGTTATGCATCCTAGGGCCATTTTGTATGTATGGGGTTAGCTAGCGCCGCCCGGTGTTCGTCGGAAATTTCATGCGGTACTCGTGGCGCACGTCGCCCTTGCTGATGCGGGACAGCTTGCCTTTGAGCAGCTGCTTTTTGAAGGCCGAGAGCTTATCGGTGAACAGGATACCTTCGAGGTGGTCGTACTCGTGCTGGATGATGCGCGCGGCCAGGCCCGAGAAGCCTTCCTCGTGGGTTTGGCGGTTTTCGTCTTCGTAGCGCAGCACGATATCGGGGCAGCGGTGCACCAACTCGCGCACGCCCGGAATGCTCAGGCAGCCTTCTTCAAAGCCCCACTCCTCGCCGGTTTCGCTCACCATGCGCGGGTTGATGAATGCGCGCTTGATGGGCAGCTCGGCCGGATTAGTTTGCTCGCTGGCGTCGAGTGGCTCGGTGGTGGCCTCTTCGTTCTCGTCGGGCGTCACCATCGGAGTCGAGTCGATAACGAACAGGCGCACGCCCTTACCAATTTGGGGGGCAGCTAGGCCCACACCGTGGGCCGAATACATAGTTTCGAACATATCCTGCACCAGCTGGTGCAGTTCGGCCGGGTTGAGGTCGGCCGGCAAGTCTTTGGCGCGGGTTTTCAGTACCGGGTCGCCCACGGCTACTATCGGATAAATCATTGTCTACCTGGAGATTCTAAATAAGATTGCAGAATAAGTGCGGCGCTCACCTTATCTACGGTGGCTTTGTCTTGGCGGGCCTTGCGCCCTAGGCCCCCGGCTAGCATGGCTTGCTTAGCCAGCCGCGAAGTGAAGCGCTCGTCGATTTCGTGCACCGGCACGGCGGGCAGCTCGCGGCGCAGGCGGCGCAGCAGCCCCACCACGGCGCTGGTCGAGTCGGTGGGCTCGCCGAGCAGCGTGCGCGGCATACCCACCACCACGGCAGCCAGCGGCTCGCGTTGGTGGTAGTCGAGCACGAACTTCACCACGTCCTGGCTGTGAATGGTATCCAAGGGCGAGGCAATGAGCTGCAACGGGTCAGTGATGGCCAGCCCCACGCGCTTGTGGCCGTAGTCGAGGGCAAGAATGCGGCCGGATGTAGGCATGGAAACAGGGGACAAAACAAGCTGAACGGCGTAGCTGCCGCGGCCGGAAAGGCTACCACAAAGATACGGCTCGGCTGGACGGGCAAAACCAGGGGCTACCCAGGCCAGCCAGTTACCGGTAGGCCAAGATGGCTACCCAGCCTCGCCGGCTCGCGGCGCGTAAAGGGCCCTAGGCCTGCGAGTTGGCTTTTCGGCATAAAAAATAAGCTCGTAGGCAGAAAATGCTGGCTAGTGCTGGCAAAGCAGCGGCAAACTGGCCGAAGTGCAATAATTTTGAGAGTAATCGACAAGATTTCCCGCTTGAATTAAATTTTACCCGCCCTCCTTATGCCCCTTTTCCCGCCCTCGTCCGGCCCCGGCTCTTCTGCGGCTCCGCGCGCCCCCAGGCGGCGCTGGCTGCGCACGGCGGCCGTACCGCTGCTGGCGCTGGGTGTAGGCATCATCGTGGGTAACAACCCGTTCCGGCCCCATTCCGACAACCCCGACGCAACGGCCCGCGGCTACTTGCGCTACAAGGAAATCCTGACGGCCATCGACCGCGACTACGTGGACTCGGTGGATGCCGACGGCCTTACTGACTACGCGGTAGCGCAAGTGCTGGGCCGCCTCGACCCGCACTCGGTGTACATTCCGGCCCGCGACCGCGACCAGACCGACGCCTTTCTGCAGAGCGCATTTGATGGCGTGGGACTCGACTTTTTCATGTTCCGCGACACGGCTACCGTCAGCCAGGTGAGCCCTGGCGGCCCGGCCGAGGCCGCCGGCCTGCACCCCGGCGACCAGCTGGTGCGCGTGGGCGCGGAGGCCGTAGCGGGCGCCCACCTCAGCAGCGCTCGCTTGAGCCAGCTGCTGCGCGGCACCCGTGGCAGCCAAGTGGCCCTAGGGCTGCTGCGCCACCACGAGCCATTTACGCTGCACATCACCCGCAACCGCCTGGCCAACAATTCGGTGGAGCCGGGCGCGCTGCTTGAGGATGGCCAGACCGGCTACCTGCGCGTGGCCCGCTTTGGGGCCAGCACCTACGAGGAATTCAAGTACCAGTTGGCCGACTTGCAGCGCCAGGGCATGAAGCGCCTGGTGCTGGACCTGCGCGGCAACCCCGGCGGCTACCTTGACCGCGCCACGCGCATAGCCGACGAGTTCATCGGGGGCTCGCGCAAGCTGGTGTACACGGTGGGTAAGGACGAGCAGTACGCCTCCCAAACCTATGCCCACGTGGCCGGCGACTGGGAGCAGCAGCCTTTGGTGGTGCTAGTAGACGAAAACAGCGCCTCGGCCGCCGAGGTGCTGGCCGGCGCCCTGCAAGACCACGACCGCGCCCTGCTGGTGGGCCGCCGCACCTACGGCAAAGGCCTGGTGCAGCAGCCCGTGCAGCTGCAAGACGGCGGCGAGCTGCGCCTGACGGTGGCCCGCTACTATACCCCGGCCGGCCGCTGCATCCAGAAGCCCTACGGCCCCGACCGCTCTACCTACCAGCGCGAAGTAGCCGACCGCCAGCGCCACGGCGAGCTAACCACCGCCGACAGCGTGCACTTCGCCCCTAACCTGCGCTTCCGCACCGACCACGGCCGGGTGGTGTACGGCGGCGGCGGCATCATGCCCGACGTGTTTGTGGCCCGCGACACCCTAGGGCACTCGCCCTACTACCAGCGCCTGAGCCAGAGCGGGGCGCTACAGGCCTTCGCCCTGCGCTTCCAGCAGCAACACAAAACCGAGCTAGCCGGCCTACGTTTTGCCCAGTACGAGGCCGTGTTTCGGGTGACGGACACCGAGCTAGATGGGCTGATGCAGCTGGCCGCCCGCGCCGGCGTACCCGCCAACCCCCAGGCCCTGCGCGTGTGTGCCCCTAGCCTCCGCTCCGCGCTCAAGGCCGCCATCGCGTACTACGCCTATGGCCCCGAGGCCAGCCGCGCCATCCAGCGCTACGGCGACCCTGAACTGCAGCAGGCCCTGCACGTGGTGCAAGACAGCACCGCCCGGCTGGCGCTGCTGGGCGGGCACTAGCCCCCCGAGCTGGCGTGCGTGCCTCCATAAGGCAGTATACCTGCTTCGTTTTGCCTGTGGTGGAAGCTGTAGCCGGGCGGCACTCAGCAGGCTTGTATATTGGCCGTGCTAATTCCTTGCTACACATGCGCCAACTCTACTTTCTCGCCACCCTCGGCACCGTGCTGCTTGCCGCGTGCAGCCAGCAGCCCACCAGCACTACGCCAGCCACCGCCTCGACTAGCGCCAGCTACTTTCCGGCCCCGGAATCGGGCGTGAAAACGGGGGGCGTGCAGGTCATTCCCATCAGCACCCCTAGGGGCACTTTCCACGTTTGGACCAAGCGCTTCGGCAACAACCCCAAGACCAAAGTGCTGCTGCTGAACGGTGGGCCCGGCGCCACGCACGAGTACTTCGAATGCATGGAAAGCTTTCTGCCGCAGGAAGGCGTCGAGTTTATTTACTACGACCAACTCGGCTGCGGCAACTCCGACAACCCTAGGGACACGGCCATGTGGAGCCTGCCGCGCTACGTGGAGGAAGTGGAGCAAGTGCGCCAGGCGCTGAAGCTGGATAAAGACAACTTCTACCTGCTAGGCCACAGCTGGGGCGGCATCCTGGCGGCCGAGTACGCTTTCAAATACCAGCAGCACCTGAAGGGCCTTATCATTAGCAATATGATGATGAGCTGCCCCGCCTACGGCAAGTACGCCGACGAGGTACTGGCCAAGCAGCTGAAGCCCGAGGTGCTGCGCGAAATCCGGCAGATTGAGGCGAAGAAGGATTTCAGCAACCCGCGCTACATGGGGCTGCTGGAGCCTAACTTCTACGCCCAACACCTATGCCGCATTGTGCCCAACCCGGAGCCCGTGACCCGCTCGATGGGCAAGATTAACCAGTCGCTCTACGTGACCATGCAGGGGCCGAGCGAGTTTGGCATTTCGGGTAAGCTCGTGAACTGGGACCGTACCAAGGACCTGCCGCAACTCAAGATTCCGGTGCTCAGCATCGGCGGCAAGTACGACACCATGGACCCGGCTCACATGGAATGGATTGCCACGCAAGTGCCTAGGGGCAAGTCGCTCATCTGCCCCCAGGGCAGCCACATGGCCATGTACGATGACCAGCAGACCTACATGACCGGCCTAGTGCGCTACCTCAAGTCGGTAGAAGACGGTAGCTTTAAACCCGGCACCAAGCTCTAACTGGTGCTTAGCAACTAGGAGCTGTTCACAGTTGATAAAAATGTAAAAAAGAATGTCATGCTGAGCTTGCCGAAGCATCTCTCCCGAACAACGGCCATAAAGGCGTGGCAGAGATGCTTCGGCAAGCTCAGCATGACGTTCTTTTTTGCGACTGTATACACACCCTAGAAACACTTAATAAAAAAGGCGGTCATGTGGACCGCCTTTTTTATTCTACCTACCGGTCATTGACCACTACTGAAAGGGAACAGCTACATCTACCGATTGGGAAGCGCGCTTGCCGCCGCCTATGCCGGGCACCCAGCCGGGGCCGTCGCACACCAGGCGCTGGGCTTCTTCATCGTAGTCGGCGCGCAGGCCATGCAGCACCCGAATTTCCTGCACTTTGCCGTCGGCGCCCACCGTCACGCGCAGCTGCACCGAACCAGAAATTGGTTGGTCGGGCGCTCCGGGCTTAAACTCGGCGGCCTCGCGGCGCACCTTCTCCCGCCAGGCGCTGTATCCTCCCACCGGCGCGGGCGGAATGCTACGCACGGCAGGCATGGCATCGGCGCGCACCATCGCTGGCGCAGGCTCGGTTACAGGAATATTGGCGCGCAGTGCCAACCGAGGCGCTGACGCTACACTTGAATCGTAAGACGCCTGACTAGTGGCAGGCACAGTAGCCGCCGATGGGGCTGGCACTACTACCGTTTCCGACAAGGCAACCGGAGCCGGGGCGGCTGGGGCGGTTGAAGCCACTGCCCGAGCAGCGGGCAAGTCTGCAGCAGTAGCTGCAGATGGGCGAGCAGCTAGGGCGCGCGACGCGCGGCGCGCAGTTAACAGATGAAGCCGTTCTGGGCGCACTACGCGGGTCGCTACTACCGCACTAGCCGCTTGGCTGGCTGGCTGAGCAGCTGGTGCGGCAGCTGTGGCGGGCGCCTCGGCTACGGGGGCTGCCAGCACGGCGGGGGGCCTAGGGGCCGCAGCGGGGCGTGCGGCCGTTTCGGATGGGGCGTGGCGCTGCTGCCAAGTCCACCAGCCGCCGGCTACGAGGCCAAAGAGCAAGGCGGCGGCAGCGGCCAACTGCAGCACCATGAGGCGGTGCCGGTGGCGCGAGCGAGTGGCGGGCAGGGCGGCCGGCGCCTGCTGCACCCGGCGGCGCAGACGCTGCTGCAGCTGGGCTAGGGCCTGGTCGGTGGTGGCGGGGGTAGTTTGCAGCAGCCCATCCAGCACATCGGCGCAGCGCGGGCACACGAGCGTGTGGGCCTCTACCCGGTGCTGGGCAGCTGGCGCGAGCGTGCCCGCCGCATACTGGCGCAGCGTGGCCGTCGGCGGGTGGGGACCAGCCGGGGCAGTTGCATTCAGCAGCGGATTGGTAGGCAACATGTTAAATCAGATAACAAAAGCAAATAACATTCAGAATGGCGTAAGTAGTGCGCCCGCAGCTAGAAGCTAGCTTTTTACGGGCGGGCTCAGCTCGCGCTTCAGCATGCGGCGGCCGTTTTGGAGGTGGCTTTTCACAAGGTTGACGGGCAGGCCGGTGAGGGCAGCGATTTCGGCGTAGGATTTTTCTTGCTGGTAGAACAGCTCCAGGCAGCGCCGCTGCTCGGGGGGTAGCAGCTCTAGGGCCGCTTCGAGGGCTTGCAGGTCAGCTTCGTGCTGGGCCTCGGCTTCGGCCTCGTGAATGGCATCGGGTAGATGCTGCTGGGCAGCCAATTCCACATCCTGGGCTTCGGGCAGCAGCACCAGGGGGCCGCCGCTGGCGGTGCCGCGCTGGCGCGCGCGCAGCTCCATCAGGCAGTGGTTGCGGGCGGTGGCGTACAGCCAGGCGCCGAAGTTATCGGGCGAATGGGTGCGCAGCTTGCCTACCAGGTGCTCGAACACGTGCATAACCGCATCCTGGGCGTCTTCGTCGGGCGGGGCCAGGTAGCGGCGGCACACGGCAAACACCTCGGGCAGGTAGCGCTCATACAGCACGCCCAGCTCGGCTACGTCGCCGCTTTGGCGGTAGCGGGCCAGCAGTGCCTGGTCGGAGGCAGTGGCGGGCGGAGGAGCAGTGGCGCGGCGGCGAAAAAACACTCGGCAAAATAGGCTAGGCGCGGCACTCGCGCATCCTGCCTCAGCAGGATGCCACCGAGCGGGCTATTACACACGCTGCCCACAAAAAAAAGCGCCAGCCGCTGGGGGCTGGCGCTTTCTAAGCTTGGCGTACGGCCGGCAATTACTGACGGGCAGCCTCTTTTACGTTCTCCTTGGTTTGGCGGGCCGACTTGGCAGCGGCGTCGCCCATGGCGTCCATCTTGCGGCCGGCGGCGTCCATCTTAGCGTCCATTTTGGCGCCAGCTTCCTGGGCGTTGGCCTTAGCATTGTCGGCGGCAGCGTCCATCTTGTTACCTGCCTTATCCATGGCGTTGTCCATTTTGTCGCCCGCGGCGTCCATTTTGGCGTCCATCTTAGCGCCGGCCTCGTTCATGCCAGCCTTCACCGAGTCGGTGCTGGGGGTGGTCACCACGGTAGTGGTGCTGCCGTCGGCGTTTTTGCTGGTGTCGGTCGAGCAAGAAGCCAGCGAGAGAGCCGCGGCGGCTACGAATAGGGTGCTGAAAGCGAATTTCATAATCTTTGGTTTTAAGTGGGTGAGATACATTAGTTAATAAGGTTTCCGGCAAAAAGTAACCCACCGAACCTGCGCCGCTTTATTGCCCCAGCATACTGATAATTCCCACACCAAGGCCATACCAATATTAGTGCTCCCTAGTGCAATAGCCACCTTGGCTGCCCTATCCAGGCGCACGCCGGCGGCAATCTTAGAGCGTGTTTGGGAATTTAAAAGAACGTCCTGCTGAGCTTGCCGAAGCCTCTCTACCGCTTCATGTGGCCCGTTCAACGAAGCGGTAGAGAGGCTTCGGTAAGCTCAGCAGGACGGTCCAGAAGCTTTTTTGGTGAAAGCCAAACACGCGCTTAGTCAGCACCGCATTGCGCAGGTAGGCGGCGCTGGGCTGGCTACTAACTAAGCACGCGGCGCTCATGCTCGGTGCGATTACTGCCCTAGCCAGTCGAAGCAGTTTTATCTCAAGGCTATAGCGCTACCGAAAAGCAGCGCGCTAGCCCTAGGCGGCGCGGCGTTGGTTGCGGCAGGTGCGGGCACTAGGGCCGGCCGCTAACTTTTTTGCAGTGGGGCAAGTATAGACCTTCACCTTATTCTTTAGCCTAATCTCATGGACTCGACCTCCTCCACCCCCCACAGCACGCCCGCCCACGCCGAGCCGCTGCACATCAGCGACGAGCAAAGCACCGCCCTGCTCACCGACACGCTCAACCTGCTCGGCCAGGGCCTGCCCGATGCCGACGGGGACAGCGGCCTGCACGAGCTAGACCGCTGGGAGGCCGTGCTAGATGCCAGCGAACGCCCGGGCCTGGCTAAAACCTGCCAGGAAATCAAGAAGCTGCGCCAGCAGCTGACCGCCTCCGACACGCAGGCCCACGAAATTGCCGAAACCCTGGCCAGCCTAGGGGCCGAAACCCAAAAAGTGAGCGAAGAAGCCGCCAACGGCTACTCCGACTCGCTGCACAAGCTGAGCCGCCTACTCATCAAAGCCAGCAACTTGCTCTCGCGCTAGCAAGCGAGCTGCTGCCTGCAAAACGCCCGCCACTACGTGCCACCGAGCCGTAGTGGCGGGCGTTTTGCTGCCTTACTAGTGGCTGGTGCCGACCTTTGTGGCCTTCTACCGCGCCGCATGATTACCCTGTACGACCCTTTCGAGCGGATGCAGTTTGGCCCTGGCCACTGCTTCCTCACCGGCCAGCCCGTTGGGCCCGACGACACCATTGCGGCGCTCGACGACTGGCTGCTAGGCGCTTACGAGCTGACCAACCGCCCGCTCTACCTGCTCGACCAAAGCCAGACCACCTACGGCGCACTGCGCCTGCCGCTGGCGCCCGAGCTGCACCCGCGCCTGGCGGCCCTAGGGGCTGAGGTGCAAGCCGCCGCCGAGGCCGGCCCGGAGGCCCTGCGGGCGCTGCCACCCGCCCGGCTGTGGCAGTGGCTGGGCAAAATCTTCTACGGCTTCTTCGCCACCGAGCTGGTTCAGCAGCAGGCGCCGCTCATCAAGCCCCAGTATCCGCTGGCCGAAAACAAGCAGCTCTTGCAGCGCTTCCGAGCGTTTTTCCAGTTGCTGCAGGGCCTGCGCGTACCCACCGACTACGCCGACTTCATTCCCGGCTCGGTGTTCGTGCTGGAAGCGGCCGCTGCCTACGACGCCCCGCTTTTCGAGCTAGACGACGACCTAAATACCTTGGTTATCAGCCTGAAGTTAGGCAGCGCGGTGGTAGTGGCTACGCTAGTGGACATTGGCTTTATCGGGCAGGCCATGCGCCAGGTGTATGCCGACGCCCAGCGCCCGCTGCACCCGGCGCAGGTGGCCGAGTTCAAGGCCCGCACCTACTATGGGGCTTACCTGCTGGCGGCCGTGCCCGACATCTACCCCCGCCGCCCCGGCCCCCACGACCCGCCCGGCGCCGAGTTGGTGCTCGATGCGCTGGTGGACGACGTGACGGCCAGCATCTTCAGCCCCTGGGATAACCTCGCCTACGGTCACACGCTAGCCGGTCTCTGGCGCCGCTGGCACCTCACCGACGAGGTGATTCTGCGCAACCCGCTGCAGCCCCTCAGCCTGCTCTACGATGCCCTAGACCAGCCCCAAACGCCCGCCGATGCGGCCGAGCAACTGGCCGTGCTAGCGTACGAGAGCAAGCCTTAGGGAAGGCTCGCGGCAAGATTGCACAAGCAGGAAGTCGCAGTCATTTGTTATTCAGTGACTCTACTGGCTACTTTCAGCGTACGCTAACCCGACTTGCTTTTCCTCTTCCTATGGCAACTTCCCTTCTGGCTACCTACACGCGCAAATCTGGGCGTGGCCGCTGGCTGCTCCTGCTCGGCATTGGGCTACTAACCTTGGCGGCAGCCGGTAGCGCTCGAGCCCAGGCCCCGGCCAGCTCCCAAGTGGTGTGCATCGCGCGGCTCGAGATTCATCCAGCGTACCTAGAGCAATACAAGGCGGCGCTCAAGGAAGGGGCCGAAACGGCAGTGCGCGTCGAGCCCGGGGTGCTAACGCTCTACGCCACGCAGGAAAAGGCCAACCCTACCCGCTTTACGCTCTTGGAGATATACGCCAGCCCGGCTGCCTACCAGGCGCACCTGCAAACTCCGCATTTCCTGAAGTACAAAACCAGCACCAAAGAGATGGTGAAGTCACTCGAACTCATCGACTCGGTGCCCCTGGTACCTGGGATGAAGATAAAATAGGCCCTAGGGGGACGCTGCTGCTAAAAGCCCATCCGGCCCTACAACCCGAACTGCACCGTGAGGTGGTAGAGCCCACCCACGCTGGGGCCACCGAGATAGGTGACGTAGTACTTATTAATCAAGTTAGTAGCTCCTAGCTTAAAGCGGAGCGCCTGCGCAGGCACGGCGTAGCTCAGCTGCGCATCGAGGCTGCTGTAGGCGGGTACGCTGCCGTTAACCAAGAAAGTCTGCGAGTAGTAGCTGACCTGGTGGCGGAAGTTGACGCCGAAGCCGAAGTTGTGGGCCACGTTTTCGTTGCCCATGCTCAGGTTATACACCCACTGCGGCGTGTTGAAGCCGTCTTCGAGGCCGTCGCCGTTTTCGGTGCGGTCGAGGCGGGTGTAGGTGGCGTTGGCCCCGAGCAGGTAGCCGGGCCCTAGGGCGTAGCGCAGCCCTAGCGAGCCGCCGTAGTTGTACACCTGGCTGCGCGAGTTGGTCCAGAGGCGGTAGCGGGCCTGAGTGGCGCGGTTGTTTAGCGCGGTTGCCACGGCGTTCAGGTTGTCGCCGCTCACGGGTAGGTAGCTGGCCTGCGCGGGGTCGTTGATGGGCGAGTTGGCAACGCCAGTGGTGCCGATGGGCACGTAGGACTCGACTTGGGCAATGAAGTCGCGGTACGAGTTATAATAAAAATCCACATCAACCAGCAGTTTGCCACCCGGCCCGAAAGCCGCCTTGTAGCCCATTTCGAGCGAGCGGATGTACTCGGGGTTGAGGTAGGTGTAGGGGTTCTTCTGCAGTGTATTCTGGTTGGCAGCAATAGCAGCGGCCCGCTTCTGCGCCGTGGTTTGCCCGCTGGTATTGGCGTTGATGTTGGCCGTCACGGCCGCGTTGAAAGCGTCGATGCTGGCGCGGGTATAGCTGTTTTCAAACACGCCGTTGCTCATCACGCGCAAGCCGCCAATGCGCTTCACCTGCCCGCTGTTCACGTTGGAGAAGCCCTCAAACAAGCTCGGGAAGCGGTAACCGCTCTGGTAGCTGAGGCGGAAATTTTGGCGCTGCGTGGGCGACACTACGGCCGTGAAGCGCGGGTTCAGGCGTAGCGAGAAGTAGTCGTTCTTGTCGGCGCGCAGCGTGGCCGTGAGGCGCAGCTTCTCCTGAAAAAACCGCCCACCTGCCTGCACGAAGCCACCCGTTTTCGAGTACGTGAGGTTGGTGCCCAGGGGGTCTTTGCCGGGGCTAGGGTTCACGAAGTAGTTGCCGTCGGGCACCACGATGTAGGTGCGGTGGTCGGCGCCGGCCAGCAAGTCGAGGCCCGCGGGCAGGCTGGTGCCGCCGCGGCGCAGAGCTTCGGCTAGGTTCACCTGGGCCTCGGCGTGGGCTAGGTCGGCACGCACGCGCAGGGCGGCGCCCGCGTCCCAATTGTTCACATTTTGCAGCTGCGCGAGGCGCTGGTTGTAGGCATCGGTGCCGGGCTGCAGGCGGCCGGCATCGGCGGCGGCACGGGCCGCGGCGTGGGCCGCCGCCACGCTGGCGCCGCTGGCCGTGGCGGCGTTCCAGGCGCTGGTGTAGTCGGCGTTCCAAGTGGCGTCGGGCTTGAAGCTGCGGTCGATGTTCTCGCCCATCGAGCGGAGGTTGTAGCTCTGCCCGGTGTTCTCCTGCGTGAAGTAGGCGCGGGCCTGCACCACTGGCGTCGTCAGAGTGAGCGCGTGCTGCTGCAAGCGGTAGCCCTGTAGTCGGAAGCGGTTCGAGCGCTGGTACACGTTGTCGAAGCCCGCCACGCGGTAGGTGTAGGCCAGTTCTACACCGGGGCGGAAGCGGTAGTGCAGGGCCAGGTCGGCCTTCAGCGTCTGCACGTTGTAGTCCACCAGGTCGCGCTCGTTGTAGCCGGTGCGGGCCACCTGGTACTGCTTGCCCCCTAGGGTCAGCGTCGAGCGGTCCGACGACTCATTGCCGTAACTACTGGTGGGGTCGCGGGCGGGGTTATCAGTGCCAAACAGTCCGGTAGTGGCGTTGCCGCTGGCGTTCAGGTCGGTCTGGTCATTGGCAATCCAGTCGTAAGCCCGCAGGTAGGTGCCGTTCACCTTGAAAGCCAACTTGTCGGGCACCAGCACCTTGGCGTAGCGCACGCTGGTTTCGGAGTAGATGGTAGGCAGCGAGGTGGCCGACCCCAAGGAGCGCAGGTTGGGGTCGTTGAGGTGGTTGACGCCCGTTTGCTGCCGCATGCTGAAGCCCTGGGAGCTGAAGGGATTCTTGGTGATGAAGTTGGCCAGGCCGTTGATGGCGTTCAGGCCGTAGAGCGCGGCAGCCGTGCCGGGCACCAATTCTACCGACTGAATATCCAAGTCGCTTGGCCCTAGCACGTTGCCGATGGGCGCCCCAATGTGCGGCGCCTGGTTGTCCACGCCATCCACAAGCTGGGCAAAGCGCACGTTGGTGGTGTTGGTGAAGCCGCGGGCATTTATCACCTTAAAGCCCAGGCTAGGCGTTATCACCTGCACGCCCTTGAGGTTGTCGATGGCATCGAAAAACGACGGCGCGGGCGACAGCCGAATGGCGCGCGGCGTAAGTTTCTCCACCGTCACCGGCGACTGCAGAAAGCTTTCCTCCACCCGCGAGGCCGTCACCACTACATCGTCGAGGTCAGCCCGCAGCGTATCAAGCCGCCCGGGCAGGCGGGCGGTGCGGGCAGAGTGTACTTGGGCTTGCGCGGCGTGCCCGAGCCCTACGGCTAGTGCCCACGCCGCCGGACCGCGCAACGTGCGTAGTGTTTTCTTCATTGATTACTGGCTGGTGATTACTTATGACTGATTATTGATTTATATAACTTATAATCAGAACTTAGCAATCAGTTATTAGCTACTGCACATTCAGCGCCTCGAAGCCCCTTACTGGCCGCATCCAGCAAGCAGGCTTTTTCTCACCAAGCACGATGATTTGATAGCAACCGTGGGCAGAATAGAGAGGCTGGCCGTCGCCGCATTTGGTCAGCGGGATGGAGGGTTAATTCTGGGCGAGGCGTGCATGGTACGGTGGTCATCGGCAGCAATAGCCCGCGGCTAGAAGTAGCGTGTATGAAATAATGATGCTCGCTATATTTTCTCGGATATAACGGAGAGGTCGGCTAAATGTTTATCGTACTTCCTTGTAAGCCCAAGTATGCCCTGCCGCTCACGATGCCACAGCTGCTCAGTGTAGCAAGGCCCTAGGGCTGCTGGTAGAGCCGGGCCGTTTCGGCCGCTAGAAACTCGGCAAAGCGGTCTTGCATGGCCCGAAACTCGGCCACGGCCTGCTGGCCAGCAGCCGTGAGGGCCGCCCCGCCGCCGTGCGCGCCGCCGGCTTGGGCCCCCACCAGCGGCTCGCGGGCCTGCGAATTCATCGAACTCACCAAATCCCACGCTTTTTTATAAGACATGCCCATTTGCTTAGCGGCTTTCGAGATGGAGCCAGTGGCTTGAATGTGCTCCAGCAGTTCCAGCCGGCCAATGCCTAGGAAGCGGTCGGTAGGGCCTTCAATCCAGAGGCGGCCGTTGGCGCGGAACGAATGGTTTTCGGCAAATAGCTCGTGCATAGCGCAACATACGCAGGCTGGCGGCAGAAGAGCACACAACTTTAGGGGCTCCCAGGTAGTACATATAAGCTTGGCTCTGCGCTTGGGACTCCGCGGGCCACGCGCTTCAATGGATTATGACGTACTGATAGTGGGAGCCGGCAGCGCCGGCCTCAGCGCTGCTCTTACCCTAGGGCGCTGCCGCCGCCGCGTGCTGGTGGCCAGCGGCGGCTCGCCGCGCAATGCGCCTTCGCCAGCCGTGCACGGCTACTTTGGGCGCGACGGCGTGCACCCGACCGACCTGCTGCGCCTGGGCCGCGAGCAGCTGCACCCCTACCCTACCGTGGCCGTGCACGAGCTGAAAATTACGCAATTGTACCCTGTAGCGGGCGGCTTCCGGGCCGAGGGCCACACTAGCCAAGGCCACGCCTGGGCGGGCACTACCCGGCGCGTGCTGCTGGCCACTGGCGTCGAAGACGAGTTGCCACCGCTACCGGGCTTTCGCGAGTTTTGGGGCACGGGGGTGCTGCACTGCCCTTACTGCCACGGCTACGAGGTGCGCGACTTGCCGCTGGCCGTTTACGGCCGGGGGAAACAGGTGGTGGGCCTGGCCCTGCTGCTGCGCAACTGGAGTACCCGAGTGGCCGTGGTGAGCAACGGGGTAGGCCACCTCACGGCCTATGCCCGGCAGCGCCTGGCCCGCCACGACATCGCCGTGCATGAGCAAGAAATTACCCGCTTGGTGGGCGACGCCAGCGACGGCCTGCTGCGCTGCGTCGAGTTCACCAACGGCACGCACTACGAGTGCCGCGCGCTGTTTCTGCATGCTCCGCAAATGCAGCGCAGTTCGCTGGCGGCGGACCTGGGGGCGCGCCACACGCACACCGGCGCCGTGTGGGTAGACAAGAATACGCAAACCAGCATTCGGGGCCTGCACGCAGCCGGCGACACCACGCCAGGCCAGCAGCAGGCCCTCATTGCCGCCGCCGAGGGCAACCAAGCCGGCATCTGCATCAACGAGGCCCTCACCCGCGACGAGTCGCACTGAGGCCACGTGGCCTAGCCATAAACAAGCGTCCTACTGAGCCCAGTTGCAGCCTCTCTCCCAACTAACACCTTAGGTGCGGGGGAAAAGGCTACGGCTGGGCTCAGCAGGACGTCCTGGTATCTTGGTTTATTCGCTGTAACAGCTATTAGTCCTCATTCTCGAGCCTAAGCGTGCGATCTGGGCCCTAGGGACCGCGGCTAGTTTATAGCCAGCTTCTGCGTGTGCACGCCAGCTTCGGTACGAATGCTAACCGAGTAGAGCCCGGGCGCCAGCCCAGCTAGGGGCAATTGCGTCCGACGCCCCCCGAGGGGCGCCTGCAACACCACACGCCCACTCAGGTCGCGGATGCTGGCTTCGCCCGTGCCGTCAGGCAGCTCCACCGTGAGCAGGTCGTGCGCGGGATTGGGGTAGCAGGCCAGGCCGGCCAGGGCAGCTGGCGTAACGGCCAGCGCCTGGCTGGGGCTGGGCTGGGTGAAGGCCTTGTCGAGGTAAGCGAGGCGCGCGCGCAGCCAGCGGCCGATGTAGGCTTGCTCGCCAGCGTTATTGGGCACATTACCCCAGGCTAACTGCTCGCGCTCTAGGGCGCCATTGGCCAGCAGGTATTGCGTCTGGAAGCGATACTTACCTAAAATGTAGCTATCGGTGAGCACGGTGGCACGCAGCGTCGTCCAGCGCTGCGCCAGGGTAGCCCGGAAGCCCGTGGGCGAGCAGTCCTGGTTCAAGCGCTGGTATAAACCATTGGTCAGCACATCGGTAGTCGTGCTGTCGCGCACGCCCTGCCAGTTGTAGCCAAACACGCCGTCCAGGTCCCAAGGCACGTAGAAGTAGGGCTCGCCGCTGGTGTAGCGGGCCACGTACAGGTTCTTGCCCGTGTTGTCGGTGATGCGCAGCAGGTTCAGGAAGATGTAGTAGTCCACGGCGTTGTCCATGCGGAAGCGCTTGGCAAGCCCCTGGTTGAACGCATCATCGGTGCTGGTAGCTACAAAGTCCACGAAGCCGTGCAGGTTGGTCCAGTCAGTCAGCTCGTTGGGGTGCTTGTATTCGAAGCCCGCCCACAGCTCATTGGTATTGTCGAAGGGCGGCGCGCTGGCAAAGAGCGAGCCCGCAGCGGCACTGACTCCTTTGTACAGCTCGCCCTTAATACCGTTGTTATACTTCTTCAGCTTCAGCTGTTTGCGGTCTACTTTTTCGCTCAGTGCGTACAGGCCCTTGTACGTACCGTTCAAAAACACCTCTACGTAGGCCAGGCGGATGCCGCTCTTCGCATCGGGTTCCTTAGCCAGGTAGTAGGGCTGGTGAATCTCGCGCCACAGGTCGTGCGATACCATGTTGTTGGCCCGCGTGCGCTCGTTGAGCATGGCCAGCAGATTCCACCCGTCGTCCGTGCGCATCGATAGTAGCTGCACATCGCGCGAGGCCGAGCCCAGCGTGTCGGCCCAAAAGCTCAGCTCATACGATTTCTTTTCGTAGCTCTGCGAGTTGCCGCCGCGCACCTCAATGCCCACGGCCGAGGTGGTGGCTTGGCCCGAGGTTTCGGTAAGTGCAAAGTCGGCGTACACGCTAGGCGTGTCCACAATAGAGTGGCGAGTGTGCAGCTCCACAATGGGCAGCTGCGTGAAATAGGCCGTATAGCGCTCCCCCCCACGGGTGAGCGTGTAGCCGTGCCCTTGCTGCAAGGCTGGGACCGCCGCGGCCAGCGGGCACGACTGGTCGAGCAGCAGCCCCGTAATCGGCTGCTGGCTAGTAGCGGCCCCTAGGGGCTGATTAATAACGATAAGGTGGCGCTTGGCGTCGATGTGGTAAAACTTCGGCGCGACACTGAGCAGATTTTCGGCAGTGGGCTGACGGCTGAAGGCCGGTGCGGCACTACCTAAAGCAAACAGATTTAGTAGAAAAATCCATTTCTTGAAGTTTGTAAGCTTGTTCAAAGGAAGTAAAGTGTGTAAGCGATAGAGAAATAGTAGGACTAAGATGGCTGACCGAGCATCTAGTAGGATTAAGCTAGATAATCAAGCTATTCGAACAATTATTGCAGATAATTACACGAAATAACAAGTACTTTTAAGATTCTGCAACGCCTGCACGCGCCTCGCCGTTGAATTCTTATAATTTACTATATATAAGCTAAAAATGCAGCGCGTTAATACAATTTTTAGCTTTTTATTCTTGGGATTATTTTTAGCTACTACTCACCCAGGTTGGGCGCAGCACTTCGGGGCCATTGGCGACTACGGCTATGCCGGGCCCGCCGAGCGCGACGTGGCCAACCTCATCAAGAGCTGGAACCCGGACTTCATTATCACGCTGGGCGACAACAACTATGACTTTGGCGATTCCACGACCATCGACCAAAACATCGGCCAGTACTTCCACGACTACATCTACCGCTACCGGGGCGCATATGGCCCCAGCGCTTCTACCAACCGGTTTTTTCCCTCACTAGGCAACCACGACTATTACACTCGCAACGGCGAACCTTACCGCGTGTACTTTACCCTGCCCGGCAATGGTCGTTACTACGAGTTTGTGCGAGGCAGTGTGCATTTTTTCGTGCTCGACAGCGACCCAGCCGAGCCCGATGGCGTAACGGCTGACTCGAAGCAGGGCGAATGGCTGCGCAACGCCCTGGCCCACTCTACATCTCCCTGGCGGGTGGTATACCTGCACCACGCGCCCTACTCGTCGGGTGGGCACGGCAGCACCGTGGCGCTACAGTGGCCTTTTAAGGAATGGGGTGCCTCGGTGGTGCTGGCTGGCCACGACCACCAATACGAGCGCTTGGAGGTAGACGGGCTACCCTATTTCGTGAACGGCCTGGGTGGGCGCAGCATCTATAAGTTTAGGGGCCAACCCTTAGCTGCCAGCCAGTTGCGCTTTAATGAAGACTATGGCGCCATGCTGCTCGACGCCAGCCTCGACAGCCTTTCGCTGCGCTTCTACACCCGCCGCCACGTGCTGGTAGACCGCTACGTGCTGCACCGCCCCTTGGCGGCCACGCCTACGCTGTATCCAGTCAGTCCCAACCCGTTTCAGGATGCGACCACTATTGAGTACTCGCTGCCGACTGCGGCCTCCGTGCAGTTGCGGGTGCTGAACACGCTGGGGCAGGAGGTAGCCGTGCTGGCGCAAGGGCTCGCCGCTGCCGGCTGGCACCGCCTAAGCTGGCAACGCGCCGCCCTGCCGGGCGGCTTGTACTACGTACAGCTAACAGGCCCTGGCTTTGCCCAGGTGGCACGGGCAATGGTGCTGTAGCGCCTTAGGGCCCTTGCTGCAGCCAGCGATGTGCGGCTGCTTCGTCGGTGAAATTGGCAATCACGCAGTCCGTTGGGACCGGCGCTTCGCCGATAGCCACTGGCTGGGCGGCCCGCAACGGCGACACCAGGAAGGCCAGCCGGACCGGCGCCTGGTAGCGCTGGCACAGCGACGGCACAAACACCTGCCCAAACCAGGTAGTAGTCACCAAGTCGGCCAGGTCGTCGCGGCGGCGCAGGTCGAGCAGCCAGCGGTGGCAGCATACTTCGTCGGCCAGGGTGCGCACGGCGTCATAGCCGGCTTGCAGCTCGGTGGGCGATACGTTGCGCTGCCAGCGCGCAATCAGGGCAGGCAAGTCGGGGCGGTACTGCAGGTCGAGGCCGGAAGCGGGCATGAAACTTGGCAAGGAGGGGGGCGCAAGTTACCGGCTGCAACCCAGCCCCCGCCAACCCTAGGGGCACTTTTGCGGTTTGCCTCGCGGCGGGCAACCCAGTGGGCAACCCGCCCGACCTTTTTGCCTATGAACCCCAGCCCGGCGGCTCCGCCCCCCCACGACCCCTACGCCGCCCTGCGCGTGCCCGATTTTCAGCGTTTCATCAGTGCCCGGGTGCTGTTTACCGTTGCCACCCAGATTCAGGGGGTGGTGGTAGGCTGGCAGATTTTCAAGCTCACCAACGACCCGCTGGCCCTAGGCCTCATCGGTCTGGCCGAGGCTATTCCGAGCATCAGCGTGTCGCTCTACGCTGGGCACGTGGCCGACTCGGTGCGGCGCAAGCGCATCATTGTGCCGTCGGTGCTGGTGCTGTTTATGTGCGCCGTAGCCCTATGGTGGCTTTCGCACCCCGAGCAGGAGCAGTGGCTGAAGGCTGGCCGCCTGTACCTGGAAGCGTTCCACACGGCCATCATCTGGCCCCTGTATTTGCTCATCTTTATCAGCGGCATCGCGCGCGGCTTTCTGGGGCCCGCCGTGTTTTCATTTATGCCCCAGCTGCTGCCCAGCCGCGAGCTGCTGCCCAACGCCGTGACCTGGAACTCGACCACCTGGCAGGCCGGGGCGGTGCTGGGGCCAGCCGTGGGCGGCTTGCTATTCGCACACAAAGGCCAGGAGTTTGCCTACGGTGTCGATATGGTGATGGAGGGCCTGGCGCTGCTGCTGTTCGTTAGCATTGCCAGCCGCGAGCTGCCGCCCATCGAGGGTGAGCGCTTAAGCCTGGGCGAGAGCATCTTGAGTGGAGCTAAGTTTATCTTCAGCAACCAGATAGTGCTGGCCGCGCTGTCGCTCGATATGTTCGCGGTGCTGTTTGGGGGCGCGGTGGCGCTGCTGCCCGTCTTTGCTAAGGACATCCTGCACGCCGGCCCCGAGGCCCTAGGGTACTTGCGGGCCGCGCCCTCCGTTGGCTCGGTGCTGATGGCCGCGTTCCTCACCTTTTCGCCCCTCAAAACTGGGGCTGGCCGCAAGCTGCTGTGGGCGGTGGCGGGCTTCGGGCTGGCTACTATCGCCTTCGCGCTTTCCACCAATCTCTACCTGTCGCTGTTTCTGCTGTTCCTAACTGGCGTCTTCGATTCAGTGTCGGTAATCGTGCGCCAGACGCTGGTGCACACTTATACGCCCGAGTACATGAAGGGCCGCGTGGCCGCCGTCAACAACATCTTCATCGGTAGCAGCAACGAGATTGGCGGCTTCGAGAGCGGCGCTACGGCCAAGCTCATGGGCACCGTGCCGAGCGTCGTGTTTGGCGGCATCATGACGGTGCTGGTAGTGGGCACTACGGCCGCGCTCGCCGGCAAGCTCCGCAAGCTCGACATGGGCGCGGGCAAGAAGTAGCCAGCCTGCGCGGCTTCTATGGTCCCTAGGGTAGCTATATGCAAAAAAGGCTCTTCCCGACTGGGAGGAGCCTTTTTGCTGTGGGCTCGGCCGGTGCTAGTCCTTGGTTAGGCGTAGCGTCTGGCGCAGGGGCGTGCCGTCGGCCTGGGTGCCGGTTACTACCACGAGGTAGGTGTCAGTAGCCAGGTTGCGCAGGTCGAGGGGCTGGGGCTGGCCGCCGGTCAGCGCAGCAGCCTGCACCTGGCGGCCAGTTACGTCAAGCAGCAACACCTGGTAAGTACCAGTGGCGGGCAGCGGGCTCAGGTCGAGCGAGGTAGCCGTGCTAGCCGGGTTGGGGTACAGCGCCACCAGGCTGGTAGCGGCCTTGGTGAAGGTAGCCGTGCGCACCGCCGAGTAGACTGCCTGGCCAGCGATGTCTACCTGGCGCAGGCAGTAGTACACCAGGCCCTGGGCGCGGGCACCCACCCCAGCATCGGTGAAGGTGTAGCGCGTGGCCGTGGCTTTGGTGCCTTGGCCGGCTACCTCCCCTACTTTGGCGAAGCTGTTGCCGTCGAAGCTGCGCTCCACCTCGAAGCGGGCGTTGCTCAGCTCCGAAGCCGTAGTCCAGTTCAGCTGAGCGTCGCGGTTCTGCACGGCCTGGGCCGTGAACACTACTAGCGCTACGGGCAGCGGCTAGCCCCTAGGGTGAACGTGGCCGGTACGGTACTAATGCCGCCGTTCAGGTCCGTCACGGTTATCTGCACCGTGTAGGTGGTGGCTTGGGTGAGGTTCGGCAATAGACGGGGGTCCGTTACGTAAATCTCACCGGCCGGCCAGATGCTACCGTTGCTTGTAGCATCGGTAATGGTAGTAGTGCGTAGCGCTATGCCGGCAGGCAGCGTGCCCGAAGACAGCACCGCCGAAACCACCCCGTTAGAGGTGCTGGTTTGCTCTAGCCCGGAGGTAGACTGACACCCGTGCCGTTGTAAGCAGCCGCGTTAGCGTCAACCACCTGGGCCAGCACGTCGTTGGCGGTGTAGGCAGTAGTTGTCTTGCCCGAGTTGTAGGCCGTATAGGCAGCCGACTGGTCCTGCGCCACCGGGATGGTGTACAGCGCCTCGTTGCTGGTAGCTAGGGCGTTGTCCACAGCCTGGTAGGTGAACGTGGCGTTACCCACGAAATTGGGGTTAGGCGCAAAGTACAGGCCATTGGCCGGTACCGGCTGCCCAACTGCTACGGCCGTGCCATTGGCCAGGTACAGCACGCCCTGCGAGCTGGCTGGCAGCGTAGCCACCTTGTAGGTGAGGCTGGAATTTTCGGGGTCGGTGGCATTGAGCGGCGAGATGAGCAAGCTGGTAGCCGTATTGCCGCGGGCGCTTTGCAGCGTGTTCCACACGTTCTGCGCTACCGGCGCCTGGTTGGCCGGGGCGGTAGTCAGGTGGCTTGGTTGTTACCCGTATTGCTCTCGGCGGTCGCGTTGGTTATGCCCACGGTTACGGCGGCCGTCAGCGGCAGGCTGCCGGTAGCCGGTATTACGATGCTGAAGGTATTGGCCACGGCCCCGTTAGGCCCAGCTGCCTAATTACTGATGGCCGGGAAGGTGATAACGTTGCCCGACTGCGTGCCATTACCCGTGATATTGAGCGCCGTCACTCCCGCCGGTAGCGTCACCGTCTGGGTTAAGGTGTTCGGCGCCAGCGAGGGGCCGTTGTTGGTCGTCGTCACCGTGTAGGTGTTGGTGCTGCCAGGCTGGGCCGTTAGCGGACCGGCGAGGCTCGTTACGGCGTCATAAGACGGCGTAATGTTCACGCTGTTGCCTTGCACGTTGTTGGCAGAGTTGGGGTCGGAGGTGTTCGAGGAAACGGCCGACGCCGAGATAGCTACCGCACTCGCATTAGCCGAGGCCGTGAGGCTGACCGTGTACTGCGTCACGTTGCCGAGCGCCTGGCTGTCAATAGTGGGCAGCACAATCTGGCCGGTGGCGCTGTTGTACGCGTTGGGCACTACCACCGTAGCACCGTTAACAACGCTGGTTACCACCACGTTGCTCAAGCTCGCAGGCAGGTAGGCGGTCGGCATCACTTTGGTAGCGGCCGTCGTTGAGCTGGTGTTGCGGAAGTTCAGGGTGTAGCTGATGGCCGAGCCTGCCGTTGCCGTAGTAGCCGACGCCGTAATGCTCGTAGCCAGGTCGGCCATGTCGGAGGTGGCCGGGGCCACATCAGTCGTAATGGCCGACGTGTTGGTGCTAGCTACTACATCCGTGCTGCTCGTCGTTACCGAAGCGCTGCCGCTAAGCAGCCCGTTGGTGGGGCTAGCGGGCATCGTGAAAGTTACTGCGCCGATGCGGCTGTCGCCGGCGGGCAGGTTCACGCTGGGGAAGGTCACCAGGCCTGACGTGGCGTCGTACGAGCCGCCCCCGGTGAGTGTCGAGGTTGCCCACTGCCGTGCCCGTTACGCCGCCCCCGGTGAGTGTCGAGGTTGTCAGGCCCGGTAGCAGTGGGAGCGAGGTTGTTATTGTAAGTGGTAGTGTCAGCCGCGCCCCCCGTGACGGTGACAGTCCCTAGGGCCGCGTTAGCTGATACAATACCACCGCTACCGCCCCCACCAGGCCCGTGGGCTACGTCTTTGGCATTCACGTTGCTGCTGCCGGCGCCGCCTACCGTCACAGCCAAGCCACTCATGGCGCCTGTCTTGGCTGTTACCAGCACGGTGCCGCCTGCACCGCCGCCCGTTGCGTTATTGGTAACAACACCGTTCGCGTTGACACCCTGAAGCGTGTACCCGCCAGCACCTGAGGCGATTGCCGTGCCAGTGCCACTTACGCTACCCGTACGCACCATGATGATACCCCCGCCCGGAGCCCCGCTGCTATACAGGCCGGTGCTGCCAGCGTCGCCATTGCCATCGTTGCTGGAACCTGCGCCGCCACCCATCACTAGGCGCGTCGGCGACGAAGGCAGGGTAACCCCGCCTAGGGCGCGAACAGTAGTCACGGGCGTAGCCGAGCCATCCGCGTTTCGGGGAGAGCCACCGAGGCCACTGGTGTTGGCGTTGCTGCCGCCTACCCCCCTAGCATTAAGGCCGTTGGCGGTAGGCCCGCCGCCGGTACCGCCACCACCGGCGTTGCCGGGCGCGCCGCGGCCATTATCCCCGTTGGGGTAGCCATCATCCACTGCAGTGGTGCCAAAAGCAGCCGCAGCAGTCGAGTTGTCGACCACGGTAGCGGCAGTAATGGTCGGGCCGGAGAGCGTATAGCGGGGCGTGCCAGCGATACCTTCACCTTTGGAAGCGCTCACCGTTACCGCGTTAGAAGTCCGGTAGTCGGTGTCAGTGGTGGCGGCTGACCCACCGTACTTTTTGCCGCCGCCGCCCCGAAATCCGCGGCCAGCGGCGTTTAGCGTCCGGCTGTTCAAGGTCAGGGTACCAGCTACGTCAAGTACCAGCACCCCGCCACGCACACCGTCCCAAGGCAGGGCATTCACCGTTCCACCCAGCGTTACGTTGGCGTATTGCGGCACGCGCGCTACCTGAAACGAGCGCCGACCCGTTGAGGCTGTAGCCGGAGTAGTCGAATAGCTGCTTACGAGGCTGGTAGTGAGAGCAATATTGCCAGCAGTGCCCGTGGCTACATTGCTACCAGCCACCACATACTCGTACTGGCCTGCGGTGAAGTTGGTAGAAAGGTAGCCGGCTTCCGAGGCAGTATTACCACCGTATGCGCTGGTATTGGTGGTATTAACATCAGCTCCTTACATCTAAATAATCAGTAGCAAGTCGCCGGCAGTTATTGGGGTGGCAGCTCCCCCCGACACGTCTAAGGAGATGCTGGTAGCTCCGGTAGCTGCCGTGCCGATGCCTGGAAGATAGGTATTTACGATGCCCAAAAGCGCCGTGGGGCTACCGTCCCGCCCAGGGTTTGCGCATGGCGCACTAACCAACGCTGCGTGCGCCACTCTCACTTCACGTGGGCCGTTAATGCTCCACGAGCCCAGTGGAGTGATAAGTGATGCACCAAAAAGCAGTGCCATACTGCTTGTTAGCAGATTACCTCTCATAAGCTTTACAGTATAATTAAATAAAGTGCTTTAAATCAGTTCCTGGTGCGCAGTATTTTTCCACTGTGCGGGCTTAGTAATCCTTACTGGTCAGGGGGTAGCAGTTGATGGGAGGAAGTAAAAAGGTGGCCTCCGAGAACGGCAGTAACAGTGTTGAGAAAAGTAATATAGTAAGATAAAAATATAAAATAATTTATAATTTAAAAACAGATATTTTATGATTCAGCAAGTATATATATAATCTATAAATTTTTATATTTTATAGCTTACATAAGCAAATTAATAACCTCCATTCTACTAAAGATAACGACATTATAATTCATGGAGTTTAAGGCAGCAGTACGCTCAATTACGATTAAAACAAAACTTATAATTTGATTTATCATATAATTTATTTTTTTATTATTTTAGAAATAATTGCATTATTTCAGAAAGAGCATTGTGCAGCCAATGCTTTTATAGCCAAGTAGCCACCTTATAGTAGGCAGTTAGGCAGCTTTCTGGGCGTGGGCTTACCTGCTTCCCAGTAGCGCGGCATAGTGTACCCGCTGGTATCAGTGCCAGCAGGTGCTGCTCGCTAGCCTGCCGCATCCGGCAAGGCCAGGCATAAAGAAAGAGGCTGCTTAAACAAGCAGCCTCTAGGCAGGAAATAAGTAAAAGACGGCCGTACGGTTATCGACTCAATATGCCTGGCCGCGCCCGCTTTCTTCTACCAGGTGGCGCAGGGGCTCGCTCAGGCCCACGGCGTCGTTCAGCTCCTCCAGGGTTAGGTGCAGGCGGTACTTCCAGAAGTGCTGCGGGTTGCTGGGGTCGTTAATATGCTCGTCGTGGGGGTTGGCGCGGCGCAACTGGTTGTCAATGGCCAGTAGGTCTTGCAGCGGGAGAATGGCCCACATGGCCGGCGAGTACAGGTGCTGCGCCAGCACCTCGCGCACCACCCACGGCTCGGCGTAGTAGGGCGCCAGCTGGCGCGGGTGCCCTAGGGTGGTTTCGAAGTAGCGCTGAGTACGCACTCGGTCTTCCTCCCACCAGCCGCGCAGCGTGCTCATGTCGTGGCTGCCGGTAGTTACCACGCTCAGGTAGGGCACATCGGCGGGGTTGCCAAACTCGGTGGCGGGGTTCGAGGGCATGCGCTGAATATTGAGCCCTAGGATGCCGAGCTGCTTCATGACGCCGGGCACCGAGGCCGGCGCCATGCCCAGGTCTTCGCCGGCGATGAGCATGTTGGTGGCGTAGCGGATGGCCGGCAGCTTTACCAGGCCCTGCTCGCGCCAGAACTCCTCGTGGCGGCGGAAGAAGTAATCGACGTAAATATCCTCGTAGAGGCGGTGGCGGGCGTCGTCGCCATCTAGCTCACGGAACGAGTACGTTTTGTTGAGCGTGATGCGCGGGTGGTAGAAGTCGTTGCCGGCCGGCAAGAACAGCACCTCATTCAGCAGCTGGTAGATACCCGGTTGCACGCGCTCATAGAAATCAACTTGGTCGGGGTGCGCGGCGCCTTGCTGCTCGATGTAGGCTTCCACGTGGCGCTGCGTGTTCAGCTCGGGCTTGAACTGGTAGGTGCCGTAGTCGCCGGCGTTCAGGAACTCCTCGAACACGGCCTGCGCCTCCTCGCCGAAGATGTCGGTGAGCATGTGCCAGCGGATGTAGGGCTCGCACAGCCGCCCGTAGTCGAACCACCCCAGGCGGCGCTGAATCTCGTCGCGGTGCAGCGGCAGGTCGGGCTGGAAGTGGCCCAGCAACCCCTGCACCGAGCTTTCGGGCATCTCCCAGATGCGGAAGAACCCCAGGATGTGGTCGATACGCAGCATGTCGAAGTAGCGCGCCAAGTGCCCGAGGCGCTGCCGCCACCAGAGGTAATTGTCCTCGGCCATGCGCTCCCAGTTGTAGGTGGGGAAGCGCCAGTTTTGGCCGGTGGTCGAGAAGTCGTCGGGCGGGGCGCCGGCCTGCTGGTCCATGTGGTACAGCTCGGGCTGGGTCCAGGCATCTACCGAGTGGCGGTAGATGCCGATGGGCAAGTCGCCTTTCAGCACCACCTGGCGCTCGCGGCCGTACTGCACGGCCTCGCGCAGCTGCTTATCGAGGTGGTACTGCGTGAAGAAGTGCAGCCCGTACTCGTCGAAGTCGGCGGCGCGCTCGTCGGTCAGCGCCTCCAGGTTGTGGGGAGCGCGGAACGGCTCGGGCCACTGCTGGAAGTCGGCCGTGCCGAAGCGGTCGCGCAAGGCCGAGAAGGCGACGTAGGGCAGCAGCCAGCTCGCCTGCTCGGCCCGGAAGCGCTGAAACTCGGGGTCGGCCAGGAAGGCTTTCTTCTCCTGGCTGTACAGCAGCTTCAGAAACTTCCACTTCCCGTTCATTACCGGCTCGTAGTCCACAAAGTCTTTGGCGTTCAGCTCCTCGCGCAGCTTGGCCAGCTCGGCGGCGGCTTTCTTATCCTTTAACTTGGCAATGCCCTCCAGGCTGAGGTAGAGCGGATGCAGGGCAAATACCGAGATGGCGGCATAGGGATACGAGTCGACCCAGGTGTGGGTGGCGGTGGTGTCGTTGATGGGCAATACCTGCACCACATTCATGTCCGTTTTCACGGCCCAGTCCACCAGCAGCTTCAGGTCGGCAAACTCGCCTACCCCTAGGCCCCGCTCGCTGCGCAGCGAGAACACGGGCACGGCCACGCCCGCCCCGCGCCAGTTGCCGGCCGCGTACTGGAAGCCTTCGTCGTCGAGCACCCGCAGGGTGGCAGAAGCTTGGCCACCTTGGTCGGCGGCGGGCGGCAGCATGCGGTTGTCGCCGGTTTCCAGCATCACCACGCGCTGCTGCTCGGCATCCCAGAGGCCGTACTTATAGAGTAGCAAGTGGTCGGGGTGCGTGAGCGCCAAGTCGGCTTGCCAGGTGGGGTACGCGGCATCACTCAGCACGAGGGGCTTGGTGTTGTCCCACTGCCCTAGGGCCGGGTCCGAGCCCAGCACGCACACCTGGTGCTGGGGCGCCACGCGCGGCGCCGCCAGCCGGAAGCGCACATTGGCTGGGCCGGCAGCGGGCGCAGTAGCGGCTTTTTTCACCTTGCTTTTTACCGACTTGGCTGCCGCAGGGGACGGTCGCCGAAACAGCACCTCGGTGAAGGCGGCCGTAAACAGCTCGTTGGTGTCTTGGGCGGGCGCGCGCCAGTAGTCGCGCACGTCGAGGCGCTGCGCGGGGCTGCCTGCGGCGGGCAGGGCCAGGGTGCGGTTGGCGCCCCACTCCCACACTACCCCGCCGCCCGGCAGCAGCAGCACGTACTTATACTGCAAGTCAGCGGCTGGGCCGGGGCTGTTTATTTCGCCGCTCCAGCGGGTAGTCGCTTCGTCGTAGTGCAGCGGCAAAGCATTGGCTAGGCTCCAGTGGCCTAGGGCATCCCACGAGCCGCACAACACCAGGCGCTGGCCATACGTAGTGCGGTAGGGCAGGGAAAAGCTTATTGTCATTTTTTATCGGGGGGAAACGGCCGGCAAGATACGGCCGCCGCCGTGCGAAGGTCTGGCACGGGCCACCCGGCGCCACGTTACTTTTGCCAGTGCCTTAGCCCACTGCACGCTCGATTTATCACCCGCATTATGCGTCTCTCCATTCTACTTGCCACCTGCTGCCTGGCCGCGCAGGCCACCGCGGCCTGGGCCTCGCCGCCCGGCTACCACTCGCCCCGGCGCCGCTACACGGCCCGCAACCTTGCCTACGTGCGCCCGCCCCTGCGCCTGCACCTGAGCGGCAACCTGGCCTATTACAACGGCGACCTCACTAGCCGTCTCCAGGACAATACGTTACGACTGGGCTTCGGCGCCGGCCTCACGCAGGTGCTGAGCCCGCGCCTCACCTTCAGCAGCGAGCTAGCTACCTTCTACCTCAAGGCCAAAGACCAGAACACGAGTCGCGGCTATAGCTTCGAGAGCAGCAACGGGCTGCTGCAAGCCACGCTGCGCTACCACCTGTTCGAGGACAAGAGCATGTACGTGGGCTTGCAGAAGAAGAACATGCCGGCCCAGCTTTTCCTAGAGGCCGGGGCGGGCCTGCTGCTCACCAGCCCCACCGCCTACCAGGCCGACGGCATCGGCGGCGAGCAACAGCTGAGACCCGACACCTTTGCTGGCTACCCGCTGCTGGCGGCGGCCTTCCCGGTAGGCATTGGCGGCACCCTCAAGGCCACTAACCATTTGTACTTCACGCTCGACGCACTGTACTACTTCACGACTACCGACTTGCTCGACGACGTGAGCCGGCGCGGCAACCCCAACAAGCTCGACAACTTTGCCACCCTTACCCTGAAGGTAGAATACGCCCTTGGCGGCAACCGGCGCAAGCCGCTGGCGCGCTACGACTAGCCCCCGGGGCCGCTACGCAAACAATTGGCGGGGCGGATGGTCTTATCAGGCGCGGCGGCGAGTAGCCGCCGCTGCTTTTTCCACCTGTACTACCCTCCACTTATGAACATCGGAATCATTGGGGCTGGCCACATCGGCAGCGCCCTAGCCACGCGGCTCGTTAGCCTCGGCCACTCGGTACTGATTGCCAACTCGCGCGGGCCCGAAACGCTGGGCGACGTGGCCCAGAAAACCGGCGCCACCCCCGCCACCGCCCGCGAGACCGCCCAGCACGGCGAACTTATCGTCGTCACCATCCCGCTGATAAACATCCCGGACCTGCCCCAGGACTTGTTCGAGGGCGTCCCGGCCAGCGTACCGGTCATCGACACCAGCAACTACTACCCCCTGCTGCGCGACGGCCACCTGCCGGAGCTGGAAAGCGGCTCGCTCACCGAAAGTGAGTGGGTGCAGCAGCACCTGGGCCGCCCGGTGGTGAAGGTGTTCAACAACATCTACGCCGACCACTTGCAGAACGCTGGCAAACCGGCCGGCACGCCCGGCCGCATTGCCCTGCCCGTGGCTGGCGACGAGGCCGCTGCCAAGCAGCAAGTGATGGACCTGGTTAACGAGCTGGGCTTCGACGCCGTGGACGATGGCAGCCTGCACCAGTCGTGGCGCCAGCAGCCCGGCACCCCCTGCTACGGCGCCGACTTCCCCGCCGACAAGCTGCGCGAGAACCTAGCCAGCCTGGGCACCGAGCGCACCGAGGCGCAGCACAAAGAGTTTATGGCCAAGCACGCCGAAGCGGAAAAGCAAATGGAAGCCCAGGGCATCAAGCTCAAGTAGCAGCCCTAGGCTCCCTGTAGTACAAAAGCCGCGGCAGCTGCCGCGGCTTTTTGCGTCTTAGCCCTCCCAGGCGGTCATGCTGAGTCTGTCGAAGCATCTCTCCCGAACGAGGCAGCGTGGTAGAGATGCTTCGGCAAGCTCAGCATGACCGTCTGGTGACTCAGCGTGACTGCCAAGTAGCTCAGCATGGCCACCTGGGAGGGGTATACTAGTTATCGTTACTTCTTGGCGGCCAGGTAGTCGGCGGCCAGGGTAGCCAGCGTTTTCACCCCTAGGGGGAAGGCGCCCTCATCGACCTTAAAGCCGGCCGTGTGGTGGTCGGCCACGGTGGCGGGGTCGGTGCCGGGCGTCATGCCCCCCAGGAAAACGAACAGGCCGGGAATCTTCTCCTGGTAGCAGGCAAAGTCTTCGGCCCCGGTCACGGCCTTAATTTCGACTACGTTCTGCTCGCCGGCCGCGCGCTGCAGGGTGGGCAGCATGCGGGCCGTGAGGGCGGGGTCGTTGTAGGTGACGGGTACGTAGGGCTCAATGCCCACCTCGGCGGTGGCGCCGTTGGCCGCCGCAATGCCCTCGGCCGTGCGCTTGATGGCGGCCCAGATTTTCTGCTGCGTGGCGGGGCTGAAGGCGCGGATGGTGCCCGAAAGGGTAGCGTCGGGCGGAATGATGTTGTAGCGCACGCCGGCCTGCACGGTGCCCACGGTCACCACCGCGGCGTCCTGGGTCAGGTCGATTTGCCGGCTCACGATGGTTTGCAGGGCCGTGATAATTTCGGCGGCCGTCACCACCGGGTCTACGCTGCTCCAGGGCTTGGCCCCGTGGCTGCCCTTGCCCATCACCTTCACCGTGAAGCGGTCCGAGCTGGCCATCTCGCCCTTCGGGCGATACTGCAGCTGCCCTACCGGCGCCGACGCCCAGATGTGCAGCCCGAAAATGGCGTCCACCTTAGGCTTGTCGAGCACGCCTTCCTGCACCATGAGCTTGGCGCCACCCACCACGCCGGGCAGCGAGCCTTCCTCGGCCGGCTGAAAAATGAACTTGACGGTGCCCGGCAAGTCGGCCTTTACCTGGCTCAGCACCTCGGCGGCGCCCAGCAGCATGGCCACGTGGGTGTCGTGGCCACAAGCGTGCATCACGCCCACGGGCTGGCCTAGGTAGGTGGTTTTGACGGTGCTGGCGAAGGCCAGGCCGGTATTTTCTACCAGGGGCAGGCCGTCCATGTCGGCGCGCAGGGCCACTACGGGGCCGGGCCGGCCCCCCTTCAAGATGCCTACTACGCCGGTGCGGGCCACCCCGGTTTGCACTTCCAGCCCGAAGCTCTTGAGCAGCTCGGCCACCTTGGTGGCAGTGCGGGTTTCCTCGTTGCCCAGCTCGGGGTGCTCGTGCAAGTCGCGGCGCCAGGCCACTACCTTGGTGTTTTCGGCCGCGGCCAGTTTGGCAATGCGGGCGTCGAGAGCGGCATTGGGGCCGGCGCCGCCCTTAGCTTGGGCGCGGGCGGGGCTAGGAGCAGTGGCCAGGCCCAGGCCTAGGGCGGCCAGCACAAGGCGGGTAGCAGTAGAAGTACTCATGCCTGCCAAGGTACTGCCCGGCCGCCACCGGGCCTAGGGCCATGTTGCTAGCGCGAGCAGCCTAGCCTAAACTCCTTTACCTAGGGAGGGAGAACCTGACGACTACCTGCCGGTAGCCCACGGCCGCGTTGCCGCAGCGCTTTCCAGCCCAGAAGCCGGGCTGAAGTTCCGCGCCTCCACCAGCTCCACCAGCCTAACCGGGACAACTGGCCCCCGGTAAAATGCCTATGGCGCTTCGCTGGTTGGCGCCTTAATTTTGCACATTACTTCATTGTTACGCGTTATTCTATTACCGATGTCTACGCCTGTTTTATCGTCCTTATCGCCCACGCCGGCCGCTACCACGCCCCTGGAGGCCTGGCAGCAGGGCTGGGCCCAGCCCGCGTTTCGGCGCAGCTGGCAGCTGCAGCTAGTATTAATGTTTGGGGTAGTGGTGCCCTTCACGCCGTTCTTCTTCCACACCATTCAAAAGCGGCCGGGCGCGCTGCTGCCCGACCCATTGCTGGCCTTGCTGCCGCGCCACGACGTGGCGCTGCCCCTGTTTTTGCTGGTGTGGGGCGCCGTGGTGCTGGGCGTGGGCTGGCTGGCTTGTCACCCACGGATGTTTTTGCGCGGCATGTGGGCGCTCCTGCTATTGCTGGGCCTACGCATGGCCACCATCTGGCTAGTGCCCCTGGTGCCGCCCCTCGACCTGGTGCCGCTCATCGACCCGCTCACCGACCGGCTGATAGGCACGACTTCCAGCGAGGCTATCACCAAGGACTTGTTTTTTTCGGGCCACACCTCCACGGTGGTGCTGCTGGCGCTGGCCGTGCGTGGGCGCTGGTGGCGTGGGCTGCTGGGTGCCATGGCCCTGGCGGTAGCCGTGCTCGTGCTGGTGCAGCGCGTGCACTACACCTACGACGTGGTGGCCGCGCCCTTCTTTGCCTGGCTGGCTTATTGGCTAGGCAGCCGCCTGGTGCAGCGCGCCTGGCCTAGCGCTTATCAGCCAGGTTAAGGGCTTAGAGCAGCCGAGTAGTCGCCCGCTGCGCTGGCCTGGCTAGGCTCCTTTCTCCTCCTGGGGTACCGCCGAGGCCACTTGGGGTTCTAGGGGGTCGGCTGGGTACTGGCCGTGCCAGTTGCCGCGCCAGTACCAGAGGCCCGCCACCAGCGAGATGGCCACGTTGGCCACCACAAACGACCACCAGATACCCCGGAAGCCCAGCCCGGTATGGTGCGACAAGTACCAAGCCACCGGAAACTGGAACACCCAGATGCCGGTGATGGTAAGCACCATGGCCGACACGGTATTGCCCACGCCCCGGAACGCGCCCGACACCGTTTGCTGCACCCCCGTGAAGCACAAGCTGAGCGCAGCGATGCGCACAAACTGCACCGCGTAGCCCGCCACCGTGTCGTCGCCGCGCAAGAAGAAAGCTACCAGCAGCGGGGCCGCCGCCCAAATGGCGCCGCCCAGCACCAGCAGCACCGCAAAGCTGACCACTACCGCGTAGTTGGCCGTTTGCAGGGCCCGGGGCAAGTTGCGGGCGCCCACGTTTTGGGCTACCAACGTAGAGCAAGCCAAGGAAATGCCCAGGGCCGGGATGATGGCAATGGCAATGATTCGCGAGCCAATGCCGTAAGTGGCCAATATTTCGGTGCCGAAGCCCGCGGCCAGCGTCGTGAGCATCGACAGCCCGAGGGCCCGCGCCGACAAATCGACCGACGAAGGGCCGCCCAGCCGGAAGATGCGGCCCATCAGTGCCCAATCGGGCCGGTAGCCCTTAAACGATAACTGAATGCCCGAGCGGCCGCGCAGCAGCACCACCATGCCGGCCACTACGCTCAGGGCCTGCGTAATGAGCGTAGCCATGGCCGAGCCCGCCACGCCTAACCCCGGCACCGGCCCCCAGCCGTAGATGAACAGGGGGTCGAGCAGGAAATTGAGTGCTAGGGTCACTAGGTTGATGTAAAGCGGAATCTTGACTTCGCCGACGCCCCGCATGAGCGCCTGAAACATGAGGAAGCCGAAGTTGAAGGTGAGGCCCCAGAACAGAATGCGCTGAAACTGATTGGCTGGCTCGAAGATGTCGGGCCCGGCGCCCATGGCGTGCAGGATGAGCGGTGAGGCCAGGTGCGCCACCACCGTGAGCACCACGGCCAGGACGGTTTCGAGCACCAGTGCCTGCGCCGTGATGTGGTTGACCATGGTTTGGTGGCGGGCGCCGAAGTTCTGGGCCACCAGCACCGAGCCTGCTACCGAGAAACCCGACCCTAGGGCAATGAGCAGGAAGTTGACCGGAAAGCTGACGGCCACCGCCGCCACCGCCTTGGCCCCCAGCTGCCCCACCCAAAAGGCATCGACCAGCTGGTAGCCGGTTTGGAGCAGGTTGCCAAATACGATGGGCCAAGCCAGCCGAAGCAGCGTTTGCAAGATGGGTCCTTGGACGGGGGCGGCCGGCTGGGCGCGGGCAGCGGTAGCGGAAGGGTGCATACCCCCGCATACGCGCCAGCGCCGCCCCTGGCCACGGCGGGCCGCGCCCCCAGCCCGAGCGCCAGAATAACGGCCGGCCGCCGCCGCCGCCGGCCCCGCAGCTAGTAGACTTATTCTCACAGCCAGTGCACGCAGCTACGGTTTGGATTACTTACCAGCCCTTAGGCTATTTTCTTGCCTACCAGCCAGCAGCCGGCAAGCCTCGGCAGCGGCTGGCCCGTATAGCCAGCTATCCACTCACTTCTTTTTCCTTTTCCACATGGCCGAGCAAGTTGCCGTAACCCACGACATCAGCAAGCTGCTGACAAAAATCAAGGAGGTTAAGTACGCTACCCTCACCACCCTCGACGGCAACCACCTGCACGGCCGCCCCATGTACACCTGCGAGCCGGGCAACGACGGGGCTCTGTGGTTCTTCACCGAGAAGGACGCGCAGAAGGTGCACGAAATTGAGGCCAACAGCCAGGTGGGCCTGGGCTACTCCGACCCCGGTAGTGCCACCTACGTTACCATCACCGGCACGGCCTCGGTGAGCGACGACCAAGAAAAAATCAAGGAGCTGTGGCGCGAAGACTTCCGCGGCTTCTTCCCCAAAGGCACCGACGACCCCAACCTGGCCCTCATCAAAGTAGAGATTGAGAACGGCGAGTACTGGGACGAACCGAGCAATCTGTTTGTGCGCGCCTTCGCCTACGCCAAGGCCATCACTACCGGCGAGAAGCACCAGCCCACCCCCGACGAGCAAGCCAAGGTGCAGCCCTAGGTGGCGCTAGCCCTCTACCCCCTCAGAAAAGCCGCCGCCCTTCGCTTGGGGCGGCGGCTTTTTAGCTGCGGGCCGCTAAGTGCGCGGGGCTATACCTGCGCTAGGCCGCCGTTTACGAATAGCTCGGCGCATAACCCCAGCCGGCTGAATGGGGTACACCCTAGGATACCAGCCCGGCGCCAAGCCGACGCTTTCTAGAACTATGACGAAACACACCTATGATATGGGGGTGGTGGGCAACTGCGCCTTCCTAGCCCTCATTGGCACCGACACGGCCGTGCGCTGGCTCTGCTGGCCGCGCTTCGACAGCAGCTTCGTGTTCGGGTCGCTGCTCGACGAGGAGCGGGGCGGCGAATGCAGCGTGCGCCCCGTGGAGCCCGCCTTAGCCTCGCAGCAGCGCTACCTCGCCAACACCAACGTGCTGAGCACCGAGATTACGACCCCCGAGGGCCGCTACCGGGTGCTGGACTTTGCGCCCCGCTTCTTGCAGTACGAGCGCTACTACAAGCCCCTAATGCTCATTCGCAAGATTGAGCCGCTGGAGGGCGCCCCGCGCATCCGGGCAATATGCCGCCCGGTGGGCAACTACGGCGCGCAGGAGCTGCAGCGCCGCCGCAGCTCCAACCACATCGCCTTCCTGGGCCTGGAAGAAGAGGTGCGCCTGACTACTAACATCCCGCTCACCTACGTGCTCGATGAGGAGGACTTCGTGCTCAACGAGCCGAAGTACCTGGTCATTACCTACGGCGCGCCCCTAGAGGCCCCGCTCGAAAGCACGGCCGAGCGGTTTTTGGCCAGCACCATCAGCTACTGGCGGCAGTGGGTGAAGAGCACCAGCATCAGCAACTTCCACCAGACGGCGGTGATTCGCTCGGCCCTGGCCCTCAAGATTCACCAGTACGAAGACACGGGCGCCATCATCGCGGCTAGCACCACCAGCCTGCCCGAGGCCCCCGGCAGCACCCGCAACTGGGACTACCGCTACTGCTGGATGCGCGACACGTTTTACACGCTCACGGCCTTCAACAATATTGGTCACTTTGAGGAGATTGAGCGGTACTTCCACTACATCGCCAACATCTTCACCAAGGTCGACGACAAGTTTCAGCCGCTCTACGGCATCAGCGGCCAAGCCAAGCTGGTAGAGCAAGAACTACCGCTGGAAGGCTACCTGGGCAACAAGCCGGTGCGCATCGGCAACGACGCTTATACTCACATTCAAAACGACGTGTACGGGCAGGTGCTGGTGGCACTGCTGCCGCTCTACATCGACTGCCGCTTCCGCGACCCCGAGCGCTCGGCCCCGCTGGCGCTGGTGGAAAAGTGCCTGCGCCTAATTGAGACTACCATGGACCAGCCCGACGCCGGCCTCTGGGAGTTCCGCCACATTGCGCAGCGGCACTGCTACACTTACTTGTTTCACTGGGCTGGCAGCCACGCCGCCCGCCAGGTAGCCCGCCAGCACGGCCACGCCGAGCTAGAAGCCCTGGCCACTCGCCTCATTGCCGAGTCGGAGGCGCACCTCGAAGCGTGCTTCGACGCCGAGCGCGGCGTGTACACCAACGCCATTGAATCGAACAATCTCGACGCCAGCACCATCCAGCTCATCACCATGGGCTACCTCGACCCAGCCTCGGAGAAAGCTCGGCACCATTTGGTAGAGCTGGAGAAAGAGTTGAAAACGCCCGAGGGACTTTTTTACCGCTACCGCCACCCCGACGACTTCGGCACGCCCGAGACGACCTTCCTTATCTGTTCGTTCTGGTACGTGGAAGCCCTGGCCTGCGTGGGCCGCCTCGACGAAGCGGTGCAGGAGTTCGAGCACCTACTCACTTATACCAATCACCTAGGGCTGTTAAGCGAGGACGTAGACGCCAAGACCGGCGCACAGTGGGGCAACTTTCCCCAGGCCTACAGCCATGTGGGTTTGGTGAACGCCGCCTACCGCATCGCTAAGAAACTAGATAGACCGCAATTCGTGAGTTAAGTAGCGCCGAGTACCTGCAACAACAAAATGGTCAGGTCGCGCTGCGCGCGACCTGACCATTTTGTTTTACTAGCGTTGCCAGTTAAGTCAGCAGGCTGCGTAGCAACTGCCGTACCTCGGCTACGGTGCCCAGGTTGTAGCGGGCCAGCGAGCGGGCCGTTCCTACGCGCACGGTGTACGCCTCGGGAGGCAGCGCCCGAAAGGTATCCTCGTCGGTGCGGTCGTCGCCGAGGGCCAGCACGAAGTCTGGGTGGTGCTGGGCCAGCAGGCGGGCCGCCGCCGCTCCTTTATTAATGCCAGCATTCTTGATTTCCAGCACTTTGTTACCTTCCAGCACCTGTAGCTCGGTGTTGGCCGTCATAAAGGAGAGGTGGCTAAGCAGCTCGCGGGCGCGCACCTCCCCTAGGTCGGCGTCGGCCCGGCGGTAGTGCCACACCAGCGAGTAATCCTTCTCCTCGATGAACGAGCCGGCCGTGCGCGCCACGTACAGCTCCAGCACCGGGCGCAACTCGCGCTTCCACTCATTGCGCAACTGCTGAAACAGTTGCCAGTCCTCGTTTTCGGGCCGCAGCCACACGCCGTGCTCGGCAATAAACTCCAGGGGCAAGTCGCCCAGCCACTTTTGCAGTGTGTCCTTGTCGCGCCCGCTGATGATGACCACCCGCGTGCGGGGCAGGTCAGCCAGCGCGCGCAGCAGCAGGCGCAGCTCGGCGTCGGGGTGGGCTAGCTGCGGGTTGGGGTGGAAGGGCACGAGTGTGCCGTCGTAATCGAGCAGCAGCAGGCGCTGGCCCTCGGCGGCGGCGAAGTCGTGGTGCAGCTGTTCCACCAAGCTGGCCGTTAGCATTTCCGGGGCCAGCGTTCCCTGCTTCATTTTCGTATAAGCTAGTTGATTCATAAACAGGCGCGTCCAGGAGAAAACGTTGTAGCGCTTTACGAGCGCTTGCATGGCGCTCATGCGGGCTACCTGCTCGGCCTCGGGCATGATGAGGGCATCGTGCAGCGTTTCGGCCATCTGGCTCAGGTCAGTCGGGTTGATGAGCAAGGCATCGGACAGCTCGCGGGCTGCCCCAGCCCGCTCGCTCAGGATGAGCACCCCGTGCTGGTCGGTACGGCTGGCCACGTACTCTTTGGCTACCAGGTTCATGCCGTCGCGCATGGGCGTCACCAGGGCCACTTCGGCCAAGTGGTACAGTGCCGCTAGTTCCTCCAGCGGCAGCGAGCGGTAGAAGTACTGAATTGGATTCCAGTTGATGGTGCGGTACTGCGCGTTAATGCGGCCTACCAGCTCGTCAATCTCTTCCTTGAGGGCCGCGTACTGGGCCACTTGGTCGCGCGAGGGCACCACCAGCATTATCAGGGTCACCTGCCCGCGCCACTCGGGGTAGCGCTCGAGCAGCAAGTTGAAGGCCCGCAGCCGCTGCGCAATACCCTTGGTATAGTCAAGCCGGTCTATCGACAGCACCACCCGCGTATCGCGCAGGGCCTCATGGTATTCGGCCGCGTAATGCATCGTTTCCTCCGATACAACGGCCTGGGCGTAGCGCTCGTAATCGATGCCCATGGGGAAAGCATCGACCCGCACCGAGCGAGTAGGCGTTTCAATCTGGCCGTTTTGCGCCGGCAAGCCCAGCACGTGCGACACTGCGCTCAGGAAGTGGCGCATGTAGCCAAAGGTGTGAAAGCCAATGAGGTCGGCGCCCAGCATTCCGTTTAGCAGCTCGGTGCGCCAGGGTAGCACCCGTATCAGCTCGTGCGACGGAAATGGAATGTGCAGGAAGAAGCCGATAGTGGCCTCGGGCCGCGCGCGCCGCAGCATTTCGGGCAGCAGCAGCAGCTGGTAGTCGTGCACCCAGATGCTGTCGTCGGGCCCAGCTTCGGCTAGTACGGCGCGGCAAAATTTCTCATTCACGGCCACGTAGGCATCCCAGTGGCTTTGCTCGTACTTGGCAAATTCGCTGAAATAGTGAAAGGTAGGCCACAGGGTAGAGTTGCTGAAGCCTTCATAATAATCCCGGATTTCACTCTCGGTCAGAAACACTGGCGCCATGTGGTCGGCTGCCAGTTCTTCCCGGATATGGGTTTCTTCAAGGGCTTCTTCCACAAACAAGCCAGGCCAGCCCACCCAGATGTTATCGTCCGACCGGTATACCGAGCCTAGGCCAGTTGCCAGGCCGCCCTCGCTGGGCTGAAAGGCTAGACCTTCTTCAGTGCGGATTGCTTTTGTAGGTAGTCGGTTTGAAACAATAATAGTACGCGACACAATTATTTAACAGATGGTACTCTTCTTAACTACGCCATTTTTCACCAAAAAGTCGCTAATTGATGCATTTTTCTTCTAAAAGCCCGACTACCACCACTAATTCCAATCTATCAATAGTGCAAAAACGAACTAATTAATTAGGGTGGTATTATGCGCTGCCGGCTCTTCGCGCTATTTGCTGTTTTAGGCGCCCTAGGGCAGCGGCGGCAGTAGCAGCGCCACCACGCGCTAGCAGCAAGGAGCCATTAACCCGCTGCTTTAAAAGCCCCAATTTTCAGGCTGCTCGAAAATAATGGTCTTATTGCCATGCACGACTACTCGCTCGTCGAGTACTAGTTTCAGGGCACGCCAGAATTAGCTTCTTTACGTCGCGCCCGGCCCGGGCTAGGTTGCGGGCGCGCTGGGTGTGGCCGCTGGGCAGTACGCGCTGAGTTATGATTAGCTCCTCATTAAGGTCGTTGTTCACAAAATGCGTCGTAGCCCCAGTAATCTTCACGCCCCGCGTGTGGGCCTAGGCGCAGGGGGTACCCCCCACGAAAACCGGCGGAAACGAATGGGGAATGTTGATGAGCTGGAATAATGCGCCACAAACAAGGCTGACAGGATGCGCATATAATTGGCTAGCACTAACTAACATTACTTAATTGGGTTGGTACTACCCTAGGGCAGCTAATACCTCGGCCTCAGGCGCCTCGCCATCTAGCCTTCGTGCGGCAAGCAGTGAAACAGCAGCCCCAACTACCGCGTGAGTTTGCTGATGCGCTCGTGATTACTCATTGCCTAAGTACGTTGACAGGCAGGTCGCCAAAGGCGTGGCGCAGCAATTTGCCGAGGCAGTGGTACTCTTTGGGGTCCAGCAGCACGGTATTCTTGCGCTCGTGGTTGCTCAGGCGCCCGGAGGTCACAGGTGGTAGCGCCGAAGTATCGAAGTTTGCCACCGGCCCCGTGCAAGACGTGCGCATGAAGAACACGCTCTTTATTCGCGCTACAAACTCGTTGTTTCGCAGCCTATGTAGTTGCTGTGCTAGTAGCACGCCCGTAATGGCGTGAATAAGCTTTAGCGCATAGCCCGGTAGATTATGAGCAGAAGATGGGCCTAGCGCACGGGTACAGCAGCCCTAGGCCCCCGGCAACGAGGCGGCCCGCCTATTGCCGCTGGTACTTGCGCTTGATGAAGTCGAGCATCTCGCGCACGTGCTCGTCGGGGTTGTTGGCCTCAATCTTCCACAGCGCTTCAATCAGCAGCAGGAGCAGGCGCATTTCCTTGGCAGGCTCGGCGTAGCCCAGTTGCTGAAAGGCTACTTCGAGGCGCGCCGGCACGGGCCGCATAAAGCGTTCCTGCTGCTGCTGAGCAATTTCATTATCAGCCAGCCGATACTGTAGCTTCCAGAAAGAAGGCTCTTCCTGCACCAGCTTGTAGGGCAGGTCGATAACGCTGTGGATAAAAGTGAGGGGGTCTTCCTCGGTCAGGCCGCCGCGGTTATGCTCAATGATGCGCTGGTACCCGCTCTTAATCACAAAGTCAAGCAACTGCTCCTTGGAGCCAAAGTGCTTGAATATAAGAGCCTCTGACACCCCAGCAGCCTTCGCAATCTGCTGGGTGGAGGTGGCATCGTACCCGCGCTCCCCAAAGAGCTGCAATGCTACGTTAGCAATGTGTTGGCGGCGGGTAATCATACTAGAATTAATATACAAAAGCGATTGGCTCCGATTGGCAAACACATCTAAGCTGCTTGCCTACTACTTGGCAGCAAAGGTCGGGAGAAAGTGAGTGGTCAACCAGTAGAGAAAGCAAAAAACTCCGTCAGATACGCAGGCTAAAAAAAAACCGGCCAATTCGTGGGTACGAATCGGCCGGTTGGAGGACAACACATTCTGCCAGGCCGGGGCGGGGCAGAGACTTTACCAGGCGGGGTGGGACGACGACTGGTTATTTAGAGTGGGTGGTTGAGAGAGTAGGCTAACTACTGACCGGGTGGGACTCGCCAGCCGTTAGCGTTACAATATTACGACATAATTTGAAATGGTGGTAAGTGTTAGCTCACTATTCTTAGTAAGTGCGCACTCACCATTAATATTTAAAGCCCAAGTAGCTGATTATAAGCGAGAAATTTTTTATAAAAATTTCTGATTTTTGCAAGTAACTAGCTTTGCCACAACTTCAATATGGTACCCTAGCTTCGGTGCACCAACTTGTTTGCTCGCTGACCCTACCCGATTGGCACCCGGTAGTGCCGAAAAGCTTGTGTCGTGCTTCAACGTGGTTTTAGAATAGGCGTCCAGCGAATACCCCTGGTAAGAGGTGTTTCCCTTAAAAAGGCATACCCTCCTAGCTTGGCTTATTGGGCTAGCTACCATTATATGAGTTTGTACTTAGTAGAATAGGCCGTCTACCATGTCGAGCCTGACTTATAAAAAACGCGCTTCCGGTAGCAATCAACCCATTTGGGCAAAGGCTACCGGAAGCGCGTTTTTTATGAGCGCGGCGCTTAACTTACTTCACCAAGTGTAGGAAACGCAAGTAAAACGGAGTAGGACTGTCATCGCTCTTGGGCTGGTACTTGCCACCGATGATGGGCACGTACATCACACGCCGCCGCGAGGCTGGGCCAATTAAGGGAGATTGCGCTACGCGGTGCCACATGCGCCCGTCGTGCACGGTAAGGTCACCGGGTTCGGTTTCGATGGCAATTTCGTTAGGGTCGTAAAACACGTCCTTGTAATACTTCTTGCGGAACAGCATCTTGCCTAGGCCCTGGCGGTGCGTGCCAGGTATGACGCGCAAGCCACCATTGGTAGCCTTGGTGCCATCGAGGTGCAACCCAACGTTGAGCATAGGCCGGATGCGCTTGCCGTAGAATACGTCGCGCAGCGAGTCGGTATGCCAACCCATCTGGCTGAATTCGGAGCCTTCTACATTTACGTAGTGATTGACTACCAAACCGTCGCGCTCGTTTTCGCCTACGCGGCCGTCTTTTATTTCGAGCAGCGGAAACAGGGCCTTGAAGCGGGGGTCTTGCAACAGTTCGTGCAGCACGGGGCTGTGCTGCGAGGCAAAAGCAAACCGCTGCACAATGGGCGAGCCATCGACATCCTTGCCGTACTTAATGGGCACCCCATTCACCTTTTCTACCTTGTTGCTGAGCCAGTCGGACTGCACTTGCTGCGTCGCTGCTAGGTAGGCTTGCACCTGCTCGGGCGAGGCAAAAGGGCGAAAATGCAAAAAGCCATGCTTGGCAAAGAAGGCCCGCTGCTCGGCGGTCAGCTCCTGACCAAGCGTGAAGCGGGGGTATTCGGATAAAGCAGTCATAGAGGGATGAAATCGCGGAAAATCGCTTTCCGGGGCTTCGTGTTTCTTAACAATTAGTAAAGATACTACCTCACAGGAGTTGATTGCCTGTTGGGCAGCAACTGCCACGACTGACAAGTTGGGGCATATAACCATGAAAACGGAATAGGGGTTTTCATGATTTAACTAATAGTTAAAACTTCATAAAATATACATTCTGAAACTTCTAGGGTATCCTCGTCTACATTACCCTCCCGAATGCTTTGCCTGCGGCATGTTAGCTTGCCGCCCCACTGCCACCAGCCTCCGCTTACATTTCATATGGTTTTTACCCCCAGCCCCCAGTTGTTGCAGCTACTCTACAACCGGGGCAGCCTGCACAACCTGCCCGACCAGCACGGCGTGGCCTTCAGCATCAAGAATAGGCTTGACACGGTGCGCCTCACTGGCATTGAGCAGGTTAAGCTGGGTGATACGCTAGTGCCAGCCAGTGCCATTCGGGTGGCCCTAGGGGGAGGCGAGTGGCAGCCGGCCGCCAGCCTAGGGCCCGAGACGCTGGAGCTGCCGGTGGGGCAGACCCTGGCCTTCGAGCTGGATACGCCGCCGCTGGCCGAGGGCACCCAGCGGCTGCAAGTGCAGTTTACTACTGCCGAGTTTGGGACGCTGAGCGTGGAGGTAGAAGATACCTTGATGCCGCCCGATAGCCGCGTGCGCATTCCGCGGGCCGAGGGCGACGACTACGCAGACGAGCCCATCCGGGCACGGCAACAATTTGCCGAGCAGTTTATGGGGCAGCCCTTGCAGCACCTGCCGCACTACTCGTTCGACCCGCACGTGCTGCAAGGCAACTGCGAGCAATTTGTGGGCGTGGCGCAGGTGCCGGTGGGCCTGGCCGGGCCGCTGCTGGTGCACGGCGAGCACGCCGAGGGCGAATTTCTGATTCCGCTGGCCACCACCGAGGGTACGCTGGTAGCCAGCTACAACCGGGGCATGCAGGTACTGAACCGCTGCGGCGGCGTGAAGTGTACCGTAGTGGGCGACGCTATGCAACGGGCCCCGGTGTTCGTGTTCGACGATGCGCGCGGGGCCCGCGACTTTGCCCATTGGGTGGCCGACAGCCTGGAGCTGATTCGGCCCGAAGCCGAAAAAACTTCGCGGGTGGCCAAGCTACAGTACATAGATACGTATCTGGCGGGCAAGTTTGCCTACTTGCGCTTCAACTTCTCGACCGGCGACGCGGCCGGGCAAAACATGGTGGGCCGCGCCACGTTCGCCGCTTGCAACTGGATGCTGGCGCAGTATCAAGGAGCGCCCATCCGCAAGTTTTACCTCGAGTCGAACTTCGCTACCGACAAAAAAGCCTCGCAAGTGAACGTGATGCGCACGCGGGGCAAGCGCGTGGTGGCCGAGGCCGTAGTGCGGCGCGACGTGCTGCAGCAGCGCATGCGCGTGACGCCCGAGCAGCTGGCCTACCACGGGCAGGTGAGCAACGTGGGGGCCTTCATGAGTGGTGCTAATAACAACGGCGCACACTCGGCCAATGGCATTACGGCGCTGTTTATTGCCACCGGGCAAGATGTGGCCAATGTGGCCGAGTCGAGCGCCGGCGTGCTGTACTCGGAGGTGACTGCCGAGGGCGACCTGTACGTGAGCATGACCATTCCGAGCCTGATAGTGGCTACCCACGGCGGCGGCACCGGCCTGGCCACCCAGCAGGAGTGCCTGCGCCTGCTGGGCTGCACCGGGCCCGGCACCGTGAACAAGCTGGCCGAGATAGTAGCGGGCGTGGTGCTGGCCGGCGAGTTGAGCCTGGGAGCCGCTATCTCAAGCAACGACTGGGTGAGTAGCCACGAGCAATACGGCCGCAACCGGGGCTAGGCTGCGGCGAGCCTTAGGGTAGCCAATGCCGCCCTAGGGCTTGCCGCAGCTTAGGAGCTGCTGGCGACAGCTAGCAGCAGCTTATTTCTGCAAAGCCAGGGGCAGGCGTTTGGTGGCTGCGTGGGCGTTGTAGGTGCCTCCTAGGTGCCAGCGGCGAGCTGCAACGCGCTAGCAACTGCATTTTTTCAAGTATTTACAGAAACTGCCGGCAGCCGGCGGCTAGCTGGTAGCGGCAAAATGCAGCGGCAAATGTGCAACACCGCCCCGGCAGAAACCGGCAGAAACTGGCAGGAACACGAGGCTGGCACCGCAAAAGTCTAATTTCGTCTGCGCTGGAAACAACTGCGCAGCTTACTTTTAAGACAAATCCTTGATTGAATAGGGGTAGCGCAGGTGAATAGTAGAGCTTATTTTTGGTTTCAGCTAGCACTTGTTCAGCTCCTTGCGCCGTGAAACATCTCCTCTTCCTGCTACTGTTGCTACCGTTCGGCGTGGCCGCGCTTCCCAAGAACAAGGGCCCCGAAACAACCCACAGCCTTTATCGCGCCGCCAACACCCCGACGGCGCGACAGCAGCTGCGGGCAGCGCTGAACCAGCAGCCGGACGCCTTCCTCAACCAGGGGAAGTTCGAGGTAGGCTACCTGCTGCTGCGCTCGGGCCGGCGCGTGCTGGTGCCGGGGCTGCGCTACCACCTGGGCCAGCGCGTGGTGGAAGTACAAGACTCGGTACAAGCCGATAGCACTAGCTTCTGGCCTCTGGCGGCCTTGCGCGGCTTCGACCTAGGCACTGCTGAGGACCCGGCCACGCTGCGCCGCTACCGCACGCGCCTGGTGCACGATGGCCGCCAGCCCGACCGCCAAGAGGCCGTGCAGGTGCTAACGGCCACCGACGCTGGCCCCCTGCTGCTGGCCTACCTGCCGCTGCTCGCCCCCGCTACCGATGGGCCCACCTACCAGCTACTGGCCGGCGAAGGCCACGAAGCTACCCAGCCCCTGCGCACCGTAGCCGCTACCGAGGCCGATGTGCTGCGCCTGCTGGGCGAGCGCGCCGGCAAGGTGCAGGCCTACGCCCGCATCCAAATCCTGCACTTCTGCGCGCCCACCGAGGCAGCCCGCATACTGGACTACTACAACCAGCTGGCCGTAGCCGTGCGGTAGTTGCTCTTCTTGTATTGCCCCAGTGCGCCCCCTAGGCTTGGCTTAGGGGGCGCACTGGCGTTTAATGGGTTTAGAGTTTCCTAAGCATGCTTATTGAGCAGCGGAAAATATTTTCTGTTGCTCAATACATTTTTATTGTTTATCAATAAAATTTGCTTTTCTTTGCGTCATCTTCTCACCTTTTCACCTGCTTCAATGACTACTTCCTTCCCGTGGATGCTGGGGTTTACCCGCATTATGGCAATAGTTTTTTTAGTTACTGGCGTAGGTCTCGGGTTTATGCTGCTAGGGCAGGTAGTTGACGTAGCTGCGAATCCTGAAGTAGCCTTGCAACTCGACGTTACCCGGCCGGCGCACTTGCAGTTTTGGCACGATATGGAAGCCGGCTTCCAGGATGGCGCTGCGCACCAGCCACTCCGTCCCAAGCTGGATAAACTGCCGGCGCTACAGCTGGCGCCCGGCCAGTTGTTTGAGCTGGTAGCCGACCCCGCCGTGCCCCTGCTGCGCTACCACGAGCCCAGCGTTCCCAAGCGGGTAGCGCTGCTGGCCCTAGGGGCACTGCAGGGCACCTACTCGGTGCCGGGGCTGCTGTTCTGGGTGTATGGAAGCTGGCTGCTGCTGAAGCTGCTGCAAGACGTGACGCCCCAAACGCCCTTTACTGCGGCCAACGCGCGGCGCCTGGCCAAGCTAACCGTCCTGGTGCTGGCCCTGAACCTGTGGGACCACGTGGCCCAGTTCAGCCTGCTGGGTTTAGTGCCGGCCTTTCGGGCGGCGGGCCTGGCAAGCGCCCTCAACCACTACGTGCTCCTCAATACCAATGAGTTGGTTCCGGGGATGCCAGTGGGTTTTATGCTACTCGTTATCGCGGCCGTCTACCGGCGCGGCGTCGAGTTGACCCAAGAAGCCGAGCTTGTTATCTGATGCCCATTCTCGTAAACCTCGATGTGATGCTGGCGCGACGCAAGATGTCGCTCAGCGCCCTGGCCGAAACCATGGGCATCACCCTGGCCAACCTCTCCATTCTGAAAAGCGGCAAGGCCAAGGCCGTGCGCTTCAGTACCCTGGCCGCTATTTGCCAGGCCCTGGACTGCCAGCCGGCCGACTTACTCGAGCACCGCCCCGACCCGGCCGACCTGGTAAAAGGCGGCGACGACTGACGCGCTTCGCCCAGAGCCATAGCGCACCGCACCAGAGGTAATGATGGGCCGTTTGCGCCGCTACCGCGCCCTAGGCCCAACCGGAGCGGCGAAGCGCCAGGCCAGCGAAAGCGGCTGTAATGCCGGATAGAATTTATTTTTCGGCCCGGCCGGTGGTGAACTGCCGCTGGCCCTCTAACCATCCCTTGCCTATGCTTCGCAGCAACTTGTTTCCTTTCTACAGTGGCTTGCTGGTGCTGCTGGCCCTAGGGGGCTGGCCCAGCTCAGCGGCCGCTCAGCGCCGCGCCGCGCCAGCCGCCGAGCGCACCTGGCTGCCCGACAACGGCAACGGCACCTACTCGAATCCGCTGTTCTACGACGAGTTTTCGGACCCCGACCTGATTCGAGTGGGCAACGACTTTTACCTTACGGGCACTACCATGCACGCCATGCCCGGCTTGCCGGTGCTGCACTCCAAGGACCTTGTAAACTGGGATTTCTTGTGCTACGCAGCCGATAAGCTTGACTTCGGCCTCGCCTACCGGCTTGAGGATGGGAAGAATATATACGGCCGCGGCATCTGGGCGCCGACGTTTCGCTATGCGCGAGGCAAGTTCCACATTTTCAGCAACGTAAACGGCCAGAAAACCCAGCTCTATACCGCCACCAACCCGGCCGGGCCCTGGACGCACAGCGAGCTAAAGCGCTCGTTTCACGACCTATCGGTGCTATTCGACGATGATGGGCGGACCTACGTGGTGTGGAACTACGACGAGGTGCACATTGCCGAGCTGACCGACGACCTCACCGACGTGAAGCCCGGCACCGAGCGGGTGCTCATCCCCAAGGGTAGCGGTATGGGCGAAGGCTCGCACTTCTACAAGATTCAGGGCAAGTACTACCTCATTAGCACCAACTATGACCCGGTGGGCTACATGGTGTGCGCCCGCGCCGACAAGCTCGACGGCCCCTGGGAAATCGCCGTTATCAGCGCCGAAGAGACCCTAGGGACGCCATTAGGTTATGGCCTGCGCAGTGGCAAGCAACTGCCCTTCGTGGTGTCGGCGCCTCCGAAGGGCAATTTCAGCGGTGCCAATCCGCTGCACCAGGGCGGCATTGTGCAAACGCCAGCCGGCGAGTGGTGGGGCTGGTCGATGATGGACCACAACTCGATAGGCCGTCTCACCTGCCTCTCGCCCGTGACGTGGGCCAACGGCTGGCCCTATTTTGGCCTGGCTGGCAACCTTAAGCGCAGCCCCCAAACCTGGGTGAAGCCCAAAATCGCCGGCCCCGCCGTGGCGCCGCATGCCCCCTTTCGGCGCAATGACGACTTCGGCGGCCCGGCCCTAAACCCGCTGTGGCAGTGGAACCACGCGCCCAACGACCGGGCCTGGTCGCTACGCGAGCGCCGGGGCTACCTGCGCCTGCACTCGCTGCCCGCACCCGACTTCTGGCAGGCTCGCAACTCACTTACCCAGCGCGCTATCGGCCCCGAATCGACGCCCACGGCGATGCTCGACCTAGGCGGCCTTAAGCCCGGCGACGTAGCCGGCCTCGGGCTGCTCAACCATCCCTACGCGACCCTAGGGGTAGCCCGCACCGCCCAAGGTCTGGAGATGCAGCAAACCGACGAGCGCACCGGCCGCACCGTGCGCCAGCCCCTGCAAGCCAAACGCGTGTGGCTGCGCGCCCGCTGCAACTTCGACACCGAGCAGGCGCAGTTCGAGCTGAGCACCGACGGCACCAATTTTCAGCCAATAGGTGAGCCAGTCACGATGGTGTTCCAGCTAACAACATTCCAAGGGGTGCGCTACGCCTTGTTTGCCTACAACACCCTAGGGCAGCCCGGCGGCTATGCCGACTTCGACAGCTTTGCCGTGGCGCAACCCCGCGCCAGCGCCCTCACGCGGCCCATTCCGGTGGGCCAAACCATCCGCCTCACTAGTCTGGCCGATAGCACGGTGCTGGTGAACTGGCGCGGCTACCTGCGCCCGGTATCGCGCACCAATCCGCTAGCGAATGGCCCGGCCGGCCGCTTCCGGGTACTCGACCGAGGTCAGGGCCGCGTGGCGCTAGAGTCGGCCGGCGGCGAAGAATCGGCAGGAGGCCTCGTGACGGTGTTGAACCTGGCGGGCATGGGCGAGGTGCGCATTCAGCCGGGCGCGGCCAGCGACGCCAGCACCTTCCAGTGGGAAGACATGCTGCGCGGCGACCTGATGCTGCTTTCGCTGACTAGCCACCGCTATGTGGTGGCGCAGCCCAATGCCGGCGCCCTGTGTGGGGCCGATGCGCCCGGTGCCTCCCCTACCCGCCGCGAGGGCGCGTGCTTCAAGTGGGAGGTAGTACCCTAGGACCTGTATCAACAAGCAATAAAAAGCACGTCAAGCTGAGCCTGACGTGCTTTTTTTATTCTTCAACAGCTAACAGTTCTTACCTACTGCGCCGCTACCCCCTTGGTGTGCAGGTAGCTCTCAAAGAACTCGTAGGTGCGCAGCATCTGGTCGATGCGCTGGCGGTTGTCACCGGCGCGGGTGAGTTCGTGGGTGCCGCCGGGGTGGCGCACGTATTCCACAGGGCGGCCCAATACTTTGAGGCTCCGGAACATCATTTCGCCTTGCACAAAGCCCGTGCGGCGGTCGCTTTCACCGTGGAAGAGGATGTAGGGGGTCGTGATATTCTCGACGTAGGTGATGGGCGACTCGCGGGTGAGCACCGCCCGCACGGCCGGCTGCCAGGGATAGCCGCCGAAGTAGTTGGGCACCAAGCGCCAGGCATTACCCTCGCCGAAGAACGTGGCTAAGTCGTAGACCCCGCGCTGCGAGCAAGCCGCCTGAAAGCGGTGGTCGTGGCTGATAATCCAAGCCACGAGGTAGCCGGCGTACGAGCCGCCCGTCACGACCAGCTTGTTCGGGTCTGCCCAACCTTCAGCCACAGTTTTGTCGAGAGACGTGAGCACGTCGCTGCTCGGGCCGGTACCCCAGTCGCGGATATTGGCTCGCAGAAACTGCTCGCCGTAGCCGCCCGAGCCGCGCGGGTTGCCATATACCACGCCGTAGCCCTGGCTGGCGAAGTACTGAAACTCGTGCCACATGCTGGCCTCGCCCGGCCCCCACATGGCCGCCGGCCCACCGTGAATATCGAGCAGCAGCGGATACTTCTGGCCGGCCTGGTAGACGGTGGGCTTCATCACCCAGTACTCCACGGTCAAGCCCTTGTCATTCACAAAGGTATGCTTTTCAGGCAAGGACAGCCGGCGAGTTTTTACCCAGTCGTTGAAGGTGCCAGTGCGGTGCACCTGGTGCAGGCTGGCGTCAGCTACGTACAGGTCGGAAGGGTTGCGCACGCCGGTTTGGGCGTACACCACGTGGCCCTGAGCCACGGCAAAACTCAGGATACCCGTATCGTCGGCCGACAGCTTTTCGACTTTGCGCGTGCCCATATTCACCCGGTACAGCGGCACGGCGCCGTTGGCTTGGGCTGTAAAGTACAGATACTTGCTGTCGCTACTCCAAGTCAGGCCAGCTGGCGTGCGGTCGAGCGGAATGGTGACGGCCGGGCCACCCCCTAGGGGCATCACCAGCAGCTTGGGCACAGCCACACGCCCGGTCGGTGACTGCTGATAGGCCAGCCACCGCCCCGAGGGCGACACGGCTGGAGTAGCATAGGAGGTGCTGTCTTGGCTCAGCAGCGCACGCAGGTGGCGGCCGTCGCGGTCGGCCATAAACACGGCGTTTTCCTGGGCGCGGTCAGGGTGGCGCACCGAGTCGATGGCTGCCAGCAGCAGCAGGTGCTGGCCGTCGGGCGTGAACTCGGCCTGGCTGAAGCGGTAGAAACCATGGGTAATGGCTACTGGTTGTGCGGCCGGGTCGGTGGCATCAATCAGGAAAAGCTGCGCCAGGCTTTTGTCGGCCGACACGTCTTTTTCATCTTGAAAGTCAAGATTATCGAGCACCTTGGCTTTTTTATCGAGCTCGTTTTTATCGAGGTAGGCGCGCACCTCAGCTAAGGTGCCATCGGCATTGGGCCGCGCCGACCCTAGGGGCGTATTCTTGGAAAAACCCGGTTTCTCGTACGACCACAGCGGCAAGGCCTTGCTGGCATTCAGCAGCGAGTCTTTCACGAAATCGCGCAGCGGAATGGCCGCCCCAAACAGCACCTGCCGGCCATCGGGCGACCATTTGGGTGCCGTGGCGCCGTACTTGAAGTGCGTGAGCTGCCGGGCCTCGCCCCCGTCGGCGGGCATCACAAATACCTGCGGCTTGTCCTCGACGGGCCGCACGAAGGCCAACTGCCGACCATCGGGGCTCCAAGCGGGCTGCGTGGCGCCGTCCTTGCTGAAGGTGAGCTGCCGGGGCACGGCCCCCGCCTCGGTGCCGACACTGTAGAGCTGGCTTAGGTTTTTGTAGTCGGCCTTGCTTTTCTCGTCGGGCACCACGGCCAGCACCGTAAAGGCTGCCCGCCGCCCATCGCGGGTCAGGGTGACGCTGCTGAGCTGCTCGATTTTCAGCAAGTCGGTGACTTTCACCGGCTCGGGGGTTGCTGCACCGCTGGCGATAGGCCGACTGGGCTGGGCAGCTAGGGGCCCGGCTGCGAGCAATAAGAAGAAGTAGCGTTTTAGCATGAGTTAGATGAACGTGGCAACGGAATCAGCGCTTCCCGCCGCAAAATTCCGGCGATAGGTCCGCGCAAGATATTGCCCATCCTTCTCCAAAACCTGCTGCTTTTTCGTCTTATTGTGAAATTGCGTGGGGCGCAAGGGCTACTGGGCACCACACAAAAGCGCCGCGCCGCCCGAGGTGGGCAACGCGGCGCCTAGACTAAGCGCTTGTAGCTACTAGCCGCTGTAGCCACCGCCACTCTCGGGCTCGGTGGCGCTGCCGTTTTCGGGCTTGGTGGGGGTGGGCAGGTCGGGCTCGGTTTTCACCTCCACGTGGCTGTAGTCGGGGGCGCCGTCGCCCTGCACGGGCACGGGGGGCTGGTTGTTGGGGTCGGTCATGGTCTGGAACGGTTAAGGGTGGGTGACTGCCGGTTGGCGGCGACTAGTCGCTCGTCACTGGCTGCTCATCACTCCCTCTTCCTAACGGCGTACTTTTGCCCACGGTTATTCTCTGTTTCATTTTTCCCGCCACGCAAGGCCATGAGTGAGTTCCGCACCGAAAAAGACACGATGGGGCAAGTGCAAGTGCCCGCCGACGCCTACTGGGGCGCCCAAACCCAGCGCAGCATCGAAAACTTCCCCATCGCGCAGGATATCAACAAGATGCCGAAGGAGATTATTCGTGCCTTTGCTATTCTGAAGAAAGCCGCCGCCCTCACCAACCGCGATGCGGGTGTGCTCGACGCCGACAAGGCTGCCCTCATTGGCCAGGTGGCCGACGAGATTTTGGCTGGCAAGCTCGCCGACCAGTTTCCGCTGGTAGTGTGGCAAACCGGCTCGGGCACCCAGAGCAACATGAACATGAACGAGGTGATTGCCTACCGCGGCCACGTGCTGCACGGCGGCCACCTCAGCGACGAGAAGAAGTTTCTGGCGCCCAACGACGACGTGAACAAGAGCCAGAGCAGCAACGACACCTTCCCAACGGCCATGCACATTGCGGCCTACAAGATTTTGGTGGAAACCACGGTGCCGGGCATCGAAAAGCTGCGCGACACGCTGAAGAAGAAGAGCGAGGAGTTTAAGAACGTGGTTAAAATCGGCCGCACCCACTTCATGGATGCCACGCCGCTAACCTTGGGCCAGGAGTTTTCGGGCTACGTGAGCCAGCTCGACCACGGCCTGCGCGCCATCAAGAACACCCTGCCTCACCTGGCCGAGTTGGCCCTAGGGGGTACCGCCGTAGGCACGGGCATTAACACGCCCGCTGGCTACTCCGAGAACGTGGCCAAGCACATTGCCGACCTCACTGGCCTGCCCTTCATCACGGCCGAAAATAAGTTTGAGGCCCTGGCCGCTCACGACGCCATCGTAGAAAGTCACGGCGCCCTGAAGCAGGTGGCAGTGATCCTGATGAAAATCGCCAACGACATTCGCATGCTCAGCAGCGGCCCCCGCGCTGGCATTGGCGAAATCCACATCCCCGACAACGAGCCCGGCAGCAGCATTATGCCAGGCAAGGTGAACCCCACCCAGTGCGAGGCCATGACCATGGTATCGGCGCAAGTAATGGGCAACGACGTAGCTATCACGGTGGGCGGCAGCCTAGGGCACTTCGAGTTGAACGTGTTTAAGCCGGTCATGATTTACAACTTCCTGCACTCGGCCCGCCTTATCGGCGACGTGTGCGTGGCCTTCAACGACAAGTGCGCCGTAGGCATCGAGCCCATCCTGCCCAACATCAAGAAGCACGTAGACAGCAGCTTGATGCTGGTGACGGCCCTGAACCCGCACATCGGCTATTACAAGGCTGCCGAAATTGCCCAAACGGCCCACAAAAACCACTCTACTTTGAAGGAAACCGCTGTGCAGCTCGGCTACGTCACCCCCGAGCAGTTCGACGAGTGGCTGAAGCCCGAGGACATGGTGGGCGACGTGAAATAAGTTGCTAGCTGCCCACAGCTAAGAACGCCTGTCAGCGCGAGCGTGGCAATCGCAGTCCAGAAGGCCCTAAGCGGAATTTCTGGTGCGATTGCTTAGCAGACTCGCGATGACAGGCATTTTCGCGTAAGTACCGCTCTTTACTATTCCGCCCATGCGCCCTGCCGACACCCGCCACCGCGGCCCGCACCCGGCCGATGCCGACTTATTTGCCCCTAGGTGGGTACCGGTGCTGCGCCAGGCCGTGGCAGAGCTGTCGTGGCTGCTGACGCGCCAGTATCCACCCGCCGCTACCCTGAAACTAGTAGGCGACCGCTACGCCCTGACCGAGCGCCAGCGCTGGGCCGTAGGCCGGGCTGCCTGCGCCGACGAGCAGCGCTCCCACCGCGCCGCTAAGCAACTGCCACCTACCGACCTAACTGGCCGCCCAGTGGCTATCGATGGCTTTAACCTAATTATCACGCTTGAAGCGGCGCTGAGCGGCGGCGTAGTCCTGCGCGGCTTAGACGAGGCCCTACGCGACCTGTCGAGCATCCATGGCACTTACCGGGCAGTGCAGGAAACCGACCGCGCCATTCGGCTAGTGGCGGCGGCCTTGCAGCCCCTAGGGCCCGGCCCCGTACGCTGGCTACTCGACCAACCCGTGTCGAACAGCGGCCGGCTCGCGGCCCGGCTCCGCGACCTAGGGGCTGAGCTAGGCCTGCCCTGGACGGCCGAAGTGGTGATGAACCCCGACCGGGATTTGGCCGAGACCACCGAGGTAGTGGTTACTTCCGATTCGGCGGTGCTCGACCGGGCCGGCGCTTGGCTTAATCTGGCGCCGCTGGCCTTAGCTACTGAGCCGCCGTATTGGCTACTTGATTTGGCCTAACGCAGTAATAGGCGCGTTTAAGGAATTGAGCTGACAACGGCCTTTACCTAATCGAAGCGCACGTAGGGCTTGAGCTTCTCAAAGTTTTCCGGCGTCAATAGCTTGAGCTGCTGCAAGTCGGCCGGCGACTTATAGGGGCCGTGCTGCTGGCGGTAGGCCACGATGAGGCGGGCCAGCGGCTTGCGCACGTAGGGATGCACATACAGCTCATCAAAGCTAGCCGAGTTGAGATGGATGGGCTGCGGCGCGAAGCCGGGCGTAATAAACGTGTACTTGCGCAGGCTATCTACCAAGTCAGGCGCGTCGCGCAGCACGAATACTTCGCTCAACTGGCTTTCGCTCACGAAGCCACCCAGTTCTTCGCGGCGCTTCACTATCCACTTGGCGCGGCCCTGCCCAATACCGCGTATCTGGCGCAGCTGGGTGGTATCGGCCAGGTTCAGGTCAAACGGCTGCAAGTGGGTGGGCTTGCGGGCAAAGCGTGGCGCAGTTGGGGCCAGGCCGGGCGTAGTGCCCCTAGGGCTCGTGGCGGCGTAGGTGCTGCCTCGCTCGGGTAGGGCTTCGGGTAGCTGCATGTAGGGCGCCAAGCGCTGATACACCGAATCGGGAAGGCCGTAAACGCGCTGCACCTGGCTTTTGGCCCGGAAGCCGCCAGCCGCTTGCCCATATTTCACGATGCGCCCTGCCACGAAGTGTGGCACGCCCCGCGCCTCCCAGTCAGGCGCCGACAGCTCATTAGGGTCAAACGGAGTCAGTGCCACTTGGGGCACGGCGGGGTAGCGGCTGGCAGCTCCCGCTCGCTTGGCATAGTGCGGATAAGCCGGCCGGGCCGCCCGCGCCGAATCAAGGCGAGCGCCTAGGGTGCGGGCCCAGTCATTAAGCTGGCGCTGGTCGGCAGCGGGCAGGTACTCGGGCTGGCTAGGGCGCAGCAGTAGTGGCCCTAGGCCTATCAAGGCGGCCAACACTAGGAGTACCACCAGCCCACGCGTTTCGGTGCGCGAGAAGCCGAAGCGCTGCCGCAGCCAACGCCAAGCACGGCCGCGCGGGCGGGGCGGAGGGGGTGCGGGCGGCGGAGTGCGAACGGGCATAGTAGCGCCGCAACGTGCTAGGGTGCCAGCGGCTTAGCCCGCAAGTTAAGCTCCGCAGTAAAAACTAGCAAGCGCTGGCCGCACCGCCTAGGCCGTTACCGGCTGGTATAGCTTCACGAGCTGCGCGGCGGCAAAATCCACCTCGTCCGTCGTGTTGAGCTTGCTCATCGACAGGCGCACGGTGGGCCGGTCAGAGTCGGCGCCGAGGGCCTCTAGCACGTGCGAGCCCAGCTGCGCCCCGCTGGTGCAAGCCGAGCCGCCCGAAGCCGCTACCTTATTGATATCGAGGCTAAAGAGCAGCATCTCACTGATGCTCGACGGTGGCAGGCTCACGCTCAGCACGGTATAGAGGCTGGCGTCGGCGTCGGCCGAGCGGCCGTTGAACTGCACGCCCGGAATGCCCGCGGTAAGCTGCTCGATAAAGTGGTTTTTGAGCGCCTGCACGTGCTGGCGGTGCGCGGCCATCTCGCGGCAGGCAATTTCCAGGGCTTTGGCTAGGCCCACAATGCCGTAGACGTTCTCGGTGCCCGAGCGCACGTTCCGCTCCTGCGAGCCGCCATGAATGAGCGGCCCCACCTCTACCCCACCCCGGCGATACAAAAAGCCGGCACCCTTGGGCCCGTGAAACTTATGCGCCGAACCAACCAGGAAGTGCGCTGCAAGCTGCTGCACGTCGTGTTTATAGTGCCCCATCGTCTGCACCGTATCGGTATGAAACACGGCGTCGTGGCGCGCACATACCTCCCCGATAGCCTTGATATCGTTGAGGTTGCCGATTTCGTTATTGCCGTGCATGATGCTGACCAGCGTGCGCGGGTGCGTGGCCAGCAGCTCTTCCAAATGCCCTAGGTCGAGGTTTCCTTGCTCGTCGTGGCGCAGGTAACTCAGTTCGGTTTCGCCAGCCTTAGCCAGGGCTTGCAGCGGGTGCAGCACGGCGTGGTGCTCGAGCGGCGAGGTAATGGCGTGGCGCAGCCCTAGGGTCCGCACGCTGCCGAAGAGGGCGTAGTTGTCGGCCTCGGTGCCGCCCGAAGTGAAGGTAATTTCACTGGGCGCGGCGTTTACCAGCTGCGCTACCGTCTTGCGCGCCTGCTCGATAGCTGAGCGCACCTGCCGCCCCGGCCCGTGCAGTGAGCTGGGATTGCCGAAATGCTGGCCCAGGTAGGGCAGCATGGCATCCAGCACTTCGGGGTCGAGGGGCGTAGTGGCAGCGTTGTCGAAGTAGGCGTGCATGAGGGTAGCTAACAACGAATAAAAATTAGGTGGCTAGTAACGAGCTTAGTTCTGCGAGATTATCTCCTTGATATCGCCGATTATCTTCTGGGCCAGGTGCTCGGCCGTAGCGTTCGAGTCCGACTCGGCATAGATGCGGATGATGGGCTCAGTGTTCGACTTGCGCAGGTGCACCCACTCTTTGTTAAACTCAATCTTTACCCCATCAATCGTGTTCACCGGCTGCTTAGCGTAGCGCTGTTCCATCTGGGTCAGCACCTGGTCAGTGTTAATGTCCGCCGTCAGCTCAATCTTGTTCTTCGAGATGAAGTAGTTTGGGTACGAGTTGCGCAACCGGCTCATTGTCAGGCCCGACTTAGCCAAGTGCGTCAAAAACAGCGCAATCCCCACCAATGCGTCGCGGCCGTAGTGCAGCTCAGGGTAGATGATACCCCCGTTGCCCTCGCCGCCGATGGCTGCCTGGGTTTCCTTCATCATGGTCACCACGTTCACCTCGCCCACGGCTGCGGCCGTATAGGTGCCGCCGTGCTTCTCGGTCACGTCGCGCAGGGCGCGGGTGCTGCTCAGGTTGCTCACCGAGTTGCCACCGCCCAGCCGACCCAGCACGTAGTCGGCCACCGCCACCAGCGTGTACTCTTCGCCAAACATCTCCCCGTTTTCGCTCACTAGGGCCAGGCGGTCCACATCGGGGTCCACCACGATGCCGAGGTCGAAGCCGCCTTTTTCGAGCACCTTAGCAATGTCGCGCAAGTTTTCGGGCAGCGGTTCGGGGTTATGGGCGAAATCACCGGTGGGCTCGCAGTGCAGCTTTTCTATGGTTTCGACCCCTAGGGCCTCTAGTAGCTGCGGCACGGCCACACCCCCGCTGCTATTCACAGCGTCGACAACCACCCGGAAATTCTTGGCCCGAATGGCAGCTACATCCACGAGCGGCAACGCTAAAATGGCCTCGATGTGGCGGGCCAAGAAGCTGTCGTCCTGCTGGTAGCTGCCCAGTCGCGTCACGGGAGCGTATTCCACCTCGTCCGAGTCAGCCAGGGCTAGCACCTGCTCGCCATCGCTGGCCGATAGAAATTCACCAGCGGCGTTAAGGAGCTTCAATGCGTTCCACTGCTTGGGGTTGTGCGAAGCCGTTAGGATAATGCCACCTACTGCGTTGTGGGCTGGCACTGCCATCTCCACCGTAGGGGTAGTGCTCAGGCCCAGGTCGAGTACATCGAGCCCTAGGCCTTGCAGCGTAGCAGCTACTAGCCGGCTCACCATCTCGCCCGAAAGGCGGGCATCGCGCCCAATCACAATGAGCTTGCCGGTGGTAGCTTGCCGCATGGCCCACGTGCCGTAGGCAGCGGTGTATTTCACTACATCCAGGGGGGTAAGTCCCTGGCCGGCGGGCCCGCCAATGGTGCCACGGATGCCGGAGATGGATTTAATGAGCGTCACTGTTTATCTTTTTACGTGGCAAAAATACGCACCTTCGAGCCCTTAGCTCGTTTTTAACTTGCGTCCGTTCGGTGTCGCTACCCAACTAGCTCCGTAACTACCCGGCTAACGAGGCTCGCAAAAAACACCTTTTTACGCTCTTAAGGCCTAGGGCGCCACTAGCTAGCTACTACCTCTGCTTAGCTTACTTAGAGGTAAGTGCTGCTTGGCTCCCATGGGCAAGCCGACTTCCTAACCTGCTTGTCAATTAACTAGTTCGCTGCTTCATTGGCGACATATTCATCTAACTTTTTTCAGGTACAATGGAAAATCTTTTGCTCACAGCAGCGCGGCGGCCGGCCCAACTAGCGGCCTTCGGCCGCCTGCTCGATGTGCTCGACCGCTTGCGCCAGGAATGCCCCTGGGATAAAAAGCAAACGCTCGATACCCTACGCCACCTCACCATCGAAGAAACCTATGAGTTGAGCGACGCAATTCTGCGCCACGACTTACCAGACCTGCAGAAGGAACTGGGCGACGTGATGCTCCACCTGGTTTTTTACGCCCGGATTGCGGCCGAGCAAGGCGCTTTTGACATTGCCGACGCGCTCAATGCGCAATGCGAAAAGCTGATATACCGCCACCCGCACATCTACGGCGACGTTCGTGCCGACGACGACGACGCGGTGAAGCGTAACTGGGAGCAGCTGAAACTTAAAGAGAAGGGAAACACGGGGGGTGTGCTGGGGGGCGTACCCACCTCGCTGCCGGCGCTGGTGAAGGCTATGCGCATTCAAGAGAAAGCGCGGGGTGCGGGGTTTGATTGGGAAGAACCAGCGCAGGTATGGCAAAAAGTACAAGAAGAGTTGGCCGAGTTTGAGGCCGAGTATGGCCACGGCCAGCCTGCTACTGACGACGCACAGGCCCAGCGCGCTACCCAAGAATTTGGCGACTTACTGTTTTCATTGGTCAATTTCGCTCGCTTCGCTGGCATTAACCCTGAAGAAGCCCTGGAGCGTACTAACCGAAAATTTATCTCCCGCTTCCAGCACCTGGAAAGCGCCGTAGCTGCGGCGGGCCAATTCCTAGGTGAACTGCCGCTAGCGCAGTTAGATGTATATTGGAATGCCGCTAAGCAAGCTGGTTTATAGCTACTAGCTTAATCGATTGAGTGGCAACTGCTAGGTAAGACAATAAGCTGCCGCATAGCATGGGTTAGCACTTACTCACTCGTTAGCCAGTCATGAAGAGTAAGCCTGCTCATTTAGCCACCTGTTGGACGGGGTAGGCAGGCTGACGTAGGAAATGGTACCCTAGGGCCAACCTAAAAAAAAATGCGTTTAGCCAGGATTTTGATGGCTTCGGCGTAGATTCGGCCCCGAAAGCAGTAGGAACATAAGGGCCGGAAAGCTATCCATCCCCGACTTTACTCTCTATATTGCCTCACTTTTTTAACTTCATCACCACCCCACCTCCTACACTTCCAGAGCCTCATGGAACAGAAAAATGCAGTAAACTCGGGCGCTCGCCCTACCGCGCCGGGCGCTCCCAAAGCCGCTCCGGCCGCTCCTGTCGCTAAGAGCAGCGGCGGTGCATCACTGTTTGCGGTATTGGTTATCGTCATCTCCTTTATCGTCAGCGTTCTCATCTTCAAATTCATCTTGGGTGACCCCAGCCACTTCCAAGGCGGCAACCCGGAGAACAACCCTAAAGCTGGTGACTACCTCGGCATTGTACATAGCGGTGGCCCCATCGTGCCGATTCTGATGACCATGCTGCTTTGCGTAGTAACCTTCTCGATTGAGCGGGCACTCACCCTGGCTCGCGCCAAAGGCAGCAGCAGCATCGAGTCGTTTGTACGCGGTGTGCGCCAGAAGCTGAATGCTAACGACGTTGCTGGTGCTATTGCCCTCTGCGACCAGCAGAAAGGCTCGGTAGCCAACGTAGTGCGTGCCGGCCTGAAAAAGTACCAAGAAATGGGTCGCGAGCACAGCATGAACACCGACCAGCGGGTACTCGCCATCCAGAAAGAAATCGAAGAAAGCACTGCGCTAGAGCTGCCTATGCTCGAAAAGAACCTGGTTATTATCTCGACCATTGCTTCGGTAGCTACCCTAACCGGTCTGCTCGGCACGGTATTCGGCATGATTAAGGCCTTCTCGGCCCTCGCCCAGGCTGGTAACCCCGACGCCACCGCACTGGCAACTGGTATCTCGGAAGCCCTTATCAACACGGCCTTGGGTATCGGTACTTCGGCTCTGGCTATCGTAGGCTACAACTACTTCACCAGCAAAATTGACGAGCTGACTTACAGCATCGACGAAGCTGGCTTCAGTATCATCCAGACCTTCGCCGCCCAGCACGGCAACGCCGGCCAGGAGTCGTAGGCCACTGGCACGAAAAACGGGGTGGGAGCGTTTCGACGACTCCTACCCTACTTTTTTCGGCAGCACGTATGCAATTTGAGTAGCTGCGGCATTAGGATAGTGCCAGCCGGTTTTCGGCAAGCCATGTCACCTCACTTAGTCTGCTCATGCCCCGTGCTCCAGCCCGCCACTTTAATATCTTCCGGCAATGCCTAAAGTAAAACCTCACCGCACCTCCCCATCGCTGGACATGACCCCGATGGTGGACCTCGCGTTCTTGTTGGTGACCTTCTTCATGCTCACCACGCAGTTTCGCCCCGAGGATGCCGTAGTAGTAGACCCGCCGTCTTCGACGTCGGACCTCCGAGCTCCTGAAAGCGATATCCTGACCTTGACCATCGATAGCAAGAAGCGTGTATTCTTCGGCTACGATAAGGCCCCAGTAATGGCCGCAACTCTGCAAGCTGTAGGTGCTAAGTACAATGTCAGCTTCACCCCGGCTCAAATCAGGCAGTTTTCGCTGATGCCCAACTTTGGGGTTCCTATTCAGCAGCTTGGCAGCTACTTGGACAAGGATAACGAGCAGCGCAAGGCCCTGAACCCTGGCTTGCCCGGCATCCCCTACGATTCGCTCAACAACCAGATGGTAACCTGGGTGCTCGAAGCCCGCAAGGCAAACGCCTCCCTCTTCAAAAAGCCTACGTACCTCGCTATCAAAGGCGATGGCGACGCCGACGTTGCGACAGTGCAGGAAGTTATCAAGGACCTCCAAGAGAACCACATTGACCGCTTCAACCTCGTGACAAGCCTCGAAATGAAGCCCACTTACGTAGGCAAATAGCATAATCCCTTATTGCCATGGCTGAAATACAACAGAAAGGCGGCGACTCCGGTAAAGGCGGGAAACAGCGGGCAAAAAAAATGTCGACTAAAATCGACATGACCCCAATGGTTGACTTGGCCTTTCTTCTGCTGACCTTCTTCATGCTCACGACCACCTTCGCCAAGCCTAACGTGATGCAGCTCACGATGCCGGTGAAGGATAAGAACCTGACTGACGAGGAACAGACGAAAATCAAGGCTTCGCAAGCCGTGACGATTATTCTGGGTCCCGGGAATAAAGTGTTCTATTATTTTGGCCTTAACGAGCCAAACGACAAGGCGACTCCTCAGCCTGATGTGAAGACAACCGACTTCTCGGCTAATGGCATCCGTCAGGTGCTACTGGCTCGTCAGAAACAAGAGCCTGCGCCTATTATCCTTATCATGCCGCTTTCGGGTAAGGCTGTGCCGGAGGATAAGCAGTCGAAGTACAAGAACATGGTAGATATTCTGGACGAGATGAACATCACAAACCAGAAGAAATACGCCCTCGTGGACATTCCGAAAAAGGACGTTGACCTACTTAAAAAACTTAACCTCATATGATGACCAACCAGCAGCTGGCTACCGCCAGCCTGAATGATATCGTATTTGAGGGGCGTAATAAAGCCTACGGAGCTTACGAGCTGCGCCGCGTATACGGCCGCAACGTAACCCGAGCACTTGCCGTTGGGGCATTCCTATTACTTCTGCTTGCTATAGCTCCTGCTATTGCCAAATACTTGGAAGAGCGCAAGCCGAAGGAAGTACTGAACCTGAAGGAAAACGTGCTAATGGACGCGCCCCCTCTGGACCAGGCCCAGCCGCCGCCCCCACCGCCGCCGCCCCCACCCCAGGCGCCGCCACCCCCACCGCCGAAGCTTACCACTGTGAAGTTTACCCCTCCCGTTGTAAAAAAGGACGAGGAAGTAAAAAAAGTGGAAGTGCCGGACCAGGACGAGCTGAAGGATAAAACCGTAGCCACAGTGACCGTAAAAGGCAACACTGATGCTCCGGACCTGAGCGACCTGAGTGGAGAAGGCAACAAGCCGGTAGAAGAGGTAGTTGAGAACAAGGTATATACCTATGTTGAGCAAATGCCCTCGCTGCCTGGTGGTGGTGGTCAAGGTGCCATTGTAGCGGCTATCCAAAAGGCCGTACGCTATCCCGCCGCTGACTTGCGCAACCAGGTAGAAGGCCGGGTATTCGCCAAGTTTACCGTGAATGAGAACGGTACGGTATCGGACGTAGAGATTGTGAAAGGCTTGTCCTCGACCATCGACGCCGAAACCATCCGCGCCATCAAAGCGCTACCGACGTTCATTCCAGGTAAGCAAAACGGCCGGGCTGTACGCGTATCGTTTACGGTACCGGTAACCTACAAAATTCAGTAGCCTAGCCCTGCTACTCTAATACAAGCCCCGACTGCGCAAGCAGCCGGGGCTTTTTGCTTAGCCTGAAACCGCTTATACTACATGAAAAAACTCCTTCAAAAAAGAGGTGGTCGGTTGTGGAAAAACGGGACTCGCAGCATCAAGGCTATAGCTAGCTGCTTTCCCCTTACCATAACCTTCTCATAGTATGGCTCTCTTAACCGCCAACCTCGACGACCTAGTTTTTGAAGGACGCAACCAAGCCTATGGTGCCTACCAGCTGCGCCGTGATTATGGCCAGCAGCTAGCTTCAGCCAGCGGCATGACCCTGGGCATCTGCGCGCTGCTATTCGGCAGCTGGCTAGCTTGGCCTGCTGCCCAGCCCAAGCCTATTGCTACCAATCCGGTAAAGGTGGAACCTATGGTGGTGCCACCTATGAAGGTGGAGGTCCCTAAGCAGGCTGTTCTAGCCCCGCCACCGGCGGCCGTGTCACCACGCACGCACGTGGCACCAGCCATACCAACTGCTGTAGCTCCCGACCATTTGGTGCCACCACCACTGAAGCCGCTAGCCGATTTACCAACTGAGACCATTGATGGTCCAGTGGGCCCACCTACCCTAGGGCCCTCCGACGCGTTAGCTAGCAGTACTACCTCCACGAATAGCGGCCCCGGCACAGCAAGCACAGCCGACCCAGCAAAAGAGGAATTCACGTATGTGGAAAAGATGCCCGAGTTTGCTGGCGGCCAAGCGGCCCTGCTGCGCTATCTGCGCGACCACCTGCGCTACCCTAGCCAAGCGCTGCGGGAGCAAGCTGAAGGGCGTGTTTTCATGAGCTTCGTAGTGCGTGCCGATGGTACCATCGCTGACGTGACGGTGCTGAAGGGCCTAGGGTATGGGCTGGATGAAGAAGCCCTACGCGTGGTGCGCCAGATGCCTACTTGGACACCCGGCTACCAAGCCCAACATGCAGTAGCGGTGCGCTTCACGCTACCTATCACATTTAAGATTCAGTAAAAGCGACCGCTGCCTTAGCTGCCGCTGAGCTTATATCATAAAACGTACTGAACAACGTTTTACGCTCCCAAATTAGGAGAACTGCCGGTTTGTAGCCTTTTTTGCGGCACAAATACCAGCCCGCGTTTGCTACCGAACAAATCGGGGGCAGACGTGGGTTATGGTATTTCACCCATATTTGTTATTCTTATGCCCATTCCCACCACCAAGCAGCGTATGGGGGCCCTAGGGTCACCGCAGCGAGTAGTACGCTTTTTTGCGCTAGTTATGGGGCTGGTATATGTAGCGCTGGGGGGCTGGTTCATCTACTCTGCGAGCCAGCCTACCGCCGTGGGCGCTATTCTACCGCTGGGCCATACAGCGCGCCTCATCCTAGGAGCCGTATTTATCCTGTATGGCCTCTACCGCCTCATCAGCACTTTTCGCTCTCAATTTCGCACTCCCCCTACCGATGAAGCTGACTAATTCTGCATGCAGCCTGGCAGGGGCAGCCTTACTGCTGGCAGTTGGACTGCTACCCTCCTGCAATTTCGCTGACCGCTCGAAGGGGTCCAGCGACGACTTTACGGATACACCAACCAGCGGCAATGTCAATATCAGCGTTGATGAAACGTTCGCGCCCATCTTCGAATCACAGGTCGATACCTTCCAGAAGCTGTATCCTGATGCTCACGTCCATGCGGCTTACCAGCCCGAGGACAGCGTGTTTCTGGCCCTGCTGAATGACAAGGCCAAGGCCATCATGGTCTCGCGCCTGCTCAATGACGATGAAAACAAGGCGCTTGCTAAGCAAGAGTATGCTGCCAAAGCCACCAAGATTGGCATCGACGGTCTAGCCATCATCTTGCACCCCAACAATCCTGATTCGCTACTGACTGTAGACCAACTGCGCGGCATTTTTAGCGGCCAAACTACGCAGTGGAGCCAGCTAAGCAGCCAGAAGAAGTTAGGAGCCGTTAATGTAGTGTTCGACGCCAACCGTAGCAGCACTAGCCGCTATATGCGCGACTCATTATTGCAAGGCAAACCGCTAAGCACTCGTGCTTTTGCAGCGCAGTCGAACGCTAAGCTGCTCGATTACGTAGCTACGCATCCCGATGCCATTGGCATTGTAGGGGTTAATTGGATTTCAGACTTCGACGACCCGCAGGTGAATGCTTACCGGCGGCGCATTCGGGTGGCTAGCATTACCGACCGCCAAAACCCGAAGAAAGGCGACTACATTCAACCTTACCAAGTATACCTAGCGAATAAAACACCGGCGCAACTTGCAGCTCATCCTGACTTGCAGAACTACCCGCTGCGCCGCTACCTATATGCCATCAGCCGCGAGGCGCGGGCCGGACTTGGCTCGGGATTTGTATCGTTTGTAGCTGGCCAAAAAGGACAGCTTATTATCCAAAAATCAGGCCTGATGCCCGCTAATATGCAGGCACGCATCGTTACTACCCGGAAGACCTATTGAACTCCTAGCTCATCTGCCGCGTAGTATTAACAAGTTCTTCACCGAATCTTTCTCTTTTTTTCCCCTTCTGACCCTATGTCTGTAAAGCCCTGGAAACCGCTATTGCTGACCGCCCTGTTCGCAGGGGCCGGCACGACGGCTGCCACCGCCCAAAAGGGCGGCGGAGTAGCTGCTGCCCAAAAAGCTATTGAACTAGAGCGCTACAACGAAGCCCGGGCCGACCTGAACGGTGACAACTCGCCCGAAGCCAGCTTTGAGCTGGGTCGCATCTATCAATTGCGCGACAAGCCTGACTCGGCGGCTGTAGCCTTTAACAAAGCTGCTGGTACTACGCCCTTGGGTATGGTAGCAGCTGGCCGCGCCCTGCTAGCAAAAGGTGATGTAAACGGCGCCGACGCCAAGTTCATGGAAGCTGCTAAGGCAACTAAAAACAAGGATGTGAAGGTGCTGACTATGATTACGGAGGCATACGCTGAGTCGGAGAACAAAGCGGCTTACGATAAGGCACTGCCCTACGTGAAGCTAGCCGAAACAGCTAGCAAAGGCAAAGACAACCCCGCGCTAATGCTAGCCCGTGGCGATGTATATCAGTTGAGCGATGCTGGTGGTGGTGAAGCGATGACTAGCTACGACCGCGCCATTGCCGCCGATGCTAGCAACGCCGCTGCTTACTACAAGCGGGGCGCCCTGAATGTGCGTAGCCGTAACGGTGCCGAGGCTCTAACCAACCTGACTAAGGCTATTGAGCTGAATCCCAATTATGCTCCGGCTTACAAAGAGCTAGCGGAGATGTATTTCTTTGCTAACCAGCCCGATAAAGCCGCTAGCACCTTCCAGACGTTCATGGACAAGGCTGAAAAGTCGCCTAACACCATGGCTGAGTACGCTGCCTTCTTGTATCAGGGTAAGAAGTACCCAGAGGCACTGACTCAAGTTAACAGCGCCTTGGCCGCCGACCCGAACAACCTAACGATGAACCGCCTGAAGGCCTACACGCTCTTCGAAACTGGTGACTATGCCGGCGCTGCTGCTGCCATGGACGCCTATATGAAGATGGCCCCAGCCGAGAAAATTATTCCCGAGGACTACTCATACCAGAGTAAGATTCTACTAAAGAGCAACCGTGCTGCTGAGGCTATCAGCATCCTGAACAAGGCTATTGCTGGCACTACCGACCCCGCCAAGAAGCGTGACCTGATGAGCGACCTCGTGGTGGCCCGCACCGCTACGAAGGACTACAAAGGCGCTGCCGCTGTGCAGAAGCAAATCACTTCGATGGCTGGCAGTGACTTGACCGACCAGTTCCGCTACGCTGTAGCGCTGGACCGTTCGCAAGAGTACACCCGCTCGGATAGTGTGTATAACATTATTATTGCTGCTAAGCCTGACTACATACCGGCATACCAGTACCGTGCTCGCGCCAACGCTGGCCTCGATACTGATGGTACCAAAGGCTTGGCTAAGCCGTACTACGAGAAGTACATCGAACTGGCTGCGGGCACGCCCGACAAGTACAAGGCTGGTCTAGTAGAGAGCTACGATTACCTGGCACTCTACAATCTCAATACTAAAAACACAGCTGAGGCTAAGAGCTACGTAGAAAAGGCCCTAGCCCTCGACCCCAGCGATGAGCGCGCTATTACAATTAAAAAGAACCTGTCGCCGGCCGCTGCCCCCCGCCGTGCAGCCCCGGCTCCTAAGCGCAAGTAGGCCCTAGGGCATACATTCGCTAAAAAGGCCCCGCGTAGTTTACGCGGGGCCTTTTTTATGCTTGCTGCTCAGCCCAAGCCTGCCAACGACTTAGGGCCTCGGCAAAATCGGGTGGCAACTCAGCTTCAAAATACATGCGGGCGCCGGTGGTAGGGTGCACAAAGCCTAACGAGCGAGCGTGCAGCGCCTGCCGGGGCAGCACGGCAAAAGTATTCTCGATGAAGGCACGGTAGCTGCCCGTAGCCTGTCCCACCCGGATGCGGTCGCCGCCGTAGGTAGCATCCGAGAACAAAGGGTGCCCTAGGTACTGCATATGCGCTCGAATTTGGTGAGTGCGGCCGGTTTCAAGGCGACATTCTAACAGCGTCACGGGGCCGTAGCGGTGCAGTACGCGGTAATGCGTCACGGCATGCTTGCCCTGCTCGCCACCAGGGTACACGGCCTGCACCTTGCGGTCGCGTAGGCTACGGCCGATATTGCCCCGCACGGTGCCTGCATCTTCGCTGAAATCGCCCCAGGCAAGGGCCAAGTAGCTGCGCTCGATGGTGTGGTAGAAAAACTGCTGCGACAGGTGCGTCATAGCCAGCTCGGTCTTGCCAATGACCAGCAGCCCCGACGTATCCTTATCGATGCGGTGCACCAGGCCAGGGCGAATTTCGCCATTGCGGCCGGTAGGCAGGTTTTCGAGGTGGTAGGCCAGGCCGTTTACCAGCGTGCCCTGCCAGTTGCCGTAAGCAGGGTGTACCACTAGGCCGGCGGGCTTGTTTACAATGAGCAAGTCGTCGTCTTCGTAGCGAATATCGAGGGGCATGGCCTCGGGCACCACCTTGCCGGTGCGTGGTGGCTCGGGCAGCGTAACGGTGATGACATCAGCCGGACGTACGCGGTAGCTCGACTTGGTGGGTCGGCCGTTTACCTGCACCGCTTCTACTTCAATGGCTGCCTGAATCTTCGTGCGTGAAGCATTAGCCAACTGGTTGAGCAGAAACTTATCGAGGCGCAGCAGCTCCTGGCCGCGGTCGGCCACGATGCGATGGTGCTCGTACAGTTCGTCGCCTTCGCCAGCTTCGTCAGGCTCTAGTTCAGGGTCGGGCAGTTGGGACATAACCTAGGGGGTTAGGGTTCACTTAAAACGCAAAAAGCCGGAGCGGCTTGCTCCGGCTTTTCGTGAGGCGGTAAAGCGCCTTATTTCTTTCTGCCTGTGGCTTTGGTAGGCGCCGGGGGCACTGTGGTACCGGTCGGTGCCGTAGCCGGCTGCACCTTAGGCGAAGGGGCATCCTTAGTCGGCGTGATGCCCATCTTCTTCAACACGAGGTCCGACACATCGCCATCTTTCGGGCCGTGCAGTAGCACTGGGCTTCCACCCGAGTCCGAGTTCAGGATGTAGGCGTAGCCATTCTCGTCAGCTACAGCATCGATGTTCTTTTGAATCTTGTCGAGCACCGGGCGCAGGGCCGTCGACTGGCGCTGCTGAATGCTCTGCTGGGCCGTTTGCTGAAACTCCTGGATGCTTTGCTGCAAGCTTTGGAGCTCCTTAGCCTTATCGTTCTTGATTACGTCCGACGTAGTAGCCGGCAACTTTTGGAAGGCATCAGCCTTCGTTTGGTAGTCCTGAATCTTAGTCTTCATCTGCGACTCCATCTGCGTGTTGTACGCTTTCAAGTCCGACTCAATTTGCTTGCTTTCGGGCATCTGGCTTAGCACGTATTCTACGCTAGTAAAGCCAATTTTTTGCTGGGCCTGGGCGGCACGCGGGGCCAGCAGCGATGCGGCAGTGATAAGCGCGGCGGCGAAGGTCAGGGTTAGTTTTTTCACGCTGGTTAAGAAAAAAAGAAGTCTAGGTTTCGGGAGAATACGGAATGCAAAGGTAGCGAGTATTAAGGCTTTCCGTTGCCAGTGGTCTTGCTGGTCTTCGGGCTACGTCCCGTGGTTGCGGGGGCAACATCAGGCACACTCGAATCAGTTTCAAAAGCAGGGTCGGCGCTGGCAGGCGCTTTCGGAGTGGTTCCGGCCGCAGTGGGGGTCCTAGGGGGCGTTACGGTCTTGACGGGCCCCTTCCTACCGGGCTGGTTTTGGGTGGGCTTCGCTAGCCCCAGCTCTTCCAGCACATATTCGGTATAGTCGTGCGTGGGGCTGGCATAAAGCAAGGTCATGTCACCATTGCGGTCAAACAGCAAGTCCAGTTTGCGCGCCTTGGCTACCTTCTCGCAAGCCTCAAAAATCTTGTCCTGTGCAGGCTTATTCAGCTCGATGCGCTTTTTAAACAGCTGGCCTTCGTAGCCAAACTGCTTAGCTTCATAGTCTTTTAGAGCCTGCTCTTTTAGCAGAATTTCGTCTTGACGCTTCTTTTTCATCGCCTCAGTTAGTACCACTTCTTCAGCCTGATAGGTGCGGTACATGCGGTCGATTTCCTTCTTCTGCGCCTCAACCTCGCGCTGCCAAGTATCGCTAAGCTTGCTTAGCTCAATTTGGGCCTGCGCGTATTCTGGCATTTTGCCCAAAATAAACTCGGTATCGATATACCCGAACCGCTGGCACCAAGCCGGTGTAACTGCTACTAGCAGCAACACCCCAGCCAGCAGAAAACGCGCTACGTGGGTCATGGGAGAAAGGGTGGGCTACAACACGGCCCGGCAGCGTAACGCTGCCGGGCCGATATTTAGTTTATCTTCATTCAGCATCGCGAAGCTTAGCGAATCTGCTGGCCGATGATGAAGTGGAAGTGGTTGAAGTCTTGTGCCGTGCTGGTGCCCGGTACCGGCACTACCGTGTCGAAGGCGCGACCGTAGTCGAAGCCTAGCAAACCGAATGCCGACATGAAAATACGGGCACCAAAACCAGCCGAGCGGTACAGTTTAAAGGGGTTGTACTGGCTGTAGGCATCTACCGCGTTGCCGGCTTCTGCAAAGCTCAGCACGTATACTGTGGCAGCTGGGTTAAGGCTGACGGGGTAACGCAGCTCGGCCACGAACTTATTGTAAGCTATGCCGCCTAGGCCCACGTTGGGGTTAGCTGCGCTGGCGGCCTGGGCCGTCGGAATGGCATAGGCGCCGTTGGGGTCGTCGTAGCCACGCAGGCCAATGTAGTCGGTACCCACTAGGAAGGCACCGCCACCGCCGTAGCCTAGGCCGGCGCCGCCCATCTTGAAGCGCTCGAAGGGCCCCGGGGTGCGCGAGCCATTATAAGTGCCGATGAAGCCAAAGTGCGCCCGGGTGTTTAGCACCAGCTTGCCCACGATGGGCGTGAACCACGAGGCATCGAACATCCACTTATGAAACTCAATCCATTCGTTGGAGTTGGTGTGCGACCCTGGGAACACCGAATACGGCGGCGTCAAGCTCAAGCTCAGGCTGAGCGAGGAGCCGCGCCGAGTGTAAGTCGGATTGTCGATGCTATTGCGTGCTAGCGTCGTGTTCAGCGTCACGTTGTACGCGTTACCCGTCGAGAAACCAGGGAAGTACGGGTAATTCGTGAGGTCGTAGTTGGTAAGCGACAGCGAGTTGCTGAGCGTGAAGAAGTCATCCGGCACCCGCAGCTGGCGCCCTAGGGCCACGCTGATGCTGTTTGTCTTGAGCGACTGCGAAGACGACACATCGAAAACCGACCCGTACCCGTAACGGATAACACTACGGTTCAGGCTCACCGACAAGGAGTTGGGCTTGCGGCCCCCAGCCAGGGCTCCGTAAAGCTCAAGGCATACGACTGGTACTGGAAGCCGTTGGCCTGCACGTTGAGAGCCAGGCGCTGGCCGTCGCCCGAGGGCACCGGCGTCCAGTTATGGAAGTCACTGGCCTTGCGTAGCGAGAAGTTGTTGAATACCAAGCCTACCGTGCCAATAAAGCCCGCATAGCCACCCCAGCCGCCCGACAGCGTAATCTGGTCCGAAGGCTTTTCTACCACGGTGTAGTCGATATCCACGGTGCCGTCGGCCTGGTTAGGCCGTGGGTTCATGCCAATCTTCTCGGGGTCGAAGTACCCTAGGGTCGAAATTTCACGCTGCGTGCGGATAAGCAATTCGCGGTTGAACTTGTCGCCGGGCAGCGTGCGGATGGCGCGGCGCACCACGTGGTCAGAGGTCTTGGTGTTGCCGGCAATGTTGATGTCCTTCACCCGCGCCTGCACACCCTCACTGATGCGCATCTCAATGTCGATGCTGTCGCCCTCAATCTTGGTTTCTACCGGCTCAATCTGGAAGAACAGGTAGCCGTCGTTCATGTAGAGCGAGGTGATATCCTGGCCAGTCGGGTTGTACGTGAGGCGCTTATCCATCGTCTCCTTACTATAGGGACTTCCCGCCTTGATGCCGAGCACCGAGGCCAACGTCTTATTATCGTAGAGGTAGTTACCGCTCCAGCTAATATTGCGGAAGTAGTACTTCCTTCCCTCGTCAATCTTCACCTTCACAATCAAGCCCTTCTCATCGCGCTCAATTGTATCCGATACGATAGCGGCGTCGCGGTAGCCTTCGTTGTTGTAGAACTCAATCAGCTTCAGCTTGTCGGCGTCAAACTCGTTGCGCTGGAACTTGCCCGGCGTGAGAATCTTATAGGAATTACGCGCCTTGGTTTTCTTAAATTGACGAGCCAGCTTGCTGTCTTTAAAAGCTGTATTGCCAATAAAGTTAATCTTGCGAATCCGCACTTTGCTACCTTTATCTACGTCAATTTTCAGAGCTACGCTGTTAGAGAGCGTTGAGTCAGGCACTTGCCGAATCACCACTTTCGCATCCAGAAAACCCTTGTTGTTGTAGAATTTTCGCACCTGCGTGCGCGTGTTAGCCAGCAGAGCATCAGTTACTACCTTGCCCCGGATAAGCTTAATTTTCTTTTCCAGTTCATCGGCTTGCCCCTTGCCAATACCATCAAACGTGAACTTGGAGAGGCGAGGCCGCTCTCGCACGTTGAATTCCAGGTAAATCTTGCTGCCCTCGATGCGCGACGCGCTCACCGAGATGTCGCCCAGAATACCTTGGGCATAGATGCGACGGATGGCTTTAGCCAAGTCGTCGCCCGGCACCGTTATCGGGTCGCCTAGCTTCAACCCCGATAGGCCAATCAGCGTATTAGGGTCTAGGGTGCGGGTACCCGTCACGGTGATGCCGCCCAGCTCATAGCGTTGCGGCTCGTCCGAAGCGGGCGCAGTTTGGGCTAGCGCAGGCAATCCGGCCAGCAGTCCTATTAGTAGCCACAGGCCAGCTAAGCCCTTACGTAGGCAATTACGCATCTCGTTATTTATCAGAAAGAACTACGAAGCCGTTAGCTGCTCGCTAGTCTTACCAAAACGCCGTTCACGGCCTTGATAAGCGCAGAGCGCGTCACGGAAATGGCTGCGGCGGAAATCAGGCCAGAGCACGGGGGTTATGTATAACTCGGTGTAAGCCAGCTGCCACAGCAAAAAATTACTAATGCGCTGTTCACCGCTGGTTCGGATAAGCAATTCCGGGTCGGGCATCCCGGTCGTAGCTAGGTAGCTCGTCACGGTAGCCTCCGTTACAGCAGCCGGCTGCACGCGGCCCGCCGCCACGTCGGCGGCCAAGCGTTGTGCGGCCTGGGTAAGGTCCCAGCGGCCGCTGTAGCTTAGGGCTAGCACCAGCGTCATGCGGGTGCCCGCCTTGGTCAATTCCATCGATTCGGCCAACTCCCGTTGGCAACTCGCGGGCAGCGTGGCCAAGTCGCCAATGGCTTGCAGGCGCACGCTATTCTTTAACAACGTCTTCGTTTCTTGGCGGATAGTGTGCACCAGCAACTGCATCAGTGCCATTACCTCGGCAGCCGGCCGGTTCCAGTTTTCCGTCGAAAAAGCATAGAGCGTTAAGTATTTCACTCCTAGCTCAGCAGCTTCCTCCACCGTATCGCGAACCGCCGTAATGGCGCTTTGGTGCCCGAATACGCGGAGGCCGCCCCGTTGCTTGGCCCAGCGCCCATTGCCGTCCATAATAACGGCAACGTGCGCAGGAATATTGGAGAGGTCGATTTCAGACCGTTCGGCCATTGTTTTGGTTTGCGTATAAGAGGCCGCAAGTTACGCACAGGGTTGCAGACCCGCCCGGCCTAATTTCCTGGTCCGGCTTTTATTCACTTCTAGAATACCTAACGCGAACGCCTTGATTACACTTAGCAATCAAGGCGTTACTAACCTACTAGTGTTCCGCTGAGCCTACCGCAATAGTCGCTTGTTATGCTTATAGGGCGGCGGACAAAAGATATGGTAGAGCGTATACGACACGTTCAAACCCGTATAATAATACCAGTCCTGGTCGTGCGCATTAACCAGCAAGGGGTCTTGGTCGCCGGTATGGTCGAACTGGTCGGTAAAGGTTTTCCGCACGCCCATCTCAGCCCCTACATTAAAATGCGTGCCTAGGGCCACCTTTATCCCGCCGCCGGCCGGTATTGCTATGCCAACCTTCCCCCCCTGCCGGTTGAAGTCGACTTGTAGCGCGCTATTTTCGCTACGCACCGTTGTATTAGCATAGTAGCCCGCCACCCCAGCGAATAAGTAGGGGGTAGCGTGCACTAGGCGGCGCTCTTTGCGCAGGTGATAGTCCAAAAAATTGTATTCAACGGCTGCTGCTAGTTCGAGCACGCTCCCTGTGAGGGTCAGTTGACGATAGGCGGGCAGTGGTGCCGTGCTGCCGTTCACTCCCATCACGTTACGGTCAGTAGCTCGCAAAGCCCCGGCGGTGAAGGCCCCACGCAAGGTAATGGGGCTGGAAATATCACGGCGATAGAAGACCGTCCCAGCCGGGCGACTATTCTGCCACTGCAACTGCGGCGATATCTCACCTTTATAATTGGTGACGCCCAAGCCCAGGCCTATTTCGCTGGTATGTTGCCCTAGGGCTGGAGTCGCTGCTAAAAGCGCGCTCCCCGCCAGCACTAGGCTAGCGAGGAGCACGTTAGGAAATCGAAATACAGCCATGCGGCAGATGAGTTGTATCAGTTCCGCCGCTGCTAAGTTAATACTAGCGGAACTTGGGGTTCTTGATTTTCGGGTTCAGAATGTAGTTGAGCGAGAAGCCAACTACCGTATACCAGTCGTCTTTGCCTTGACCACGTTTTGCGCCGGCTGCATCAAAGCTACCACCACGGTGGTCTTTGGTGATGCCATAGCCAAAGTAATAACGGTCTTCATTAGCTGGCCCCAAATCAGCAGGACCACGATAATTACCATTTACGGCATCAAGATTACCGGTGAAGGTTTTGCGCAACCCAAGCTCAAATGAAGCGTCTAAGTTGCGGTTAATGCGGTAACGCACGCCACCCCCAAATGGTATAGCAAGGCTAACCCTACTGAAGCTATTGCCTTGTTCAAGGTTTAATGGTTGCAAGTCAACCCAAGTTTGACCACCGTCACGGGTACCCTGCGGATTGTGGTAGAAACCAGCCAAACCAGCGAATAGGTACGGAACGAAGTCAGGACGCTTGAGGTAGTTGTTGCGGTTTTCAATCAAGTCTACAATCATCACAGCCGAGGCTTCGTAGATGTTGTTGCGGAAGTTTACATTCCGGTTGTTGCGGAAGTAAGCGTCGCCAGTAGAACTCTGGTTATCGTCGTTGGCAGCAATGCGGCCGGCGGCAAGTGCAAAGCGACCCGAAATCCGCGGGAAATAACGGTGCGTAATGCTTACACCAATATTGGGACGAGTATCACCAAATTTAAAGGAGGCGAAGTTGGTTTGCGGGTTTACGTCACCAAAGTAGTTCATGGCATTCAGGCTCACCCCAATTGAAGTGTACTGCTTGCGCTTGGTGAACTGCTGAGCCTCGGCCTGTTGCGTCGTGCCTAACAGCGCGAGCCCCGCCAGTAGGGTTGAATACGTGAAAAACTTGGTCATAAGGTGTGCTTAAGGATAATTAGCTGGACTTAGGAAGCCGCGAGGCTATTAGACACGACTTGCAATTACTACAAAAGTAAGGACTAAAGAGAACTAAAAAAACTTTCGAAGCTGAACAGTATGCCAAAATTGTCACTTTAACGGCAAGGTTGCCACCGGGTTGCGACGGTCGAGCCCCCAATTGAGCTTATTGCGCAAGGTGCTTAAAAAATTAACGTGGTTGAGCTTAACCAACCGAGCATTGAAGTTTTCGCGGCGCACGGCCATTTGCACATTGGCCTCTACGGGCATCGAGCGAGAGTCAAGTGCCAATAGATAGCTATTACTGCGCCCTTCTATTTCGAAAGATATAATGCTTTGGTCAGGAACAATTAAGGGTCTTACGTTTAGATTGTGGGGGCATACGGGGGCCACAATGAAATTGTTGGTTTGGGGCAGCATCACGGGCCCACCGCAACTAAGCGAGTAGCCGGTGGAACCAGTAGGGGTAGATACCACTAAGCCATCGGCCCAATACGAGTTCAGGTACTCGCCATCAATGTAGGTGTGCACGGCAATCATGGAGGAACTGTCGCGCTTCAGAATACTGAATTCGTTGAGCGCAAAATTTAATCCGCCAAACACGTCGGGGTCGGTATCGAGGCGCAGCAGGCTGCGGTCTTCGTAAGTGAAGTGGCCGCGGTACAAGGCCTCCACGGCCTGCACCATATAGGTAGGTGCCGTAGGCGCCAAGAACCCTAGGCGGCCAGTATTGATACCTAGAATGGGGATTTGTAGCGGCCCAACGTAGGTGACAGCGTCGAGCAGCGTACCGTCGCCGCCGATGCTAAGCACGAACTGCACGCCGCGCAACGAGTCGCCGCGCCGGAAGGTTTCGATGCCCGCCGGCAGACGTAGTTGCGCCGCCAGCAAGTCGTAGTAAGCCTCGGCAATGAGCAACTCGGTGTGGCGGGCGGCCAGTTCGTCGAGCAGCGTCTGGATGTAAGGCGCCACGGCCTCATCGAAAGGCTTTCCAATAATGGCAATTTTCATAATAAAGAAATAACGCCCCTCCGCATTAGATGGGGAACGAAGTCCGCAAAAAGAAGCCCCCACTCGGGTAAACTGTGAGCGTCCGAATGTATTCCAGACAGAATACCCGGTCGTAGTAGGTTACAAAGTGCACGCCTAGGCCGGCTGAGGCCAGCAGCTGCCCAGGCAGGCGGTTGGGTGGGAGGATGGGACGGGGTACGGGGTTGCCGGTGGTCAGGCCAGCATCTACGAAGGCGTTGAGGTATACGGCCAGCGGCAGGGTATTGATTTTGGGATTATTGACGAAAGGAATGCGAATAGGCGGTGGTGCCAGGGCCCGCCAACTTAATCCTTGCTGCAGCAAGGCAGCCGAGCGGCCCTCTACAATATAATAATCGTAGCCCCGCACGAGGGCGTCGTAGCCGAGCAGCCGGGCATCGGTTTCGGCAAGCGCCGAGGCGAAGAGCTTAGTTTGGGCGGTAGCCCCTAGGGCATAGTAAAACTGGTGCCCTAGGCTGAGGTAGCGGGCGTAGCGCAGGCGCAGGGTGAGGTAGCCCGGCGAGCGTTCCTGCCCTAAGAACTGCCGAAATGCCACAGCCGCTTGCATAAACTGGCCCGTGAGCGGGTAGGCAAACGTGTTGCGCTGGTTGTTGGTGGTGATGAAGCTGGCTTCTAGGTACTGGCGCTGGCGCTGGCCTAGCAGGTACTGGTAGTTGAGGCCGTAGATGAGGTCGCTTATCTGCTCGCGGTGGTAGGCAAAGTCGAAGGCCGAGTTGAGCTGAACGGTATGGCGCAGGCGCAAGCCAGCCGAGGCGTAAAAGCGCTGAATGGGAAAAGCATCCTCCTCGGAAAACGGCAGGCTCTGGCGCCGGTCGTCCAAAATATTGTAGTCGAGGTTACGGCTTTGGTAGTACGACACGGCCAGCCCTAGGCCCACCCGGCGGCGGCGGCCAAAGCCGGGCGCCTCGTAAAACAGCTCGTACTTGCGGTTGAAGCCCAGCTGCAGGTTGGCCGTGAGCTGCTCGGCCCGACCCCGGAAATTATTGTCGACCACATGCAGGCCGTAGTCGATGCGGCGCCAGCGGTCGGGGCGGGTGCGCCACACGTTAAAGTCTTCGCTCAGCGAGAGAATTGGGGTAGGTAGCACGTACCAGCGCTCCTGCACGCTAAAGAGCACCGTGAGCTGGCCGCTGCCGCCGCAACTGGCTTGCACCAGCACCGCGTGAAACAGCTGCAGGTTGTAGATGCGGCGGCGATTGGCTTCGAGGCGAGCGGGCAAGTCAGCCACCTCGAGCGAGTCGCCCTCGCGAAAATTGAGCTCGGCGCGCAGGGTGCGCTCGATGGTGCGGTGGTTGCCGGCAAAGAGAATGGCGAACACCCGCACCCTAGGGCCCGCGGCCGGGCAGGGGGCCACGCGCACCAGCGTGTCGGTGGGGGCTACCACGGGCGCCAGGGGCCTCGGGTGGTCTTCGAGCTGGCGCAGGCTATCGGGCGGGGCGGCGGGCAGCGGGGTAGGCCGCTGGGCGTGGCTGAGCCGCGGCCCTAGCAATAGGGCCAGTAGCACGAGTAGCCAGCTAGTTAACGAGCTAACCCCGCTGGAGCGCAGATGCAGTTTCACCTACAGCGACCCTTACACGCTCAGGTAACGCAGCAGCGAATCAAAGCGCTCCTGCTCGTCGTTGCTGACTTCGGCGGGCCCGCTGAACTGGGCCGTGACCAGGAAGCCGAAGCGCTCCAGAGTAGCTGTGATGCGGCTCAGATTATCGGTGTTGAGGCGCAGCGTGAGGCGAATGCGGTAGGGGTCGCGCTCGTCGGCCACCACGTGGGCCGAAAGAATTTTGGCGTTGTTTTCTTCTACGTAGCGGCTGATTTGCGAGAGCGAGTAGTCGCGCTCCTCCATGCTCAGCACCAGGATGCCCCCCTGCCCTACCGGGCCCGGCACGGCACCAAAAGCTGCCAGCGCATCGCCCACCGTCACTACGCCGGCGTAGTCCTGCTGCTCGTCGAGCACTGGCACCAGCTGGATTTTATTTTCCACCGCCACTTCCATAATCCGGTAGAAGTGCTGGTCGTGCTGCACGTGGGCGTTGGCATACCTCAGGGGCAGCTCGGCTAGTTGCTTGTCCGAGTCCTCGTAATCGGCCAGGTCGTGCTCGGTTACGAGGCCACGGTAGCGGCGGCCGGCCAGCACGGGCAGCTGCCCCACGTGGAATTCTTCGAGCCAGCGGGCTGCTTTGCCAGCCGTATCGGTGCCCTTCAGGGGCGGAATCATTTGATTAAGTAAGTCTTCGGCGAGTAAAGCAGGCATAATACACGGACTAATAGCGTAGGCGAGGTAGCAAGGTAAGGCGCGGGACGGAATAGCCAAGCGAAAGCGCCCAGCTGCCTAGCCCGCCGACTGAAGCTCAACCGTTAAAGCACTCCGCGCACTTAGATGACCCGCGAAATACCAGAAAGGTTGCGAAGGCAACGCACGTGGCGGCCGGCTTGTTGCGCACCGGGCCTGAGCACTCCGCAGACCCTAGGCCCGCTGGCTGGCTGGACGGCGCAAAAAAGCCGCCAAGTAGCGGTTGAAGCCGGCCGGGCGCTCCATCATGGGGGCGTGGCCGCAGTGGTCGAGAAAGCGCAGCTCAGCCCGGGGCAGCAGCCGTTCGAAGTCGTGGGCGACCGGGGGCGGCGTAATGGTGTCGTTGAGGCCCCACACCAGCAGCGTGGGCACCTTGACGCGGTGCAGCTCGCGGGCCAGGTTGTGGCGCTGGGCCGAGCGCGCAATGCTTATCATGCGCAGGCACTTGGCATTGGAGTTGGTGACGGCGAACACCTCATCTACCAGCTCCTTAGTGGCCAGGCTGGGGTCGTAGAAGGTATAGCCTACGCGCTCCTGCACAAAGCTGTAGTCACCGCGCTTGGGAAACGAGCCGCCCATGCCATCCTCAAACAAGCCGCTGCTGCCGGTGAGCACCAGCCGGCTCACCTGCTCGGGGTGGTGCAGCGTGTATACCAAGGCAATGTGGCCGCCGAGCGAGTTGCCCAGCACCGTCATGGGCGTGGGCAGCTGCAGCTTGGCTACGAAGTTTTCGACGTACTCGACCAGGCCCGGAATGGACGCCTGCCCCAGCGGCATAGTGGGAATGGGCAGCACCGGAATGACGACGCGGTAGTCGGCGCTGAACTCCTGCACCACCTCGGCCCAGTTGCTGAGGGCCCCGAACAGCCCGTGCAACAGTAGCAGCACCGGTCCCTGGCCTTCCTCTACGTAGTCGTAGCCGTGTTGCTGGCGGAGCGTCATAGCGAGAAGCGTAAGCGAAAAATAGCGGGGGCAGCCCTAGGGGACAGCTTCGGCAAGGGGCGCAATGTTACAACAGCGCAGCCAATTGGCCAGCCACTGTAGGCCGTGGGTGGTGAGCAGGGCCTCGGGATGAAACTGCACGCCGTAGAGCGGCAGGGCGGCATGGCGGAGGGCCATTAGCTCGCGGTCGGCATCGGTGGTACGGGCCAAGGGCAGCAGGGCGGCGGGCAGGCTATCGGCCTCAATGCTAAGCGAATGGTAGCGCGTCACGAGCTGGCGGCGGGGCAGGCCGGCCAGCCAGGGGTCGTGGCCTAGCAGCTCTATCTCGCTCACCTTGCCATGCACAGGCCGCGCCGCTGCTCGCAGCCGCCCGCCAAAAAACTCGCCTAGGGCCTGCTGCCCCAGGCAGACCCCCAGCATAGGCAGCCGCGCCTGAAACTCGCTGATGACAGCGAGCAGGTTGCCGGCCGTGGCGGGCGTGCCAGGACCCGGCGACAGCACCACGCCCACCACCTCGAGGGTGCGCAGCTCGGCCAGCGGCACGTCGTTGCGGCGCACGAGCACCTGCAGGCCCAGCTGGCGCAGGTAGTCGGCCAGCATGTGCGTGAACGAGTCGAAGCTATCGAGGAGCAGAACGGCAGGCGGCATAAGTAGGCAAAACACGACGGGGCCCTAGGGCTACATCACGGCTTTGAGGTGGGCCAGCAGGTGCTGAGCAAAGGGCAGCACGTAGCCCGTGAGGTGCAGGGCTAGCGGCGTGGCGCGCTGCACCCACGGCAGCACCACCGAACCGGCCCGAACGCCAGCGGGCAGCAGCGGCAGCCCCGCAATGCTAGTGCCATAAAGCAGCAAGCTCAAGCCTAACAGCCACTTGAGGCCCCCGGCGGCGGCGCCCAGCAGGTTGTCGAGCACGCCTAGGGGGGTCAGGTGCACAGCGGTCTTCAGCAAGCCGCCCAGCAGGTGCACCCCCCACATAATGACTACCAGCACCAGCAAAAATGCCACCAGCGGCAGCAGGCCATGCAGCTCGCCCAGGTAGCCGCGCACCACCGGAATGGCGCTGTTCAGCAACAGCAGGCCGCCCACTACACCCAGCACAAATGCCAGCAGCGACACTACCTCCAGCACAATGCCGCGCCGATAGCCTTTCACCACGCCCACCCCTAGGGGCAGCAGCAACAAAATGTCGAGCGCAGTCATATCAATAATGAGTGAATAGGTGAAGGAGTAAATGGGTGAATTAGTTACTACGCTTCACTCATTCACCCATTTTCTCCTTCATCCACTGCCTTAAAAGTCCGTGTTATTGAGCAGCATGTTCACCACGTCGGAGATGCGCTTGCCGTCGGCCTGGCCGCTTAGCTCGCGGGCGGCTACGCCCATCACCTTGCCGAGGTCGGAGGGGCCGCGGGCGCCCACGCGCTGAATGATGCCCACGAGCTTCTCCACTAGCTCGCCTTCGGTAATCTGCTGGGGCAGAAACTCTTCAATGATTTCCAGCTCGGCCAGCTCGGTTTGCGCCAGGTCGGGGCGGCCCTGCTGCTGGTAGGTGGCGGCCGACTCGCGGCGCTGCTTGGCGGCTTTGTTGAGCAGCTTCAGTTCCTGGTCGGAAGAGAGTTCGCCGCCGGCAGCACCTTCGGCCGTTTCGGCCAGCAAAATCTGCGACTTGATGGAGCGCAGGGCGGTGAGGCGCGTTTTATCCTTGGCCAGCATAGCCTGCTTGATAGCCGCGTCGATGGTCGTTTTTAGAGCCATGGGGAGGAGGTGGGAGAAAATGTAATCCGAATACTCCCGCGCAAAAGTAAGCGCCTAGCCGGGCCGCCCTAGGCTAGGCCGGGCGCCAGCTGCTGCACAAGCGCCTGGGGCTCGTCGAGGTAGCACGCTAGGCAGCGAGTAACACGGCGCAAGTTAAATGGCCCTTGCACCACGTGCGGCTCGGTTAGGTATAGTAGCACATTGGGAGGCGTGAACAGCAGCTTGGCCAGGTTGAGGCAACCAGTGGCCGAAGCGGGCAAGTCGCCGGTAAGGTGCTGCGCGGCTGTTACTTGGCTCCGCGGAATGGTAACGCGCCAGCAGAAGCCTACGCGCACCACCAGCGCCGTTTGGCTTAGCAGCACGGGCCGGCAGCGCACCGCTTGCCCGTGCGCCAGCAGCCACAGCAACGAGTAGACGCTACCCACGGTAAGTACCCAGGCGGCCACGGGATACCACTTTGCCACTACTAGGTGTACGGCTGCGCTCTCGAGCACAAGCACTATCCCTAGGGCGCCCACCAGCGCCACGAAGCCCGATTGCCGATAGGTGCTGAAGGCCTTTTCACCTGCACCTACTTCGGGGCGAGCCCAGGCACCTAGCACGGCATAGCGCAGCACGGCGACCTCAGTAGCCACCAGCGGTGCCAGCGGCCCTAGGGCCACTTGGCAGGCTATCAACAAGTTTTCCACCACATGAGGCGACTGCTGCCGGGCGTTGCGGTAGGCCCGCCCTATTCGCCGCAGCTGCAGCAGGGTGTAGCCCAGCGTCAGTGCTTCCAAGCCTATTGCCAAGCCACCTAGCCACTTGAGCAGCGATAGCTGTCCGGCGGGCAGTAGCCAGCGGCATAGCCCTAGGCACCCCCCAACTGCTATAGCTACTGTGCTTACTGGCAGCCGATAGCGCCGCACCACCAACCAGTAGAACAAGGCGGGCAGCAGCACCAGTACGTCGAAGGCTACGGCCGGTGGCAACAGCGCTGGGTGCAGCCTAAACTCTAAGCGGTGCACCAAGTGGTGCTCAGTAACAAGCACTAGCCCGGCCAGCACCCCAAATACTAGTAGCGGCCCCAAACGGGCAGGTAAGCGTAACGAACCAGTCATGCGTCAGATAGTTAATGCTACTGCAGCCTCTCGCTGCCCCGCCCCAAAAGTATCTTGCGCCCCCTAGGCTCCCAGCATGAGGTGGCCCATTTTGTTTAACTCGTTCACTCTGCGATGGTCAAGCTAAGCGTCAACATCAATAAAATTGCCACCCTGCGCAACGCCCGCGGCCTGCACGCTCGCCCCGACTTGCTGCAAGCCGCCCGTGATATCGAGCGGTTCGGAGCCGAAGGCATTACGGTGCACCCGAGGCCCGACGAGCGCCACATTCGGTACGACGACGTGCGCAATCTTAAAAGTATCGTTACCACCGAGCTGAACGTGGAAGGCAACCCCACGCTCGACTTTATAGCGCTGTGCCGCGAGGTGCACCCCGAGCAAGTAACGCTGGTGCCCGACGCCCCCGACGCCATCACGTCGAACGCCGGTTGGGACGTGGTAACCCACCAAGGCTTTCTGCGCGATACCGTGGCCGAGCTAAAAAGCTACGGCTGCCGCGTCAGCATTTTCCTTGACCCCAACCCGGCGCTGGTAGATGCTGCCGTCCGCACCGGCACCGACCGCGTAGAACTCTACACCGAAGCCTACGCCCGCTACTACCCCACCGACCGCGCCGCCGCCATACTGCCCTATCGCGACACCGCTCGCGCTGCCGTGGCTGCCGGCCTAGGCCTCAACGCTGGCCACGACCTCGACCTAGAAAACCTAGCCTACATGGCCCAGGAGCTGCCCGGCCTGCAGGAAGTGAGCATCGGCCACGCCCTAGTAGCCGACGCGCTGTATCTAGGCCTCGAAAACACCGTGCAGCTCTACAAGCGGCAGCTTAAACCCGCAAGCGACGCCTAGGCCCACCCTACTTCCACGCTAAACTCCAGCGGGTCGGCCAGCCCATCGGCTACCTGCGCGGGCAGCGGCGCGGGCGAGTAGAGCGCGCACAGCGTGTTGCCTACCTGCACCAGCTGGCCGGGCAAGCCGGGCGGCAGGCCATCGAGCAGCCCAGCCAGCACCTCCCAGCGCGGCTGGCTGGGTTGGCGGCTGGCGTCGTGCCACACCACCACCGTACTGGGCCCCACTAGGTGCTCAAACACCCGCGCCGTATCGCGGCGCACGGCCTCATACCGATGGTCGCCGTCGATGAACACCACGTCAAACGGACCGGCAGTACGGTGTAGGGCAGCCAAGTCGAACGTAGCTGAGTTGCCCTGCAGGTGCACTACGTTGGGTAAGTGGCGCGAAAAATGGCCGTGCAGGGTAATATAGCGCTCGGGCAGCCCTAGGGCCCGCATATCAGCCGCGCTCAGATTAAGCGTGTGCACACTGGCCGCCACCGCGGCGACATTAGCCGCGCTTTCGCCGCGCCAAGTGCCAATCTCGAAGTAGCGGCCGGCGGGGCGCTCTCGCAACAGCGCGCGCAGCAGCAGCAAATCGGTAGGCAGCGAGCCGCCGTCGCCAAATGCGAAGGGCGCTATGGTGCGCGCGGCAGCCGGCGCCGTGGGTGGCACAAAATGCGCCAGCGGCACCAGTGGCAGCCCAGCCGGCCCTAGGCCCGGCCACTGGCTAGCGTGGGCCAATGCCCGCCGGCGCCAAGCAGCCGTGTCGGCAGCCAACACCTCGTTTAGCAAGGCGGGGGTGCGCACCAGCGCGCGTAGGGCGCGCCAAGCAATGGCCAGGCGCGAGGAGGATACTGCATGCATAAGCACACGAAGCTACTAGCCGGCTCTTAACGGCATTCTTATCCCTTTAAGTTATTGGTAATAGGTGGCGTCGCTAACTTGCACTAGTATTATCTGTTCATTTCTGCATACCAACAAGTGCATTCATCTATTTTTTCGGCTTGGCGCAGCGCGCTGGGCCTAGGGCTGGTAGCCAGCGCATTGCTAGCGGGCTGCAAGCCGCAATCAGAGCAGGGCACTACCACTGCCAACAAGGAGCCGCACCAGCAGGTACCCATCGATTCGGCTAAAATTAAGCGCTTGGCTATGCAGCGCGACTCGCTACGGGCCGACAGCATTGCCAAGAAAACCGGGCAGTTGCCGGGGGCGCTCCTACCGGGTCACCGCATCGTGGCGTTCTACGGCAATATCCGCTCGAAGGGCATGGGCATCCTGGGCCGCGAGCCGAAAGCACAGATGATGCGCAAATTTGACGGCGTGCTGAAAGAGTGGCAAGCCGCCGACCCCAAACTGCCGGTACTGCCGGCCATCCACAGCGTCACCATTACGGCGCAGGGGTCGCCGGGAGCCGATGGCAAATGGCGCCTCATGAACTCCAAATCGACCATTGAGGAAACCCGCGCCTGGGCCCGCGAGAAAAACGCTATTCTGTTTCTAGACGTGCAGGTGGGTTGGAGCGACCTGGAGCATGAATTGCCCAAGCTGACCGAATACCTCAGGGACCCCATGGTGCACTTGGGTATCGACCCTGAGTTTGCCCTAGGCACCATGCGCGTGCGGCCCAACAAGAAAATTGGCACCCTCGATGCCAAGGATATCAACTACGCTATCAGCTTCCTAGCTCACATCGTAAGCGAGAACCACCTGCCTCCCAAGATACTGATGGTGCACCGCTTCACCCGGAAAATGGTGACTAACTACAAGAACATCAAGCTGGACCCGCGGGTGCAGGTGGTGATGGACATGGACGGCCACGGCCCGCCCACGCTGAAAAAGGACTCCTACATGGCTTACATCACCAAAGAACCCGTGCAGTATACCGGCTTCAAGCTCTTCTACGAGTACGACCCCAAGCAGGCGCCGCACCACATGATGACGCCCAAAGAAGTGCTGGACACAACCAACCTCAAACCTACGCCGCTTTACATTCAGTACCAGTAAAGCAGCGTTGCGTCATTCAATGCAAAGCAAAAAGGGCCTCTCCCGTTTGGAAGAGGCCCTTTTCAATTACTAAATGTAGGCTGCTTACTTCAGCAGGTCAGCCTGGCTGCGCAGTACTTCGCGGGCAATAGCCAGGTTGGTGTCGCGCGAGTTCACTACCAAGTAGATGAACTTCTTGCCGTCGTTTACCAGGCGGATGAGGTGCAACTGGTTGGTGAGGGTAATAAGGATGTCTTCCATCGTTTCGCCCTGCAGCTTGAGCGCACCCATCGCCTTTTGCTTCTGCTTCACCACTTCGGTGTTGTAAGCGGCGGCGGTATCAGGGTTGATGCTCGAGTTGGCGTGCGAAGCCAGGCTCATGCCCGAGCTAACGTCTACGATGGCAACGGCCAGCAAGCCCGGCAGGTCGTTGATGATGTTTTGCACGGCTTGGCCGGCAGGAGAAGAGGTTGAGTAAGCCATGGTGGCAGGATAAAAAAAGGGTAAGAATTAAGGGAAAAGAAAAATGTAAACTGAATTGAAAAAATGGGTAAATAACTAAAAAACAGCACCTGCTTATTGGGCAAAGCTGCGCAACACCGTGCGGGCCAGCGCTAAGTTGGTATCTTGGCTGCGCACGGCCAAGTAGAGTAGCCAAGGCTGCTGCGGCAGCACGTGCATTAAGTGCACCTGCTGTTGCAGCGTAATTACGATATCTTCTAAGCGCTCAGCGGCATCCAGTTGCAAGGCAGTTACTAATAGCTGCACTTGGCGCACCAGTTCGGCATTGGCGACAGCGGCCTCCACCGCCCCACCGCTATGGCCAGCCCACTGCCCGGCCAGAATACGGCCACCCGCCTGCTCTAGCACGGCGATGGTCACAAAATCAGGCAGTTCATACGCTACGGCCCGCACTAATGCTTCCGCTTCGGCCCGTTGCTCCTGGCTTGGCGCGGCGCCTAGGGTCGGCTCGGCATCCGAAGCCGGCGCATCGGCAGGGCCAGCTGGAACGGCCGCCTCGGGCAGCACGTCGTCCGGCGACGCCTCGGCTCCGGCGCCCGCTTGGCCGCGGCGAAAGAAAGGAAGACTATCTAAGAAACCCATATTATACGCTCTACTATATCATTCACTAACACGCGCTCACTTCTTTCCAAAATAATTATAACTTACTTATTTTCAAGCTTATACCTTGCAGCATTGCTAGGCGCTCCGATGAATCATTGTCTTTGGGCACGCCCGTAGCCAGCACGCCCTGGGCCTGCAGGCGGTTGGGGTCGATACCCTGCTTTTGCAGCTCCTGCACGGCGGTAGTAGCGCGCTTCAGCCCAAGCTTGGTCGCATCTTCTTCGGCAGGGTTGGCGTGGCCCAGCACCAGCACGCGCACCTTCGGAAAAGTCTTGAGCAGGCTGGCCACGCTGCCCAGCTGCTGCGCGCCCTCGGCCCCCAGGCTTGCCCGGCTGTTGTCGAAAGCCAGGCGGTCGAGCACCAGGTCGCTCGGCCGAGGCAAGGCCGGGTTCACCAAGCGCTTGTACAGCAAGCTTTCGGTGGAGTTGATGCCTACCGTAAGCGTGGCTTGGTTAACCAGCTTAATAATTAAAGGCTGCCCTTCGCCCTTTAGATAGCGGCCGGCGGCCGCATTGAACCGCCCCCCAATGGCGCGGGCCATTGCATCGTTACCAATAGTATCGCGCAGCACCGGCTTGGCTGTCGCTTTTGAAGCGGCGACTACAACTTTTGGGGCAACCGTGGCGGGTGGCGCCGCTTCAGCAGAATCTACTTCAGGCGTGGTTGCAGCTACCGGCGCAGCAGCAACTAGCGTTGGGGCCTCGGCCTGCACCACCGGGGCAGCCTGGGTCAGTGGAGCATCTGGCACGGGCGTTTCCTTGCCCACTACGAAATAGCCCCCTAGGCCTAGCAGCGTCAGGCAGCCCACGCTCAGTAATACAACGCGGGCCTTGCCAGTGGAAGCTTGGGCGCGACCAGTTGCCACCGGCTTGGGGGCAGAGGCTTTAGCGGCAGTTGCCTTGCCAGAAGCAGCTTTAGTGGTTGTTTCTTTGCCGACGTCCGGGGCTTGCTGCTTTAGCCATTTGCCTAGGCTAGCTGGATTCAGGTCGGCTTGGCCGGCTTGCTCACCCACCACGGCTAGCACCAAAATGGTGAGGTAACCAAGCAGCACAGTAGCTGAAATAGGCTGCTGCACGGTAGCCTGTAGCTCAGCTATGAGGTTAGCACCTAGCATCTTTTCGGCTAGGTAGCGGCGGCGGTCGGGCCAGCCGAGGTCAGTACGCAGTAGTTCCTCGCTATTGGTTAGCAGTTGGCTGAGGTAAAGCTGCCGGCACATGTCCCAGCGGGCATTCAGCTCATTAGCGTCGGTAGCTTGGGCTAGCTGCTGCACCAGGGCCTGCACTGCTTTCTCTGCATACAGCCCGGCCTCTGCTTCGGACAATGCCGAAGCCTGCGCTAGCTGAGCTAGCAGACCTTGTTGTAAATAGTGAAAAGTAGCGGAATAAAGATGCATAACGCAGCTAAGCGGGACCTAGGCTCACGAAGAATATAGCAGAAGTAGCACACCAGAGTAGCCGCCAGCTTGCGCCGACCTTGCTGCTGCACCACAAAAACCAATAATAAGTAATGAAGTAAAAACTATCTTGTAATAGTTATAAAATAACCAGCAATAATAAGCGAATACCTGTTTAGCAAATATACAATGCGCGAAGTCAAATAACGGCTTATAAAGTCAAAGAACCTTCTTTTTAGCTTTTTATATCAGTTTGCTTACGCAGCACGACAAATATATATACAATCTAGACATATAAGCAATATGCAAAAAGTCCCACCTGCAGGTAGCAGGTGGGACTTTTTGCATATTGCTTATTCAGCTAGACGCCCTTTAGTGTGCGGCATTCATATCAATCATCTCGCCAGGCTTATTGCGCTTCACCAGTAAGATGAGCGGCACGCAGGAAATGAAGAAAATACCTAAGGCGTAAAAAATCTGAGTGTACGTAATGAGCGACACCTGTTTCATGAGCATGCCGTCTAGGGCCGCGTAGGCTGCCTGTCGGGCTTGCTCAATCCCTAGCCCCTTACTGAGGAAGTTTTGGGTAAATGACTGCAAGCGCTGAGCGGTTTCGGCATTGTAGAGCGAGATATTGGGTAGCAGGGCCACCCGGTTATTTTGAATGCTGCGCTCGAGGTAGGTACCCACGATGGCCACGCCAAACGAGCCGCCGAGCTGGCGAATCATGCCGGTGAGACCGGCGGCCTGGTCAGCATCGCGCCCTTGCAGGCCCGCCAGGCTCATGGTTGTGATAGGCATAAAAATGAGCCCTAGGCCCACGCCACGCACAATAAGCGGCCAGAAGAAGTCGTGTTCGCCAGCTGTAGGCGAAATGCGGCTACCCATCCAGAACGTGAAGCCGAAGAAGATGGCGAAACCTACCGGCAACATGGCTTTCTGGGGCACGCCGCTCATCAACATGCGGCCCACGATGGGCATCATGAAGCCCGAGGCCAGCGCGCCCGGCAGCAATATCCAGCCCGTTTGCTCGGCCGAGAAGCCTAGGATGCGCTGCGTGAAAATGGGGAACACAAACACGGAAGCGAATAGCCCGAAGCCCAGCACGAACGATAGGAACGCGCCCACCGCCAGGTTGCGGCTCTTGGCCAGCACTCGCAGGTCTACTATCGGAGCCTTGGCCGTGAGCTCGCGCCACAGGAAGCCCACGAGGCCAATGACGGCCAGCGCCGTAAACAGACGAATAGAGCTATCGTCGAACCAGTCGTTGGTTTCGCCTTGCTCGAGCACGAACTGCAGCGAGCCTACACCCATAATCAATAGCCCAATACCGGCCCAGTCAATTTCGCGCAGGGGCCGCGGAATAGCGTTTTTGATGCGCTCGGGGTCGCGAATAAACAGCAGCGTGAAGATGCTGGCCAGGATGCCCACCGGTACGTTCACGTAGAAAATCCAGGGCCACGAGTAGTTTTCCACGATGTAGCCCCCTAGGGTGGGGCCGATGGTGGGGCCGATAATTACGCCCATGCCGAACAGCGCCTGACCGAGCGGCAATTGCTTGGGCGGGAAGGTGTCGATGAGGATAGCCTGCGAAGTGGCCATGAGTGCACCACCGCCTACGCCCTGAATGAAGCGAAATATTACTAGCTCGGTAAGCGAGGTGCTTTGCCCGCAGGCCATGGAGGCCAGCGTGAACAGGATGACCGAAGCCAGGTAGTAATTCTTGCGCCCGAACTGCTCGGCCAGGAAGCCGGTCATCGGAATCACAATCACGTTGGCAATGGCGTAGGACGCGATTACCCAGCTCACTTCCTGCTGCGTGGCCGAGAGGTTGCCCATCATCTGGGTCAGGGCCACGTTCACAATGCTGGTGTCAATGAGCTCCAGCAAGCAGCAGAAAACCACCGTTACGACGATAATCCACTTTCTAAATCCGGTTTCCATATGTGTTATTAATTGCTAGCTATCCGTTACTAGTTTGGCTGCTACGTTGCCAGCTGCCGGGCCCGCTAGGGTACCAGCAACTGGCAACGGCCAACTATTTCACCGCCACAATTGCGTTCACGCTCATGCCCGTGCGCAGGGGGTGCTCGGGGTCTTCCTTGTTGAGCACGATTTTAACCGGCACGCGCTGGGTTACTTTCACGAAGTTGCCGGTCGAGTTATCGGGGGGCAGCAGGGCGAAACGGGCACCCGTGGCAGCCGACAGCGACTCGATGTGACCGTCGAAATCCTCGTTGGGGTAGGCATCTACTTCCAGCTTCACAGGCTGGCCCACCTTCATATTCTCCAACTGGGTTTCCTTGAAGTTGGCTACCACCCAGGTGCGGGCGCTGCTTACCAGCCCGATTAGCTGCTGGCCGGGAGCTACTACCTGGCCAGGCTGCACGCTCTTGCGGCTTACCACGCCGTTGGCCGGGGCCACGATGGTGGTGTAGCTCAGCTGCAGCTTGGCATTGTCAAGGTCAGTTTGGCGCTGCTTCACCACGGCCTGGGCCACGGCAATCTGCTGCTGGGCGGCCGTCACCTGGTTGCGGGCCACGGCCACTTGGTCTTGGGCAGTGCCTTGCTGGGCGCTGGTGGCTTTCAGGTTGGCCGCCACGGCATCGTACTCGCTTTGCGGGATGATGTCTTGGTTGCGCAGCTTGGTGCTACGGGCTAGGTCTTGCTGCAGGCGGGTGCGGTTGGCTGCGCTCACCCCAATGGTGGTTTGGGCGGTGCGCACGTTGGCTTGCGCAATGCCTACCTGGGCGCGGGCAGCCGTTACCTGGGCCTGAGCAGCTAGCAGGGCAGCCTGGGCGGCATCTACGCGCTGCTGGTAGTCGGCGCGGTCGATGGTCACGAGCGTATCGCCCTTTTTAACGGTCTGGTTATCATCAACGAATACCTTGAGTACGGGGCCGCCTACGCGGGGAATGACTGGGTACACGTCGCCTTCTACCTGGGCATCGTCGGTGCTTTCGTGCGCCTTGGCAAACTGGTAGCGCTGCCAGCCAAAGTAGCCGCCGACCAATAGCACCAGGGCCACAATAATAAGGACAAGCGGATTACGCTTTTTTTCGGGTTCGAGCGGCTCGGCCACGGCGGTCGGGGGAGCGTCTTGGAGGTCAGGTTGGGTAGCCATTTGGGTTGAGCTGTTAGCTACTAGCAATTAGCCGTTAGCTTGTTAAGTAAATGGTTAGGAAAAGTCAACAAAAAGGGGCGCCGAAAAGCTTCTGGCGGGCAGCCAAAAGCGTGGGGCCGGCGAGAATTATTCCCGCACCAGCAGCGTGGGGCAGGGGGCGGTGCGCACGACCACCTCGGCGGTATTGCCCATGAGAAAACGGCTGAGGCCCGTTTGGCCGTGCGCCCCAATCACGATGAGGTCGGCGTGCTGGCGGCGGGCTTCGGCGATGATGACCGGGGCGGCCTCGCCGCGCACCAGCTGCGTGCTGACACGGCTGGCGCCGGCGGCCTCGGCGGCCGCGCGGTGCTGCCCTAGGGCCTGCTCGACCTGCAAGCCCTGGCAGCCCGGCACGGGCTGCGGCTCTTGCACGTACAGCAGCCGCAGCTCGGCGCCGGTGCCTACGGCCAGCGCCGCCGCGTAGCTCACCAGCGCCGCGGAGGCAGCCGAGAAGTCGAGCGGACACAGGATAGTGGAGAGAGTCATTTTTAGTGATTAACTATCAGTGATTAGCGGAATTGTGATATGAGCAGTAAATCATTACTCACTAAGCACTAATCGTTAATCACTGAAAAGCTTATTGCCAAATCTGCTCGCCGGTGGCGCGGCGTAGCTGGTACTGCCCTAGGGTGTAGTTATACATGGCCTGGGCGCGGGCCAGGCGGGCCTGGGCTAGCTGGGTTTCGGCGTCGAGCACGTCCAGGTTCTGGCCTACTCCGTAGCGGTAGCGGGCGCGGGCCTTGTCGAGCGCATCGGTGGCTTGCTGCACCTGCTGCTGGGCGTTGTCGTAGCGGGCCTGGCTGTAGGTCATGTTGTTCACGGCCTGGCGCACATCGGCCCGAATTTGCTCTTGCGTATCCTGGGTGCGCGCCAGGGCGGCGCGGTAGGTGGAGGCAGCTTCTAGCTTCTTCTTCCGGTTGAGGCCCCCGTCGTAGATAGGTACGCTCAGCTGAGCCACCCCTACCGTATTAAAGCGAATGCGCTGCAGGGCCTCACCGGGAGGAACCCCGGGAATGAGGTAGCCATTTTTACCCCCCGCTTGCACGCCTACGCCCAGCACCGGCAGGTTGCCCTTGGCGACGAGCTTGCTTTGCAAGTCGGCCGTCGCCTCGGCGTCTTTAGCTAATTTGGCTTCGGGCCGGTTGGTGGCAGCCTTCGCTAGCTCGGCTTCGAGGTTCACGGCCTGAGGCTCGTAGCTTAGGCGGCCCCGCACCGGAACGTCCGCCTGCTGGGGCTTGTGTAGCAAACGCGCCAACTGTACCTGCTGGTTTTGCAATTGGTTTTGCAAATCCAGCTTCTGGTTTTGGGCTTGCGTAATGCGCACGTCAGTAGTCGTCACGTCGAAGCGCGTGCTCACCCCAGCGTCCACGCGCTTCTGCATTTCATCGCGGTGCGCTACCAGCGAAGCAATCTGCTGGTCCTGCACTCGAATGCTTTCGCGGGCAAACAAAATATTATAGTAGGCCTGCGCAGCGCTGAAGGCTAGGTCGCGACGCGCCACCACTATATTGTCTTGGGCAGTTTGCACCTGCGAGCGCGACAAGTCCGTGTTGGCCGCTCGCTTCCCAAAGTCGTAGATTTCGTACTGCGCCGTGATGTGCCCGTCGAAGTTATTATTAGGCGCGAAAGCCAGCGACTCGCTGCCCGGCGCAATCTGAAACTGCGACACCGGGTCGATGCGCGTGTACGTAGCCGAGCCCGTTATCTGCGGCAGAAAGCCCGCTTGCGTTTGCGACAAGCGGCTGTTCGCCGCATTAGCCAATTCAGTCAGGTTGGTCACGCCAGGGTTGGCGTCGAGCACCGCCTGCACGGTAGCCCCTAGGGTCAGCGAGTCGCTCACCAGCCCGATGGCTTGGTTAGCGGCCGGTACGCTCGGCTGATTTTGGGCCAGCGCTGGCTGGGCCACTAGGAGCGCCCCACCGAGCAGCAGCCCTAGGCTGGCCAGTTGATTTCGTGATAGCATAAGCCAAAAGGCGTAGATGTGTGCCTAGTGCTTACCGAAAGTTGTGCCAAAGGGTTAGTGCAGCGCTTTTATTTATAACTACTTATCAATCAAAAATTTATTTTTAGTATCAACTCACACCAGCTTATCATATTTATCATCGTTTCCTCAAATAACAGGAATACTGTAAAACAACAACCTTCGCCGAACGTCTCTATAAGTAGTCGAACTTCTACAAGCTTACTTATGAGTGCCAGCCAGGACGAGATTCTACTTATTCACCTCAACGAAGCCATTGCGACCATCCGGGAGAAGGAGGAGCTGTTTGAGGCCATTGCGAAGAAGCTGCGGCTCATCTTTCCTTTTGATATCCTAGGGGTTAATATTTTTGATAAGGAATTGAAGAACAAACGCTTGTTCTTCAAAAGCTATACGGGCAACGCCAACCCGCCCGCGCCGATGGCCTCGTCGCTGGTGTTTACGCCCATCGAGGGGTCACCGGTAGCCGAGTTGGTTGAGGACCCGCGCATCTACCACATCGAGCTGCATGACTACCTAGACCGCTACCCGGAGTTTGAGCCATTTAACCGGCTGTGGCAGCAGGGTATCCGCTACATGACCATGGTGCCGCTGTGGCTGAACGGGCAGCTGATGGGCTACCTCATTATGGCGTCCATCCGCCCCACGGTTTTTAACGCCGACGACGAGGCGCTGCTAGAAAAAATTGCCTCGCTGCTGGCCGTGGCCGTCAACAACTCGCTGGAGTTTGAGGCCATTGCCCGGCGCGAGCAGCAGCGTACCATGCAGCTCAATATCACCAACGCGCTGCTGAGCATTAAGCAGCGCGAGCCACTGTTTCAGGCCATTGCCGAAGAACTGGGGCAGGTGGTGCCTTTCCGCTACTTTGGCATTCGGGTGCAGCGGGCCGGCGCCCGGGAGCCGTATGAGGGGTTTGCCGAGTTTTCGCGCCTAGACGACAGCCCGGCCAGCCCCCTGGTAGCGCTCGACCCCAACCGCCACTTGAACCTCGCAAGCGAGCTGGCCAACATGTACCTGCAAGTGGCGACGGTGCTGCAAGTGCCGGGCTTGTACACCGGCGACGACTACAAAGCCCTGGCCACGCGCTACCCCAGCATTCGCTACGCTTACGAGGAGCACGGCGTGCGGGCTATGCTGGTGGTGCCCATTTGGCAGCGGGCCGACGGGGCGGCCGTCCTGATGCTGGCCTCGCCCAACCCCCTAGGGTTCAGCACCGACGATATGGACACCGTGCAGAATTTAGTGCCCCAGATTGCGCTGGCCCTCGAAAATCTGTTTGCCTTCGAGCAGATTGAGGCGCTGAAGGCGCAGGTGGAGCAGGAGCGCACCTACCTGATTGACGAGATTAATACCGACCGTCCCACCGATGGCCTCATTGGCGACAGCCCGGCGCTGCGGCAGGTGCGCCAACGCATTAGCCAAGTGGCCGACACCGACGCGACCGTGCTCATCACCGGCGAAACGGGCACGGGCAAAGAGGTGGTAGCCCGGGCCTTGCACCAGGCCTCCCCCCGCCGCGGCCGGGCGCTGGTCAAAATCAACTGCGCGGCCCTGCCCGCCCAGCTGATAGAGAGCGAGCTATTTGGGCACGAAAAAGGGGCTTATACGGGCGCCACGGAGCGCCGCATTGGCAAATTTGAACTAGCCGACGGGGGCACCATCTTTCTGGACGAGGTGGGCGAGCTGCCCCTCGACTTGCAAGCCAAGCTGCTACGCGTGCTGCAAGAGAAGGAGTTTGAGCGCCTAGGGGGCAACCGCGTGCTGCAAACCGACGCCCGCGTGCTGACCGCCACCAACCGCGTGCTCGAAGACGAGGTGCGGGCCGACCGCTTCCGCGCCGATTTGTACTACCGTCTCAATGTGTTTCCTATCCGCCTGCTGCCGCTACGCGAGCGCCGCGAAGACATCGAGCCCCTGGTGCAGCACTACCTAAGTACGCTGAGCAAGCGCTTGGCCCGCCCCCAGCGCCCCATTCGGCCCAGCGATTTAGCTCGCCTGCAGGCCTACCCCTGGCCTGGCAATATTCGGGAGCTGGAGCACGTGCTGGAGCAGGCCATTATCGTTAGCCACGGCCCCTGGCTGGAGTTCGGGGGCTTCGCGGCGTCGCCGATGCCCCTAGCCCTCCCCCCTGCCCCTGAGCCTCATGCGCTCACGCTTGCCGCAACTGCGCCCCTTGCCGACGACCAGCCCATCAAGACGCTACGCGAGCAGGAGCGCGACCACATTCTGACGGCCCTGCGCCGCACCGGCGGCCGCGTCAGCGGCACCAACGGCGCGGCCGTGCTGCTCGACATTAATCCCAAAACGCTGGAAGCGCGCATGAAGAAGCTGGGCATCCGCCGGACGGTAGTAGCGGATTAAGGATAATTGCCGGTTGACAATAAAAGAGCGTCATGCTGAGCGAAGTCGAAGCATCTCTACCGCGCCGTAAAGAGTACCCTAGGGCTGTTGTTCAGCAGAGATACTTCGACAAGCTCAGCATGACGCTCTTTTATTGTCAACCGGCAATTATCAGCCAGCAACCCACTACCCCGCCACCAGGGCCGACACGGCGGCTTCCAGAGCGGCTTTGGCTTCGGCCTGGGCTACCTGCACGGGAGGGGCGGCCCGCACTTCACAGTCGAGCAGGGGGCAGCGCTCGCAGGTTTCGTTCACGGTTTTCAGCTCCAGCGCCGGGTCGGCCACGAACTTGATTTGCTGGCGCAGGTCGTCGTCGATGCGCAGGCCGATGGTAACGCTCATGGCCGGCGCGGCGGGGTCGGCGCTCACGCGGGCCAGCGTGAAGCATAGGTACTCGTCGGGGGTGCCGAGGTAGTGCGAACGCTGGGCGGCGGGCAGCACCACCATATCGTCGGGCGGGGCGGTGGCGCGGCCCTCGGCCAGGGCCCACAAACTCACCCAGCGCCGGCAGTAGTGCTCGTGCAGCTCGTTGCCGTGGGGGTTGTGCAGGCGCGAGAGGTGCAGCTCCTTGCTCAGGCGGTAGGGCGCGGTAGCCGAGGCCTGGTCGAAGCGGAGGAAAAACAAGCTATTCAGGCCGAAGTGCTGGGGCAGCAGCGCAGCGAGGCGCTGCATCAGCATCTCGGCGCTTACGTCGTAGCGCGCCAGCAGCACCGGCAGAGCCTCGGCCTGCCACTTGCGGCTGCCAAACATGCGGCGCAGGTCGCGCACCAGCGTGTCCTCGTCCATGAGCAAGGCGCTGGCGAAGTACGAAGCCCGGAAGTTGTTCAGCGCCTCCTCGAACGAGCGCGGCTGCAGCGGATTGGGACTGGCGTAGTGTCGCTCCTTAATTTTCAAGTAATTAAATGCCAGCTCGCGACCTAGCACGAAGGCCTGCTGCCCCCGGCTTAGGCTCGGGATGAGCAGCAGCGTCTTGGACTGGGGCCGAAACACCGAGCGCAAGTGGCTAGCCGCTACCACCGGGTCGCCGGCCAGCGTGGTGCGGTCGATGGTATAGCCGTACTCCTGCACGAGCAACTGTTCGAAGCGCTCGAGGTTGGCGGGCGGAGCGGCGGGCAACTGGTGCCGGGCCGCAAAAGCGCGGGCATCCTGCTCTAAGTCCTCGAAGTAGTTGGCGTGCATCTCCCGGTACGAGCGCAGAGCGGCCAGAAACAGGTGTTCCTGGCGCAGCTCGTAATTGCGGGCAATCTCGAAGATGGTGCTGATGAAGGCATTCATCTTGGCCGGCGCGTTGGCAATCAGCTCAAACAGCTGCGTGGGCTCCAGGCCGTACAACTCCAGCGGAAACTCCTGCAGCACGCGCGACGACAGCAGCTCGGCAATGGGCTCGAGCCGACGCGGTAGCTCGGTCGAGGTCAGTTGGTCGTAGGCCACCCCTAGGGCCTTGCTGAGGCTGAGAATCTTGTCGGCCTTGGGGTACTTCTTGCCCTTCTCAATCTCGTTGAGGTAGCTAATGCTGACGTCGCAGGTACGCGCCAGCTCGGCCGGCGTTAGCCCCCGCTCTTGGCGCAGTTCGCGCAGCTTGAGGCCAAAGATGAGCCGGACTATCTGACCGTGGTTGAGCATGTAAAGGGTGAAAGTCGGAGCGGTAAAAGTAAGGGCGCGCGTTCGGCTTGCGTTTTAACAGCTGCAGCCCTTGCAAGTCAACATTTCATCTGTAGCACGGGTAGCAGACAAGGTAAATTCTTGTACCAATATCCCACTATTGTAATCACTTGGCATACAACAACTAGCATACATAACGTAGGGTAAAACAGTGTGGAACCTTTTGTACTGTTAATAGCTAATATTTTCTATTAGTGAAAATTCGCTACTTATTTAAATTCGCGTCGTATACTTGTATGCAGTTTGCCAGAAGCGGATATGGTCGAGGATTTTCGGACCGTTGCCTCTAGCCTTCGCTGCAAGCCTTCCCGCCCCACTGCGAGTAAGCTTTTCATTATCATCCCATTCGTTGCGTATGTCAGCTCCCACCCCTACTGCTATCCTCACTCGCTTAGCCCCCCTAGGCTTCGGCGGTACTCCGCGCGTTCACCTCAACTTGCCACCGGCTGCGCTGGTGCAGGCGGCTCTGTGCCGCGGCGAGGGGGTGCTCACCGATACCGGCGCGCTGATGGCCGACACGGGGCAGTTTACGGGCCGCTCGCCCAAGGACCGCTTTATAGTGCAGGACAAGCTGACGACCGACTCGGTATGGTGGGGTGACATCAATATTGCCTTCGACCCCAACAAGTTTGAGGCGCTGCACCGCAAAGTGGTGGCCTACCTGCAAGACAAGGAGCTGTACGTGCGCGAGGCTTACGCCGGCGCCCACCCGGCCACTCAGCTGCGGCTGCGCATCGTAAACGAGCTAGCCTGGCACAACCTATTCTGCCACAATCTATTTCTGCGGCCTGAGGCGGACGCCGACACCAGCTGGGCAGCCGATTTCAGCATTATATGCGCACCCGGCTTCGAGGCCGACCCGGCCGTGGATGGCACCCGGCAGAAGAACTTTACCATCCTCGACTTCAGCCGCAAGCTGCTGCTGATTGGCGGTACGGGCTACGCAGGCGAAATGAAGAAGGGCATTTTTGGGGTGCTGAACTTCCTGCTGCCCACCCGCCACGACACGCTGCCCATGCACTGCTCGGCCAATATTGGAACCCAGGGCGACGCAGCCATTTTCTTCGGTCTGTCAGGAACCGGCAAAACCACGCTCAGCACCGACCCTAGGCGCCGCCTGGTGGGCGACGACGAGCACGGCTGGCTGCCGGGCGAGGCAGGCATCTTCAACTTCGAGGGGGGCTGCTACGCCAAGGTTATCGACCTCTCGCCCGAGCGCGAGCCGGAAATCTACCAGGCCATTCGCTTCGGCGCCATCGTCGAAAACACGCGCTTCGTGCCCGGCACTTGCACCGTGGACTTTGCCAATAAGTCGGTGACCGAGAACACGCGCACGGCCTACCCCATCGATTACATCCCCAATATTGCCCAGCCGAGCGTGGGCCCGGCGCCCCGCCATATTTTCTTCCTGACCTGCGACGCTACCGGCGTGCTGCCCCCCATCAGCAAGCTCGATAAAAGCCACGCCATGTACCACTTCCTAAGCGGCTACACGGCCAAGGTAGCGGGCACCGAAATGGGTGTAACCGAGCCGCAATCCACGTTTTCAGCGTGCTTCGGGCAGGTGTTTCTGCCGCTGCACCCCACCCGCTACGCCGAGATGCTGGGCGCCAAGCTGGACGAGCACCCCGACACACAGGTGTGGCTGCTGAATACCGGCTGGACGGGCGGCGGCTATGGCCAAGGCCACCGCATGCGCCTCGGGCACACCCGCGCCCTCATCACGGCTGCCCTCACGGGCCTGCTCGACGAGGTGCGCTTCCGCAGCCACCCAGTATTTGGGGTGCAGGTGCCGCTGGCCGTGCCGGGCGTGCCCACTGAGCTGCTCGACCCGCGCCGCACCTGGGCCGACAAGGAGGCCTACGACGAAGCTGCCGAGCGCCTGGCCGCCAAGTTCATTGCCAATTTCGAGAAGTACGCCGCGGCCGCCAGCCCCGAAATCCTGGCCGGGGCCCCAGTAGTAGCCACCGTCACTGCCTAGTTCTTCTGTTTCTTCTACCCATTCCCACCCACACCACTCTCCACATTGCAGTCAAAAAAAAGCCTCCGCTGGTTCAGCGGAGGCTTTTTAGTTGTAGCTAACCCTAGGGGCTACTCCACGGCCAGTACCAATCCTTTGAGGTAGGCCCCCTCGGGGTGGAACAAACTAACGGGGTGGTCGGCGGGCTGGGTGAGGCGGTGTAGAATGCGGGCCGGGCGACCAGCCTCGATGGCAGCGGCCAGTACGGCGCCCTCAAATAGCTCGGGGCTAACCACTTGCGAGCACGAGAACGTAAATAGCAGCCCGCCCGGCGCCAAGTGGCGCAGGCCCGCTAGGTTAAGGCGCTTGTAGCCCATCAGGGCATTGTGGCGGGCGCTCAGGTGCTTGGCAAAGGCCGGCGGGTCGAGCACAATAAGGTCGTAGGGCTGCTCGCTCACCGGATTTTTGAAGAAGTGCTGCACATCCTGGGCGAAGGCGGCGTGGCGCTCGGCATGGCCGCTCAGCTCGGCGTTGCGCTCGGTCAGCTCGATGGCGCGCTTGCTGGCATCCACGGAGTGCACCAGTTCGGCGCCGGCCTCCAACGCATACACCGAGAAGCCGCCGGTGTAGCAGAAGGTATTGAGCACGCGGCGGCCGGCGGCGTAGCGGGCCAGCAGTTCCCGGTTATCGCGCTGGTCGATGAAGAAACCAGTTTTCTGGCCCGTCTCCCAATCTACAGCAAACTGGCGTCCATTTTCATGCACTATGTGCTCGTGGCCAGTGCCAGCACCTAGCAGGTAGCCATTGCGGGCATCGGGCACGGCCTGGGCGGGCACGGTTTCGGCGCTCTTGTCGTAGATGGCGCGCAGCTGCTCGCCCATCACGGCCCCTAGGGCCGCAGCTAGCTCGTGCCGGGCGTGGTACATACCGGGGCTGTGCGCCTGCACCACGGCCGCGTCGCCATACACGTCGATGATGAGGCCAGGTAGCCCGTCGCCCTCGCCGTGCACCAAGCGGTACACATTGGTTTGCTCGCCGTTAGCTGCTGGCTGCTGGCTCGCAAGGCCTAGGCGCTGACGCAACTGGTAAGCGTTGCGCAGCCGCATCTCCCAAAAGGCGGGGCTGGGCAACTGGGCCTCGGGTCCGAAATCAAACAAGCGCACCGCGATGGAACCACCCGGCGAGAAGTGCCCGGCACCCAGCAGCTCGCCGCTCGCCGCTTCTACGCGCACGGCGTCGCCCTCGGCAGCCTCGCCCTTGAGGCGCGCAATGGCCCCTGAAAACACCCACGGGTGGCGGCGACGGGGCGATTGGTCTTTTCCGGGCTTGAGAACAACGGTGGCGGGCATCTTGAGGAGTTACTAACGACTAGCGATAAATGACTAATCGGATAAGGAAACCACAAAGTTCGCACACAACATTGCAGCTGAGTCGTTCGCCGCCGCGCTTCTTTATCAAAGCCCCACGCGCCTTGCGCAGTGAAAACGCGCTTCTTACTTGCCGAAAACACGCCTATACACCGGCCCGCGCAGCCGAAACTGCGCCCACATGGCCGGGTAAATCAATACGTCGAGCCAGCGCCGACCGGTGCTGAAGTGAATATCCTCTACGATGACACTGCCGCCCCTAGGGCCTTTGCCCGGCTCAATAAGGTGGCGGTGCCGCCACTGCCGCAGCGGGGCGGGCAGCTCCTGGCCTTCGTCTACGAAGTAGTGGGTGCCGTCGGGCAGCACGCCGTCGGCCGTGATGCGCGAGGTCCAGCGCCAGCTTTTAGGCCCCACGCGCAACTCAATGGATACGATGTCGCCGGTGCGGCTACCGTCGTAGCGCAGCAGCCGAAACTTAGGAAACGGCGGGGCCAGGGCCTCGAACAGGGCACGGGTGAAGCCGGCCGCCACTTGGGCTGGCGGCTGCGCTACCCGAAAGCGAAGGAGCAGATGCATACGCCCTTATACGGCGGCCGGGTCCTCGGGGCGCGCGGGCGCTGAATCAGCGGGCTCGGCGGCCAGGGGCGGGACTGGCTGGTGGGGCAGTTGGGCGGGCGGCACGGGCGGGGCCAGAGTTGGCTCGTCTACCGGTTCATCAGTCAGAGCCTCGTCGGCAGCATTCGCGTTTTCGTAGTGCAGCACCTTGGCTTCCAGCTGCTTGATATAAGCCACCAGGCGCTGCACCTCGTTTTGCAGCCGCAGCACCTCGGCCGAGCTTTGAGCGTCGGATGAGGCAGCAGCTACGGGGCTAGCGTGGTGGTGCCGGTGGCGCGAGCGTCGCCGGACCGAGCGCAGCAGCCCATAGGTGAGCGCCGCGCCCAGCAGCGCCCCTAGCAGTCCGGCCACGATGGGGTTGCGGCCAAAGAAGCCTACTTTGGTTTCTGTCATTTCCCCCGGCGCGGCCGGCAGTGGTGCCGTCAGCGACGAGTCGTTGGTGGCTAGCACCGGGTTGCTGCCGGGCGTGGCTGCCGCCGGGGCCCCTAGGGGTGTAAGCTGCTGCAAAGCGGCCTGCAGCGCCGGTACATCGAGCTGGCGCAGCCACGCGCGGCTTTGCGGTGGGTTGCTGGCCTCGGCCACGATGGCTTGCGCTACCTGCGCAGCCGTAGCTGGGCGGCCGGCCCCCAGCGTGCGCACCACGTCGCCGCGCAGTAGGCCGATGCCGCTTTTCTCACCTTTGCCTTGTGCCCCCAGCCAGCTGGTGAAGGCAGCATTGGTAGGCCAGGCGGGCGGCTGGGGGGCCCTAGGTTTGGTATCAGCCCAAATGCGCTGGGCCGTAACCGTCCAAATGTGTCCCTTCAGGCTGTCTTGAGCCGGCGACTGGGCGTGCAGCGCCAGAGGCAGCAGAGCAAAAGGAAGGATGCGAGAGAATAGCCGTAGCATACAAAAAGGCGTTAGATAGAAGTGTAGAGGTGCGGGCCGGCAGCGCTTATCAGCACTGGGGCCCCGCTCGCAAAGCAGGTTGCGCGTAAGCAGAGCGCGTAACCACTGCTTTCCGGCCGCAACCGGCGCTGGCAATACTCCATTGCCAGCCGATAAGTTAACTGCCTCACCCTAGGCCGCCGGCTATGCCGCAGTTCAAAGTCGCCAGTTGCCGCTAGATAGCGGCGCGCAGCTAGCGTGCGGAAAAGAGCCCTAGGGGCAGTTCGTTGGCGCACGCCAGCGGGTTAGCGTACCGTCAGGGGCGCGGCGTCGAGCGAACCAATTTTGGGCTGAATCTGGATGATGAAGCGCTTATTGAGCTGCTCGCGGGCGTAACCCTGGTAGCGGCCCGCGCCCCGGTAGCCGCTGCCGGCCGGTATCACCTCAATGTTTTTCGGAAACTGAATGCCCGCCTGCTGCCACAAGTACACCACAGCCAGCGCCCGGTTGTAGCTCAGCTCGCGCACGGCCTGCTGGTCGGCATTCTGGGGGGCGCTGGCGGCAAAATTGGGATTCATAGCCGCTCGGCCCTCGATGATTACCAGGTACTGAATACCGTCGTTGCGCAGGCTCTGCACCTGGCGCAGCAAAAATTGCCCCGCCTCGATGAGCGGCTGCCGGGCCGCGGCCGGCAAGTCGTAACGGCCCGGCTGAAACAAGACCTCAAAGTTCAGCTCGTAGCGCTTAAAGTCTTTATTGTAAGTGAAATAGCGCGAGTTGTCGAGCCGCTTCAGCGCTTCCTTTATCTCGTCTAGCTTACGCTTTTCCCGCAGCTGCACTTTCAACTGGACATTGGCTCGCTCTAGGCCTTGCTGCTTGTCGTTGAAGAGCTTGTAGCTCAGCACAAACAGCACCAGCATGGTCAGAAACAGCGCCGTCATCAGGTCGACGTAGCTGGGCCAGAAGAAGTCCTTGCTTTGCTTCATGCGCTTAGCCTACCAGGCGTTGAAGCCAGTTGCGCTGGGTGAGCTTTTCGAGCACCGCGTTGGTGCGCTCAGTTTGGCGCAGCAGCTCTTCCTGAATGCGGCGGTTTTGCTCCAGCGGCTGTTGCAACGCCTGCAAGGCCTCAGCGCTGCGGCGAGCCTGCACCTCTTGCAGCACATTGAGCCGCTGCTGCTGCTCGGGCAACTGCTTGAATGGCGACAGGTATTCCACAATGCGCTGGTACACATTGTCCTGGTTGAGCTGCCGAAAGTGAGCGCTCCACTGCGCGTGGGCCGCCTGGGCCTCAGCCTCAAACTCCTCGCGGCGGCGGGCCAGCACGCGGTTCATTTGGGCGGCATCTTCGCTCAGCGCCTGCCCCACGCCCTGGCTGATTTTGGCCAAAATAGCCTGGTGCTCGGCAAAGAACTGCGCCTGGTCCCGAATGCGTGCGTCGTGCTGGGCCAGGTAACCGGGCACCTGGTCGAGGGCCTTTTCGAGGTTGCCTAGTCGGTCGAGCAGCGCCGTAATGGTGCGCGCCGTGCTGGCGCCCTCGCTCACGGCCACGTTCAGCGCTTGCTGGTACCCTAGGAACTTATCGAACGACGCCGCGCTCTCGTCCACCCGGTCAAACACCCGGATAGTGGCGTTGGCCAGCTCGGTGTAGCCGATAGTTTGCAGCTTCTCCAGAAAGTCCTTCTGGATGCTGATGTTCTCGGTAATGCGGCTAATAAGCGGCGTAATCTCGGCAATTTTCGAGAAGAAGTCAGCCTGGATTTTCGAGAAGAAGTCTTGGTTGAACGTATCCAATACCGCCTTCAGGTTGCTCATGCTGGCTTGCATGTCCGAGTTGAGCCTAGGCAGCAGCGCTTTCTGCAAGAAATTGTAGTAGCCGTTCTTGAGCCGGTCACGCTGGGCGCGGGCCGATTTTAAGAGCTGGTTGCTGGCCAGCGTCAGCAACAGACCGGTAAAGCTACCGCTCATCGCAATGAGGATGCCGCCCAAAAAGTGGGTCACGTCAGCGTTATTGAACGACGACCCACCGGCCGCGGACGAGTCGCCAAAGGGGTTAACTAGGGCAATCAAGCCCAGAATAGCCCCCAGGAAGGTGCCAAGCAGCCCCAGGTAAAGCGGCGTAGACAGCTGGGCCTCAATCTCCTGGTCGAGCAAGTCGGTTTCGCGCTCCGAGATATCGCGCAGGGTATTGAAGTCGGCCGCCGCGCCCTTGTTGGCCCACAGGTAATCGTTGGTATCACGCACCAGGCGGCCAAACTCAGGGCTAGGGTCAGTAATGGTAAGCGCGTCGTAGGTGTGGGCGCCCGTGCCCGTCACGGCCGGCTGCCCAGTAGCGGCATCTACGGCCGTTACGCCCAGGCGGGCCACCTCGGGGTACATGGCACCCACCCGCCCGATGAGTTGGCGGTTGAGCGTAAAAACGTAAATCTGCCAGAAAATCAGCCCCAGAATCAGGGCAATTTCCACTACTTGAATAGCTGCCATAGGCTCGCAAGCTAGGAGTAAAACCTTAGCTGATGGCCAGCCGGGCGCGCTCTACTACCTGCCAGCCACTATCCTGGCGCTGCAGCCGGCCCGGCCGCACGGCCGCTACCGACGAAATGCGTCCTCCCAGCGGCGGGTCGTAGTCGAAAAACTTTTGCAGCCGCGTCAGCCCATCGCCGATGAGGCGCGCCTGGTCTACCTGCGGGTTTAGCGTAAACGTGGCTTGGCTGGGGTCACGCGGGTTCACGGTCAGCATTAGGGCCAGTTGGGGCAGCGGCGCATCCACAATTTTGCGCTCTTCTAAAAAGGGCGTTTCCTGCACCGGGCCATAGCGCGTAGCAGCCGGCGCCGCTACGGGCGCTTCGGCCGGCGCCCCCACCTGCTCCTCGATAGATGGCAGCTCGGCGGGCACCGGCGGGGCCATGGTAGCAGCCGGCGAGGCTTTAGGACCTTTAGCCGGGGCCGCAACCGTAGCCGCCACGGGGTCGCCGGTAAGCTGCTGCTTCAGCTCGGCCAGTTCCTGCCGCAGGCGATGCAACTGAGTATTGAGGGTCTGGTTTTGCTTTTGCAGCTTGCGATATTCCTGAGAACTCATAATAGCGGTAGAATCGGGTTCGGCAGATGCGGCAGGGTCGGGGCGCCGGGAGCGGCGCCGGCTGCTGGGCCCTAGGGCCTTGGCAAGCCCCACGCCCAGTAGTCCGCCGGCCAGCAGCAGTACCAAACCCGCCATGGTAGGCGGCAAACCGAAGTAGCGTGGCTCGGCCGGAGTGGAGGTAAACGTGGGGGCTGCTTGCTGCATGGGTGCCGGCGGGCGGGCCGTATCGGCAGGCAGGGCCGTGATGCCCCCGGCCCCCGGCACAGCCGTCACTACCGTCGAGCCAGCATCGGAGCCGGGGGTTGCGGCTGGCTTAGTTGAGCCGGCCGCCGCATTGTCGGCTACCGGCGCAACAGCCGCTAATTCGGCTTGCAGCGCTTGCAAGTTGACTTTCGCCAACGCCCCGGTTTTATGCGCCTTGCGCTGGCCAACCTCGGCCAAAATAGCTTGCGCCACCTGCGCTGGAGTGGCTGGCTGGCCTGGCCCCACCCGCTCAAGCACCGCCCCAAAAAGCGACCCAAGCTCCGTTTTGTCGGGCTTTTGGGTAAGCACCCACTTAGTAAAATCCGAGCTGGTAGCCCAGGATTTAAGCGGCGCGCTCAGCTTCTCATCGGCCCAAACGCGCCGGGCCGTGGCCGTCCAAATCTGGCCTTTTATGCTGTCCTCGCGGGTGGGGGCCGGAGTGGTTTGCCCCAGCCCAACCCGGCTTAGACTCAGTAGCAGTGCCAAATTCAGCACCTGATGGTTAATACGCATGATACGAGCTTAGTGAGCGGAACCATGCAGCACCTGTGACAGCACATAGAGCGCGTGCTTGAGAGGCAGGAAAAACAGCGTTTCGGGGATGGGCTCGCCGGCGGGCAGTGTATTGGCGTAGCGCTGACGGCCTAGGTTGAACGAGTCGGCCAGGGCGCCCGTAAGCTCGCGCAGCACCAGGCCGGGCGGGTTTTTGATGCCTAGGTTGTGCATGGCGGCCACCAGGTCGGCGTCGGTGAGCAGCAGCGTGAGGCACTTCTCCACGTTGGCCAGCACGGCGTTTTTCACTTCCTCGGTGATGTCGCTGGGGTAGAGGGGACGGTTTTCGGCCGCATCCTCGGTGCCCGTGCCGATGGGCTGCACGATGGGCGGCACCTCGGCGGTGCTTTCGGCATCGACACCAGTGGCCAGCACGCCGCCGTTGGCGGTGGTTTGCTTGGGGTCGTCGGCCAGCACAATTTTAAAATTGGCCGGTGCGGGCGTGCCCATTACTTTGGTCAAGATGAGGCTAGCCACCTGCTCCAGTGGGCGCAAGTTGCTGGGGCACAGCAGGCGCAGGTACAAGCTGCCGCGGCCCGTAAAGCCCAGGTAGCGCGGCGCCGTGAGTCCGCGCGCGGCCGTCACCTGCCCTAGGTGGTACACAATGGCCCCGAAGTGCAGGTAGAACAGCACCCGCAGGTGCTGCGCCATCAGCAGCCGCTCGCCAAACTGGAACTCGCGCTCGTAGTTAAACAACAGACTGGCAACTTCTTCCGAGCCGAAAGCCGGATTGGCTTCGACCACGGCCAAGCACTTCACGGCCAGCTCGGCGGCCTTAGTGTGCGGCAGCGGGTGCGCCCGAATGCTGTCGAGGCCGAAGCGCACGAGGCCGTTGTCTTTAGTACCGCGCACGTCGGCCGCGCCGTCGCCCCACAGCTCATTGCCCGCAAAGCGGAACGAGGTGCTGAACGCCGGGTGGTGTTTGCGCGGGCCGCTGGGGTTGGCCTGCTGGTCGGAGTAAAAGAGCACGTCGGAAGTGCCGCCGCCGATGTCGATGAAGGCCGCATTCTCGCCGGGACCGGGCGTGACAAGGCCGCGTCGGGTCAGGAAGAAGTACGGGGCCGACGACTCGGGCAGGTAAGTGGTGCCGCGGTTGGTGTGGAAAATCTCCTTAAACAGCGTGTCCCACTCGCGCTGGTACAGGTCGCGGCTGAAGGCCGAGAAGCTGAGCGGCGCAAACCATACTACTTGCGTGGCCGACACATTGCCGCCGTGCAACGCAGCTTTATACTTGAATAGCAGCAACATCTCGCGGAAGAACATCCGCACGCGGTGGCGAGCGGCCTCGCCGGTTTCGCCCCACTTCAGGTTGGTGTGGTACGAGTCGTTGGTTTCTTCCTCGGTGTTGATGCCGAAGCCCACGTTGACATTGGCCAGCAAGCGCGGCGGCTCGATGGAGAAG